>Ga0209181_10001158_pt1 | contig 46762 bp, 40 predicted proteins | sample MAT05_FD_187208 | JGI IMG/M metagenome (GOLD analysis project Ga0209181, IMG submission 187208) | Freshwater microbial communities from Lake Fryxell liftoff mats and glacier meltwater in Antarctica - MAT-05 (SPAdes) (version 2) | ecosystem: Environmental > Aquatic > Freshwater > Ice > Liftoff... | reverse complement strand
GGATCGGCTCCGCAAGGAGTTGCTCCGCGGATCGGCTCCGCAAGGAGCTGCGCCGCTAATTGGTCCCAATGCGGGGATGATCTGTTAAGGTCGCCAGCCTCGTCTGCGAGCCATAGTGGCCCCGCGGGAGACAGCCTTTTTTGGCTCCGCAAGGAGTTGCTTCGCCAATGGCGCTCTACGAGCTGTCGATCGATCCAGCAAGAATCGCCGAAGCCGAGAGCACAACGTCCGTAGAGAGTCTCTCGCGTCGGGAGTTCCCGACGCTGGTGATGAGCTGGGAGTCGAAAGTCTTCGGCCAACCCTGGGCCACGACGATCGTGCTCGACTACGTGATCGCGCTGCCTCCGCTCGAACCGCCGGCGACCTTCATCCCGGTCCGCGTGGGTGCCTTCGTCGGTACGGCCCCGAGCAAATATTTCTATTTCGGCACCGAGATGAACAACACGGTGCCGCGCCTCGCTCCAGAGATGGAAAATCTGGCGACGCCGCAGCAGGGCTTCCAAGAGTTCCTGATCGACGATCGCACCTGCCCAATTCCGTATCTGAAGCTGATTCAGGCGACGCCGCGCATCTACGGCAACGCCCCGCAGGACTACTACGCCCCACCGATCAGGGTCGAGCGCTACGACGGTGCACCCAACCCGGAGCACGTCGCGGATCTTTTCGCGCAACAAGTTGCCGGCTTGCCTATCGTTCCTGGCAGCTTCCTGACCGACCCGACCGGCGGCTCTTGGGAGGGCTCCCGGTTTTCCGGCATCCGCGGCATCGCGATCTTGCGGCAAGGCAAGGTCGTGGGGCTCCACCAGAAGCTCGGTCGACACGATCGGGACGTGGTTCCGAGCAATGTCGTCAAGCGCGATCCCAAGCTCGATATCCGCACTTCCGAATGGGTCGCCATCGACATCGGTGCGCACTCGATCACAGTGGCGAGCCGAACAGAGAGAGGCGGCGCGGAGCTGTTTCGCATCGGCACTCACGAGCCAGTCAAACGCCCATCGGAATACGAAAATCCCTCGGAGATCACATTCCTCAATTTGAAGGGCACGCTGCGCGCTTGGCGCGAGCGCGTGATTCAGCCGCACACGCGCTTCGAAGATGTCCGCGTGGCATTTGGTGCCTCGGATCTGAAGCTCGACGCGTTCGGCCGAGCGGCCGCCACCATCACGGAGCTCCCCTTGATCCGCGAGTGGACGGACGAGGGCAAGGTCTTCCGCATGCGTGGCTACACCGATGCAGACACGACCGAGCCGCTGAAGAAGCCGGCGCCGCCCATCATCGACGAAGAGGGCCTCGGTGCTCACGATCCGTTCGACCCGATTGAGCTCTACGCCTACCAAATCGGTCTCAAGCTCAATCACCGGCTCCGCGGCATCGCCACCCGCTACCTGGTCAGCATGCCCACCGGCTGGGCGCCGGACCGCCGGCGAAGCGTGGCGGTCGCCGTTCGGCGCGGCCTGTTCAAGAGCCTGCCTGCCGGCATGCTCGAGTTCCACGAGCTCGACAAACTGATCGTCGCCGACGCCGGACCGAGCGCGATCTGCTTCTTGGCCCACGCGTACCGCGCGTTCGGCGCGATGCCCAAAGACAGTCCGGTCACGTTCGCCGTCTTCGAGGCGGGTGCGAGCGAGACGGGCATCGTTTTCGGTACCCTGCGCGACCCCAGCTCGGACGAGCGAAAAGACGGCTTCTCGCTGATCATCGAGCACCTCGAGCCAGCGTGTATCCCGTGGTTCGGTGCAGAGCGCTTGCTCCACCGCCTTGCTTATCGCGTGTACGTCGACCATCTGTCGGACATGGCCGAGCTCAAGATCCCATTCGAGCTCCCGCGCGAAGAAAGGGCAGTTTTGGGCGCTGAAGAGCTGCTCATCGCGTCGCCCGAGGCGCGCGCCAACACGCATCTTCTCAAGGCGGCGCTGCGGCCGCTGTTCGAGGGTGACCCGACCTATCGTTTGCCCACTTCCGTGAAGCTCGGTTCCCTCGATGGCGGGGTCGTTGAGGTGAAGATTGCGTTGAACCGCGTAACGCTGCGCCAGATCGTGGACGCCTGGTTTCAAGCCGCCGTCGGGGAATTTCAACATCATTTGCAGCTCGCGCTGCAACGGCTCGCGCGCGGCGCGGACCCGTACGAAGGGCTACGCGTGTTCCTCGGTGGCCGCATGTCGATGCACGCCGGGCTGCAAGATTTCATCACGAAGGCCCTGCCTTCCAACGTCCGCGTCCACAAATTCCGAGAGCCTGATCGCACCAACCTGAACGCGCCGACGGTCAAGACGGCCACAGCCTTGGGCGCGCTATCGATGCGACACGATCGCATCGGAGTCACCCGCCGCTCCGAACAGCGCGACGCCTTCCGCTACCGCGTAGGTCGCCCGCGGCATGGTCAGCTTGCTGACGTGCTCGACCCGGCGATCGAATACGACGCCTGGCGCGAGATGCAGGCTTGCACCAAGCCAACCATCGACGTGCTGTTCATGAAAGCCGATTACGACGGTGAAGTGGCGGCCGACGACCCGCGGGTGATGCGCGTGGAGTGCGATCTCGGGCCGGACGCTGTCGGGCGCCGCGTGTTCCTGCGTGCCGTCGGCACCCACCGCGTCGAGATCAGCACTGGCTTGCCTGGCGGCGAGCCGGAGCCGAGCGACCCGCGCCTCGCGATCGATCTGCAAACCGGGATGGCTTTCCCCGTCTAGCGCGTACACATCGAAAGCCAGCGCGATCGCCCAGCGGTTGGCGTTCCTCGCCGCGCTCCATTAAGGTGGTGATCGAGTCGTGGCAGCGGAACCCAACAAGAAATCCGTCGACCCCAAAGCTCGCAAGGGCCGCTGGAAAAAGCGCCTGCTGATCGCTGGCGCGACGACTGTGGCGCTGTCCGTGGGTTGCTTGGTGGCGCTTCACGAGCTGCCTTGGTTCGGCCCTGCGGTCGCCGACGGTGTGCGGTCGGTCGTCGGGCCGGGCCCCGTCGCCTGGGCAGAGGACGTCGTCTACGGCGTCGAAGACTGGTTCAACGTGCGGACCAAGTCCGACGCCGCGCCCAAGAAGTACTGGGAGCCGCAGGCCGTTGCCGAGCCGATCGTCGTCACCACCGAAGACGGCAAGAAGGTCGTGATCGACCCGATGAAGAGCGCGCCGCCGACTTTCGAGCCCCCCTTTCCGAAGGTCGCGAGTGAGGTCGACGGCCGCTGGTTCCCGATGCGGGCCGCCTCCGACACGGGGGAGGTCGCCATGTGGAAGAGCATGGTTCACCCCGATCCCAAGCGACCGTTTGCGGCAGTGGCGATCGTCGCGATGGATCTTCAGAAGCTCGAGCTTCACTTGCAGCCCGGCACCGACGAGCCAAAGAGCCAACAGATTCGGCGCTCGGAGCGGCCTGGCATCGTCCCCGAGGACGACCAGAAGGTGCTCGTAGCCGCCTTCAACGGTGGCTTCAAAGCGATGCACGGGAACTACGGCATGCGCATCGCCGAAAAACAGTATCTACCGCCGCGCGATTTCGCCTGCACCGTGCTGCGTGGGCCCGACGGGAGCCTGCAGATCTCTACCTTCTCGGCGCTGAAGGGCACCGACGCCGACAGCGGTTGGTACCGGCAGACACCGCCCTGCTTGATCGAAAACGGCGAGCCAAACAAGGGCCTTTTGCACGAGTTCAACAAGAATTGGGGCGCGGCGGTCGGCGGCGACACCATCATTCGGCGCAGCGCCATCGGCTTGTCGAAGGACAAGCGCTACCTGTTTTACGCCCTCGGCGACGCCACCACCGCTCAATCGATCGGCCGCGCGATCGAGGTGGTCGGTGCCCACGACGCCGCCCAGCTCGATGTAAACTACTCGTACCCGCGCTTCTTCATGTTCGAACGCGGCCTCACGGGCGCGAGCATCTCCGAGCCGATCATCGAAGACATCAAGTACTCGCCCGCGGAGTACGTGGGCGCCCCGTCGCAACGGGACTTCTTCTACGTCACGAAGAAGAAGAACCCGTCCTGACGGTGCTCGAGATAAAGTCAGGCCATCGCCTGAGCCATCGTGCGCGGGCCGTCCGCGAAGATGACTTCCATCTTCTGGGCGTCGACGACGCGGGCGACGACACCATCGCCAAAGCGCGTGTGTCGGATAAGCTCGCCCGTGGCGTACGAGCCCTTCGTGTTGTAGGCCTTGAACGCGGCCGTGGGTTGGCCGGTAGTGGCGCGTTCCCAGATGGCTTTCTGCGAACGCTCGGTGCGCGGCGCCGACTTTGCGGTCGTCGGGCGGCCGTGGATGGCCTTGTTGCTGGCTTTACGCTCTTTCTCTTTGTCGCGCTCCGACTGTGGCCGCCGGAAGTTGTGGTCGCCGTTGCACGTGAGGCAAAGGACGCGCTTCACAGCCTCGCCTAGCATCGCGACGATACGGTGGTTGAGGTCGAGGCGACATTTCGTGCAGTAAGCGTCGATCTCGCCGCCGACTCGTGCCTGCTTCTTAGTGGTCGTTACCTGATCCATATGCCTTCTGTCTCACCGCGGGCGCTTTTCGCCGGAGCGGTCTTTCACGGTGACTTCACTAGTGACTTTGGGTCTTACACCGCCGCCGAGGCCATCTGACTCGGATTTGTCGGGCTCGGCGTCATCGGCGTCTTTGGCGCGATCATTGGGAACGAAGCGAATTTCCGTCTTGATCTCGAAGGAGAGCTTGGTCAGCACTTTCGCGATCTCTTCGGCGATTTGTGTCTGCTCGAGGACGTCTCGGATCTCTTTCGCGACGACGCGGTAGAGGCCGTTCTTGGTGTCGTCGATCTGCGCGTAGACGTCCGCCAAGACCTCTTTCGGCAAGCGCAGGTCGCTCACGAAGTTGCGCAGGCTCTCGGGGCGCTCGGAGAGCTCTGTCAGCTTCTCGACGCCGCTCTCGACCGCGCGCTCGAGCACGCGCTTCACGATCAGCGGCAGAGTACGCTCGAAGATGCCCTTCTTGGCCTCGGTGTGGACATGGCTCGAGTGACCATCTCCGCCGGCCGGAGGGGGGACGGACCCGCCGGACGGCTGCTCGTCGCGCTCCTCGGACACGAGTGCCGGGTTACTTCTCGTGCCGGCCAGCGTCAATGCCGGGGCGCCGAGAAGCTCGCCAGATCGAGCGCAAACGCTCCGGAACCGCTGGCGGCTGTCACCACGACAGTGCCCGCGTCGTCTGCCAGGGAGCAAAACGGCCGATCCGGCTGGACGATGGCGACCCGATCACTGCGATGATCGCTCGCCAACACCGTGCCACGACTCGACCGCACTTCGACGCCCAGGTCGCCGATGCCCGGGGAGGCCACGGCGAACAAGCGGTAACATTGCCCGCGGACCATCTGAAACTCGAACACTACAGCAGCACTCTCCTGCGTGATCGCGCCTTCGAGCGGTGCTTCGAACACCCGGCTCATGCCAGTCGACTGCGCACAGCTGGTGATCAAGCGCGTGACGTCCCGGATCGGGTCGAGCTCGGCTTGCAAGCCGTCGGCGCACGTCTTGAACAGGCCTCCGCGCGGGCCGAGCGCATCGTCTTCGGGGGGGGCCGACGCCACAGGCTCGCTCGGCGGCTGCAGCGCTGCGGTGGCGGTCGGCGGCGGCCCTTGATTCTCCCACGGGTAGCCCTGCGAGTCGCAGTCGATGGCTAAGACGCCGGCAATACAGAAGGCCGCCCGACGCATGAGCCCCCAGCGTAGCCCGTCTCGGCCTCTCGGGGGCATGCCGCTGGCGTCGCTGCTCCTCACCTGGTTCGCGCGCGTTCGGCGTGACCTGCCTTGGCGCCGTACGCGCGACCCGTACGCGATTTGGGTAAGCGAGATCATGTTGCAGCAGACTCGCGTCGAGACCGTGATCCCATACTACGAGCGATTCGTCGGCCGCTTTCCGGACGTGGCGAGCCTGGCTGCAGCGCCGCTGGAGGACGTGCTGTCGATGTGGTCGGGCCTCGGCTACTACCGCCGCGCGCGTCACCTGGCGCTCGGCGCGCGCGAAGTCGTCGTTCGGCACGGCGGCCAGCTGCCCAGCGAGCCGGCAGCCCTGCAGGGCCTCTCCGGCGTCGGTCGTTACACGGCTGGCGCCATCGCCAGCATCGCCTTCGGTGTCTGCGCGCCGCTGGTGGATGGCAACGTCGCGCGTTTGCTCGCGCGCCTCTACGCGATCGAGGAGCCGATCGACGCACCGAGAACCGTAAAGGCACTTTACGAATTGGCCGGCTCGCTGGTACCCCCCGAGGCGCCTGGCGATTTCAATCAGGCGTTGATGGAGCTCGGGGCTACCGTCTGCACACCACAAGCGCCTCGATGTGCGCTGTGCCCCGTCAGCGCAGCCTGCGCTGCGCTCGCTGCGGGGCGAGCGCGAGAGCTGCCCATCACGACCAAAAAAAAACCATCTCCGCGCATCCAGCTGACGGTCGCGTTGGTCCAAGATCGCGGGCGCGTGCTCTTGGGCAAGCGGTCTGCCGACGGGTTGTTCGCCGACATGTTCGAGCCGCCGCTGGTGCAAGCCCGCGGCGCAAAGGCCCGCGCCGCGTTCGCGGCGGCAGGCATCGCCATCAAAGCTCGCGCGAAGGTCGTCGGCCAATGTGTGCATGTGCTGACCCACCGGGTGCTGGACGTGAACGCCGTTGTCGCCGAGCAGCGCGGCCGGCTCGGTTCGCTCTCGGGTTACGTCGAGCTTCGCTTCGTCGACAGGGCGTCGCTCTCGGATCTGCCGATGTCGACGCTTGCGCGGAACCTGTTGGCGTTGCGCGGCGAACCTCTCGATCCCGCTCAGCAAGGGATTGCTGAGCCTCTCGATCCGGCGCAGCAAGGGATTGCTGAGCCTCTCGATCCGGCGCAGCAAGGGATTGCTGAGCCTCTCGATCCGGCGCAGCAAGGGATTGCTGAGCCTCTCGATCCGGCGCAGCAAGGGATTGCTGAGCCTCTCGCCGTTCGTGCTAAAAAGGCCGCTCGGTGATGCAAGTCGAGCGAGCGGCTGTGGCTCTGCTTTCCGCGGCGCACCTATTCGGCGCTGCGGAGGCGCTCGCCGCCGAGCCTCTCGATCCAGATCAGCAAGGCACTGCCGAGGCTCCGACAGGCGCGAAGCCGGACACCGAAACGCCCGAAGACAAAGCCTTCGCCAAGCTGCGCCGCCGGTTCGAGGCCGAGCCGAGCCGATACGCACGAGTGTTTCTGACGGGGGCGACTGGCTTCGGCCTCCGCTTCAACAATCCGTATCGGCTCTCGACACAGCTGGGTGACGATGCTTCCTCCGTATCGATCCCGGCGCCTTACGTCGACTTCGCTGCCACTGTCGCGCTCGGTGATCCGTATGGGCTCCAGCACGGTGCGTCGCTCCACATCGGTAGCTCGGTCACCGGCGTGCTGAACCCGTTCATCACGCCGTCGTACGTCCTCGCTTATCGCGCTGGCCTACCGATCTTGGTCTATGGCCGCATCGGCACGCCCATCACACTCGCCCCGGACGCCAACATCGGCGGTGAGCTCGCCGGTAGCTTCTCCTATTTCTTCAACTCGGGCCTCGGGCTCACCAGCGAAATTGCGTTCGATCTGTTCTACGGCGCTGCGACGCTCGAGGATCAATACAGCGTCATACCCGTCCTCGACTTTCAGCTCGGCGTGATCGTCGACTACGAGTTTTTACCATGAAGCGCAGCCGATTTTTGCGTTCGGAGATTTCGGCTGTGCTCCTGTTGGTGCTGTCAATGGCGCCGGCCGCCGGCAATATCGGTAGCTGCGGGCAAGAAGCCGAGCCGCTCGATGCCTACAAGTTCCTGACCCAGAAGGCCGCCATCGACTGCTCGGCCTGCGTCGACTGCGTGGTGTACACCGAGGCGTGCCTCGCGGCGTGCAGCGCGCCAGTCGATCCAGAATCAGCGTTCCCGGACGACTGTTTGCCGCTGGTTCACGACGGCGAGGTCTGTCTCGATGCGCTGCATGTGGCGAGCTGCGACGAGTACGCTGCGTTCATGGCAGATGTCGGCGCGACCATCCCGAACGAGTGCAACTTCTGCCCGTTGGACGAGAATGGCGAGCCTGTGCGAGAAGAAGAATGAGGCGCGTTTGCGCGGTGCTCGCATTGGTTCCGCTGCTCGGTTGCAGTTGGGTCAGCGCGTCGCCCGCCGACTACGCCGCGTATCGCCAGACGAGGCTGGCGCCGACATTCGAGGCTCGTTTGCAAGCTGCAGAGAGCTACCTAGCCGAGCATCCAAGTGGTGCCTACCGCGCAGACGTGAGCGCGTACGTCGCCAAGGCCGAGCCCGTCTTCTACAGATCCAGTGGCGGCAGCATCGCCGGGCTGGAGAGCTATCTGCGCGCGTTGCCGAAGGGCGCGCATGCAAGCGAAGTGCAGTCACGGATTCGCGCCCTTCGTGAGCAAGCCGCGCGCCCGGACGCGCTCGTGCTCGCCGCAGAAGCCACTGAAGAGCGGCTGGCAAAAGCGGCCGCCTCAAGGGAAAAGGCGCGCAGCGAGCTCGGCTTTTGGATCGACGTGCTGTCCGACAGGGACGTGTATCGAACGCCTCTGTCGGAGGGCCCGGTCGAGCTCATCACCGCCTTTTCGCTGGCGCTACCGCCTCCACGCTGTCGCGTACAGCCGAGCGGTGCCTCCAGCTGCGAGAAGGATATCAGCGTCGACTTCATGGTGCCCACCTCGCGCGGCTTGGAAGATCGGGAGCTCGGCTTCGTCATCACGATCGAAAAGGACGAGTCTGGTCGACCCACAAGCGCACGCGTCGAAGGCGAAGAGATGTTCTCCCGCCTCGAAGAGACGTACGCGAAGAAGACCATCGACAGTGAAGGAGTGCGTGATCGCATCGCCGCGATCGAGCGGGCCGTCGACGTCGTAAGCACTGCATTCGACGCACGCGTCAGCGCCGAGCTCAGCTGCAGGCAGCAGGTCGTCGCGCCAGACATCTTGCACCTGTCGTGCGCCGGCATGCGGGTGGTGGCGCGCGCCGCGCAAGAAGCAGGCGGCATGGATGTGGTGATGCTCTCGCCGTTGCCTGCGCGTTAGGGGAGGGGTGCGAGGTCGCTCCCGCCGTGGTCAGCGCGTCGGCGAAGTCCGGGCCAGGTTGGTGTACGTGGGCAGAAACTCGGAGGGCTTCTGCGGCTTTGGCTCATGACGCTCCTTCAGGCGGTCGAGGTGGTCCGATCGCGCTCAGCGACGCGCGCGTTTGAGCAGACGGCCGAGAGCGGCTACGACGAGTGCTTCGTGGTGAGACTCGAAAGCGTCCTCGCGCGGTCTGACTTCGACCAAGGCGACGACTGAAAATGAATTGAGCAAAGGCAGCATGGGCCCGACCGACTCAGGAACGTAACAGGGCAGGGCAGTGCCTCCCGCGACGGTCAGGTCGCAGCGGATCCGAGGCTCGCCGAGAACGATGCGCTTCTTGTACGAGCGCGTATCAAGCAACGCGCGTTCCACACTGTCGGTCAGGTAGCGCGCAGGAAGATTCAGCGCGCTCACGGCGCCGTCCAGCTGTTTCAACAGGGACAGGGCCGTGTCGGTGCTTGGCGAGGTACCCAGCACCTCGTTTGCCACCGCGACGGCGGACACCAGGCGCTTGTCCGTCGTAGACAGAGGCTGCGCGATCTTGACCGCCGCCCGGAGCGCCTCGACCTCATCGAAGCTCGGCTTGAGCTCGCCGCTCGTCAAAAGGAGCGGGATCTCGAGGTCATTGGGGTCATCTAGCAGCAGGTCGACACTGTTCGCGAGCCCTGTCGCGTCGAGTGGATCGCCGCAAGAAAGCACACGCAAGACCTCGAGGCGCATCCGTTCGTCTCGATCTTTGTCTCGCTCGGTGTCCGCCTCATCGAGTCGGCGCAGCGCACGGGGTGGCGAAAAGTCTGCCAAGAGCGGCACGAAGCTCTTGCTGCGCCGAATGCGGCGAGGCACCTCCGGATGGAAGCTCAGCAAGTCGACGAGGAAGCGTCGCGTCGCGGCGTCGGCTCTTGATGGCTGACCACGCTCGGCTGGCTTGAGGTCGCGCCTCCCGGCGGCGTCATCGGACGCGAGCTTGGCGCTGGCGAACGTGGTCGCTTTGCCAGAGCTCGGAAAGGCCGCATTGAACGGATCGTCGCTCTTTGCCGATGTCTTCGTGTTGGCGCGAACCCGGAGCTCGTCGTTGACGATGGCGGGCAGCACAGCCTGCTGCGTGCTTCTTTCGCCCACCGTTTGGCCGCCCATGCCGCCGATCGGTAGAACGGCCGCTGGAGGCGGGACGTAGGCAGTAGCGAACTGCAGAGGAGGCGAGCTGGGTGCCCGCAGCGAGCTGACACGTGGAGGTGCGACGAGCGGGGTGGCGAGGCTAGGCGGGGCTGACTCCATCACCGTTTCGGCAATGGTCCGCAAGAGCGCCCCTGGGCTCGACGGTGAGGCTGGCGGCGCGATCGGGAGCGGCGCGCGGGCCGAAACCGATGCCGGCGGTGGAGGGACGCTGCGCGGTTGCACCTCCGAGCCGGTGACTGCAGGCATCGACGTGCGGCGAACAGAAAGCGGATTGAGGGCTGGACGCACCGACCCAGGATTGGAGCTCGGCGGGCCATCTCCGTTGTTGCGGAACGGGAGGCCGTCGAAGGCTTGGCTGGGCAGCCGCGCGCGCCTGGTGCTGCTGGGAAACGGCAGCGGCGAGCCTGCTTCCGGCACGCCATCTTCACTGGTTGTGTCGCCCGCATTCCGAACAGCGTCCAGCGTCCTGCCGTCCAGCTTCATGGTCGATTCGTCGAGGCCCGTGCGCGGCTGCGCCGCGGCTTTCGGAACGATCGAGCGTGCGCGCGGACCCGTGTCGGCGTGAACCTCGAACCGAGCTTGGCGGCTTGGGTCGATCTCGATCTGGGCGCGGAAGGTCAGTGTCACCACGCCGCGGTCGGAGTCGATTAGCAGCGTGTCACCGATGAGCTCCGGCAACTTGCCGCCGAGGTTGCAAGAAAGCACAGGCCGCACGCCTGCAAGGTTGGCGACCAAACGCGGATGTTGTGGGTGCAGGCATTCCAAGATGATGCGTTCGTCGGCGCGAAATGGATCCGCCGCGCGCTGGTCTGTCGGCGCGATGCTGAAGTAGGAAACGTCGAAGCCAGTCGGCATCGGACGGTCGAGCATGGCCGATAGCCATGCGCGATCTTGGGCTCGCAGGAGCGATGCGCGGCTGCTCCATGAAGGCGCGATCGGTCCGACGCCAGTGAACGGTACGCTCACGCCCGGCTTGACGGGAAGATGAGGCGGCAACAGCTGTGGCACGCGGTAGCGACCGGAGGCTTCATCGTACAGCGTCGGATCGATGCCCACGGGGTTGTCGGGGCCGAGCGGGCCAACTTCATAGCGCAACGGCATGCGCAAGGTCGGCGCCGCCGCGTCGAGCTGACCATCTGGGGTGAAACGACTCGGCACGCGTGCCTCGACACACTTGTCGACGCTGCCGACAGCCACGCGAATCACGGTGCTCTCAGCCGCCTTCGGCGCGTGCGCGTGGCCGACCACCACAATGTCGTAGCTGTTCTTCAGCGGCGCGAGATCCGAGGGAACCCGCACGCTCTTCCGCAGATCGTCGTCCCAGTGGTCATCGACCTCGTGGATGCCGTCGGGCTCTTCGAGCAACACCGCGACCTCGGGGTCGAGCGCATAGGTCGCCTTCGCGATGATGGTGGCGATGTATTCGCCCGAGCCGCGCTGCCAGGTCACGACGGCTGTCGCGAACGAGTCGCGGCTGCGAACCTCCACCGCTTGCGACGGGCTCGCCAACGCCGGAAACTGCTCGCGATCGAGCGTCACCTCGGCGCCCTCGAGGTGAGGTCAGCGACCCACCCACACTCGATCAGAAGCGTCTGCACCGTGGCCAGAATAGTCACCTCGATCACAACCAAGCAAGGGAGGTGCCGGACCAACCAGGCGCAAAGGTCGATCCACCGAGTGAAGCTCTTGCACTTCGTGCGCATGTGCAGACCGTGCACATCGAGTAGCTCTTGAAGCATCACCCTTTGCGGGGACGCGGCATGCCGTATTGCACCATGCGATTGATCAGCGTTCGTCGCGAGATGCCAAGCAGATCTGCGGCTCGCACTTGGTTTCCGCCGCAGCCATCGAGCGCTTCCGTGATGCGCTTGCGTTCGATGGCATCGACATCATCTCGCAGCGATCGTTGAGAGGCCGGTGCATCCGGGGTGCTGGGTCGCGTGGGCGCATGCGACGCATGAGTCGAGGGCGCAAGTTTGAGTGCCAGCCTCGGCGGCTGCGCCAGGCCCGGTGAAGAAACTGGCAGCTTCGCTCCCGATTTCCCGAGCAACAATTGTTCGGGCTCGATCACGTCGGTGCACCAGAGTAGCGCTCGCTCGATGACGGTCGCGAGCTGACGCACGTTCCCCGGCCATTCGAAGTTGTGCAACGTATCCAGCGCTGCGGCGCTCAGGACCGGCTCGGCGCGTCCCAGCCGCGGGCAACTCTGACTCAGGAACAGCGCAGCGAGGCCCGCGATCTCGTCTTTGCGTTCGCGCAGCGGCGGTATCGTGACGGGCAACCCAGCGAGCCGGTAGTAGAGATCCGAGCGGTAAGCACCGCGTTCGGCGTCTTCTTCCAGCGCTCGGTTGGTCGCGGAGATGAAGCGCACGTCGAAAGGCCGCGGCTTGAGTGCGCCAATCCGCAAGACCTCCCGGCGCTCGAGCGCGATCAGCAGCTTGCCTTGTGTCGTCAGCGGAAGGTCACCAACTTCGTCCAAGAACACAGTGCCCCCCGAGGCTGCCTCGAGCAGACCGGGTTTCGCCTGCGTCGCGCCCGTGAAGGCGCCGCGTTCGTAGCCAAAGAGCTCGCTCTCGAGCAGATTTTCGGGCAACGCGGCACAATTGAGATGCAGCCAGGGCCCGTTTGCTCGCTTCGAGCGAGCGTGAATCGCCTGGGCGAAGAAGCCTTTCCCGACGCCGGTTTCGCCCAACAGCAGCACCGAAATGTTGGTCGGCGCGCAGAGGTCCACCAAGTGGTGCACGTCGTCCATGCCAGAAATCGCGCTCGGCGGGGGGGCCAGTGCAAGCGCAGAGTCGATCGCGGCCGCCGCGCCGGGCCTCACGATCACGACGACACCGCCGAGCTCGATCGGCTCGCCCCAGGCGACCTCGACGCGCTCTTTTGCCGGGATTCTGCGACCGCGAACTCGCGTTCCGTTGGCGCTTCCGAGATCTTCGATCACGATCGTGTCAGCCACGTGCAGCACCGCGTGTCGCCGCGACAGCGAGCTGTGCTCGAGGTCGACCTCGACCCCGGCCCCGCGTCCGAGGACGATCGGACCGGGCGTCGTCAGCGTGCGAGTCACCCCACCTCCGTCCCACAGCGCGCTGAGCGTGGGGTGGCGCAGCTCCCGTAAATTCAGCCGTGCTGTGGCTTCGAGCTCCTTCGACATCAGATGCCTTCGAAGCCCGTCGGGCGCACGCGCGTGTTGATCTCTGCGACGCTGAGCACGGCAAACGCGAGCAAGCTCCTGTTCTCTTGATAGATTTCGACACGGGCGATGGCGCGCAAATCGATCCCTTCGGGGTGCTCGGCCCTGTGCACGAAGACTCCGCCGTCGCCGTCGCCGTCGCCGTCGCCGTCGCTAACGGTCTCGATGGGAATGGAAGCGACGTGAATGGTGCGGTGGACGAACCCGAGATCCGGCAGATCGATGGTTGCTTCTTGAAATGTGTACGTCGCCATGTCGATTGCAGGGACGGCCCGCAGGTTGCAAGCGAGACGAGAGTACGAGACAGCCTCCATGTCGACCATCTACTTTCTCGGCGTTCGACGGAGCCCGTTCAGGGGGAACGGCTAGCAAGCGTCAACCGCCCGAGGTCACGCTGAAGCGCCGCTTCTTGTCGAACAGCTTCTTCGTCGCGAGCATCACCGCTTTGCGATCGACGCCGCCCAGCCGCAGGATGATCGCCTCGTTCCTCGCCAGCACGCGGCTCTTGGGCAAGCCGCGCAGGGTGGCTGTCGCCAGCTCGCGCGCGAGCTCCGAACGAAGCAAGCCCTTCGCCAGAACCAGCTCGGCATCGGTGGGGCCGTCTGCGATCAGCGCATCGATCGATTTGTCGACCAGCTGATCTGCGTCGCTGGTGCTGTAAGGCAGCCCAGGAGAGGCCAACACCCAGGCGACGTTCGCCTGTGGCGTGCTCTCCAGCGCACAGTTGACGTAGGCCGCGATGCTGCGGTCATGGCGCAGGGCGCGGTGCACACGACCGAGCTTGTTGTGGCACGACAACACGAACGCCACCGATAGAGCCGTTTCGTCTTCGGCGCTCGCGGGTTGAGAAGCCCAACCGACCAGGAGATGCTTGTTCGTTGGCCCCAGCGCGATGCTGCCCGAGCCCGAGAGCGCGGGCAGCTTGGCAGGCTCGAATGTCTTTGCGAATGCCGCTTCGATGTCACCCAACACATCTCCGGGCTCGAGCGGGCCGCGCAAGGTGACCGCTGCGTCGATCGCCCAGATCGGTTCCGGCTCGAGGAACATGTCGTCCGCTGGCTCGGTCGGACCGACGAGGCGGGCGCCTGCGAGTGGGTGCCCTTTCGGAAAGACATGCTCCGAGAGTGAAACAAATGCGGGACCGAAGCCGGTCTTCTCGAACAGCTTGGCGCGCTTGGTGGCGAGGTGCGCGCGCAGCTTCGGTAGCGAGCGATCGAAGATCACCGCGTTCAGATCGGTCGACGCCTTGTCGAGCGCGGCTCGAAGGGCCGCTTTGTTGCTGCTGCGCGTGTCGATGGTGAACGGCTCGCCCATCGGCGATCGGTTTTTGAATGGGTCGAGCGCCGTGACTTTGGCGCTGATCTCTACCTCGGAAGTCGGCGTGTTCTCGAATTGAACGAGCAAGCCGTTCTCCAGCAGGTACGCGCCGGGCTGGCCGGCAACGGGCGTCGCCGAGCTCTGCTTCGCTGGCTTTTTGGTAGAGGCTTCAGGGCCAGATGGCGTCACAACGTCGTCGCTTTTAGAGCGTCTTTCGGCTTTTGTGCTTGGCTTCTTCTTGGGCGCGAGCTTGGCGACCTGCTTGTCGGCTTCGTCACGAGCGATGAAGGCCGGCAGCGAAGCGAGCGTGCGGGCGAGCTCTTCTACTGGGACGCTGACGAGCGCATCGCTCTTGCCGCCCGGAACCCGGTCGCTCAGGAGGTCAGGGTTGTACTCGCGAAAAGTGGAGAGCGAGATGCCGGCGCCTTTGGCGATGGTGGCGAGCCGGGTCTTCGGCGGTACGGCGATCTCGGCGAAAGGCTGAGGGTCGTCTTTCGGGAGGTCGGAGAAGCCGAGCAGGTCGCGGTTGTGGAACACGATCGCGAATGCGTGAATGTGCGGCACGAAGTCGCGCGTCTCTTTCGGCAAGAGATGAAGCTCCGCCAGCTCGTGAAAGGCGACGCTCGCATCTTTGCCGCGGCCGAGCTGGTCACGACCTTCAGCGATGGCTTTGTCCATCCGCCCCTCGCCGCAGTTGTAGGCCCCGAGCGCGAGATCCCATTCGCCGAAGCGCTCGTACAAGAACTTCAAGTAGAGCTGTGCCGCCTCGGTGGAGCGCGGAATGCTACGCCGCTCGTCTCGCTCCGAGTTGATCGCGAGGCCGAAGCGCGCGGCTGTCTCCGGCATGAACTGAAACAGCCCCGCCGCGCCGACCGGCGAATTCGCCTGCGGATTGAAGCCGCTCTCGATGGCAGCGAGAAACAGCAGGTCTTCGGGCAGGTCGGCGTCGCGCAGTGAGCGCTCGATGTAACCGCGATAGCGCTCGGCGCGGCGCAGGCGGGCGCTCAAGGTCTCGCGGCCTTTCGGGTCGGTGCCGTAGTGAGCGACGTAGCGCAGCGTGCGTCGCGTGAGCGGAATGGGCAGATCCGACAGGGTGGGCACCACCCCTTCGAGCAGCATGGAAGGATCTGCGACCGGGTCGACGAGCTCGAAGTCTCCGCGCAGATCGGCGCCTTCGATCGTGTCGCTGCCATCCGAAGCGGGCGGCGCATCGGTGCGCGACATGTCGGCACCGTTCGGGTTTTCGAACCCGCGCCAGGCGCCCGCCAAACGCTCACGCACCGAGCTACTCGCGAGCGGCGCCGAAAGGCCCAGCACAACTGCACCTGCCGCAATCAGCCGCTTTCGTCGGACCTCCACGGCCTCAAGTGTCCGCTACGCGCGCGCTGGGAGCAAGCCGCCCAGCACAGTCTCGCTCACCCTTTGACCGCGCCTGCCGTCATCCCCGACACCATCTGCCGCTGTACGAAGAAGAACACCACGACAACGGGGATGCTCAGAAGCAGCGAGCCTGCAGCGAAGACCCCCCAATTCGGGTCGAAGCCGCCAACGGATTGTTGCAGCGTCACTGGCAAGGTGTAGGCCGTCACGTCATCCAAGAACACCGACGCCATGATGAACTCGTTGTACGCGTTCATGAACGAGAAAAGGGCCGTGATACCGATGCCTGGGCGCACCAGAGGCAGCAAGATGCGCGTGAAGATCAGCCAGCTCGATGCGCCATCGAGTCGCGCCGACTCGTCCAAGTCTCGCGGGATGACGTCGAAGTAGCCCTTCAACATCCAGATCGAGAAAGGCACGCTGGTAGTCGCGTAGATCAGCACGAGGCCCGCGGTGGTGCCGAACAGACCCAGCAGATCGAGCAAGAACAAGAGCGGCACCGCTGTGACAACGGCAGGAAACATCTGCGAGATCAGCATCGCTTTCAGCCCTGTCTGCTTCAGTGGAAACGCGAAGCGCGAGAAGGCGTAGGCCGCCGACAACGCGAATACGACACCGATGAAGGTGGCCGCCGCGCTGACGAGCAGTGAGTTCCCGAGCTGAATGAAGAAGATGGGTCGGCCGTAGAAATCTTCTGCGAACACGAAGGCGCGAAAGCTCTCGGATGAAACTTCACTGGGCCAGGGTAGCGGGCCGCTCTGCCCGAGTCGGCCCGATGGCGATAGCGCCAGCTTGAGGACCCACAAGATCGGGTAGAGCACCACCGTGGTCGCCACCAGCAGCGTGGCGTACACGAACAGGACCTCCGCGGCCCCCGGACGGCGCTCGTCTTGACTCACGTCGTTTGTTCCTTCGCGACTCGGCTGGTCGCACGGCCGTACAAGAGCAAGAACGCGAAGATCAGGACCGAATACGCCGCGGCGTAGCCATAGCGTTGGCCGCGTTCGAACGCCCAGCGATAGGCCTCGCTGATCAAGATGTCGGTCTGCGAGCCCGGCTCGCCGCCACTGACCAAGTAGACGACATTGAACATGTTGAAGGTCCACACCGAGCCCAAGATCACAGAGGGGATCAACGCCGGGCGAATGTGCGGAAACACCACGTAGCGAAGGCGCTGCCAGCGCGATGCTCCATCGAGCGACGCGGCCTCTTCCAGCTCTTTCGGGAGCGACGAGAGAGCGCCCAAGGTGACCACCATCATGAACGGAAAGCCGAGCCAGGTGTTGGTGACCAAGTTTGCGAAGAACGCCGTGTGGAAGCGGTCGAACCACGCGAAGCCCTCGAACCCGAAAGGCTTGAGGAGCGCGTTGATGGCACCGACTTGGGCGTTGAACATGCCCTTCCACATCAAGGCGGTGATGTAATTGGGGATCGCCCAGGGCAGTACCAGCAAGATGCGATACACGGAGCGCAGGCGGATCCACCCCGGGCGTAGGAGCAGCGCCAAGAAGACACCCAAGCTGAGGTGCAGAGCGACATTCAGCACCGTCCACAGCACCGTGACTGCGAGCGCGAAGTAGAACGAGCGCGCCTCGAACAGATGCTCGCGTGGCGGGAGCAAGATCTCTCGAAAATTGTCCAGCCCGACGAAGACGAACTCGCCATTCTGATATTCGAACAGCGACATCAATGCGCCCGCCAACATCGGGGCCAGCACGAGCACCGCAGTCGAGACGATGCCTGGCGCCAAGAAGGCGGCTGCCGACTTTCCCCAAGACCCGAGCAAGCGCGCCCGCGTCGCCTCTGGCGTCTGCCCGTCGAGGCGCACCTGCTTGACGAGCAAGACAGTGCCCCCGATCAGCAGCGCCGCCAGAATGATCCCGAGCCACGCAGGGCTTCGGCGTTTGGGCGGGCCACTGTCGACACGCTCCAGGGTGTAGCGCGCCTTCTCCAAGGCCTCGTCCACGTCTGCTCGAGCGATGCTGGCGCGGAGGACGTCTTCGGCTGGGCGCCATACGCTGCCCATGCGCACGGAGCTCGGTGTGACGACGCCACGTTCCAGGGCGAGGCGCTGAGCGCGCGCGAGCTTTTCGCTGAAGCTGAGGCCGCCGGCGACATCGTATGCGTCCTTACGTACGTGCGGCAGCGAGAGCTCGTCTTGACGGGCCGACTGTCCGCGCGGGCCCGCCAGAAATTTCAGCACCTGCTCCGCCTCGGACGGGTGGCGGCTGGAGGCGCTCACGAACATCGCGTCCACCGTCACGAACGAGCCCCCGGGCTTGCCGTTCATCGAGAAGAGCGGCGCGACGTCCCACTCGCCGGTCTGCCCGAGGCTGCCTTTCGGCGTGTACCAAGGCCCGTTGATGATGGCGGCGACCTTGCCGTCTTCGAACAGCCGGACCATCTCGTTGTAGCTGGGCTCGGGCGGGATGATCTCCCGCGCGCGCAGTGAGCCCGGCAAACGAAACGCAGTCGCTGAAGGCTCGTCGAACAACGCGAATCGCTCGCTGTCACCGACCAGTGCCTGGCCGCCGGCCGCTAGAAAGAACGGCGAGTGGTAAAAGAGGCTGGTGGCATCATAGGCGAGCGGAAAGCTGCCGCTCGGCAAGCTCGGGCGCAGTGCCTCCAGCTCGGTCAGCGAGCGCGGGGGCTTCGGCGAGAGGCTCGTGTTGAAGAAGACGACCAGGCCTTTGAAGGTCAGCGGCGCGCCGTACAGGGTGCCGCCCTGGCTGACACCCTGAAGCAGCCCGGGCAGATACAGATCGTCGGCGTAGGGCAACGCGCCAGCACCGAGCGGTCGCACGACTTTGTCGCGCGTGAGCTCGCCGAGCTCGTTGTGCGGTCGCACGAACAGATCGGGGCCGGCCCCTCGCGGCACCGTGCGGATGAGCTTGTCCTTGAACGACGCGTCGGGTACTGCCAGCGGCTCGACGTAAATCTTGCCGAGTTGCTCTTGGTTGAAGTCTCGCAGCAGCCGCTCGAGCACAGCTTGCTCGCTGCCGCGTTGCGAGTGCCACAACATCACGCGGACGCCCTTTGGCTCTTGATGGCTCATGCCCACCAGCGGACGAAACAGCGCCGCTACTAGTAGCAGACCGACGACGAGCACGAACGCGAGTCGCCGCCTCACGTCGCCTCGATGCGCGTCCCCGTGACGGCGTCGAAGAAACACGCGCCCTCGGGCGCTACGCCGAAGCGCACGGTGCTGCCCTCTTTGTGCCCGAACGCGTCGCGACCGGGGATGCTGGCGGTGATGGTGCCCGGTCGCGCTGGCTCTTTCGGGCCGCGGTCCAAACGCACGCCCTCGACCTCGAGATGCAGATAGCCCTGCTCTCCCACTGGCTCGATCGCGCGCACGACGCCGCTGAAGGGGCCGGCTGGGTTCACCACGATGTGCTCTGCCCGCAGGCCCAGCACCACCTCGGCGGCGGGTAGATCGACGGGGACCTGCAACGGCCCAGCTCGGAACGCGCCCGCTTCGACCTTTCCGGCGATCAGATTCATCGATGGAGTGCCGATGAACTGGGCGACGAAGCGATTGTTCGGCCGCATGTACAGCTGTTCGGGTGCGCCGACTTGCTCCACCACGCCACGGTTCAACACCACGATGCGGTCGGCCATCGTCATGGCCTCGACTTGATCATGGGTGACGTAGATCGTCGTCTTCTGCAGCGTGCGTTGCAGGCTCTTCAGCTCGACGCGGATCTGTGAACGCAGCGCAGCGTCGAGATTCGAGAGCGGTTCGTCGAAACAATAAATCTCCGGCTTTCTGACCAAACATCGACCGATCGCGACACGTTGGCGCTGGCCGCCGGAGAGCTGCTTGGGCAGCCTGGCGAGCAGTGGGCCGAGCGACAAGATCTCGGCGACGCGAAGCACCTCTTTCTGGCGCTCGGGCTCGGGCAAGCCCCGCACGAACAGAGGAAAGCCCAGATTCTCGGCGACTGTCATGTGGGGGTAGAGCGCGTAGCTCTGGAACACCATGCCGACCCCGCGATCTTGTGGCGGCACATCGTTGAGCACGCGATCTCCCGCGCGGATGACACCTTCGCTCAGCGTCTCCAAACCAGCCACCAGCCGCATCAAGGTGGATTTACCGCAACCGCTCGGGCCCACCAGCACCACCAGCTCCCCGGGCTCGGTGGTGAAATGAACGTCGGCGAGCACCACCGTGTCGCCGAACCGCTTCCCGACGTGCTCGAACGCGAGCCCGACTGTCATCCGGCTCGGTGCTCGTGCTCGCGATACCAGTGGTAGGTCGACTCGATGCCGCCCCGCAGCGTCGTGGCAGGCTGCCAGCCGAGCGCACGCAGCTTGGAGATGTCGAGCAACTTGCGCGGCGTGCCATCTGGCTTGGAAGCATCGAAGGTGAGCTCGCCTTGGTAGCCGACGACGTCGCGAATGATCTCGGCGAGCTGGCGAATCGACACGTCTTCGCCGACACCGACGTTGATGAGCTCCGGTGAGTCGTAGTTGTCGAGCAAGAACAGGCAGGCTTCCGCGAGATCATCGACATGCAGAAACTCGCGACGCGGCGAGCCGGTACCCCAGATCGGCACGCTCGCGTCGCTTCTCAGCTTGGCTTCGTGAAACTTCCGGATGAGGGCCGGAAGGACGTGCGAGCTCTGCAGATCGAAGTTGTCGTGCGGGCCGTACAGGTTGGTCGGCATCAGCGAGATCGCGTGCATGCCGTGTTGCTTGTGATAGGCCCGACACATCTGGATGCCGGCGATCTTCGCGACTGCGTAGGCGTCGTTGGTGGGCTCGAGCGGGCCGGTCAGCAAGAACTCTTCTCGCATCGGCTGCGGCGCGAGCTTCGGGTAAATGCAGGAGCTGCCCAAAAACAGGAGCTTCTTCGCGCCGAAGCGATGTGCCGCGTCGATCACGTGCGTCTGGATCAGCAGGTTCTCGCGGATGAAGTCGGCCGGTGCGCTGTCGTTCGCGAGGATGCCGCCGACCTTGGCCGCAGCCAGCACCACGTAGTCTGGGCGCTCCGCATCGAAGAAGCCGTCGACCGCCCGTCGATCGCACAGATCGAGCTCGGCGCGGCTTCGCTGCAGCACCGCGCTGTGGCCATTTGCCAGGAGGCGCCGGCTGACGGCGCTGCCGACGAGGCCTCGGTGCCCAGCGACATAGATGCGCGCGTCCCGCTCCAAGTTGGCACGAGATCTCGCTCAGTCCGGCCGCCGGAGCAAGCCCGCCTCTTGAAAAGCCATGGCAAATCGGGAAAGACGGCGCTAACCCCAATGCCAGGGCATGGCAAAAGGCGTTCGTGTGGTGGCGCTGGTCGGCGTCGTGGCAGTGGCCGCGGTGGCCGTCGTAATTGCCAAGCCGTGGGCCGGTTCGAGCACCGCGTCCGCGGGCCCGAGCGCGAGCGCAAAGCCAGCGGACCAGGAAATCGCCGTGACCGGCCTCAGGGTCGCGGCGCGAAAGCTCACCTCGACCGTCCACGCGGTCGGCAGCTTGGCGTCCAACGAATCTGTCGAGCTTGCTCCAGAGGTGTCACGCAGGCTGGTGAGGGTCGTCGCCGAAGACGGCGCGCGCGTGAAGAAGAACGACATTCTGTTCGAGCTGGACGCGACCGATCTGTTGGCCAAACAAAACGAGCTGGCGGTCAAGCGCAAGCTCCTGGCGATTCAGGCAGGGCGGGCGCAGAAGCTCCACAAAGAGGGCATCTCCACCGAGGCTGATGAGCAACAAGCGAACTCTGAGCTGGAGCTTATCAATGCCCAACTGGAGACCCTGCGCGTCGACATCTCCAAGACCAAGATCAGGGCGCCCTTCGATGGGCGCCTCGGGATCCGCAAGGTGAGCGTCGGGGCGCTGGTCGGGCCCCAAACAGTGCTCGTTTCACTAGAGGACGACAGCCGCATCAAGGTCGACTTCACCGTGCCCGAGCGCTTCGCTGCGCTGCTCAAACAAGGCGGGCGCTTCTCTTTTCAGGTCGAAGGCAGCCGAGAGACATTCGAGGGCACAGTGCGCGCTCTCGAGCCCAAGCTCGACGTCGCCACGCGCAGTCTGTTGGCGCGCGGTGTGGCGGACAAGGTGTCTCCCGTGATGGTCACAGGCGCGTCCGTCGCCGTCGAGATTGCCGTCGGCAGCGACAGCACGACGGCGCTGTTCGTGCCCAGCGAGGCGGTCATCCCATCTGTGGGTGGCCATGGGCTCTATCGCTTCGAGGACGGTGTCGCCAAGCTTACCGATGTCGAGATCGGCCTCCGCACCGCGAGCGACGTTCAGATCAAGAGCGGCATCAACGAGGGCGACGTGGTGTTGGTCGACAACCTGCTGCGCCTGCGACCCGGCGCCAAAGTGAAGCTCAACGCCGAGGCCGCCAAGGCGCCACCGCCGTCGGCTTCGGGAGCGGCTCCGTGACGCTGCCCGAGACGTGCATCCGACGGCCAGTGCTGTCGATCGTGCTGTCGATCGTGCTGGTGCTGCTGGGCGCCGTCGCTTTCATCTATCTCGGTGTGCGCGAGTATCCGGCGGTCGACCCGCCTGTCGTGACCGTGACGACGACATACTCCGGCGCCAACCCGGAGGTGATCGACTCCCAAGTCACCGAGCCGATCGAGCAGACGTTGGCAGGCATCGCCGGCATCCGCAGCATCGTCTCCAGGTCCCGCGAGCAGACCAGTCAGATCCGTATCGAGTTCGAGCTCTCGGTCGACATCGACGCCGCGGCCAACGACGTACGCGACAAGGTCGCGCAAGCGATACGACGGTTGCCCACCGACGCCGACCCACCCATCGTCGAGAAGGCAGACGCCGACAGCGACCCGATCGTGTTCATGACGATCGCCAGCGATACGCAGCCGATTTTGGAGGTATCCAACATCGCCAACACGTTCGTAAAAGATCGCATCCAGACCATCCCGGGGGTCTCCAGCGTGCGCATCTTCGGCGAGAAGCGTTACAGCATGCGCCTGTCGCTCGACGCCAGCGAGATGGCGGCACAGCGCGTGACGCCGGACGACGTGCGAGCCGCGCTCACGAACCAGAACGTCGATCTGCCCTCCGGCCTGGTGGAGGGCGACCGCACCGAGCTCAATGTTCGAACGGATGGTCGTCTGACCGAGCCGAAAGAGTTCAACCGCATCACCATCCGCGATCAGGGCGGCCATCCGGTTCGCTTGGAGGACGTCGGCTACGCCGAGCTCGGCCCGCTCAACACGCGCAGCGGCGTGAAGCGGGACGGCAGACAGATCATCGGGGTCGCGCTGATCCCTCAGCCGAACACCAACGCGATCGCGATCGCCGACGAGTTCTACCGACGGCTCGAGCAGATCAAGAAGGACATCCCGCCCGAGTACGAGGTAGACATCGGCTACGACTTCACCAAATACGTCCGGCGCAGCGTGCTGGAAGTGCAGGAGACACTGGTGCTGGCCTTCGTGCTGGTCGTGCTGGTGATTTTCATTTTTCTACGCGATTGGCGCGCGACGATCGTCCCTGTCGTCGCCATCCCCGTGAGCATCATCGCCACCTTTGCTCTGGTCTGGATCTTCGGCTTTTCGATCAACGTCCTGACGCTGGTGGGCATCGTGCTCTCGATCGGTCTCGTGTGTGACGACGCGATCGTGGTCTTGGAGATCATCTATTCCAAGATCGAGCAGGGGCAAAAGCGGCTGCCAGCCTCGATCGACGGCGCCAACGAGATCTTCTTCGCGATCGTCTCGACGACCCTGACCTTGGCGGTCGTGTTCACACCGATCGTCTTCATCCCGGGGCTTACGGGGCGGCTATTTCGCGAGTTCGCCGCCGTCGTCGTCGGCTCGGTGCTCATCTCCGGCTTCGTCGCGCTGACGCTGTCTCCCATGATGTGCCGCTACTTGCTGCGCGAAGACACCCATTCGCTCTGGCTCTATCGCAAGACTGAGCCGATCTTCGTCGGCATATCGCGCGGATTCGAATCGGCATTGCGAGCCTTTTTCAGGGTTCGCTGGCTCGCGCCAATCGCGCTCGTTGCAGTCATGGTTTGGTCGGTGCTGCTTTATCAGAAGCTTCCGACCGAGCTCGCGCCCAATGAAGATCGCAGCAACATTCGCATCAACGTGCGCGGTCCGGAGGGCGCGACCTACGCGTACACGGATCATCAGCTCGATCAGATTTCGACATGGGTCACCGACTCGGTACCCGAGCTCGCGCGCACGTTCTCGATCGTGGGCGGGCCGGGTGGCGCGCAAGGCACCAACGTCGGTATCCAGAACGTTTACCTGGTCGACAGAGACAAGCGAACGCGCGACCAGTCGGAGATCTTTCAGCAGCTCTCCAAAGGGGTGACGCAGTTCACGGGTGGCAGCGCGTTTCCCGCCGAGCCCCCGACGATTGGCAGCCGCCAAGCAGGCCAGCCGGTCCAGTACGTCATCAAAGCGCCGAGCTTCGCAGCGCTCGTCGAAGTACTGCCGATCTTTCTCGAGAAGGCAAAGACGCGCCCCGAGCTGCGCTTCGTCGACAGCGATTTGAAGCTGAATCGCCCTGAGCTTTCGCTCTCGGTGAACCGCCGTAAAGCCGACGAGCTCGGCGTTTCAGTGCGCGAGGTGGCCCGGGCGATTCAGCTGGGAGTGGGTGGCGTGCGTTACGGCTACTTCATCCGCGACGGCAAGCAGTACGAGGTGATCGGGCAGCTGGTAGAACGCGATCGCGACGAGCCAGCCGATATCTTGCGGCTCAACGTGCGCACCCGTTCTGGGCAAATGGTTCCGATCGAGGCGTTGGTCGAAGGCCACGACGGCGCTGGCCCCGCCGCGCTGTATCGCTTCGACCGCTACGTCGCGGCCACGATCTCTGCTGGGCTCACGCCCGGCCACACGCTGGGCGACGGCATCAAGGCGATGGATGCGGTCGGGGCCGAGGTATTGCCGCCGGCGTTCTCGACCGCGCTTGCGGGTCAAGCACGCGACTACGCAGACAGCTCGTCGAGCGCGTCGCTCGCGTTCATCTTCGCCGTCGTGCTCATCTACCTGGTGCTGGCGGCGCTGTTCGAGAGCTTCCGCGACCCGATCGTGATCCTGATGACGGTGCCGCTTTCAGTGGCGGGTGCGCTGGCGTCTCTCTCGTTCACTGGCCAGACCCTGAATGTCTTCAGCCGCATCGGCATCATCATGCTCGTCGGCTTGGTCACCAAGAACGGCATCCTCGTGGTCGAGTTTGCAAATCAGCGCCGCCGCGCGGGGGTGCCGATGCGGGAGGCGTGCATCGAGGGCGCCGTTGCTCGCTTTCGCCCCGTGCTGATGACCAGCCTCGCGACGATCTTGGGGGTGCTGCCGATCGCGCTCTCGTTGGGCGGCGCGGCCGGCAGCAGAAAGTCGCTCGGTATCGCCGTCGTCGGGGGCCTGTCCTTCTCGCTGGCACTGACCCTCTTCGTGGTGCCGGTGATGCACTCGCTCATTGGCCGCGAGAAGGCACCAGAAGCGGACGCTGAGGACGAAGCCGCGCCGGCGGCTGCGCACGTTCCAGCCGAATAGCCGCGCGCGTTGCATCGCGTTGCGTCATTGCTCGAGCGGGACAAGCAGAGACGCGCTCGGCGGGGGATGGTATTGCGCCTGCCGCGTGTCTCCCAATCCCGTCCCTTACCGGCCCAGATACCAGGTACGAATCGTGACGGCGGCGTCGCTCTTCGACGGCCACGACGCGGCCATCAACATCATGCGGCGCATCTTGCAGGCGTCGGGCGCGGAGGTGATTCACCTCGGCCACAATCGATCTGCAAAAGAGATCGTGAACTGCGCGATCGCAGAAGACGCCAGCGGCATCGCCGTCACAAGCTACCAGGGCGGCCACGTCGAATATTTCAAGTACATGTTCGACCTCTTGAAAGAACGCGGCTCGTCCATCCGCATCTTCGGCGGCGGAGGCGGCACGATTCTGCCGTCCGAAATCGAAGAGCTGCACAAGTACGGCATCACGCGCATCTACTCGCCGGACGACGGTCGTGCGCTCGGTCTCCAGGGTATGATCAACGACCTGCTCGAGCGTTGTGACGCGGCGACGCCGATCTCGCTCGAAAGCGACCTCGCGCTCTTGCCCAAGCGAGAACCGGGCGCCATCGGCCGCCTTATTTCTGTCGCCGAGAACCACCCCGAGCTCGCCACGGCGCTCGCGACCGGCCTTGCGCCGTTGCTCGCGAAGAGCGCGGTACCGGTGCTCGGCGTGACGGGAACGGGCGGCAGCGGCAAGTCATCGCTCATCGACGAGCTGGTCCGGCGCTACCTGCGAGATTTCGACGCCAAGACGATCGCCGTCATCTCCATCGACCCATCGAAGCGCAAGACCGGTGGCGGCCTCCTCGGTGACCGCATCCGCATGAACGCCATCGACGACCCGCGCGTGTACATGCGGTCGCTGGCGACGAGGCAGTCCAACCTCGCGCTCTCGCGGCACGTGCGTGACGCAGTCGACATCGCCAAGGCTGCGGGTTTCGATCTCGTCATCGTGGAGACCAGCGGCATCGGTCAAAGCGATACCGAGATCACGGACCACTCGGACGCGTCGCTCTACGTGATGACGAGCGAGTACGGGGCCGCCACCCAGCTCGAGAAGATCGACATGCTCGACTTCGCGGACGTGATCGCGATCAACAAGTTCGACAAGCGCGGCAGCCTGGATGCGCTGCGCGACGTGCGCAAACAGTTCAAGCGCAACCACAACCTATTCAGCGCGAAGGACGACGATCTGCCGATCGTGGGGACGATCGCGTCGCAGTTCAACGATCCCGGCATGAACGCGCTCTACCGCAGGGTGCTCGACGCCATTCAGCAAAAGACGGGCGCGATTTTCACGTCTCACTTGGAGCTGCCGACAGCGCGAACCAACAGCGACATGGTGATCGCTGCAGAACGGGTGCGCTACCTCGCCGAAATTGCCGAGAACAGCGACCGTTATGACGCCTTCGTCCGGGAGCAGAGCTCTCGCGCGAGACGCGCCTATCAGATCTTCGGCGCCATCCTGGCCTTGCGCGGGCTGGCATCGACGAACTGGGATGTGCTGCCTACGCTGGCGCCACTCGAGACCGACCCAGCCGCAGTGCGCGACCTGGTCGCTCGCTATACCGAAGAGGTCGAGCGCTTGGATGGCGCGTCGAGGAAGCGTTTGCGTGAGTTTCCCGGCTTGGTCGAGCGGATGAAGCAAGAGGTGTATCGCTACCAAGTCCGCGACAAGGTCATCGAGCAGCCGCTCTTCTCCGAGTCGCTGTCGCACACCAAGGTGCCCAAGGTCGCGCTGCCGCGCTTTCACGATTGGGGCGACTTGATGACGTGGCTCCTCACCGAGAACGTCCCTGGTGAGTTTCCCTACGCAGCAGGCGTGTTTCCCCTCAAGCGAGAGGGAGAAGATCCGGCGCGCATGTTCGCTGGTGAAGGCGGCCCGGAGCGCACCAACAAGCGCTTTCACTACGTGTCGCGCGGCTTGCCAGCCAAACGTCTCTCTACCGCCTTCGACTCGGTGACGCTGTACGGCGAAGACCCGGGCCATCGACCGGACATCTTCGGAAAGATCGGCAACAGCGGTGTCTCGATCGCCAACGTCGACGACGCCAAGAAGCTCTATTCCGGCTTCGATCTGTCGGACCCGTCGACCAGTGTGTCGATGACAATCAACGGCCCGGCCCCGATGTTGCTCGGCTTCTTCATGAACGCCGCGATCGACCAAGGCTGCGAGCGCTACATCCGCGAGCAGGGCACGACTCTCGAAGCAGAGGCGAAGATCCAGTCGCTTTACAAAGCGCGCGGCGCGACGCGCCCGACCTATCTCGGCCCGCTACCGGAAGGAAACAATGGGCTCGGCTTGATGCTGCTCGGCGTCAGCGGTGACGAGGTGCTGCCACGCGAGGTGTACGATCGTATCAAGCAGAAGACGCTCTCGGCCGTGCGGGGCACCGTGCAAGCCGACATCCTGAAAGAAGATCAGGCGCAGAACACCTGCATCTTCTCGACCGAATTCGCGTTGCGCATGATGGGCGACATTCAGTCGTACTTCATCGCCAACAAGGTGCGGAACTTCTACTCGGTGTCGATCAGCGGCTATCACATCGCAGAAGCAGGCGCGAATCCGATCACCCAGCTCGCGTTCACGCTCGCCAACGGCTTCACTTACGTCGAGTACTACCTGTCGCGAGGGATGCACATCGACGACTTCGCGCCGAACTTGTCGTTCTTCTTCTCGAACGGCGTCGATCCGGAGTACTCCGTCATCGGTCGCGTCGCGCGGCGCCTGTGGGCAAAGGCTATCCGCAACAAGTACGGCGGTAACGAGCGCTCGCAGAAGCTGAAGTACCACATCCAGACGTCAGGCCGCAGCCTGCACGCCCAAGAGATCGCGTTCAACGACATCCGCACGACGCTGCAGGCCCTCTACGCGATTTCGGACAACTGCAACTCGCTGCACACGAATGCCTACGATGAGGCGATCACCACACCGACGGAAGAGAGCGTCCGGCGCGCGCTCGCGATTCAGCTCATCATCAACGAAGAGCTCGGGCTCTCCAAGAACGAGAACCCGCTGCAAGGGTCGTTCGTGATCGACGAGCTGACCGAAGTCGTCGAACAAGCGGTGCTGAAAGAGTTTCGGGCGCTGTCCGATCGCGGAGGTGTGCTGGGCGCGATGGAGCGCATGTACCAGCGCACGAAGATCCAGGAAGAGTCGCTCTATTACGAGTCGCAGAAGCACGACGGCAAGCTGCCGATCATCGGGGTCAACACCTTCCTCGACTCGAAAGGCTCGCCGACGGTGTTGCCTAAAGAAGTCATCCGTTCGACGACCGATGAAAAAGAGTTCGCGATTCAAAGCAGCCAGGCGTTCGTTCGCCGCAACAGTGCGTACAGCGCCGCAGCGCTGGCGCTCTTGCAGGAAGTGGCAGAGCGTCGAGAAAATTTATTCGAGTCTCTGATGGAGGTTTGCAAGGTCTGCACGCTGGGGCAGATTTCGGCGGCCTTGTACGACGTCGGCGGTCAGTACCGCCGCAATATGTGAGGGCCTGATGAGAGCTTGGTCGAGCTGCGTTGTGATGTTCGCTTTGTGCGGCTGCGGTGATGACGTCTCCGTCGTTGGCGGAGGCGGCCAGGGCGGCTCGCCGCCGACAGACGGCTGCACGGCAGACCCATTCGCTTGTGTTGCAGGCACGACTTGCTGGGTGCTCTCGAACCAATCGAGCTTCGATTGCTTGCCCAGCGGTGCTGGCGTGGCGGATGAGGCCTGCGTCAACACCGCAGGGCAGGCGACCTGCGGAGACGGCCTCGTTTGTTTGCAGCTGGAAGGCGCGATGAGCGGCTTCTGCACCCCCTATTGCACCCCCGCCAACCCCTGCGTCAGCGAAGCGGTGTGTTTGACCATCACGCTCGCGGGCTCCACGTTTCAAGCCTGCGAGCCCCAGGGTCAAGGCGGGGCGAGCCAGGGTGGGGCGAGCCAGGGTGGGGCGGGCCAGGGCGGGGCAGGGTAGCGACTGTTGAGCTCGGTTGTTCTGTGCTCGTCAGCTTGACCAAGACGCATCGAAGGCCTAGAGCTGTTTGGTCGTTCAACCAAACGCAGGCGAGGCTCCATGTTGCGCTCCAGTCTTCTGCATATTCAGCTAGTTACGTTCGCGCTGGCAGCCTCTGCCTCGGTGGTTGGCTGTTCCGACGACACTGAGAGCGGCCCCCCAGAAGACGTCTTGCTCGAGCCGCCGCCTGCAGGGCAGGGCGTCCAGTTTCGCATGGTGACCACCATCGAAGCGGGCTCCGAGGTCGAGCACTGCCAGTTCTTCCGTGCACCTCCGGAGGGGCTCAACGTCAACCGCGACGAGATCCGCTTCACGTCGGGCAGCCATCACGTGCTGATGTACCTCACGCCGTACGAAGACATCCCGACAACGAACCTCGCCGGCGAAGAGATCGACACCAGCGCTGTCTTCGACTGCTCCGAGGGCCCGACCGGCAGCTGGCAAGTGACGAATTTGATCGGCGGCTCACAGAACTCGAGCGGTGACCCGACGCTGAGCTTCCCACCGGACGTGGCGATGAGAGTCGAGCCGAACGCCGTCCTGTTGATGAATGCTCACTACATCAATCCGCAGTCGGAGGCGGCCAACCCCGAGGTGCGCGTCAACCTGTTTTCGATCCCCGACGAGCAGGTAAAGACTCAAGGCGGCATTCTGTTTTTCTACAACCCGTTCATCCGAGTCGACCCCATGGGCGCAGGCCTGGCCACCATGAGCTGCCCGCTGCCGGACGACATCACCATCGGCAATGCACAGTCACACATGCATCGGCGCGGCGTGGGTTACAGCGCGACGCTTTTGGCGCCGGACGCGTCTCCCGAGCTCATCTACTCCAATGACGCGTGGGAGGGAGTGCCGGTCAAGGAGTGGGAGGAGGGCCTTGCAGTCGTTGGCGGCAGTCGCATCGAATACGGCTGCGACTATCAGAACGGCGAAGATCGCCAGGTGTACCAGGGTCCGAAATCAACCGACGAAATGTGCATGTTCATCGCGTCGTACTGGCCGGCGAACAACCAGGTGTCCGTGTGCGCTACCGACCCGGACGACACCGTCGGCACGCAGGCTCTCAACGCTGAATGGGTCGGTAACGGCGCCGCCACCTGTGAAGAAACGCTCGGCTGCATTCAGGGTATCTCGAGCGAGGACCAACAAGGGTTCTTCCAAGCTCTCACGGATTGTGTCCTCGACAGCGACCCGGCGGAGAGCTTGTACGTCTCGAATGGCGTACGTTGCCTGCTCACCCACGCTGACCCAGTCGCCGACTGCCTCCCCGAGATCCAGGCTTGCATCGACCACTAGCCACTGCGATCAAAGTCTCCCCGAGCGAAGCTCCCGCGCAGCCCACGCGGGAGCGCATCGTGGCTGCCGCGTACCGCGTGCTCTCCGAACAAGGAAGCCACGCGACTTCCATCAAAGAGATCGCCAGGGCTGCGGGGGTGGCGCCCGGTCTGGTTCACTATTACTTCGCCAGCAAAGAGCAGCTCTTGCTGGAGGTGACGCGCGATTGTTGCCGGCTCTACCGGGAAGAGATGTCCGCGCTCTCGCTCCCCAGCGACCCGATCGCCCGCACCCGTGCGTTGCTCGACTTCAGCAAACGTCGCGGGCTCGCCAGCCCGGACTGGTACCGCCTGCTCGTCGACCTGGACGCGCTTGCGTTGCGCGACGAGGCGCTTGCGCGTGAGGTTGCCGCGCTCCGCCGTGAGATCCGCGAGCACGTCGCATCCCTCGTCGCGAACGTCGAGGACACGCTCGCGCTGCGCTTGGGCCCCACGCGCGACGCCCTCGCCGCCGTGCTGATGACGTCAGTCGACGGTCTCATCGTGCAGCGCCTGATCGACCCCACCTTCGAGATCGACGCAGGCTTCGCTGCCGTCGAGCAGCTGCTGATCGCGCTGCTCGAACAGGCAACTCGCAATCAGCTCTGATTGGTCAATAAGGACCGGGGTCGCGCGCCGACTTGGCGTCGAGGCACTCGGCGTACTGTTCCAGCTCGGGGCCACACTCGTCGTCGTCGTCTTTGTACTTGCGGTCGTCGCACTCGTGCCGCTGGAGCTGGCACTCCCAGTATGGCTCGATGAGCTCGATGCAGTCGTATGCCGACGCAACGTCGTAGTCCGCGTCGACGTAGATCTCGGTCTCTTGGAGCTCGCGCTCGCCGCAGTCTTCGCAGCCGCAGATGGTGTCGATGCGGTCTTGGACGAGCGAGCCGCAGCCGGTGGTGGCGGCAGCAGAGCTGATCACGAAAGTGGCCAGCAGCATTCGAATGCGCAAGAACCCCTTGCTGCGCAGGTCAACGACGGCGTTCATCAGAAGCCTCCGATCTGGACGTCGGCGCATTCGCTGAGCCGCTGGGCTTGCACGTTGCAAGCGCCCTCGTCCGTTTGGTACCGATCGTTGTTGCAGCGTGAGCCTTCGTCGATGCACTCGAAATAGTCGTCGTACTCACCCGTACAATTCGTGACGTCAGCGAGGTCCGCGATTTCGTCGCCGCGAAGGTTGCATGCCTCCTCGTCGAGGTCGTTGCCGCCTTCGCAGTTCTTGGCCTCTTCGCAATAGCTGCCCACCGACCCGCCACAACCGGCCATGAGGGCGGCGAGGACGAGCAATGGACAACCGAAAGAAAGAAGCACGCTACCGGCTCGTTTTGGATGCTTAGGACGTTCCACGCGAAGCAGCATACTCCAAAACCTTTCTATTCTACCCGTTTGATCCGTGCTCTCGGGAAGGGCGATCCGTGCTCTCGAGAAGGGCGCCTTTTCAAGGAAGCGCGCGTGCTTTGCGGCGGCGCAAAGCTCCGGGCGCGTCTGACGAGCGAGGGGGCGAAAGCTTTCCAAGTTTTTTTTCGGAAGCGTCGTCCGAATGGATGACGGCGCCCGCGGTGAGAATCACGGCCGCCAGCAGCAAAGCGTCGATCAGTATGAACGCAGCCCCCGTTGCCGAGCCGAACAAGGGTTCTGCTTCGGCGAGACCGCGAACGCCTTGAGTCAGGGTGAGCGTGCGCCGATGAAGCATGAACAACACCAAGAGGGCGAGCGCGCCAGGCAGGGCAGCGAGCGCGAAGGCCCTTGGCCGTGGGAGCACGGCGAGCGCTGGCGCGCGGTCGTGCGCCAGCGGTACGAGGTAAGCTGACAGCGCTGCGCCTGCCAACAGGGCGGCCGAGGGGACCCGCTCACCAGCGAAGTGGAGCGCTGCCCATTCTGGGCGAAGCAGTGCCGAGAACAACAGCGCGGGGAAAAATGCGAATAGCGCGAAGGCCATCACGCTGCTCCGGCAAAGCAAGAAGCCCCGCGCACCGCGGCTTCCTAGGGTCACGAGGCCGAAGCCGAGCCCGAGTGACAGCGCAACCAAGGGAGCCACCACCAGCGGCATCGCTCAGTTCTCACACTCCTCGGGCAGCTCGGCCTTGGTCGCCTTCAAGTTGCCCTTCACGCGCGAGAAAGCTCGGTCGGCGTCGGGCGCCCGGTCACAAGAGGAGGCGGACGATAGATATGCCGGGCGCACGTCGAGAGGCGCTGTTCTACCGAGCTCGTGAAGCTTCGCGCAGCACGCCGCCGCCCCATCCGAGCGAGGCTTCTGGCCCATAGTCGGGCTTCGCGAGCCGGTGGTGCTGCGCTTCGCCCTCTTGCTCTTCACCCCCGGCGTCGCGGGGTCGGTCGGCTCGTCGCCGTCTTCGAGCGCCGCAGAGCCGGGCGCGTCCGGCTCCGCTTTGCCGAAGCTCGAAGTTGCAGCATAAAAGAGCCCGATCATGGGCACGACGAGCAGGCCGCCCACAGGCAGCGCGACCCACAACCAGGACCTCTGTGTCGAGCTTCGTCGTGAGTGATAGAGCTCGGCGATGGGCGCTTCGTCGATTGCGGCAGCGGCGGCCGCTGGCGCTTTCGGTGGTACCCCCAGATCGACTGGTGGTGCGACAGCCACTGGCGCAGGCGTCGACACCGGCTTGCGCTCCGATGCAACGCCGCGAATCGAGTCGGGCGGGCTTGTCGGCAGATCGTGAGGATTGGTCGGATCCACGAGGAGCCCAGCTTACCAGCCGTGGCTTGGTGGTCGGGCGATGATCAACCTTTGAAGGGCAGAAGCCCTTGCCCCGAGCGTTTGCCTCGGGGCGTGGTCGGCGCGCTGGTGGGGAGCACGCCGCTGGCACCGTCAGCGCGCTCGATGGCCAACATCAGAGCCTTGGTGCGGACGCCACCCGGCGCCGAAAATCCGCGCAAATCGCCCTGGCTGCCGACCACCCGGTGGCATGGCACGACGATCGGCCACGGGTTCGTCGCCATTGCGCGACCGACTGCACGGGCTGCTCTCGGCGACCCGACGACACGCGCAAGCTCGCCGTAGCTCACACACGTTCCACGCGGTATCGCGCGGGCTGCCTCGTGAACTCGACAGGAAAACGGCGTCAGCCTGCGCGTATCGATCGGGATCGACGAGAGGTCGGCTGCCCCGCCTGCCAGCAGGTCGGTCATGCTGGCGATGGCTGCCTTCACCCAAGCGGGGGGGTCGGCGGCTGTCTCAGGCTGACCCTCCTCGAGCTTGCGAGCCGTCGCAATTCGCGCCACGGCGCGGAGCGTCCCTGCCTCGGTTTGCGAAGGCAAAACCACGGCTGCCAGGCCTTGCTCGGTGAAAGCCAGACCACAGAGGCCGATCGCAGTGTGAAAGGTGCAGGTGCCGAGCACGTTGTCTCATTCTGCCTCGATTCGGCAACCCGCGGAAGCTGTGGTAGGTGCTTCTCACGCGCTCCGGCGCGTGCATCGACCCGAAACTCCAGCCGTCTACCCCAACCAGATGTCCCAGAAGACGATGACCCTGCTCCTCTCCCGCCGCTCGCTCCTTTTGGGATCTTCCGCGCTCGCAGTCTCGGCTTTGCCGGCTGGGCAGATCTTCGCTGCCGCCCCCACGGCCGAAGAGATCGCCGTGCGCGTGCAGAAGTTCTACGACTCGACCAAGACCTTCCGGGCCAATTTCGCCCAGGTCTATTTCATCAAGGTCCAGAACAAGAAGAAAGAATCGAAGGGCAAGGTCGTCTTCGAGAAGCCCGGCAAGATGAGCTTCTCGTACGACTCGCCCAACGGCAACCGCGTTGTCTCCGACGGCAAGATCATCAAGGTCTACGAAAAGGACGCCGAGCAGATGTACGAAACCGCGGTGCAGAAGTCGCAATACCCCGCGGCGCTCTCGTTCTTGATGGGCGAGGGCAAGCTGGTGAAGGACTTCAAGCTGAAGCTGCTCGACCCGGCGACCATGAAATTCGAGGGCGGGTTCGTACTAGAAGGCACGCCGAAAGAGGCAACGCCCGCCTATCAGAAGATGCTGCTCTACGTGGACGGGCAAACCAGCCAAGCGCGTCGCGTGCTGATCATCGACGCCCAGAGCAACCGCAATCGCTTCGACTTCAGCGAGCCAATAGTGAATAAGCCCGTCGAGGCGAAAGAGTTCGAGTTCACCCCGCCGAAGGGCACCAAGATCGTGAAGCCCTAGATCTGATCCGAGAGAAGGGACCAGACACCTAGAGCTTGCCCTGCGCTTTGAGCGGAGCTCTTCGGGGCCGCGGCTTCCGCTTGGCAGGCAAGGCGCCCGCCGCCTCCATGGCAGCAGTGAACGGCGACATCGCCAAGTGCGCGAACGCGTTTGCGAGCGCGTCGGCGGCGTCGGCGCGCGGCGGTGAGTCGAGCCGCAAGATCGACGTCATCACCATGGCGACCTGCTCTTTGGTCGCGAAGCCGCGGCCGACGACAGCGCGCTTCACGCGCGCGGGCGCGATCTCGAAGATCGGCAAACACGCTCGCGCGAGTCGGAGCAGCACCACCCCACGCGCGTGGCCGAGCTTCGACGCCGCTTGTGCGTCCTTTGCGAAGAACAACCCTTCGACCACGGCCGCCTCGGGCTTGTAGAGCGCGAGCACCTCGAGCAAGGCGTCGTCGATCTCGATCAGCCGTGGCGCGAGCGTCTGCGTGGTGTCCGTATCGATTACCCCGTGTGCGACGTGCGTGATGCGGGTGCCGACTTGATCGAGCACGCCCCAGCCGAGGTGGCGTGTACCCGGGTCGATGCCGAGCACGCGCATCAGCAGGCCCCGTGCGAAAGCGGCGACCGCGGGAAGATCTTGCCGGGGTTCAGCAGGTTGTCCGGGTCGAAGGTGAGCTTGAGCCGACGCTGCAGCGCGATCGCCTGCTCGCTCTGTTCGAGCGGCAAGAAACGCTGCTTGGACAGGCCAACCCCGTGCTCGCCCGTGAGCGTGCCCCCGAGCTCGATGACACGGCGGAACAAGCGCTCGAGCCCGGCTTCCACCTCCGGTGCCTGCGACTCGTCATTCCACAGGTAGTTGACGTGCAAGTTGCCGTCGCCCGCGTGCCCGTAGGTCAGCATCGAGATCGTCGAGCTCTCGCGGATGGCGTCGACTTCGGCCAACAAAGCGCAGATGTGTCGTCGCGGCACGACGACGTCTTCCGAGACTTTGTGTTTCGCCATCGCACGCGTCGTCGGTGACAGCGAGCGCCGAGCAGCCCACAGGCGATCTCGCTGCGCCTCGTTCTGAGCCACGAGCACAGCCCGGGCACCGGCCTCGTCACAGGCGGCGCCCACGCGTTCGGCCTCGAGAGAAGCTGCGACTTCGCTGCCGTCGACCTCGATGATGAGCATCGAGCCTGCGGCGTCATCTACGGCCACGCCTTGTTTGCGAACAGCAGCGAGCGTCGCCGGGTCGAGCAGCTCGATGCAGCGGGGCACGACGCGCGCCGCCAGCATCGCCTTCACGGCTCTGCCCGAGCCGTGCACGTCGTCGAACAGCGCCATCATGGTGATGACGTGCTCGGGCTTCGGTAGCAAGCGAACGACGGCCCTGGTGGTGACGGCTAGCGTGCCTTCGCTGCCGACCAAAAAGCCCACCATGTCGTAGCCGGTGACGCCCTTCTTCGTGCGACGACCGAGCGAGAGTCGGCTGCCGCCCATCAGTGCGACGTCGAGACCAATCACGTAATCGCGCGTGGTGCCGTACTTGAATGCGCGGGGTCCGCCGGCGTTCTCCGCGATGTTGCCGCCGAGGGCGCACCACGTGAGCGAGTTGGCGTCGGGGGGATAGAACAGGCCCTGCGCTTCGACGGCGGCATGCAGATCAGCGAGCACGACGCCGGGCTGTACGACCGCGAGCAGCTCTTCCGAATCGATCTCTTCGATCTGCGCGAGTCCGCTGGTTGCGAGCACGATGCCGCCGTGGATGGGTATGCTACCGCCCGACTTTCCGCTGCCACCAGCGCGCGGGGTCACCGGTGCGCGCTCTTCTTGTGCGATCTTCAAGATCGCAGCAATGTCGTCGGGGCTCTCGGCGAGGACCGCGACGTCCGGCAGCACCGGTGCGTTCTCCGACTCGTCTCCCGCAAACGCCTCCAAACCAGCCGCCTCCGTGATGACCTTGGAGGCCCCCAACGCACGGTCGAGACGCAGGCGCAGTCGCTCGACGGCGCTCTTTTCGAGCGCCCGATCCGCCGCATGCGAAATGAAACCAGCCACCGAAGCGTCATCCTAGTCGGAGAGCAGGCTCGCTAGGTGTGTGTCGGCGGTGCGCCAAGCAAAGCTCGGGAAAGGAGGAGAGAAGGAGCCCTCGAAACCTTTTGTAGCGACCCGCGGGTGAAAGTCCCGACCGGCAAGGCCGAGGCCGGCCCGCAAGCGGCGTCGGGACGGCGAGAAGTCGGAGCGCCGCCCTACGAGCGACGAAGTGGGGGAACCATCCCAAGGGACCCTGCGGAGCAAAGGTCGGCGCCAGGGCATGGAACCGTAGGGGGGAACGATGAACGGAACACCGAGTCCGGCAAAGCATCTCGACGAAACTTGGACGGATAGCGGAGCTGGCAAGGAATGCCCCCACGAGGGCGTTCACGACGCTGGCCCATCACGTCTCAGGGTTGTGCTTGTTTTTTGGCGAGAGCCGCTGACCTCATCGACTGTGCGTCGGTCTGCAGCTGGCCCTTCGGGAACTTGGCTGCGTACTTGGCGAGGCTGGTGAGGCAAGCGTCGGTGTCACCTGCGAGAAGCGCGCGGCGGGCGCCGTCGAGCATGATGACCTCGTCGCTCAACGTGCCGCCGCCGAGGGTCATGTCTGCGTGCGGCTTGTCAGCCTTGGCAGCGCTCGGCTTGTCGGTCGCGGCTTTGCTCTGGGGCTGGGCTTCTGCTTTGGGCGCTGCTTTGGGGGTGCTTGCCCGCTGGGGATCGGCGTTCGGTTGGGCATCGGCCTTCGGTTGGGCTTGCGCGGCAGTGGACGGCGTTTGCACCGCTTCGGGTGCAGGCAGCGCATCGCTTCGTTCCGGGCCGGCTCGTTGCGGGGCAGCTTGTTGCGGGGCAGCTTGTTGCGGGGCAGCTTGTTGGACTTGAACCGGTGCCGTCGCTGCCAGTTCTGCGCTTTGCGCTACTTCTGTGCGTTGCGCTACTTCTGTGCGTTGGGCGTGTTCTGTGCGTTGGGCGTAGAAGAGGCCGCCACCCAGCGCTGCCGTCGTGACGAGCGCGCCGCCGACCCACTTGAACAGCCCAACGCCGAACAGACCGCCGGCCTTGGCACCACCGAGTGACGCGCCCGCTGCGCCGGACCCGATCGCACCAGCGCCGATCGCACCAGCGCCGATCGCACCAGCGCCGATCGCACCAGCGCCGATCGCAGTGGCAGAGCCGACTCCCAAAGCAAGCAGCGTGCGGTCGAGTGATGCCTTGGGTGGGGCGTCGTACAAGCCGGCCTCGAGCATGACTCGCTCCAGATCGCTGCCCGGTTCTTCGAGGAGGCGTTTGAAGTGGGTCAAGTGTCCTCCCGCACGGCAGCTCGAACGCCGCTTCTGGTGTTCTCGGATGTTGGACGCGAAAGCCCACAGGCACCGCTCTTCAAGCGCGCTTCCAATCGATTTCGATGCTCGACGAACAGCTCGCGCGCCCTGCGCAAGCGAGAAGCGACAGTGCCTTGCGGCAGCTCAAGCATGCCCGCGATCTGAATCATCGTCATCTGCTCCAGCTCGAAGAGCGTGAACACGCTGCGCAGCTCGAGTGGCATGGTGGCCAAGATCTCATCCAGCATCGCCCGGGCCCGCGCTCGGTCAATCTGATCGTCGGGCCGCGTGCCCGGGTCGACTCGCTCTGGACAGGCGTCGTCGCCGAGTACTTCGCGGCGGCGTGCCAATGTCCGGCGAGCCCGTGACGCTACACGCAGGCACACGCCGTACAGGAACGAACGGTCGGAGCCTTGCGTGATGTCATCGATGCGGCGGGATGTGACCATGAAAACCTGTTGCACGGCATCTTCGGCGTCGGCACGGGGCACCCCGAGCCGGACCAGCGAACGCCACACGAACGCATGATGCTCGACCACGAGCGCCTTGATTCGTGAAGCTTGGGTCGCCGACAAAGGAGCGGAAGAAGAAGCGGAGCATGGCTCTGCCTCATCTTGTGCCGGGCCCCTGTCAGGAGCGCCCCTGTCATGAACAACAGGCTCATGAACAACAGAGACGGCCGGAAAGAGCCGTAACGCCTCGGACGACACCACTGAAGTCTTCATGCCCACGTTGCCCAGCCCTGATCCAAGAATCGTACGCGGCCTCAGAACGCGACAGAAGCCCCCAAAGCAAGGTCCAAGTTGACCGGTGCGGCGGTGTGGAGCTGGCCGCTCGAGTTGAGAAATTGGGCTTTGATCAAGGGAAATGTGGGGCCGGCCTCGAGCTCGATGGCGAGCCAGTCGAGCGCCACCAAAGCTGCGCGGGCCGAGGCGCCTGCGTCGAGCCAAGGGCCGGTTCCCGAGACGGATTGTTCCGTAAATCCAGCGCCTTTGACCAGCTCACCGAACATCGCGCCGCCCCCCAAAGAGCCGCAGGGCGACAGCCGAAACCAGGGCGTCGGCGAAAAAATCGGCACGCAGCCTCGCAGATGGCCCCGGACCATGCGGTAGTCGCTGTCGGCATCCTGGACCGCTGTGACGCCTGTGACGCTGAGGTAGCTCAGTTCGGCACGGATTGACCAGCCAATGCCGGAGGTGTCAAACGCCTCCCCGCCACCACCAATGCCAACCATGGGTGTGGGTCCGGCGCCCACGTTGCTGACGAATCGGACGTTGAGACCGCCGCGCAGGCCGCGGTCCGGCTCTGGAGCCGCCAACACCTCGGCGCTGAGGGGCCAGACGGGGAGCGGCAAGGAGAGCAGCGCGATATCCGGCGTCGGAGGAATCTTGCCCGGCCTCGGCGTTGGCGGCGGGAGCGACGGCAAGAGCGGCGCCGGGCCTTCGATCAGCGCCGGCTTGCTGGTGAGAATCGGCGGCCCTGACGGGTCGGGCGGTAGCGGCAGAGGCTCCACCAGCGGGGTCATCTCCGCATTCGGGTCGACGGTGAGCGCCGCGATCAAGGCGAGTGCGCTCGCCACTTCGGGGCACGTCTTGCCCGTGAGCACGCGATTCGTGGTCGCCAGACCTTCGGTGACCACGAGCTTCCCGGTTACGCGCTTCTTGCCAGCGTCACGCACGAGCTCGACCACGAACACGACTTTGGGCTGCTCGGCCTTTCCCACTGGCGTGGCGATGCGCGACCGCCGCTGAACCTCGTGGATGAACGCGCCCCGATCCGGACAACCCTCCGACGCGCGATAGTCGACTGTGAACGTCGTCTGCGCCTGCGCGGACACGTTGGTGAAGCAGACGAACGCGAACGTCAGCAACGCGAGCAACGCACGTGCTTGCAGACGAGTCGCCCCTTCGCTACGAGCCCTGGCGATGCGCGTGCTCAGCCTCAACATTTGGAACCGCCAGGGGCCGTGGGAGCATAGGCTGCGCTTGCTCGAGAAGGGAATCGCCGAGACCGCACCCGACATCATCGGGCTGCAAGAGGTCATCCATCGACCTTCTGACCCGGCAGTGGGCTGCCAGGCGGCCGAGCTCGCCCGCGCCTGGGCCGCTGCCGGGGGCCCTGCTGCGCCGTTCGTTTATTTCGGCGCGGCATGGTCGTACGAAGACGGCGACCAGTTCGGCAACGCCATTCTGTCGCGCTACCCCTTGCGAGACCAAGCCAATCTGAGCCTCCCAACCAGCGACTCCCGTTGCCTCGTGTTTGCGAGAGCCGACACGCCCGACGGGCCGCTGCCCTTCTTCGTGACTCACCTCTCGTGGCGTTTCGAGGAGGGCAACCTGCGAGAAGAGCAGGTGTTGGCCATCGCACGACATGTGAAAGCCACGGTGGGCGAAGGCGACCTGCCAGCGGTGCTGGTCGGCGATCTGAACGCCGCGCCGGATGCCACCGAAATTCGGTTCCTCCGCGGCCTGCATGCGCTCGATCGCACGAGCACCTTCTTCACCGACTGCTTCGAGCGCGCAGGCAGCGGCCCTGGCTTCACGTTCGACCCGCCCAACAATCCGCACGCGGCGCTCACCTACGAGGCCCCTCGCCGCATCGACTACGTGCTCGTTCAAGGGCCCGACGGCCGCGGTCGCGGCTTACCGCTGAAAGCAGCTGTCGTGTTCACCGAAGTGGTCACCATCGAGGGTGAAACAGTGGCGCCATCCGATCATTACGGGGTGCTCGCCGAGATTCGGATGCGCTAAGAAAGAGCCTGATGCTACGTCAGTTTCTATGCGTCAGCGCGCTCTTGCTGATCGCCACGCCCATCGCGTTCGGTCAGCCAGCTGGTGCGGGTGCCGGCGGGGCCGGCGCCTCCTCTGAAGGTGCGGCGCCGCCGAGCTTCGGTGCGGGTGGCAGCGGCGCTGGAGGCGAAGGAGCAGCCGCTGCGACGCCGCCCGCACCGCCGACGCCGCCAGCTCCGAAGGCGACCGACGAAAACCAAATCGACGATGCGCGCACCCGCATGGAGCGCGGCCAGCGCTTGTTCGCGGACGGCAAGTTCACCGAAGCGACCGACGAGTTCGCTTCGGCTTTCGAAAAACACAAATTCACGGCCTTCTTGTTCAACGCAGCGGTCGCGGCAGAGCGTGGCGGCCATCGCGAGCGCGCCATCGAGATCTACGAAAAATTTCTCAGGAGCGAACCCAACGCCCCCGACAAGGCGGAGATCGAAAAGACGGTCGACCGCTTGAAGAAAGAGAACGCGTCGCCGCCGCCCGAGGTCACCGCGAGCTCGCAAAAGGCCGAAATCAAATCGCTGATCTTGATCGAGAGCGACCCGCCGGGTGCGCCTGTATCGATCTATCTGAAGACGGATCCGAAGGCCGGTCTGCTCGACCCCAAACAGCCGAACGCAGCCGGCTACAAAAAGGTCGTCACCGGCTTGACCAGCCCCACGAACTTGTCGCTCAACTTCGGCACCTACTTCATCGTGGTCGAGGGCTTCCGCGACTACAACGCGAACGGTAGCCAATTCACCTTCGAGCCGGGGCGCGTGTACGTCTATCGCGCCGGTCTTTCGCAGGGCGACTTCGTCGGTCGCGTCGAGGTCAACGTGCCAGTGAGCGGCGCGCAGATTTACGTCGACGACCCGCCGCCACACAAAAATGCGCCCCGCGCCACGGGCACCAACTCGATCGAGCTGTCGCCGGGCAAACACGATTTCTGGATCGAAGCACCTGGTTTCGAGGTGTTCCAAACGCGCGTCGAGATCACGCAAGGCAAGATCGTGAAGCTCGACGCCGTGCTCGAGCGGCTGAAGTACGGCTACCTGTTGGTTTCGGGCAACGCCGATGTCGTCGAAGTCGAGGTCGACGGCGAAGACATTGGCGTCTACAAAAAGAAGTCGGGTGAGCGTCTGCGCATTCGCGTGCCGGCCGGCCAACACGACATCGAAATCGACGCCGACGGTCGCAAAGCCTTCGACAGCGTCGTCTCCATCCCGCGCGGGCAGGAGATCACCGTCGACGCCAAGCTCGAGGACGCACCCGGCAAGGGCGGCGCAATCGCGACCACTGTGCTCGCCGCGCTCTCCCTCGGCGGCGGCATCGTGTTGAACCGTTACGTAGCCGGCCTGCCTGAGGGCGCCGAATTGAAGGCCCCCCTGAATGGCGTTTCGATCGGTTGTTTTGCCGGAGCCGGAGCCTTCACCGGGCTCTCGATCTTCCTGTTTCTGTTCGATCCCGGTGACGACTCCAACGCGAAGATATCGATCCCGCGCGAGTTTACGGGCGAGACGGATACACCAGTCGTCAAAGAGAAATCCGTTTCGCAAGGCGCCCTTCCCCGCTCAGTCACTGCCGCACGAATGCTGGAGATCGGCGTGCTGATGTCACCGAGCGAGATGGTGCCGTTCGCTGCGGCGCTGGCGCCCGCCCTACCCGCCGGCCTCTTCGTCAAGGGCAGCTTCTGAGGCCCACAGCCAAAATCTCACTCTGGCTGAGTTCTGTGGCCTGAAGCCCTGAAGCCCTGAAGCCTTTCCTTGCCGTCAGCGAGATTTGCTGCCGAGCACCGCGCGCTGCGTCGCAGTAGAAGAGCGCGAACGTTTGCGCACGCTCTGCGGCATCGGACCTGTGATGTCGATCCGCCGGCGGAAGGTCGGCGTGGCCAAACCCGAGTCGGGGCTCGGCTCCGGGGCGGGCAACCTGGGCCGAGCGATCAAGTAGCCCTGCACGAAGTGAGCGCCTGCCTCTTTGACCGCCGCGAGCTCGCCTTTGGTTTCGACGCCCTCGGCGACCACGCGGGCGCCGAGATCTTCACACAGGCGCACGATGCTAGTCACCAGCTTGAGCCGGCGCGGATCTTCATCGAGCCGCTCGATCAAGCAGCGATCGAGCTTCACCACCTCCGGCGCGAGATCCGCGATGTAACGCAGGTTCGAGTAGCCGGCGCCGAGATCGTCGACCACCAGTCCGACGCCCTTGCCCCGCACCTCGCTCAAGATCTTGCGCACCAGCTCGTAGTGGCTGAGCGGCACGCTTTCGGTCACCTCCAGGAACACGCCAGGCTCGTGAGAAAAGATCGGGTCGTCAGGCTGGACGAGCCAGCGATCGGCGAGCTCGTGCGGATGAACGTTGAGAAACAGCGGATGCGTTTGGCATTCGCTGACGGCCATTTCGCGGACCACGCGTCCGAGTCGACCGCACAGCTTTTGTTCGGCGGCGACCTCGAACAACGTCGTCGGGTTGTCCATGCCCTTGGCAGTCGAGCGCGCCAGCGCTTCGTACGCGAAGACAGCGCCCGTCTTGATATCGACGATCGGCTGGAACACGACCGAGATGTGTCCGTCCGTGATCGCGCGCGCGACCGTCCGCGTCCCACTTAGCCTCGACGTTCCCACGCTGCGACAGAATACTCGCCGCTGCCCGCACTGGAAGAGCTAGATAGAAGGCTCAGTTCTTGGGGCAGTCGCGCAGCGTGCCGTCGAGATCGCGAATCTTGCAGGGCGCACCTGTCGCTGGCGCCGTCGGGGCCGTCGTTGCGTGCGGTGGCGGATCCGTGGCAGTCGCGGTGACAGCAGCGCTCGTCTTTGCCGTGCCAGTGACCGCCGCGGTAGCTGCCGTGGGGGTGGTGGCGCTCGGCCGAGAGGTGGCACCGGTGGCGGTCGCGCGCGCGGATGCGTTCAGCGCTGCTGTGCCGTCGGCGGTGGTGACAATCACTTCTTGGCTCCGCGAAGTGACGTTCGTGCTCACGAGCGCGTTCTCGCCACTTGCCGACGGAGCCGCGCCACTCGAGCTCGGCGAGCCACTGACATTTTGTGGGCCGCGGCCGATCAGAAAGAACGCCAGCGCGCCCGCAGAAAGCACACCGACGCCGACGCCGACCCCGAGCAGACCGGCGCTGCTGCGCTGCTTGTCCGCTGACGCGAAGCTCTTTTCTGCGGTTTGGCCGAGCGCATCGACCTGGCTGCCCTTCTTGTTGGAGAGGCCGAAGGTGTCCATACCGAGGGAGCTCGGCGACGGCAGCGAAGGCGGCGGAGGCAACCGCAGATTGGTGAACATCGCGTTCGGTGAGGGCGACGCGCCGGCTGGAGCGGGCGGAGCGACCGACGGAGCGCGCCCGCGGCGAGTCTCGGTGCGCGCGAGCGCCTCGATGCGGGGCCGCGTGCGCTCGGCAGCCCAGGGCGCGAGGGCGAGCGCGAGCTCGCCCATCGATTGATACCGCTCGTCTGCCTTTTTGGCGTAGGCCCGTGCGATGGCAGCGCCGAGCTCGGCCGGAATGTCCGCACGCAATGTCCGAATGTCCGTCGGCGGCTCCATGTTCACCTTGATGGCGAGCTCGGCGAAAGAGTCGGCCGTGTACGGTTGCGTACGTGTCAAGAGCTCGAAGAGCGACACGCCGAGCGCGTAGATGTCGGTGCGATGGTCGACTGTCTTGCTCGACTTCATCTGCTCGGGCGACATGTAGAGGCCGCTGCCCAAGATCGCGCTCGTCTTGGTGACCTCGAGGCTCGTCTCTTCGACCACCTTCGAGATTCCGAAATCGAGCACCTTCACGAGCTGTCCGCCATCCGGCTGGTCGACCAAAAACAGGTTCGCTGGCTTCACGTCACGATGCACCACGCCGTTCGCGTGGGCTTCGGCCAGCGCCAGCCCCGCTTGCACGGCGAAATCGATGGCGACCTCGACTGCGAATGCGCCGCTGTGCCGGACGTGTCGCGACAGATCGTAGCCGTGCAGGAACTCCATCACGATGTAGGGGCCGTACGGCTGGCTGGTACCCGCATCGAACACGCGCACGCTGTGCTCGCTCGTGATCTTGGATGCGGCCTGGGCCTCGCGCACGAAACGGCGCCCTGCCTCCTGTGAGGCGGAGAACTGCGGCAACAGAAACTTGATCGCGACAGGCGTGCCGAGCTGCGCGTGAGTCGCCTCGACCACCAACCCCATGCCACCGATGCCGAGCGTCCGGATGACCCGGTACTTATCGAGCACGATGGTGCCCGGCGGGATCGTTACTTCGACGTCGCTATCCACGGCAGACGGTCACCCTTGAAGAACTAGGCTTCATCTGTAGCACCTTTCGAGGCTTCCAGGCGCTTGGCCTCGTCCCAGTAGCCGTCCAGCTCTTCGAGGCTCAAGCGCTGGTCCTTGCTGTCTTTGGGCCAGCCGCCGTGCTGCGCTTTCACGCGCGTCTCGACGTGACTGAAGCGGCGCGTGAACTTGTCGGTGGTGGCTTTCAAGGCCCCTTCAGCGTCCACCCCGACATGACGGGCGAGGTTCACCAGGGCAAATAGGGCGTCGCCGAGCTCGGACTCGATCGCGGCCTTGTCACCGCTCACGATGGCTTCATCCAGCTCGTTGATCTCTTCGCTGACCTTTTCACGGGAGCCGCGGGCGTCGGGCCAATCGAAGCCGACGCGGGCGACCTTTTCGCCGACGCGCTGCGCACGCATCAGCGCGGGTAGGCTGCGCGGCACACCTTCGATGAGCCCTTTCGGGCCCTTGTCTCCGCGCTCGGCGACCTTGATGCGCTCCCAATTTTTGAGCACCTCGTCGGCGTCCTCGACCTTCACGTCCTCGAACACGTGCGGGTGGCGCCGAACCAGCTTGTCGCAGATCGACTTCACGATGTCGTCTGGGCCAAAAGCACCCTCTTTACGGCCGAGCTCGCCCTGAAACACCACCTGCAGCAGCAGATCACCGAGCTCGGCTTTGTGCTCGTCTCGGTCTCCCTTGTCGATCGCGTCGATCACCTCACACGCTTCTTCCAGAGTGAAACGGCGCAGGCTTTTGAAGTCCTGCTCGCGATCCCACGGGCAGCCGTCTTCCGCCAACAGGCGCTGCATCAGCTCGACCAGCCGCGGGAAGGTGCGGCCGTCTTGTTCCGAGAGCTCAGGCGTGACGACGGGGTCGAAAGGGCGAGGCATCCGAGGCTCATTAGTGCGTCCCCCGGGCCCTAGCCACTGCCCTCTACGGCATCTGCGTGCTAACCAGCCGCATGCATCCAGTCGCGCGCCTCGTTCCGGAATGGAGCGCCGATCTCGGCGCTCGGGGCGAGCGGCCGTTTCGCGCCCTGGAGGTCTTCCGCTGGATCCACCGGCGCGGCGAGCTCGACCCCAGCCGCATGATGAGCCTGCCGAAGAGCCTGCGCGAGAGCCTGTTCGACGGCGCGACCAGCATCGGCTCGATCGAACAAGTGCAACGCTCGTCCGACGACACGCGCAAAGCAGTCGTGCGCCTCCACGACGGCGCGCTCATCGAGACGGTGCTGATCCCGCGCACCTCGGGGCCTGGCTCCGCTGGTAAACAGCCGATCGACGACGAAGAGGACGCCGACGTTGCAGCGGGCGACGACGACGACGGCGATCCCGACGGCAGCGAAGGCCACGACAAGAAGGCCGCCATCC
>Ga0209181_10001156_pt1 | contig 46828 bp, 31 predicted proteins | sample MAT05_FD_187208 | JGI IMG/M metagenome (GOLD analysis project Ga0209181, IMG submission 187208) | Freshwater microbial communities from Lake Fryxell liftoff mats and glacier meltwater in Antarctica - MAT-05 (SPAdes) (version 2) | ecosystem: Environmental > Aquatic > Freshwater > Ice > Liftoff... | reverse complement strand
GGACGGTGGTGAAATCCCCTCCGAATCCGAGCATCGACGTTTGAGACGGTGATAATCCAGGCGCAGCGCCCGAGCCACCCAACTGACTCCGTCGGTTTTCGCCACGGTCGCTGCCGCCGTCCACAGTTGCTCAGGCAATCGCGACCGGCCTCGCTGCGCGCCCCGCCACGCCGCCAGCTGGCGCGGCAGCTCGCTGAAATCCGTCGCCGTGAATCCGTTCCGGGTACATTCCACGTTCCAGGGTTCAGCCATGGAACCTAGGCTACGCGAATCCCGATCGTCCTCTCACGCACTGTTGCCGAAGCAACACGAAACTCCACGGACGACCCTGCCGAATCCCCCACGGAGCACCGCGCCAATCACCATCGAAATACCACGGATCAATCCGGTCCAAAACCCACGCCAGATCCCGCTCCGTTACAGCAATCTTCTCATCATTCTTCTTGTCCAAGCCATAGGCGAGTGAGGCAGCGGTAGGCTCGTTGATAATGCGCAATACCTCCAGTCCAACGATGCGCCCAGCGTCCTTCGTGGCTTGGCGCTGGGAATCGTTGAAGTAGGCCGGCACGGTAATAACCGCTAGCGTGACTTTCTCACCCAGCCACATTTCCGCATCGGCTTTCAACTTGTCTAGAATCATTGCGGAAATTTCCGGCGGGCCGAAAACCTTGGCCTTGCCGTCCACTTCCACTTCGACCTGGGCGTCGCCGTTGGCAGCGCGCACTACTTTGTAGGGCACACGTTTGTTTCCTCATGAACTTTATCAGACTTCCGGCCCATGAATCGTTTAATAATCGCGGCCATTAATCCAAAATCTTTTCGTCTCGAAACCAGCGCCTTGCAGTTCCTTCAGCGTCACTTCGGCTTCGATATGAGAAGGATAGATTGCCACAGTGGCATGGGTTTTCGTCGTGCTGCGGCTATCTTCTCGATCAAGTTCACTCAAGCTCCCGCGCTGAAAGGCAGAGTTCATTCCTCCAATATTCAACGGCAAATCTGTTAAGGAAAGCTTAGCGCATTCTAAGTCATGGATTTCCTTCAGGACTTTTGCTGGCTTCCAGCATCTGGTCGTGTCCGGCTTCCGCAATACCTCGTTCGACAAGCAACTCATTATCACTCCGTCCTTCGGCGTCCTCGTCCTCGCTGGCCGCTACGGGCACTTTTTGTCCGGTTGAGCCCGGCACCGGATCCCAACGTTCGGATTCAGGCTGGGTTTCGAGCTCGGCGGTTCTGGGATCGACCTCCGGTTTACCGGTCAACTCCCGCTTGGCCTGGGCCAGATCAGATTGCGACATTTCGCGCTCCGCCCGACCGTCGATCACTGCCAACTCACGAGCACGGTCGCGCACCATTTTGCGGGTCACGGTGCCGAGGCCGGCAGAATTTTCCATCAAGTCACCTTGCTTCAAAGGATTTGTGTTCATGAGTAAATATTTTTGATGTGGGAAAATGCACTGGGCTACGTGCGATTGTGAAAGCCGTGCATGCGCGTCTGGTCACCTTCCTGAGTGATCTCGGCTTCGACATCCAGCCAGCGTTGCACATCGTGCCCTTGGGCTAACCCAGGGTTCACGTCGGAGAAATACGCTCTTTGCTCCACCACATCCAGGCTGGGAGCGAGGTCAATTCCACTCCGGTTGGAGTCCGCTATTGGGGCAGTGGGTGGGGTGTAAACGGGTCTCTCAGTGGGCAAACGCTTGCGATGTTGCACGTCTGAATTGTATGCCGAGAGACTTTCGGAGCTATGGGGTGTTACCCTACCGAGGGTCCATGAATTAAATCCTCCACCGATCACTCAACCAAAATTTTGTCTCAAGAGGATGACCACTTCCGTGAACTTCACCCTGGTGCAAACCGAATTCAAACCATTGCATGATCAACAGGTGCTGGTTCGCAATCTCTTCATGTCGGTGGACCCTTATCGAAGGTGGAAATCCCTGACGGCATTGATCTCTATTTCGACAATGTGGGCAAGATGGTCGTGAAGTTGACTTGACCAATGCCAGCTCTTCGACCCTGAAGTTCGTGCTGTTTGTAAATGGCGAGCCGCTGGTGACCATTTGCTCTGGAAACATCGAGCGCATCGGATCGCCGGAGGCGACGTTCAAGCACAAAGGTATTAGCGGACAGCCTACAAACCGCCTGAGCACCCGTTCCAGCGACCTTGCTCCGGGAGTCCTTACATTTCTGGTGCAAAGCGAACAGGTGACCGCACCACAATTTGATACATTGGTGAATCACGAATCAGGATTCCTCAGCATCTCCGGGACGAGTTTCGACATGCGCGTCTTGCTGGCTAAAGAAAGCACCGATGCCCGCACGGCGAAAGCGGCGGCACTGTTTTGTTATTCAGCGAGAAATAGATTGGCGCTTATGCCGCATCACTTGGTGGGCTCGACACCTTGATGTTCGCCGGCGGCATTGGAGAAGAGACGCCGCCTATGCGCGCTCGTCTGGGCCGGACTGGGCTTCCTCGGCCGCAAACTGGATGAGGCCCGCAATGTGGCGGCAGCAGAAACTAGTTCAACGAACTTCATTCGCGTCACCATTCGCATCATCCGCACGGACGAAAGACTGATGATCGCCCGCTCGGTCGGGCGTGTGCTCGTTTTGGGCAAACGAGTGGAAATGGGAATGGTTTGCGGCAATCGCCCATGGGGTGAACACCCCATGTTACCGCCCCGACGTTCTGCTCATGATAACATGGTGAGCCCAACCGTGGAATCTGAGGGGGATCGGGGCACGAATGCGAATGGAGGCATCCCAGACTTCAAGCCCAGTCATACCATGCGAATGCAGCAGGCAATCCGCACGTCCGAAACCCGTTACCGGCGGCTGTTTGAAACCGCGCAGGACGGCATTCTGATTCTCGCCGAGGACACAGGTCAGATCGTTGACGTCAATCCATTCCTGATCCGGTTGCTGGGATATTCGCACGCGGAATTACTGGGCAAGAAACTGTGGGAGGCCGGTTCGTTCAGGGACATCGCGGACTGCAGGATGTCGTTTGAAAGACTGCAGAAGGACGGATACATGCGCTACGAGGATTTACCCCTGGAGACCAAGGACGGACGACGCATCAACGTAGAGTTCGTCAGCAACGTCTATCGGGTGGACGGCCAGAAAGTGATCCAGTGCAATATCGGCGACATCACCGAGCGAAAAAGGGCGGAGCACGATATGATAGCCTCCGAGAAGCGCTACCGGCGGCTTTTCGAAACAGCCAAGGACGGGATTCTGATTCTGAACGCCGACACGGGAAGAATCGTGGACGTGAATCCATTCCTCCACGAACTGCTCGGTTATCCGCGCGCCTATTTCATCAGCAAGAAGCTTTGGGAACTGGAATTCTTCAAGGACATCGTCGCCAACGAAGCCAAGTTCGCGGAATTGCGAAAGACGGAATATATCCATTACGAGGATTTACCGATGAAAACCGCCGATGGCCGTCGGATCGATGTCGAATTTATCAGCAATGTCTATAGCGTGAACGGCCATCTGGTGATCCAGTGCAACATCCGAGACATTACCGCACGTAAACAGGCGGAGGAGATGCAGCGCGAAAGCGACGAGATGAATCGCGGCGTGCTGAATTCGGTGCTGGCGCACATCGCCGTGCTTGACCGTGACGGAAAAATAATCGCTGTCAACGATGCTTGGCGACAGTATGCCCGCGATAACTGCGGCAATGACCAGGCGTTGTTAGCGCGCACGGATGTCGGCGCAAATTATCTGGAAGTATGCGGTAAGAGTCGGGGCAAATTCTCGGCGGAAGCAGAGTCGGCGCATGATGGTTTACAGGCGGTGCTCCGCGGCGAGAAAGATGATTTCACGCTCGAATACCCGTGCCATAGTCCGAAGGAACAGCGCTGGTTTATTTTAAGCGTTACTCCGCTCAAGCAGAATAACGGCGGCGTGGTGGTATCGCACAACAACATCACGGAGCAGAAAAAGACGGAAGAAAAGCGACAAAAAGCATCCGCAGAATTGCGGCTGATGTTCCAGCATATGCTTAATGCTTTCATCGTTTGTGAATCGGTGTTTGATGAGCATGGCAAGTATGTCAGTTTTCGTTTTGGCTATTTTAACGATGCTTACAGGAAGATTACCGGGGTGACACCGGAGGAGGTAAAAGGCAAAGATGTGTTTGAGGTTTGGCCCTTCACGGAGCAAAGCTGGGTGGAGGTGTATGGCGAAGTGGCGGTCACCGGCGTCCCGAAGACATTCGATATGTATCACGCGCCGACGGAGGGTTGGTATCACTGCAATGCCTACCGCCCCACGGATTCATCAGCGCAGGTCTGCGTGATATTTGAGGACATCACCGCGCGTAGGCAGACGGAACTGGAATTGCAACAGCGCACGGCCCTTCTGCTCGCGCAGTTGGAATCCTCCATTGATGGCATTCTGGTGGTGGACAATGCCGGGGAAAAGATTCTTCAAAACATGCGCATGGCCGATTTGTGGAAAATCCCGCCGGAGGTAGCCGCCTCCAAGGATGATGCCAAACAAATTCAGTTCCTGATGAGCCGTACCGAGAATCCCGTTCAGTTTTTGGAAAAGGTCACCTATCTTAATGCCCACCCGGACGAGGTGAGCCGGGACGAGATTGAACTTCTCGACGGGATGATTTTTGACCGATATTCCGCCCCTGTTCGCGACCAGACGGGAAAACAATACGGCCGCATCTGGACGTTCCGCGACATCACCAAGAATCGGCAGGCGGAAGCCGCCTTACAATTCAGCGAAGCCCAGCTCCGCGCCACATTTGAATGCGCGGCCATCGGCATCGCGCTCGCAAATTCCGATAGCCGGCTGGTGAAATGCAATCCAGCGCTGGTCAAAATGCTTGGATATTCTGAAACGGAATTGGGCGGCATGGCCCTTTCGGAAATAACTCATCCCGAAGATTGGGAAACGGAAATAGGATTGTTTCGCTCCCTGCTGGCTGGTGAGCGCGGCAGCTACGATATTGAGAAACGCTTCCTGCGACAGAACGGGAAGGTTGTTTGGGGACATCTTACCGTTTCCTTGGTCAGGCAGGCCGCGGCCGAAACACCGCTAGCCATCGGCTTGATTGAGGACATCACCGAGAAGCGCAAACTGGCGGAGCACCTACGTCATTCCCAAAAAATGGAAGGCATCGGCCAGTTGGCCGGCGGCGTGGCGCACGATTTCAACAACATCCTTGCGGTGATTCAAATGCAATCTGAATTGATGAATAGCAGCGGCGGTCTTTCCGCCGAACAGAAAGAGTTTGCCGACGAGATAGGAACCACGGTGAAACGTGGCGCCGCCCTCACCCGCCAGTTGCTTTTATTCAGCCGCCGCGAAGTGTTCCAGCCCCGCCATCTGGACTTGAGCGAATCGATCACCAGCACCGCAACAATGTTAAGCCGGATTCTGGGCGAAAATATAGCGATGCAACTTAAGCTGGCAGCGCTTCCGATGTTCATCCAAGCCGACGCGGGTATGATCGATCAAGTGTTGATGAATCTGGCGGTGAACGCGCGCGACGCCATGCCCAATGGCGGCCAGCTCATCATCGAAACCTCCGGTGTTGAATTCGACGAATTTGCCGCCGCCCAATCTCCCCAAATGCAAGTGGGTTCGTTTGTACGCTTGAGCGTGAGCGACACCGGCTGCGGTATTCCGCCGGAAAATCTTCAGAAGGTTTTTGAACCATTTTTCACCACCAAGAATGTTGGCAAAGGCACCGGACTGGGCCTGGCGACCGTGTTTGGAATCGTGCAACAGCACCAGGGATGGATCAACGTCTATAGCGAGGTGAATCACGGGACAACCTTCCGCGTTTACCTGCCGCGACTGGCTACAAATGGAGAGCCAATAGCTTTACCGCCAGCTATGGGAGAAATGCGCGGCGGCAACGAAACCATTTTGCTGGCAGAGGACGACCCGGCGCTGCGCGTCTCCGTGCGCAAAGCCCTCTCACAACTTGGCTATCGCATTCTCGAAACACCAACCGGAGTCAAGGCCCTGGAAGTCTGGAAACAAAACCGCGACGAAGTTCGTCTTCTGCTGACCGATCTGGTGATGCCCGACGGAATGAGCGGAAAGGGTCTGGCTGAACGTCTTCTTCAGGAAAATCCAAGATTGAAAGTGATCTATATGAGCGGGTACAGCGCAGAAGTTGCCGGGCAGGATTTCCCGCTGGAAGAAGGCGCCAACTTTCTCACCAAGCCGTTCCAAGCCGCCAAGCTTGCGCAAACCGTGCGCGCAGCGTTGGATGCTCAAAATGCGGCTCCACGACGGTTGAAAAGAGCTGAGTTCCGCTGAGGGCTCTCAACTTCCCGGCAAGACCTGCCCGCAGTCCGATCGTCTGCCGTCTGTTCGAACGCTGGCGGCAGACGAAATTCTTCAACTCTCTCCGGGAGGAGTTCGCGCTGGACGCCTTGGCCGAAAACGCCGCCGGGCCCGACGACCCCGCGCGGGAAGTTCCCAATCCGCACTGGGCCCGAGTCGACGCGCATCATCGGCAGTTCAATCCTTCGCATCTCCGATCTGAATCGGAATGCGGGTAACACCCCATATAGCCTGGCGCCGCAACATTGTATTGTAGGACTCAATTATGACAACTGCACTCCCTTCCCGCCGCGCACGGAAGAAGAAAACGACGCCCAAGGCCAAAGCCGCGGCTTACCAAAGCGTTAATCCATTCAATGGAAAAGTGCTCAAGACGTTTGCCGCACTGACCGATCCGCAGCTCGAAAGGGCGATCAAGACGGCAGCCACCTGCTTCGAGGATTGGCGGCATTCGACCTTCGCCGAACGGGCGGTCATCACCACCAAAGCCGCCAAACTCATGCGCGACCGCACGGAGGAATTCGCCAAGCCGGTGACGTTGGAGATGGGCAAGCTTATCGCCGAGGCGCGCGGCGAAGTGGCGTTGAGTGCGGACATCATTGATTACTACGCCCGGAACGCCGAAGCTTTCTTAGCGCCCCACGACCTCAAGCCGAAGTTTGGCGAGGCCGTGATTGAAAGCAGTCCGTTCGGGGTGCTTTTTGGCGTCCAGCCTTGGAACTTTCCTTATTATCAGCTCGCCCGCTTTGCCGCACCGAATCTGATGGCCGGCAATGTCGTCATGGTCAAGCACGCGGGCTGTGTGCCGCAGTGCGCCATTGCGTTTGAAAGACTTTGGCGCGATGCCGGTGCGCCCGCCGGTGCTTACACGAACTTGTTGATCACACATGAACAAGTGAACCAGGTGATTGACGATCCGCGCATCCAAGGCGTGGCGCTTACAGGTGGTGTGGACGCCGCCCGAAGCGTTGCGGCCCGCGCGGGACAAAACGTCAAGAAGACCACGATGGAACTGGGCGGCAACGACGCGTTCATCGTGCTGGCCGACGCCGACCTCGACAACACCGTCAAGTGGGCGGTCTGGGCCAAAATGAATAACATGGGCCAGTGTTGCGTGGCGGGGAAGCGATTCATTGTCGCCGAAGAAATCGCCGATGTTTTTCTGGAAAAGTTTCAAGCTGCACTCGCCACATTCCAGCCCGGTGACCCGATGGACCCCGCGACCACGCTAGGGCCGCTTTCCACGGAGTCGGCACTGATCCATCTACTGGCTCAACTCAAACAAGCGGTTTTCAAAGGGGCGAAGGTATTGTTGGGCGGCAATCGCATTGATCGGCCCGGCGCTTTCATGCAGCCGACCATTCTCACCCACATCAAACCTGGTAATTCCGCTTATCGTGAGGAATTCTTCGGGCCAGTCGCGTTGTTTTTCCGCGCCAAGAGCGAGGAAGAAGCCATTGCGCTCGCCAACGATTCCGATTTTGGATTGGGCTGTTCAGTTTTTACGGCGGATGTCGCGCGCGGCCAGCGCGTGGCGCGTCGCATTGATACCGGGATGGTGTTCATAAATCACCCAACTTGGACGTCACCCGATCTTCCGTTCGGCGGCATCAAGAATTCCGGCTACGGACGGGAACTGTCTAGCTTGGGAATCCACGAATTTGTGAACAAGAAACTGGTTCGCGTCGCTGGGATTGATGATCCGGCGTAAGCGAAATCGCCGATTATGCGAAAACTGCGGGCGCAGCCCGCCGTGAAATGCGGGCCGACTCGGGCAAACATTCCAGTTTCGCGGCGGTAGGGTTACACCCCATGGGTGGCAGACCTCCATTTTAGTAAAATTAAATGCCACGTTGGCGGCGAAAGGTAACGCTTAACTCATGAAGCCTAATATCCAAACCCCACCTTCGGCTGCACCCGATGCCCCTGCGACCGCCGCCGAGACGCGCGTTTCCGAGACAGATTTACTGCACAACGAACTTGGGGCACAAAAAGATTTGTATCTTCATCTGACCGCCGACTTTGAAAACTTCAAACGCCGCAGTCGCGAAGAAGCCACCTCCCGCGCCGCCGCGCTCAAGGAATCATTCATCCAAGAACTGCTTCCCGTGATTGATAATCTCGAACGGTCTTTGACTCCGAATGCGGTCGCCCACGACGGGCAGTTTCGTCAGGGAGTGGAGATGACGCTGCAGCAGATGCAACTTTTGTTGCGCAAGCATGGCGTTGAAACCGAGGAGATTGTCGGCAAGCCGTTTGATCCGCACCTGCATGATGCGCTTTCGCAGCGGCACGATCCCGCTCAACCGAACCACGCCGTCCTCGAAGTGTTCCAGCGCGGCTACCGCAAGGGCGGAAAGGTTTTTCGTCCGGCAAAAGTGTCGGTGAACGAACCCTCGGAGCATGACCCGAAAACTCCGAATACCGTGCATCATGCCCGTTGACTATAAAGACTACTACAAGGTGCTGGGTGTATCCGCCAAGGCCACGGATGACGAAATCAAGAAGGCCTTCCGTACGCTGGCGCGCAAGTATCATCCCGATGTCGCCAAGGACAAAAAGTCCGCCGAGGAAAAATTCAAAGAAGTCAACGAAGCGAACGAAGTCTTGAGCAATCCGGAGAGTCGACGGAAATACGATCAGCTGGGAGCAGATTGGAAAAGCGGCGCGCAGTCGCGTCCGCCGCCGGGACAATATGCCAGCCATGCGGGTCGCGGCGGCGCGGATGAGTTCCAATTCGAGGGCACGGGTTTTAGTGATTTCTTTGAACAGTTCTTTGGTGGACGGGCCGGACGAACTCGGGGCGCTTCGTCGTTTGGGGCGCACGAATCCAATGGCGACAGTGGGGAATCCGCCGAGCAGCGCGGGCAGGATATTCAAGGCGACATCCTCATCACGCTGGATGAAGTACTCCATGGTGCGATGCGCGCCATTTCCGTGCGGCGTGCCGATGCGCGCACCGGACGTGAGGAAACTGAGACCTACCAAGTGCGCGTTCCGGTCGGCGTGCAGGCCGGCCAGTCCATTCGCGTGCCCGGCAAGGGCGGCGAAGGATTGGGTGGCGGTCGGGCCGGGGACATTTATTTGAGAGTGCGCTACGCGCAAAACTTAGATTGGCAAACGCGCGGTGCGGACTTGATCGGTCAATTGGAGTTAGCGCCGTGGGAGGCGGTGTTGGGCACGACGGTCTCGGTAAAAACGTTGGAAGGCAGCATTTCGCTGATAGTTCCGTCGCGCACCCAGCCGGGAAATCAACTGCGAGTCCGGGGTAAAGGGTTGCCGATTGGCACGACCAAACGCGGCGATCTTTACGTCGCGGTTTCCATCCAACTTCCACTACACATCGGCAAGGAGGAGGAACGCTTGTGGAAAGAGCTGGCGACGGTATCCGCCTTTGATCCAAGGGAGTCACCTTGAAAATCCTTTTCTCACACTCCGAAGCCGTCACCCAATGGACGAGCAAGCGGTCGCCGACTTCTCGATGGAAATCGCCCGGGACCGTCCTCACCTTGCAGGAATGCATCAGCCGCACCGAAGGCGTGGAGGAAGAGCTACCGGTTGGTGATCGTGCGAAAGAATCTCACCGTTCAACCCGGGGAAAAGGAACTCTTCGAGGACGTGCGCTATTTCTCTTACCTGACGAACAAGTGGGAACCTGATCGTCCGTTTCACGGTGAAACCGCGCGATAAAAGCGTTCCTCCAAGGGGCCGAGGCTTGGCTCGATGATCGCAGTCGTGGCGCTGGAACTGACGATGTTGGTCACAAACGACTAGGTGATCACACCGGTCCCCGGGTTCAGGCTCACGCCCTCGGGAGGCACCACCAGGTGATAAGTCAGCGTGTTCGCCGGGTGGTCGGAATCCGTTGCGGTGAGCATCACATTCAGGGTCGTCAGATCGTCGAGTTCCTGAGGCGGTGGGAGAAAGAGTTCCGGCGCCGAGTTCAACTCCTGGACAATGACCATGAAACTGTTGGTGCTCCGGTAGGCTGTATTGCCAACAACATCGGTGACGCGGGCCACAAAACGGTTTGTGCTGGGACCGGTGGTCTCGGTGGTGGCCCAGACGACTGTGGCGTTCGTGGCGCTGATGGCCGTCAATGTGGCGCCAACCGGACCGGAGATAAGTTCAAAGGCGAGCGTCTTGCCTAGAGTTGCGGGATCCACGGACGAGAGCGTCACGTTCAAGGTGACGCCCTCGTCGATGATCTGGGTATCCGGCACGATCAGGTCGGGTGCCAGGCGCACCAGGCGGAGCGTGTAATCGCCTGAGCCGTTGAGCGGGGTTCCCCCCTGACCGGAATTGCTCCCCGCGATCGCGGTGTACGTCCCCGGTTGATCCGCGATGACGTCGATTTGGGCGACCCACCCATTGGCCTGGTTGCCAACTTCGGTTCCGTCCGGACGTCGAAGCCGAATCCACGGCCACAGATCGGATTCCGTGTCTACCTTTCCCAGACTGAGCGAAATCGAATCCCCGATAACGGCTTCCAACGTCCAGACGTCGGTTTCCTGCGCCATGAAGATGGTTCCAGTGTGGTTGGCCCCATTCAGCAGGTCGCCTTGCGCCCTAGCGTCCAAGAGCTGGGATAAGGCGCCGAACATGAGCAAGACAGTAGCGCAAAGGGCTCGATGGCGAGGCATGGCGATGGTTTGGGAAATCGATCCGTACCCAGACACCGGCCAGACGCATACATCGAGCTCACCCAAGCCAGGGATGGGGTCAGCGCAGTCCGGAGTTGAATCGATACAGGCACGCTACGGAATCCCAGCCTTGACCGATGTGACCTCTACGGGTCATGCGGGGCGTCATCCAGCAGCCCACGCCCATCCTTGAATCGGACCAGCACTTCGATCGGGGAATGACCCCCGTCTTGTCGTAGATCTTGCGGAAGTGGTTCTTCACGGTGTCCGTCGCGATGCCCAGTTCTTTGCAGATCTCGCCGTGCTGTTTGCCGCGCGCGGCAAGGACGAGCACTTCCCACTCGCGCGGACTGAGGCGGAAGGTCGCACGGGAGGGTTTTGGCTGGGATTCCTTGGCGAGGTTCCAGAGCCGTTGGGCGATGGGCGGGCTCATGACCGAGGACTGTCCCTTCAGAGCCTCCTCGATGCTCTGGATCAGGGTCGGAACGTCACGCTTCAGGATGTACCCGGAGGAGCTGGAACGAATGGCGCGGATGATAATGTCCGGTTCCTCCACCACGGTGAGCATCAGAATCGGCGCCTGGGGCAACGCCGCCTTCAGGGGTGCCACCAGGTCGACGCCGGAGCCCGGCGAAAGCCGGACGTCGAGGAGAATGAGATTGGGAACCGCGAGTGGTACGCACGCGAGAGCCTCTTGAGCGGAGGAACACTCGGCCACGACACGCCAACCGGCCCGGCCATGAATCAACTCGACCAACTGCCGTCGAAACCCCGCGTTGTCCTCCATGACCGCCATGCGCACACCTTAGGACGCTCGGCCAACGTCTTGCATCGGTCGAATGGAGTCCATGAGTCCCGGTCACCTTCGGAAAACGCGACCCGATTGTCATGCGGTTCGATCCCGGTGGGTTAGGTCCCCGAGACTTCGAATCCAATCGGAAGCACGCTCCGCCCCGACGGGCCGGGCGGGCACCACGACCTCCACCGTGGCGCCCTGTCCCGGCGCGGATTCGATGCGACAAGTGCCGCCGAGGGAGGCACATCGTTCCCTCAGGTGGACCAACCCATGGCCCCGGAGTGACGGGACCGGCCCGGACTCGATGGCCCCGGGAAGCCGGGAAGGGTCAAAGCCATGGCCGTCATCCTGGAGCGAGAGTGAGATCCGTTCTGGCTCCACAGAGGTCCGGATGAGCACGCCAGTTGCGCTGGCGTGCTGGAGAATATTGCGGAGTGATTCCTTGAGAATGGAGGCCAATTCGTGCCGGACGAAACCGGGCAGGGGTTGCGCCGGATTCGGAACAACAACATCGAGATCGAGGGCAATGCCGGCGCTGGCGAGCAAACGGGCGGCATAGCTGGAGGCGAAATCGACCCAGCCTCCCGCGGTGTCGTTCTCGGGACTGACCAGCCAGATCATATCCCCTAGCTCCTCCAACGACTGGTTCAAGCGAAGACGTGCGTCGGCCGAGAGCCCGCTGGAAAGGGCGGTTTCAGCCAGAAGCGCTCCCAGGTGATCGTGAAGATCCCGGGCGATGCGGGTACGTTCCCTTTTCAAGGCAACCTTATGTTCGTGCTCCAGGCGACGCCGTTGGCGGGTCAATCGCCACCGGGCCCAACCGGCGGCGCTGAAGGCGGCGACGCCCGCGATGGCCGGAAAGAAGTACCACGCCTGCCAGAAGTGGGGTGCGATGCGAAACGTGAAGCGCGAGCCGGGCCCCATCGTCCTTCAGCATTCCTGGCCTGCGCGAAGAACTGGTACCGCCCCGGAGGGAGTCGAGCGTAGCGGGCTCGGCGTTGTGGGCCGGCGTCGTGCTATGAGGTTTCGTATCCCTCGAGGCGATGGCGCAGCAGGACCTGTTGTGGTGAAAGCAGGCTGTCGACCGACTGGACGATCTCCACCCGCCGACCACCGCCGGGTGGAAGGTTGATGGACTCAGTCACCGGCACTTCCTCGCCGTTCACCAGGAATGCCTCGAGTCGGACAAGGGGCATCACCATAGCAAGAGGAGAATCCTCCGGATGGACCACAAACACTCCGATGCGTCGCGAGAACCAAAGTCGGCCATCGGGAGTCTTGGCGCAAGATTGGGAACTTGGGCGACCTCCGAGACTGCTGATTCCGCTGCCGGCTCCAAAGTGGGCGACACTGGGTAGCGTCGTGGGGTCCCGGAGCCATGAATCAAGTTCGCTCCGCGCCACCCGCGACACACCCGCATCATGACTGATCCAGAGCCGGGCGTACTCATCCTCGATCACACCGTAGATCTCGGCGTCAGGGAGTCCTGAGGCCGCTCCAAACACATCCCTGCGGCCTTCCTTGAATAGGAGCAGGCCGTCACCGGCGCCAATCCAAAGACTCCCGTCGCGATCAATTTCCATGCCTCGGATCGGACTGGGCGACACACCGTCGGGCATCGTGTGACGGCGCAGTCCGGAGGAGCCACGCTCCCAGATCTCGCCCGAACGCGTTCCGAGCCACGAGGATCCCTGCCGATCTTCCACCAAGGTACTTGTGTCGTTGCGACTATAACCCTCCAGCGCCGTCACGACGCCGGGAGCGGTCATTTGGTGGAGTCCTGAGCTACTGGCAGACCACAGACTTCCATCACGACCGGCGTGCATGGCATGGATCGGACCCAATTCCTTCCATCCTGGCCGAATTTCAATGGGCCAGAGCCGACGATGGCGGTCCCTGGGGATCTCAAGAATTCCACCCGCTCGCAGCCCGACCCACACGGAACCAAAAGGTCCATCGCAGATGGACGTCGGCGAGATCAAGTGGGGTAAGACATCGAAGAAGGCGAGGTCGTGTCCGGCCAGTTCAGCAAACCAGGTGTCTCCCCCAATCCAAAGACGTCCGTCCGCCCCCACGCTGGTGGTATAAACGGACCGTTGGCGCACGTTTGACCCGAGCTGGAACAAGCGAAACGGAATGGATCTCAAACGGGTGAGCCCATCCCAACCTCCAACCCAGATGGAGTCCTCGCGATCGACCAGGATGCTGCTGGTGTAGGCCGAAGGGGTACCCAAAGGCAGGTAAGCGGACTTGGCAGGGTCGTCGGAAAAACAGGCAATGCCGCCGGGACCGGATTGGACGGTCGCCCAGACATTGCCCCGACGGTCTTCGGCGAAACGCGCATTCTCAGGCACCAGATGCGCGATTGCCGAGAAGCCTTCGAAGGTGACACTGCGGGGCGTCCCCGGAATTCCTCCACGATACCGTTCACCCCAGCCAAGCCAGGGTCTTCCCAAATTCCAGGCACTGGAGCCCCAGCGATGTGCCGATCTAAATCCTGCCGGTTTCATCCTCGAACAACGCCCGTGCGGGAGCTGCGTCGATCACCCCGGGGTGTTCTCGGACGTCAACGCCTTGAACTGCACCCCATCAAACCGAGTCACCCCCTTCTCCGTGCCGATCCAGAGATAACCATCCCGCGATTGAAGAAGGGCCCGGATCTTGTTGCCGGCCAGCCCATGTTCGGTGGTCCATCGATCCCATCCCAAAAAGTGCGTGAGCAGGTCGGCGGGCTCGGCCTTGGATCCGGGGAGTTGGGAGACCGTGATCTCATCGCCCGTGCCACCCAGGATTCCGCTGGTGGCCGGGCCCACACGATCAGATCGGTTTGACATCGACGCCGACGTGGACGCGGTGATCGCCGCCACCGGTGATGATCCCGCTGACGGGGCTGACGTCGGCGAAGTCGCGGCCGTAGGCCACCGTGATGTGCTCGAACAGCGGCATCAGGTCATTGGTGGGATCGAAATCGACCCAGCCATAGCCTGGGCAAAAAACCGAAAGCCATGCATGGGTGGCATCGGAGCCCACCAAGTGCGGTCGGTCAGGTGCGTGGTGGGTGCGGAGGTAGCCACTGACGTAGCGGGCAGCCAGACCGAGGGACCGCAGGCATCCGAGAGCCAGGTGGGTGAAGTCCTGGCAAACCCCGCGCCGTCGTTGGAGCACTTGTTCCAGCGGCGTGGCGACGGTGGTGGCCTTGGTGTCGAACGTGAACTCGGTATGGATGCGATGATTGAGGTCGAGAACAGCCTCAATCAGGGGACGGTCCGGAAGAAAACAAGGTTCCGCCAATTCAGCCAACAACGGTGAAATGCGGACGTGGGTGGAATCGAAGACGAACTGTTGGGCGTCGAGGGCTTCGGGAGCCACCGGTTCCCGAAGCGCGGACGCGACCTGTTCCCACGGTGGACTGTGGTCAGGTTCGGGAGGGAGCCCGGGGTCGATTCGGACGTCGCATTCGGTGACGATTTCCAGTCGTTGATGGAATTCCTGGATGCTGAAGAAGCAGACCCGGTTGCCGAAGTAGTCGGTGCGCATCTTGCGCACGGCGGGCTCCGGGGAGATGCGGAGCGACCAACTGGTGCGGTCCTGAAACGCCGTGATCCTGGGTTTCACGCGGGCCGCGTGATGCGACATGGTGACGGGTTCGTCGTAATCGTAAATGGTGCTATGCGAGATCCGGAAGTTCATCGCGTGCGGGCGCCTCCTCCGGCGCGTGAGGTGGTGGAGTGGGCGAAATAGCTCACCGCAATGGCGTCGGAAAGGCGGGGAAGATCGGCGAGCACAGCCCGCAAGGTTTCGCCCACGGCGTCCTTATGCCACTCGTCGCGGAGGCTGGCCAACGACCGGGGGTCGGTGAGACGCACGCGGGTGAGGCACTCGATGAGCCGGCGATAGGCGGGGCTGGGAAGGGCGCTTTGCTTCTCGCGCGGGAGACATTCGAAATGCTTCTCCATCTGGATGAGCTGAAAAAGAATGGAACGTGGATTGGTGTCATCCAGCATCACGAGGTCGAAGACGGCAGCGATGTTGGGAAGGAGGTTGTAGCGCGACCGGTAGGTGATGGCGTTGTCGGCAACCTCGAGCACGGATTCGAGAACGCTCGGATTGTCGGCGTCGGGGGATCGAAGGGCGCAGTCCAGGAACGTGGCGGTGTAGATGCAGCGTTCGATGCGGACGCCCATGTCCAGGAAGCGCCAGCCCTGGGCGCGCGTCATGTTTTCGCGGGCGAGACCGTGGAAGGATGCGAGGCCGAGAATCGTCTGGTTCAGGACGCCGATCGCATCGCTGGCCAGCATGACCGGGCTGCCGACCGGCAGGGTCAGCCGATCGTTGATCGTGCTGAGAACCCGCCACAAGTCATTGGCCGTGCGATCACGGACGAGCATCGCCAGGTGTTGGAGGTGATCCGCAACGCGGCGGAGACTTCCCTTTCGCTCGGCGTCGAAGATCGCGGCAAGAAGTTCGGCTTCTAGGGCTTCGGGATTGGTTCGGAACTCTGGGGTCTCGGTGATTCCGAAAAGCTGGCCCTGGGCGGTGAGGGCGTTGAGCAGTGGTTCCAGGAGCGGCATGGCGCTCCCGGGATTTTCAGGTGAAAAGCGCAGGAGCGTGCTTCGAAGGAGGCGGGCCGTGGCGTCGGCGCGTTCGCAGTAGCGCCCAAGCCAGTAGTAATTGTCGGCGAGCCGGCTGGGGAGGTTGTTCCCAACCCGTCGAAGTTCGACCGACTGGCTGTTGGATTGAAGGAGACTGAGCTCCTCGACGGGACCATCGGCCAGAATCCAGGTGTCCTTGCTGCTGCCTCCACGCTGCATGGAGATGAACCGGCCACCAGGGTCGGGTGCCACGCGGGTCAATCCGCCCGGCATGGCCCGGTAGCTCCCGCCCGAAGCCACAAGGTAGACCCGGACAGCGACGGGGCTGGCCACCAGTCGCGATTTCTCCCAAGCCGGTGCGGTTGAAAGCTGGATCCGTTCCTGGGCAACGAAGCCATGCGGCCGGAATAAGATGCGTCGGCGGAGTTGATCCCTCTCATCTTGCGAGAGCGCCCCGGCCGGTTCGAAGGCGCGTCCGGCACCCAATGCGGGCCTTACGATGAGTTGGTCCAGGTGATCCAGGACATATTTCTGTTCGGAAGGCTGCCCGCACCACCAGGTGGCGACGGATGGCAGGATGAGGTCCTGATCAAACCAACGCCGGCAAAGACTCGGCAAAAATGCCATGATGGCGGGCGTCTGGACGATGCCGGTTCCGAGGGCGTTGGCGACCGCCACATTCCCAGCCCGCAAAGCCTCCAGAAGTCCAGGCACACCCAGGGTCGAGTCGTTGCGAAGCTCAAGCGGATCGCACCAATCATCGTCGACCCGGCGAAGGATGACATCGACCGGTTCCAGGCCGCTGAGCGTTTTCAGGAAGACGCGGTCGTCGCGGACGGTGAGATCCTGGCCTTCGACGAGGACGTAGCCGAGGTAGCGGGCAAGCCAAGCCTGTTCGAAATACGTCTCGTTGTACGGCCCCGGGGTCAGGAGAACGACCCGGGGATTGTCGCTAGGACGGGGCGAAAGGCTGGCGAGGGACGCCTGCATGTCGCGGAAGAAGGGCGCCAGGCGATGGACCGAGCACGCGCGAAAGGCTTCCGGGATGATGCGGGACGTAACCAGACGATTGGCCAGTGCGTACCCGGCGCCCGTGGGAATCTGGGTGCGATCGGAGAGAACCCACCATCGTCCGTCGGGCGACCGGGCGATGTCGGCGGCGTAGAGGTGGAGATGGGTGTCGTGGGCGGGACGAATGCCGTGGCAGGGGCGCAGGAAATCCGGTTGCGCGAACAGGAGTGCGGACGGAAGGCCGTTGGTTCGAATCAGCTCCTGCGGGCCGTAACAGTCGGCCACGATTCTATTCAGCAGGGAGGCGCGCTGAACGAGTCCTTCCTCAATGGTCCTCCACTCCGTGGAGGAGATGACGAACGGAATGGCATCCAGCTGCCACGGACGTTCCATGCCCCGGGGATCGCCATAGACATTATAGGTGATGCCCTGCTCATGAATGATACGCTGGGCAGTCTCGGCGCGGCGTCGCAACTCCGGGGCATCAAGTTCCGAAAGCTGGTCCAGAAGGTTCTGAAAATGAGGGCGGGCCGTGCGCTCCGCCGTGATGAATTCGTCGAACACACCGGGGCAGGCTTCGTAGGCATCCAGCCACGAACGGTGTGCCGATGGTGGAGTCGTCGGAGAGGTTGGGCGTTTCGTCATTTCGGCGGACGTCACCATCGGCACGTCAGTGGATCGTAAGCGGGGCGGGTACGGTCAGGGAAGTGGCAACGGTCCTGGATCCGCATCAAAAGACATGAGGGACACCTTCCTCAAGAACCCTGATGTGCTGGGTCAAGCGGTGGTGGTCAGCCAACTGGCCCAGCCAGCGTGCAGGTTCATCCAGGTCTTCGAAAGACAGCCTGAAGGAACCGAAATGCATTGGAATGAACCACGACGACCGCAGGTCCTTGAAGGCCTGGACCGCCTCGTCGGGCCCCATGTGGACGCGTCGAAAGGTGTCTGGGAAGTAGGCGCCGATAGGGAGCAGGGCGATCTCGGGGGCCAGTTTATCGCCAATCTCGCGGAAGCCCTCGAAGTAGGCGCTGTCACCCGCGTGGTAAATCGTCCGGCCCTGGTGTCGGAGAACAAACCCCCCATACCCGCGATGATGGTCATGAAGCGTGCGGGCACCCCAGTGATTGCAGGGAGTGAGCGTGGTGGACCAATCCCCATGGGTAAACCCTTCCCACCACTGAAGCTCAATGATGCGCTGAAAACCGAGGCCGCGCGCCAGATCGCCCATGCCCCAGGGCATGATTCCAATGCGGGGATTCGGAAGGCGCCGCAGGGAGGGCTTATGAAAATGGTCGAAATGGGCGTGCGTCAGGAGAACGAGGTCGATCGCTGGCAGATCCTCAATCTTGAGGCCGGCGCGCCGGAGGCGTTTGAGCAGGAACAGCCAGTTCGCGAAGTTGGGGTCCACCAGGACATTGAGGTCGTTGAACTGGATGAGAAACGACGCATGACCGATCCAGGTGATCGCGACCTGTCCGTGTTCGAGTTGGGGGAACTGGGGCTCCTTGGTGGTGCCCGTACGCCGGGTGATCAAGGCCTTCCAAACCATCTGATGGAAGAAGGTCCCGGGGCTGAAATGATTGCTTGGCGTGAGTTCGCGGAAAGATCGTGGGATGCGTCGGCGTGGCTTGTATGGGGATGTATTTTCGGATGGTTTTTGGCTCATGTCCCTGGTGGCCCGTGAGTTCCGCAGGCTAAAGAGCCCAACGGCCTGGCGCGGACACCACCTGAATATACGATTTCTGACGCCGTCTCAACACGCGGAACAAATTCGAGGAACATGAAAACACGAATCCTGGCAGTGATCGCGGCGGTGGCGGTGGGCCGCGCTATGCCTCTTCAAGCCGGTCCGGGACACGGACATGGTCATTATCATGGTGGCGGGAATGCGGGATGTTGGGCCCTTGGGGGCTTCGTGGCGAGCGCGGTGACAGGTGCGGCAATTGCCAGTTCTTCCGAACAACGCGTGGTTTATACCACCGAAACGGTCGTGACACCGCCTCCCGTGGTGGTGGTTCGGCCGGCTCCGGTGCGAGTGTACGCGCCGCCAGCGCCCGTGGTGGTCTACGGATATTACCCACGGCGCCATGTCCATGTCCCGCCGCCGGTGTTTGTCTCGGCCCCCCCGGCTTACGCCTGCCCGCCGCCGGCCGTCGTGGTAGTCTCACCCACCTGCCCTCCGCCGGTTATCATTCGCCCCGCCCCTCCCTGCCCTCCCCGGTTTCGGGTCGGGTTCTCGGTGGGGTGGTAAGGTCTCCGCACGGAAGTCATCGCGGTTTTTGGGTTGGCCCCGGAGATCCCGGGCCTTAAACCGTCGAGATGGATGCTTTGCGTGCCCGGCTGGATCGGTTTCTTCGTCAGCCACCGCGTCTTGGACAAAGCGTGTTCATCGCGAAAGGCGCCACAGTGATCGGGGATGTCACCTTGGGAAATGACGCAAGTGTCTGGTACGGAGCAGTATTACGAGGCGACATCAACCGCATCGAGGTGGGCGAAGGCACCAATATTCAGGACAACGCGGTGGTGCATCTGGCCGACGATCATCCGGCGATTCTGGGGCGCTATGTCACGGTGGGCCATTCGGCGGTCGTGCACGCCTGCACCGTGGGTGACGAATGCCTGATCGGCATGGGTGCCGTGGTGCTGGACGGAGCGGAGATTGGCGCACAGTGCCTGATCGGCGCTCGCGCCCTCGTCACCCCGGGAACCAAGATCCCACCGGGTTCGATGGTCCTCGGTTCCCCCGGCAAAGTGGTGCGGGCCCTGTCCGAATCCGAACGTGCGGGACTCAAATATTGGGCGGACAAATACGTCGCCAATGCCCGCTACCACCTGGAGCACGGTATCTCCATCGGCGGCCCGCTCAGCCTGGCTTAACGCAGGCCCCGGATGCGGTGCCAAAGGGGTTGAAGGTCGCTGTCACCGAGACCCACTCGCCGCAGGCCCGCTGAATTCGAGGTGATCACCAGCGCACGCAGGAACCATTCCCATCCTTCGTCCGGTCGACCCAGCTGGGTCGCGTAGCACGCCAGGTTGTAGGGGACGGTCTCTTCCTCGGGGAATTGATCAGCGGCGGGCCGTAGCGCGTCCCATGCCCGCTGCAATCCGCCACCTGCGGAGCGTCGCAGGGCGAACGAAAGCCGCAGCCAGCCACTCGCGGAATCGGGGTCCAGCGCGACCATTTGTTCGCCCACTTCCACTCCATGATCCCAATCGAGGAGCGCCGCAGAAATCCGCCAGCGGAGGTCCAGGGCCCGTGGAAGTCGGCGCGCGGCGGGTGAGAGACGGTCCCATTCCGCCACCGCCTCGTGGGCGAGACCGATCTCAAGCCAGCCTTCCGCGGCTTTGTAGTGGTGGGAATCGGGCGGGGCGAGAATCGCCATGGTTGAATGAATCGGTTGCTCTTGAACGCTCCATCGCAGAGACGGCAACCGCGGGCATTGTCACCGCAGAGCCGCCCCCCCGATTTATGCGCTGGCCTGCGGGCGCTTCCAACTCCAGATTGTTGGCCGTGTCCCCGTCCATCGAACGAGGCATCACCGTCACGTTCCGGCACCAGGTGTACTTCACCGAAGGTGTCTTCACGGCTTCGAATCGGCTGATGCGGGAGGTGCTCCATAACCCTTCGCCCCAACGTCAATCGAAGGTTCTGCTCGTCGTCGACGACGGACTGGTCCGCGCCCAGAAAGGGTTACTCGGCGAGATCGAGCAGTGGTTCCGGCTCCACTCAGACGCCGTGGATCTCGTGGCACCTCCGATGCGCGTCGACGGGGGAGAGCGGGTCAAGAACGCGTATTTCCATGTGTCGGAGATCCAGGAGCGGATCGATCGGCACCACATCGACCGGCACAGTTATGTGATCGCCCTGGGCGGCGGCGCCTTGCTGGACATGGTCGGATTGGCGGCCGCCACCGCCCATCGCGGCGTCCGTCACGTGCGCCTCCCCACCACGACGCTTGCCCAGGCGGATTCCGGCGTCGGGGTGAAGAACGGCATCAATGCCTTCGGAAAGAAGAATTTCATCGGGACCTTCGCCCCGCCCTTCGCGGTGATCAACGACTTCGCCTTCCTGCGCTCCCTGCCCGAGCGGGATCGCCGGGCGGGATTGTCGGAGGCGGTGAAGGTCGCGTGCATCCGGGACGCCGCCTTTTTCGCCGAGATCGAGGCGAACGCCGACGCGCTGGCCCGCTTCGAGGAAGCGCCCATGCATCGGGTGATCCGGCGGTCCGCCGAACTCCACATCCACCACATCGTCTCTGGCGGGGATCCCTTCGAATTCGGATCCGCTCGACCGCTGGATTTCGGCCACTGGTCGGCCCACAAACTGGAGCCGTTGTCGGAGTTCCGAATCCGCCATGGCGAAGCCGTGGCCATCGGGATGGCGTTGGATGTCCTCTACGCCCGCGACGCCGGCTTGCTGGATGGCGATTCAACCGAGCGCATTCTCACTCTGCTGGAACGTCTGGGCTTTGACCTCTACGCCAACGAACTTCACTACGCGGATTCCAACCACCGCCTCGTGGTCCTTTCGGGCATCGAGGAGTTCCGGGAACACCTGGGCGGGGAACTGACGGTAACTCTGTTGAGTGGAATCGGCAGCGGCGTCGAGGTGCATGCCATGGACACGGCCAGGATTCGTGCGGCGCTCGACCAATTGCGACAACGGCACCGACAGCGTACCGCGACGGCTTGATTCGGGGTCCGCTGCCGGTCTGGGAAACGAACCAAGCCGACAGCTTGGCCCAAAGGACAACGAGCCCAACAGCAAACCTGAGAGCCTGTCTGGACCTGGTCTTGTCCTGAAAACCGACCAGGAACGGAACCCGCTCCAACCTCGGATCCCTAAGGCTTCCGGGCTCGCAAAAAACGGGCGTCACCCTGAGCGGCCTTCTCGATCGTGTAAGGGCTGGTCGGGTTGCCCGGAACGTCCGCCCATGCGCCACTGGCCGCACTGGCCGCCTGAAGCACACCGGTAAACTCCACCGTGACTTTGTCCGTGCCTCGCTTGATGGCCACCGTCGGCACCAGCGCCACCAGATCGCCGCTATGAATCCGGACGTTGTCGAACGCCACAATCTCGTTCCAGAACGTGGAATTGGATTCAAAGCGCACCACCAGATCGGTCGCGCCGGCCGGGATGTCGTACGTCACTTCCTTCGCCACCACTCTGAGCCGCGTCTTCCCGTCCGTGTAGAATTTCTCGCTGGCTGACGGTGACGCGAACGTGGCGAGTGCACTGAATTCACCGGGACCATCGCCATCGGCGTCGATCATGATCCGGAAAAAATCGTCCGCACCCACATCGAAATCCACGTCCGTACCCGCCACCGCCATGGTCAGCTTCACGTTGGCCTTTCCCGCGAGGTTGACGGTCTTCAAGGTCAATGTCCGCGGCTCCGTCGAAGTTCCAAAAGTGCCGTCGGAGATCGTCGGTTCGTTCAGGTCGGCGCCGGCCCAGAAAGCCCCTTCGAAGCCGGAGATCAGGCCACCGAGCATCTGCTGCCCCTGGTCGATCACCACCAACAACGGACGGGTGCTCGTGACGCCCTCCGCATCCGTGTACTGGTAGGTCGCCACGGTCGTCGATGCGGTCGGCAGGCCCAATCCGATGGTGTCGAAGGGCTGCGCTTCGGTGACGTAGGTGAAGTTGGACGGCAGCCCCGCGGCGATCGGATGGTTTGGTGCCTCAATGCGAACCTCGCCCGGGTCGAACATGAGGCCTGTTTCTCCTCGCGTCGCCAGCAGCAAATCCCCGCTGATGGCGGACCGATAGGTCAGGAGCGGAACGGCGTAGCGGGCCAGGCGGGCCGGCTCGCCGGCGTTGCTTCCGTTGATGACCAGATCGATCGTCGCAGGATCGGGAAGACCGTCAGGATTTTGCTGGGTTCCGAGCTCGTCATCGACCACGGAATGCCCCTGGTCCGTAAGCCTCTGGACGAGAAGCTGATCCCCCTCGCCGGTCTGGCTCGCCGCGGCACTGAAGAGGATGTTGAGCTTGGCCTTCCCGCCAGTGAGCCATTTGACGGTCCCATCGATGAGCCTCAGCGCTTCCGGAGTGACCGTGGCGGCGGTCACATTGTGGTTGAACATCATCACGGCACGCTTGGCCGGCGCCGGAGCCGGGACTCCCACCACTTTTCCAATCTTGGTGACGTCTTCGTTCCGGGCCCAATAGGCCGGCCCGGTCGTCTCCAACCCTGGCACTACACCGCCGCCCTGGGTGGTGTAACGCGTCCCTTCACCCGGGGTATTGAAGTCCTCAGTGTAGAGAAGCTGGGCCTGGGCTGTCGACGCCATGGCGAACAGACAGACACCGCAGATGGCGGCGACACGTTGCGACTTCGGACGGGCGAAACCGAAGGGGGATGTTTGGGAAGTTGGATTCATGGGGAAACCCTGGTTGACGGCGCGCAGACACGCGTGTGCCGACGCATTCAATTGATTGATTGATGCAATCCATTAGCCGGGAGACTGGTATATCTCGCGGAAACACCTCCCCGTTGGCAAGCCAAAGATTCGGCAAAGGCGGATCCCGCGGCTAAGCCATGCCGAAATCCCTCGTAAAACCCGCTGGTTCCAACCTCAGCGGAAGCCCACGAAGATCGCCAACACGATGGCGATGATCCCCAAGCCGCAGACGCAAACCATGGGCGAGGTCTTCGAGTCCATCTCGTGCCGTACCGGAAACTCACGCGGCTCCGCAAGAGGCCGCCAGAGCGTGATCAAGGCCATGACCCCCCACAACATCCCGAACGTCCACAGCATGCGGTGAAGATACGGCACGAAACCCCGACATGATCCCGCGCCGCCGCATTGTACCGGTACGATGGAAGGCGGGGATCGCGTCTCAGCGCTTAATGACGGGGCGAATCCGAAGCACGACGACACCATGGCGTCCCACCGCGGCCGTGAAATCGGTCGAGAACACGCCGATCTCACGCTGTCTCCAGACGTCCCGAACGCCCTGAGGACCGCCCACGACGCCCAACTCCTTCCAGGTCACTCCCATTTCCTTCTGGGTTTCGGCCAGGTTGAAGAGCCCAATCGCCTTGGAGCCATCCTCGTGTTCATATCAGGAATTCCAGTTGTCGAACAAAGTCTCTGGCAGCCTCATGACTCGGCTTCTCCAAGGTTCGGCGGCGCTTCCAGCGCCAACTCGAAACACTTCCGGGCAACCGGAGCATCGCCTTCCCGCCGCTTCCCTGGTAGATCCGCTTCTCCAGGAACATCGGATTCCGGTCCGGTCCCGCCGGGCCGGTTCATAGGTCGGCAGGGTGACAAATCCTTCACGGACATGAACGCCTTCAGCGTGCGCGATCCGTGAGCGCGCCGAATCCCGTGAGCTCTTCCCCGAGTCCGGTGCGCTCGAAAAGCAGTTCCTCGTGGTCCAGTCCCAGCAGGTGAAGAATCGTAGCGTGCCAGTCGGGAACGCTCCTTCTGCCTTCATTCTCCTGCCTGCCGGTTCGGTGGTGTCACGTGGAAGATTCGGCTGCCGTTCGTGGCGACTATCGGTTGGGTCACGCCCAGAACCTGCGTGAACCTGAAGCCATCGAGAGTTAAGCGCTCGACGCGGTCGGCGTAAACCACAGGGCGCGAATCGTCTTCCGCCAGACTGAAGCGCACGTCTTCCAGCGTTAGTTCTTCGACGTTGCGAGCGTAGATTCCCCAGGCCGGAAGGGGCCGGGCATCCACGCCCGGGCCCTTGACGGTTTGATTCGTGGACCACGCCTTGCCATCGCCCGCGAATTCAGCACGCACGCCGCGCAGCACGACGTTGGTGATGGGCGCGTCGGCCCAACTCTCGGCCGAGAACGCCGAACGATACACGCCCGTCGCATCGAGTCCGCTGACGGTGACCTTGCCCACGGGGTTGCCGGGCTTGGTCCAGAGCGTCACGGGGGATGCGACGTTTTGCATGACGTTGTTCGCAATGAACACGTCGTCGAGCAGGCCAGTGGTGGCGTCCCACGCGCCGGGTTGTAGAATGATTCCCGAGAGCATGTTGGTGCGGCGCTTCTCGCCCGAGGTGCGATGTGGCTGCTCGCCTGGGCCGCGGAACAAATTGTTCGCGATGGTCAGCCGCGTCGCCGGGCCAATGAGCCGGATGCCGTTGCACGAGGAGTTGATGAAGCAGTCCTTGATGACCGTGTTGTTCCAGTAGCGGCCGGCAATGGCGTCGTCGCCGGTGAAGAACTGGCAACCCATGATGTTCACGTTCTGGCACCAGCGCTCGGGCGCGCCGCGCCAATGCACGCCATCCCAACCGCCGACGAACTTCACGTTGCGAATCTCCACGTCGTCGCTCGCTTGAAAGAAGACTGCGTAGTTGGCCGAATCGACCATGGTCACGTCGCGCAGCGTGAAGCGGCGGCAGTTCACGAAGATGATGCCGTGCGGCCCGCGCATCCGCTCCTCGCCCGTCGGGTCGAAGACCTTGTTGCCGTCAACAATACCCGGCCCGGTGATGGCGACGTCCTCGACGTTCTCGCCGACGATGAGGCCGCGATGCCACTTGCCCCACGTCGCCTCGGGCATGAAAGCAGGCGGCGTGGGCTGCGTGTAGAGAGCAAGGTTCGTCGTGCCGATGAGCCGCGCGCCCGCGTCGAGGTGCAGCGACACGCCGCTGCGGAGATGAATCGTGCCGGAGAGATAGCGGCCCGCCGGGAACAACACCTGCCCGCCGCCGGCTTTCGAACAGGCGTCGATGGCCGTCTGAATCGCCAGGGTGTCGGGGGTCTGACCGTCGCCTTTGGCGCCGTGGGCGCGGATGTCACAGACGAAGACGCCGACCGCGGGGGCCGCGGCAGTTGGCAGCCATACCGCGAGCAGACCAAGGGCGAATCCTCTCATGGTTCGAGGTTTCCAGTTCATGTCATGGTTACAGTGGGAATGTTTAGGCTCACTTCTCCAATTTTGGCAGTTTGACGCCGATCGCCGTCGCGCGACGCGTCACCTCGCTCCCGCGGCCAAGCCGCCCGGACACCCTTCTCACCGCTCGATCGCCGCCGATTTGTCAATTATGAAGATGTGAACCCTGAGCTTGAAGCTTGTGGCTTGTACGGAAGCCGTGACCAAGCGACCCCGGTCTTCGTGCCAATCTCGAACTCAGTGGGCCTCTCGGAGCCTCACCGTGATCTCGGACGAACCCGAGGTGATGTCAACCCGCTGGGAACGACCTCCGGGCCACGAGACCAACAACGACTCGACGGGTTCGCTAAATCCAAACACCTGAACCGCCCCGTCCTGCGACCAATGCCCCGAACCCGCGTGCACCTCCCGACGGGACAGGGAGTCGCGTATCACCCGCAACTCCTCGCTGGAGCCCGACCGTCCGAGCCGACAAATCCCATTCTTGCGAACCCCTGGGCCAACCCTCCGAAACCGGCGGAGCGCATTCTCCTTCTCCCCCCGGGAGAAGGCCGGGATGAGGGCAGCTTGCGGAGAAAGGTTCAGGCGGTTTCGAATGCCGAAGGTACCACCCAGCATTCGACGGTGTGTTCGAGTTCGTCGTCAGCCAGGGGCAGCTTCATGGAATCGAGGCGGGTGCCGTCCATCACCAGATGATTGCCTGCACCCTCTCCGCCCCCGGCCGCAAGCCGATGGATGGAGATGTGGTAGACCGACCGTCGGTAGCGATAGTGGATCTTAAACGTCGCCCAGGATGCCGGCAGCCGTGGCGCCAGGAGGAGGTGGTCGCGGCGAAGATTCAGTCCAAGGAGGGTCTCGATCACCAGTTGGTACATCCAACCCGCCGACCCGGTGTACCAGGTCCATCCGCCGCGTCCCAAATGTGGGGCGACAGCGTAGATGTCCGCTGCGACCACGTAGGGCTCGGTCTTGTAGGTGGCAATTTTCCTCCTGGTCGAACCATGGTGAATGGGGTTTAGCATCCCGAAGAGTTCCCAGGCGCGCTCATCATCTCCCATCTGCGCGAACGCCATCGCCGTCCAAATGGCGGCGTGGGTGTATTGCCCTCCATTCTCCCGGACACCGGGAATGTAGCCCTTGATGTAGCCGGGATTCAGGGCCGAGGTGTCGAAGGGTGGATCGAACAACTGGATCAGACCGGCGTCCCGGCGGATCAATCGGCGGTTCACGGACGCCATTGCGCGACGCGATCTTCGGGGATCACCCGCGCCACTCAGGACCGACCAGCTCTGGGGAAGCGAGTCGATCTGGCATTCCTCGTTGGAGTGGGATCCGAGCGGCTCGCCGCTATCAAAGTAGGCGCGCCGGTACCAATCCCCGTCCCACGCATGATGCTCGATGTTCCGTTGAAGCTGGGCCGCCTGGGACTCACACCGCTCGGCGAAGGCAGGATCGCCATGGAAACGCGCCACGTTCGAGAACTGGATCAAAACATCATAGAGGAAGAACGCGAGCCAGACGCTCTCCCCCTTGCCACGAATTCCCACCTGGTTCATCCCGTCGTTCCAGTCCCCGCATCCGATCAGGGGAAGCCCGTGCTCCCCAAATCGCAGTCCCCGCTCAATGGCCCGGACACAATGCGTGTAGAGGGTTCCCGATTCCTCGGCAATGGCAGGAAGCTCGTAGTTTGACTCCTCCTCCGCCTTCAAGGGCCGGGATTCCAGAAACGGCGCCTTCTCGTCCAACACCCCCCAATCCCCGATACACGAGACGTACCGGCAGGTCACGTAGGGCAGCCAAAGGAAATCGTCGGAGAAATGGGTTCGCACGCCCCGCCCGGACGGCGGATGCCACCAATGCTGCACATCCCCTTCCCGGAACTGACGTCCGGCGGCACGCAGCAGATGCTCACGCACCAATCCAGGCTCCGCGTGCACGAGGGCCATGACGTCCTGCAACTGGTCCCGAAAGCCGTAGGCTCCTCCGGACTGGTAGAACCCGGTCCGCCCCCAGAGCCGGCAAGCAAGGGTCTGATACAGCAGCCAGCCATTGGCCATCACGTTCACGGCGGCATCCGGCGTTTCGACGTTCACCACGCCCAGGGTGCTATTCCAGTAGGCCCAAACTGCCTCCAGGGCCTGTCGAGGAGCATCCGGTCGACGGAAGCGCTGGACCAGGTGCCTCGTTTCTCCCAGGTCCCGGCCGAGCCCGAGTCGAAAACACGTCTCGTGCATCTCGTCTTCAACCAGGTCGAATGCCACCTGCACGGCGCCGCAGGGGTCCAATCCGGCGCCGACCCTTCCGGAAAGTCGCTCGCGCCGGAGTGCGGCCGGATGCGCCATACTGCCCACGCGCCCCAGGAATTCCTTCCGGTCCCCGGTGACAGTGCGCGTCGGGTCGTTGACATCCACGAAGGCGATCCGCTGGGGAAACTGTGTGTTGTAGTGGTTCCGGGCCAGTAACGCGCCGGTCTCCAGATCGAGCTCGGTTTGCACATGAAGCACGCTGTTTTGACGAAGGTCGGCCAGCACCCATTCCCAGTAGCCCGTTACGGAAAGCCGACGAGGACGGCCGGAAACGTTCCGCAACTTGAGAACGCTGAGCTTCACGGGCGCATCCACCGCGACGTAGACCCACAATTCCGACGAGATGCCGTTCTCGAGATGTTCGAACACAGTGTAGCCGAACCCGTGTCGGATGAGATACGGCGTGACACCGCGTGCCGGCAGTGGGGTGGGCGACCAGAATTCGCCGGTCTGCTCATCGCGGATGTACAAGGCCTCGCCCGTGGTGTCCCGGACCGGATCATTGTTCCACGGGGTCAGCCGCAATTCATGGGCGTTCTCCGCCCAGGTGTAGCTGCCTCCGCTCTCGGACACGACGGTTCCGAAGCCCGCGTTGGCCAGCACATTCACCCACGGCGCCGGCGTCATCTGCCCGGGTTTGAGGATGATGACATACTCGCGTCCGTCCTGCGTGAACCCACCGATGCCGTTGTTGAAGATCAAATCCCGCGTTGGCAATGGCGCCGGCGCCTCAGGCCGGACGGATCGGGTGGGCCGGAAGGCAGGAACGAACGGATCCGTCGACCCGCGCCGCTCCAGTTGCTCCGCCAAGGTCCCATGCTCGTCGTCCACCACCACCCGGGCCACGGATTGCAGGAGCACCCGATCCTCGTCGGAAACCTGATCCAGACGACGGAGGAAGATTCCACCTGGTTTGTCCAGCCATTGTGCCTCCGTGCTCGAAGCGATCAGACCGGTGATCAGACCGTGCATGGTCTGTCGGTACACGGAGACGTCCTCGTTCAGGATCACGAGCTCCGTCGTCAATCCCTTCATCCTCCAGTACGCGTGGGCCTGAACCAGCTGACGGATGATCTCCACCTTGGCCGGGTCGCTGATTCGCAGGAGCACCAGCGGCGAGTCGCCCGAAATGCCATGACTCCAGAGCGCGCTCTGGCCGCGCCGATTGGCGCGAAGCACCCCCGGATTGGCTCTCAGGGCGGGGTCGACAAAGATCATGGCGCTGGCAAGCCGACCGTACAGCTTTGCCTCGCCTTCCGTGGCGTTCAGGTGCCGCAGCGTCACCTGGCTATGTGTCCAGGCGAGATCAAACGCGCGGTCCACCATGCGGGAATTCCCGTATTTTTCCGCGTGCGCCAACGCCGACTCACGATTTTCGCTCACGCCCAAGACCACATCGAAGACGGCGGCCTCATCGGGGGCAAGCGACACCGATCGGCGCACCGAGACAATGGGATCGAGCACGGATCCCGTGGTGTTGGACAGGGGATCGGCGCCCTGCATGGCGGCCGGCCGGCCGAGGCTACCGCCGCGCCCGACAAACCGGTTTCGATCCGTTTCATACGACATGGCCCCCTGTGTTCCTCCCTGCCCGCTCATAAGATGCAGGAGCCAGGGCGGCCTCTGCTCGGGTGAGCTGGGCCGGCGTGTCGCCAGAAGGACGGAGCCGCCCCGGACGCATTCGGTTTGCACGAAGAGATTACTGAACGCCGCATGCGCCGCATCCGCTGCCGGAGTCGCGAGCACCACCTCCGCGTAACTGGTCAGTTCGATCTTACGCACCATGGGGGAACGGTTGGTGATCGTGATCCGACGCAGTTCCACGTCGTCCTCCGGCGATACGCTGATCTCGGTATGAATTTCCAGACCGGCGCAGCGCTGGCGAAACTCGGCGCGCGCCTGTGTGAAGACGGCCTCGTACACCTTGACCCCTCGCCGGGTCGGTTGGTAGGCGGTGGACCAGACCTCCATGGTGGCCAGGTCCCGCACATAGAAGAAGGTCCCCCAATCATCACGGGTCGCGTCTTCCCTCCATCGGGTGACCGCCAGATCCCGCCATCGGCTGTACCCACCGCCAGCGCTGGTGATGACGACATGATACCGCCCATTGGAAAGCAGATGGACCTGCGGCACGCCCTGGGTGGGGTCGGAATAGACGCGCATCAGGCTTTCCGATTCGCCGGCGAGAGCCCCGGTTGTCTTGAGGACCAAGTCCTCATGGAGGACGCTCGCCCCGGTTTTGGGCAGGCGTTCCTGCAACAGCAGGGCGGTGGCCTTGAGCGGCGGGCAGGCCATGAATCGCCGTTGCATCGGGTTTCCCTGCAGGAGGCTCGCTAGCGCCACGAGGCTCATTCCCTGGTGATGGACCATGTAGGAACGGATGGTCGCACTCGTCTCCGCCGGCGGCAGGTGGGTCGGGGTATAGTCGACCGCCTCGTAGAATCCATAGACCCCTGCCCGCCCTTCGGCTTCCAGGCGTTGCAAGTTCTGGCACGCCTCGACGGGCGCCACCATGAGCGCCATCGCGCTCGCGTACGGAGCGATCACCAGGTCATCCGCCAAGCCCCGCTTCAACCCCAGACCCGGCACACCGAACGCCCGGTATTGATAGTTCAGATGCACGTCGGTGCGGTTGTAGCCCGATTCGGAAATTCCCCAGGGCACGCCCCGAAGTCTGCCATACTCGATCTGATGCTGCACCGCAGCCCGGCAACTGTGATCCAGCAGGGTGTTCTCATAGCTCGGCATGACGAGCATCGGCATCAGGTACTCGAACATCGAGCCGCTCCATGAAACCAGCATGGGCCCCCCTTCCGAGGCCACCAGCAGGCGCCCCATCGAGAACCAGTGATCCTGGGGCACCTGCCCCAGCGCGATAGCGACGAAACTGCAGAGGCGCGCCTCCGACCCCAGCAGATCATAGAAGCTGTTGTCGCACCGACGCTCCGTCACGTTGTAGCCGATGGAAAAGAGGTCCCTCGCGGAATCGAAGAGAAACGTAAAATCCATCTCGGCGAGGTCGTCGACCCGTCGGGCCAGGTCCTCCATCGATTCCAGCCGCTGGCGGGCGCTCTCGCTCGCCTGAAGCAGGCAGGCGGAAAGCAACTGGCACCCCTCGACCTCCTCCCGGGTTCGCCCACCCAACGCGTCTTCGGGTCCGTCAAGCACCGCCTCAATCGACGGACAAAGGGCTTCCGCCAGCTCAGCCACCTGCCGAAGGGTCGGAACTTCCACCAGCCGTTCGAGCCGCTCGTCGAGGGCACGTTCCGCCGCACCCATCGTGCCCCCGTCGGCGGAGACCGGCCCGGGGGTCATCGACGGCTTCTCCCCCGGCTGGCAACCTCGTCCGATCTCGGCCAGCCAGAGCCAGGGTGCCATCAGGCGCAGATCGTTGAGGTGGTCCTGGCAGTTTTGTTCCAAGGCCCGTGCCCAGCCCGCGAGTTCCGCCGTCTGGCCTTTCAGCGCCACAACGATTTCACCGGCTGCTCCAGCCACCTGGATCAGCAGCTTCTGGGCCCCCCGCAGGCTCGACGGGACGACCTGCAGCTCTGCTTTCAGGCGCTTCAGGGCGGCATTCCCTGGAACGAGGTGCCGTAACACGTCCACCGTGTCGCGCAGGCCATCGAATACCCGCGGCCCGAGAATCCGTTGCTCCGACTGTTCACGCAGTCCCGCCCCCAGCGTCAGGAGGTGTCCGGCCAGATTTCCACTGTCCACGCTCGAGATGTATTGGGGGAGCAGCGGTCCCAGGGTGCGGGTCTCGTACCAGTTGTAGAAATGCCCTCGATACCGCTCGAGCCGCTCCATGGTGGCCAGCGCTTGTCGGGTGCGGTTCAGCAGTCCCGCGGACGAAAGGTAACCCAGGTCCCAGGCCGTCAGATTGGCGAGCAAGGCCAGCCCCATGTTCGTGGGCGACGTTCGCGATGCCAGGGCCGCGACAGGAGCCTCCTGATAATTGTCGGGAGGCAGCCAGTTCGAGTCGGCGGTGACAAACGTCTCGAAAAAATACCAAGTCTTTCGTGCCGTTCGTCTCAGGAAATCCAACTGCGGCGGGGTCAGGGCGGGCGGAGGTGCCTGGATGGGTTGACTGATCCACCAGGCCAACCAAGGAGCGGCCAGCCAGACCCCCAGGATGGGGAGGGCCAGAAGCAGTTGCTCCGGTCGCAGGAAGGCCAGGGCAAACCCGGTCACCACGCTGAGAACCGGCGCGATCCACATCGTGACATAGAAACCGGCGATCCCCGGGCGCACCGTCCGCTCGGAGTCACTGGACGTCCGCCATTGCAGGAGCTGTTTGTGGGTCACCGTCAGGCGCAGCAACGTCCGCCCGATGGCGTCGAGGCTGACGAGCGCGTCGTAGGGCAGAAACGCCAGGGTGAAGCAGATCTGGCCCGTTTGCCGGCCCACCGAGGCCAGCCATCCCCGGATATGCATGACCCAGGGCAGCTCGGTCGGCTTGTGCAGACACTCCATCAAGGCCGACAGCAGTCCCGGGAACGTGACGATCGCCACCACCCACAGGAAGCCCACGCCGTTCAGCTCGGGGAAGATTATCCAGCCCGCCAGCATCAGCAGAAGCAGCGCGACCGGAACCAGGCTGCGCCTCAGATTGTCGAAGATCTTCCACTGCGATAGACCCGACAACGGATTGGCCATGCGCCGGCCCTTGGCGCATGGCACCTGGGGCAGGAGCCACTGGGTGATCTGCCAATCGCCCCGGATCCAGCGATGACGACGGTCGATGTCGACGTTGTACCGGGACGGATACTCCTCGAAGAGCTCCACGTCGCTCACCAGACCGGAGCGCGCATGACACGCTTCCAGCAGGTCATGGCTCAGAATCGCGTTTTCCGGAAACCGTCCGTTCATGACCAACTCGAAGGCGTCCACATCGTAGATGCCCTTCCCGATGAACGAGCCCTCCTGGAAAACATCCTGATACACGTCCGACACTTCCCTCGTGTACGGGTCGATGCCCGCGTCGCCGGCCAGCAACCGGGTGAACCACGACCTCCGGGAACTGGGCAGGCTCACGCCAACCCGCGGTTGGAGGATCGTATAGCCTTCGGTGACGATCCCGCGCCCGACGTCGAAAACCGGTCGGTTCAAGGGATGTGCCATCGTGCCCACCAACTGACGGGCAGCGTCCCGCGGAAGTTGGGTATCCGTGTCCAGCGTGATGACATACCTCACCGAAGACAGGATACCCGGATCACCCACGATCTCAGAGAAGCTGTCCGGGGCGCCCCCTCGAAGCCGGGCATTGAACTCCGCCAGCTTCCCCCGCTTGCGCTCGTACCCCATCCAGAGTTCTTCCCCGCTGTTCCAGCGTCGCGGCCGGTGAAACAGGAAGAAGAGCGCCTGGGCCCCGGTGGCGTGCCTGCGTTGCAGGCCTTCAATCCCGGACCGAGCCCGCTCCACCAGAACGGCGTCGACCGGTTCAAGCTCCACCGCGGCATCGCGCAGGTCGGTGAGCAGGGCGAAGTGCAGGTGCCGATCGCGATTCGCCAGATGGTGGATCTCCAGGATCTCAATCAGCCGATCCACCTCCTCCACGGTCGTGAGCATGGTCGGGACCACCACCATCGTCCGGCATTCGGAAGTGATTCCGGACGAAAAATCGAGACGTGGAAGCAATCGGGGCTTCACCAGCATCGTCGATAGCCAATTCAGCAGCGCCACCGCCAACTGGCTGGCGCACAGAAGAAACACCCCAACGAATAGCCACAGCCTCCAGTCGACCAGGCCCAGGGATCGGGCATGTTGCGCCGCGGCAAAGGTACCGATGACGGTCAACAACCCCACGCCACCGCCATAGAATGCGAGCGGGAATCGATGGATGCCACGTTCGACGGTCGACCGCCACGGCCACCGTACCTTTGCCCATCGCCCCAAAACGGGTTGGCCCTTGTCGATCAGGTAAAAACCCACGTGGGCGGTCCGGTCCTTCGGACCCCGCTCACGCCCGCTCTCCGCCGCCAGCGTAATCGCACCCTGCGCCACCTCGGCCTCTGACATTCCACTGTGCCGGGCAAAGAATTCGACCGAATGCCGATACCGGTCACGCGTCGCGAAGTCCATCCGACCGTAGATACCCGCCGGGTCCGTTCGCAGTGTCGTCTCGACCAGGCTGAGGGTCTCCACGAACTCCTTCCAGTCCATGGCGCTCAGGAAACGCAGGCTGGCGATGCTATGGCTGACGGAAACCTGGTCGGCGGCCTGGCTCTGACTTTCGAGATGCACCAACTGCTCGATGGACAACCCCTGCTCCACCAGGCGTTCCTCCAGCCAGGTTCGGGCGAGGTGCAGGACGTGGCTTTGTCTCGCAAGCCGCTGGCAGAACTCGGCCACGAACGAACTCGAGAGAGGAAGGTCCGACCGCGCCATGTCCGCAAGCACGATGACCAGACGCGAGGGGCTTTCATCCACCATCGCTTGCAGACGCCTTACCCAATGGTCGGCCAGATCCCGGTCCAACCGGGCCGCGGTCAGTCGGGCGGTGATGCGCTGAAGGTTCTCGATCAACCCCAGCCGCAACATGATCGGGATCGCCCAGAGTTCACCCATCTTCAGGGAAACCACCGACTGGTACGCAGCGATGAAGGCGCTCAGTGGCCCGGCGTCAATCTGCGCATCCGCGTGCGAGATCAGCTCGAGCACGATGTCGTACACGCGGGGAAACCCGGCGGAGGATCCCCGAACGAGCCGGGGCAATTCCCGGCTGTAGCCCCGCGGCAGATGCCGCCGGGCCATCTGAATCTGCTCTTCGATCAGGTAGAAATTGTCGAGCAACCATTCCGCGGCCGGAGTGATGCGTCGGCCCGGGTCGACAGCCAGGGTCCCGCGGTTGAAAGCCCGCAGGATGCGCTCGTTATCGTCCAATCGGGCCAGCAGGCTGTTGGAACCCGATCGGGTGACGGCCTGATGCCCCCCGGCGAGACCACGCGCGTGGTGCGCCAGTTGCTCGACGCTGAAAAGCTCGGCTCGCAGCGGCGGTTCCATCGACCGCGGAGAAGGTCGGCCCGCGGCCCGCCCCGCCATCCAGCCCTTCAAGATCCGTGTAAACTTTTGCATTCGGATCTTACCTGTCGTCAGGACGGACCCGTCCAAGTACCTCACGCTTCATGGGGATGAAAGCAAAGCGCGACGTTTACAGGTGCGCTATGGGGTGTTCACCCCTATAGCCAGTCCCGCCCAACCCGTGAATCGCGGGAACAGCCCATCACCCACCTGCCACGGATCTGTTACTTTCCATCACCACGCTTGCCGCGGATCCCAACGGTGAGTCAGTCTCGTTCGCCTCGGAGCGTCATGCGTTTGCAGATCGTTCATCGCACGGAATACCTGTACTCGTCCCCGGTCTCGGAGAATTTCAACGAGCTCCGACTGCAACCCGTTTCCAATGAGGTTCAGGAGTGTCACCGCTTCCAGCTGTCAACCACGCCTCAGGCTCCCGTGCGACGGTATCACGATTTCCACCTCAATCTCGTCGATCACTTCTACGTGGCCGAAACCCACACGAAGCTGGTGATCGAGGCAAAATCCACCGTCTCCACAGCCGGCCCGCGCCCAGAGGTCGCCACAGCCAGCTTTCCGATGTCCCGTCTCGGCGAATGCCTGCGCATGGAACGCTGCTATGACTTCCTTCAGACCAGCGAGTACGTCCCCCTCGACGTCGACGTCTGGCGGCTCGGCCGCGACTCCATCGAGGGGATCGCTGACGCCTGGGATGCCGCCCGGGCGATGATGGGTTTCATCCATCGAACCTTCGTCTACGACGCGACGGCGACAACCGTTCACACCCGGGTCGCGGATGTCCTGCTGAATCGGCGCGGAGTCTGCCAGGACTTCGCCCATGTGCTCATCAGCATGTGTCGGTCGATGAAGATTCCGGCGCGCTACGTCAGCGGTTACCTCTACGTGTCTCCCACCGAAACCCTCCGCGGCGATCTCGCCTCGCACGCATGGGTGGAGGTCTACCTGCCCGGTTTTGGCTGGCTTCCCCTGGATCCCACCAACAACCGTCCCGCCGACGACCACCACGTCAAAGTCGCCATCGGCCGCGACTACGCGGATGCCGCACCGATTCGAGGCAACTTCAAGGGGCGCGCCTCCCAGACAATGAACGTCCAGTTGCAGATCACCCGCCTAGACGGCGAGCCCTCATCCCTGCCCATGCCAGCAAGTTCGTTGTGGATCATGCCAAGTGTCGGCCCGCCGGCGCCACGGATTCGAGCAAACGATCCTGAACGACCCACGCCTTACGGCTGAGCTGGCTTCAGCCAGAAAAACTTCGCCGCCGCCGCCGCCGGGTCGGTATCCACATAGCGGAAATTTCCGACCGTGAGGTTGGTGCGGAATACCGTCTGTAATCCCGTCAGCCCACTCCCAACCTGCCAGTCATACAGGCCAGGAAGCGGGTACATCTGGATCACAAGGCGGCCGACATCGAAGGAAAATTCCGGTCGCCGGACCGGGATCTCCTCGTCCTCCAGCACCCAGTTCAACCGAATCCGCCCCAGGGCTCCGTCGACGCCATCGACCAGGACCAGGTAATCCACGCCAGCCCGGGCGGGGAACGTCACCCGCGCTGCGGGCTTCTGCGGCATGAAGGCCGAGTCACACGCCACCAAGGTCAATGCCGTGCGGTTGGTGAACACCGCCAGGAAAGCGGGAATCTCGCTGCCTTCAGTGTGCAGTGAGAAGCCGTCCGCCGTCGGAACCCTTAACCGCAACCGAAACCAACGGGTCGCCGAGGTCGCAACGTCGCAGACCACGGGGTCGCTCGAGCTTCGGGTCGACTGCGAGTTGTCGGTCCACTGACCCCCCGGAAGCCCGACACCCACACCCCCGCCCGCCGCACTCAACCCGCGAAACAACAGAGACCGACCAACCCCACCCGGTGCGTCCCCCAGGAACAGGTCATCCAACTTGTCCGCACTCAAGCCCGGGTTGTTCTCGACCCGATCCACCACCTCCAATGTCGCCGTGTCACTCCGCAGCACCGCACCGCCCGGCGTCCTGAGTTCCATCTGGTAGGTCCCCGCATCCGCAGCGCTCACGTCGGCGATAGCCAGAGTGTCGGTGGTCTGTCCGGCCAGCACGGCACCCTTCCGGAACCACTGAAAAGTCACATCCGCCGGTGCTGCAAACACGCTGAACCGGGCGGTTGACCCAACCACCGCCAGCGCGTCCTGGGGTTGCTGGAGAATCTCGGGCAGCGCCGGTCGCGCCGTCTCCAGGGTCCAGCTCAGAACCACGTCCCCCCAAGCCCCGGCGTATCCGTCCACCGTGATTTCGTAATCGGCACCAGCCACCGCATTGAACACCACCCGACTGGTGAAGAATCCGCCGCTGTCATCGTCGGCGGCGACCCCATTCGCAGTGAGATTCGCCACGGTGGAGCCCCGGTAAACCGCCAGGAGGGTGTCGAAGTTGGAGCCGGTCGTTTCGAAGGTTGCCACGCCCGATTCCGGGGCGCGCCACGTCAGCCAGATCGAACTTCCACCTTCCTTTTTGGCGTGAAGGGGTTCCCCGGGATCCTCGGTGGCGTTGACGTTGTTGCCAATCCCCACACCCGAGGCGGCCCGGATCTGCCCGCGTCGGGCGAACGTGTCGCCAAACGGCCACGCCGGCAGATCCAGCGTCACCACGGCCGGTTCGCTGGTCCGCAGTCCACCCGGGTTGGCCACCTGGACCGTGTACGAACCGGCGTCGCTCAACTTGATGCGATCCAACCGCAGACTCGCACTCACCTCGCCCTCCAGCGGTTGCCCATTCTTGTACCACTGGTACGACAGCGGCGCGTCCCCCGTGGCATCCACCTCCAGGACCCACGAATCCCCCGGACGCACCCGCTTGCTGACCGGGCCGGCCACGATCCGCGGCGCGGACGCGAACATCACCTCACCTCCGTTGGTGATCCGGAAGGTCGTGCCTGTCTGATCCCGCAAATTAGCCAAATTCAGAACCGCCCCAAATCCATCCACCATCACGGTGCTGTTGCGCAACACCTCCAATTGAGCGGTATCGATCCGCCCGCCTTCTTCGACCGTGATGGTCACTCGGTCCATCGACACCACACCCGGCAGGCGAATCCAACCGTCCCCCGACGCATACAACTGAGCCTCGTAGGTGAAACCTTCGGTGGACCAAAGGCCTTTCACGCCGGACAGATCGATGACGCCGCCGCTGACCGCTCTTGGTGAGAGGGGACCCCGCAATTCCACCAAACCGGACAGATCCACCCGCCCCTGATTGAGTGCCTCGATGGGAAACCAGGCGCGGGGGCCCAACTCGAGGCGGGTCACCGATCGCGCGTCGATCAACGTTCCCGGACCGTCCACCCTCCAGTCGGGTTGGATGCCCCGCAACCGGGTGACTCCTGGGAACCGCAGCACCGCGCCTCCAGCCAGGCGCAGGGTCGAATCATCCACGTTGGTCACGCCACCCCATTCCACCTTCCGATCGCTCAGATGCAGCGTGCTCCGCGTGAACGACACCCATTGCGCCATCGGCAACTCGCTGGCGCCGTCCACCGTCATCTCGATGCGATCCAACGCCGTCAATCCCGGCAATAGCAGCCTGCCCCCGCCCGTGACCTCGGGCTCCGCCATGTAGGTGAAGCCTTCTGTGGTCCAGCGCCCGCGTACCCCGGACATATCCAACTCACCCCCGCTGTAGGCCTTCGGCGAAACCGGACCGCGCAAAGCGCCCAGCCCCGACAGGTCCACCCGACCCTGGTTCCGCATCTCGATCGGAAACCATCCCCGCGTTCCCAAGGCCACATTCGTCACCCAGCGGGCGTCGATCAACGTTCCCGGGCCTTCCGCCCTCCAGTCCGGATCGTCGCCCTGCACCTGGGTCACCCTGGGCAACCGCAACACCGCGCCGCCCTCGAGGCGAAGGGTCGAATCATCCACATTGGTCACGCCCCCCCATTCCACCTTCTGACCCCTGAGATTCAACGTGCTCCGGGTGAACGACACCCACTGCGCCATCGGCAATTCGCTGATCGCATCCAGGGTCATCTCGACCCGATCCAGGGCCGTCAAACCCGGCAGCAGCAGCCGCCCGCCACCCGTCACCCCGGGCTCCGCCACGTAGGTGAAACCCTCCGTCGTCCAACGTCCGCGGACCCCCGACAGATCCACCTCCCCCTCGCTGAACACCTTCGGCGAGATCGGACCACGGAGGACGCTCAATCCCGAAAGATCCACCCGTCCCTGGTTCCGCACCTCGATCGGAAACCATCCCCTAGTTCCCAGCGCAATATTCGTCACCGACCGCGCATCGATCACGGTTCCCGGGCCCTCCGCCCTCCAATCCGGATTGTCGCCACGCAACTGAGTCACCCCGGGCATCCGTAACACCGCTCCGCCGCTCAGGCGCAACGTCGCGTCGTCGATCGCGGTCACTGCGTCCCACACCACCACCCGCTCGCTCAGATTGAAGGCGCCCCGGGTGAACGAGATCCACTGCGACATGGGCAGCTCGCCGGTTCCATCCAGGGTCGTCGTGATGCGGTCCAAGGCCGTCAATCCCGGCAGCAATAATCGCCCCCCCTCCGTCACCTCCAACTCCGCCGCATAAGTGAATCCTTCCGTCGTCCAGCTTCCCCGGACTGCGGACAAATCGATCTCCGCTTCGATGCTTGCCTTCGGCGAGATCGGACCACGCAACCCCTTCAACCCCGACAGATCCACGCGCGCGCCATTTCGGGCCTCGACCGGAAACCATCCCCTCGTCTCCAAGGCCAGGTTCGTCACCGACCGCGCATCGATCACCGTCCCGGGTCCCTCGGCACGCCACGTCAGTGTGGCCCCTCGAATCCGGGTCACTGAATTCAACCGAAGCACGGCGCCTCCGGAGGCCCGAACATTCCCCGACCATTCGGTCGGCGTTCCTTCCACGATGACCAGAACCGATCGCCCCTCGCCTTCGAGGGTTGCGCCTTCGGCCAGGGCGAACGTTCCGCCAATCCGCGACTCGCCCTCCAGCAAATGCAGGGTCCCTCCGCTCATCCGCAATCCACCGGGTGCGGAGAGGCTGCGGATCTCCACATCGCCTCCGCTCAATTCCACCTGGGTGAAGACGGCCGGAATCGCCGCCTGATCCGCGAGGGCCGGCAACCGGTTCTCATCCCAGTTGGCCGCCTGGCTCCAGGAACGGCCATCGCCAGCTCCCGTCCAGGTGATCCCCTGCACCCGAGCCATCCCCAGCCCCACCACCCCTAACAGAATTATCCAATGTCGAATGGTCATCACGGCGTCGAACGGCCATCTGCCGTCTTTCCTGCACTACGCAATCAATCCCCGCTTCTTTCAAGACAGCGATCCCCTCAAAACGCAAACCGTCCAGTCACCGCTGCCGTCCGTTCCCGATACGTCTCCCCGAAATAGTTCAGCGGGTAGAGCCGGTAATCCTCGTCGGTCAGATTCAACACGCCCACCGCCACCTCCGCCTTGCGCCTCAAAAAGCGCCATCCCACCCACACGTCGTGACGCCAGAAATCATCCCCCGCCATCCACGCCGCATCCCGATGGTTGGATTGATGGGTCCACACGGATTCCCAGGAACTGAAGAATCCCGTCGGATGCTGGTAACGCGCACCCAGCGTCAGTTGCTGGAGCACCGATCGTTCATCTCGCACGAAGTCATCCCCCACCGACAGCCCGGGATGGGTCGCGTCCAATTCCGCCTCCGCCACCCGGTACCGCAGGGTCAACGCCAGGTCCCGCCCCACCAACTGCCCCACCACCAACGCCAGCGAGTTTTCCGCAAACTCCAGTTCCTGCCGGAACGTGGTGACGTCCTCGAGTCCGCCCTGGCCGTACACGAAGCCTCCGATGTCCCGTGACGCTTCGCTGGTCAAACGTTCCGCTGAAAGCGTCAGCCAGGTGCGGGTGGGAAACACCTGATCCCAAGCCACCGACAGCATTTCCATTTCCTGGCCCGCCACCGAGCCCGCCAGCGCTTCGGGAATCAATCCACGATAGACTTGGCTGAATCCCGCCACCTGCACCGGTTCGAGGCGGAAGCTCTGATCGAAGCTCACCCCGCCCAGTGACCGCGCCCACGCTCCCCGGAGTGTCCCCCCTTTCCAGGGCGTGACTGTCATTCCCAACTTGGGCAGAACCCGATCAATCGATTCCGTCCCCTCGGTCAAGGGCGCCGTACGGAAGTTCCGCGGCTGGGTCAGGTGATCATACGACACCCCCGCCGACAGCCACACACCGCGCACCACATTCCATTGGTCGTAGGCGTACACGCTGACCCGTTCCAATTCCGGGTCTGTCGCGGACCGCGTGGGTGCGTCCGGTGAAAAATCGTCCACGTTCAATCGAGCCGTCGTGTCGAAGCCGCCGTGCTGATAACGGATTCCGGCGATCAACACATGCTGGTCCAGTTGCCACAACTGTTGAAGCTCGGCGGACACCCCGGTGAGCCGGCTGTCGTACGCTTCCAGCGGCACCACGCTGTACTGACCCAGCTCGACTTCCCCCGCGGGATTCCGCAGCAGCCACGGCACGGTGTTCGAAGGATTGTTGTACGACTGCGTCGCGTCCCAGGGACTCACTAGGAAGAGGGTGTGAACCCCCGGACGCCACTCATGATTCCAGCCGACGTGGGCCATGGGTTCCTGCCGCTCGCGCAGGCGCATGCCGGGAATCGCCATCGTCGGATCGTACCGCTGGAGAACATCGCCGGACTCGGCGTCATACACGGTGGCCTGAAGGAACAATCCATCGTCCGGTCCCGCCTGGACCTTCGCGGTCAGGGTGGCCGACCGTTGCTCCAGGTCGTTGTTCAGGCGCTGGCCCTGCTCGGACCGGTAATAGCCGTCGAGCGCGAAGGCCACGTTGCCGAACTGCCCGAACTGGGCCGCTTGCAGCAACCAGTCGCCGTTCCCCGTCCAGGTCGTCCGGTTCACCAACCCAAGGCGGTCGCGCTCGAACAGCTTCGAATACTCGTTCTGCGCCACCGTCTGCGAAAGCGACCCCGCCCCAACCGGCGCGAGCAGGTTCGCCACCAGATACTCGCTGTACCACGGCGTCTCGTAGCGCAGGTTGATCTGACGCGGATCCCGCAGCGCGTCGTAGCTGTTCGCCAGGAAAAGGTGAGCCGCAGCATTCGCGTAGTCCGCGTTCACCGCCCGCGTGGCCTCGCGCACACCGAGGTCCTGAAATCCTGCGTCGGCGAAGAGATTCGCCTGGTTCACCGACCGCACCGCCCGGTCCTGATCAAGACCCAACCGCGACCGGTACAAGGCGCGATGGTCATTCCGATCCATCGACGCCTGAAGGTCGTCCATGGCCTCGTTCACCCGGTTCTCCTGCTGGTTCAACAGCGCCGAGTAGAGCCAGGGGGTCGGATCGTTCGGATCGAGTTTCTTCGCCAGGGTCAGTTCCTCCCGCGCCTTCGCGCCCAAGGCGGGCTCCCGAAACAACGCGCCCTCGGCGTAGGCTTTGCCGAGATAACTGCGATACAAGGATCGCTGAGGTTCCAGAGCCGCTGCCACCAGCAGGTCTTCCCGACCTCCCGCCAGATCTCCCCGGCGAATCCGGCACAAACCACGGCCCAACCAAGCACTGCCCAACCGCGCATCCCGTTTCAAAGCACTCTCGAAAACGCTTTCCGCCTCCCGCACCCGATTTCCGGCCACGAGCAAATACCCATTCAGCGCCTGCGCCGCCGCATTCCCCGGCAGTCGCGACAGACCCCGTTCCACCGCCAATTCCCCCGCGCGTCGATCGCCCAGGCTGAATTCCAATTCCGCCAACCGCACCCAGGCCCAGCCGAATTCCGGCGAGAGGTCGACGGCGGCCCGGGCCGCATCCCGTGCGTCCGCCAAGCGACCCGCCCCCTGAAATGCATAGGAATCCGACAGTCGCCGCGTCGCCGTCGTTCCAGTCACCCGTGAATCGTTCTGACCGGGCCCCTCTCCGCGCCGAAGGATCTCGATCAATCGCCGGTGGGCTTCAGCCAGTTCACCGGACGTACCAGCCGACACCGGCCGGAGCTGTTCCTCCGCCTCTGTCACGGCTCCGACCGAAAGCAACAGGCCCGCCAGATAAACCCGTTCCTCATCCGAGGTGGGCATGCGTCCTGCCGGGTACAATTCCAGGGCCTTCACCACCTCTCCCCGCTGGAACGTCGCCCAGCTGGGCTCGAGGGCCAACTCGGGCACCACCTCCCAGCCCAGTTCCCGGGCATCCAAAATGACCGGATAATGCAGCGCCCACTGAACCGCGGTCCAGTCACCCGCCATCACCGTTGCCGTCTTTTCAGCGGGCCGCCCCGGACGCGCGAAGACCACGTCACCACTCACCATGTTCAGATGCGCACCGGTCGAATCCGTCAGATCGATGGCGCCGTCGTAGAGGGTGGTCACCACCGAACCATCGTCGCGCACCTCGAAGGCAAACTCCGTCCCGCGCACCGCCGCCATGACACCGCTGCCCTCCACCTCGACGTCGCCGGGTTCGCCCCGGTGAAACAGATAGAGCAACCCCTTCAACACCTGGATCGCGAGCCCGTCCGGTTGCTCTTTGAAGCGCAGGGTCGCCAGCGCCGGGACCGGGACGATTGTGCGATGGGTCAACATCAGCGTCGCCGCACTCCGCGCACCGGTCCTCAGCGAATCACCCTGGTACAGCATCTGGTTGGTCGCCACGAGGTACCAGGTCGCCGTACCCGCCTGAAGAAACTCCACCGTCCCACGCACTTCCAGAACACGGGCTTGCTCCGGACGGTTTGCGGCAGTTGCAACCCATTCTCCACCAAGAACCAACAACAGTAGGAATCCCGCCAGACGCCTCCATTTTACAGCGTGCGACAGCGGCGGTAATTGCTGATTCAACGTCACCATACCCATGACACTACGCATGCCTCCCCCAAATCCGTCATGGCCCGTAGGGGTACCCTCCCCCGTCGAGGCGCCCGCCCGCATCATTGGCCCGCCTCCGAGCCCTTCGCCACCGCCTCCAGCGCCGCCATCCATTCCCCGGCCGTCGCCATCCGCTGGGCGGCCTGGGGCTCACAAGCCTTCAACCACACCTCATTCAATCGGAGCAACAGCGCACGGTCCGATCGTTGATCAACGTCCCCGGGAAGCACCGGAAACGCGTCCGGCTCCGACCCGGTCGCCACCACATAAAGCAGCTTCCCCAGGCTGTACACATCCGCGGAAGCCGTGCCCGGACCTTCGGGAGCCATATAACCCTTGGTGCCCAGAAAACTGACCCGCCCTTCGGACGGCGCCATCGCGGTCACCAAACCGATATCCCCCAGTCGCGGTTCTCCGCGCACGTACAGAACATTCGCGGGCTTGATGTCCCGATGGATCAACTGCTGGTCGTGCAGAAACCGAAGTGCGTCGCCCACACTCAATCCCAGTTGCAAGGCCTCCCGCGCCGACAGCGCCCCACGTCGCTTCAATTCCGCGTCGAGCGTTCGCGGAATGTAGTCGGCGGCATCGCCCTGCTTGGGAATCTCGCGCCCTCGCTGATCATCCGCGATTTCCATCACGTAATAGAAGAACCCTGCGGCGTCGTCTCGTCCTGCATGGAAGACCCGGATCAGCCCGGGATGCTCGAGCGAGATCGGCATGAACTTCCGAATCCCGTCGAACTCGCGCTCATACGGACGCGCCTCACCGAACGATCGCCGTTCAACCACCTTCAACGCCCGCACCAATCCGACCGCATCCCGTGCGAGCCACACCGTCCCGTACGCGCCGCGACCGATCACCCGTAGAAGTTGATAGTTCGGAATCGGAACTGCCGAGGACTCCCGCCCGCCCGGGCGCGGCACGGGTTCGGAGGGGGCGACCCGGCCGGCGCCTTCCTTGCTCGCCCCGGTCGCCATGGCCTTGCGGCGTGCTCCGGAATTCTGCCCGTCCCGGTTTCTTCCCTCCGCGCGAAGCCTACCCGGACCCGCCCTTCCTTGCGCCAAGGCCAGGAGGCGCATCCCACCCGCCCAAGCCAGCGCCACCGGCAGTTGAACAAAACAGACCGCCATCCACGGGAACCACACGTGCGTCGACCACACCATGCTCATCCCCGCAAACGCCACGAGCACACCCGCCCCCACCACGCCCAAAACCGCCAACCACATCCGCAACCGGCCCAAGCCAAAGCCCATCAGCCCGCCCGTCACGCCCAGGATCAAGACTTCCACGACCGAGGACGTGCGACGCAGGCCGTCGCCTCGCAGGAAGTTCAGAGTTGCGGTGGCCACCACTTCCACACCCGGCGAACGACGACCGGTCCGCTCGGTATATGGCGTCGGCAAATCATCCAGCCGCCGGCCCCCCGGATACCCCAGATCGTAGACAGCCCCTACAAACACGAGTTTCCCGGCAAAATCGGATGCCTGCACCCGCTTCATCATCACGTCCGAATACGAATGCCACGCCAAGGTCGAAGGCGGTCCGTAGTAATTCAACCAGATCGAAGCCCCTCGCGCCGGAGGTTCCTTTCCCAGCATCCGAACCACCGTCGCCGCCAACCCTTCCTTCTGCTCGTTGCCGAAGTAGGGGTGGCGCACCACCGAATCGACCCGGGCTGGAAACCACGAGACCCCCCACTGCGTCACCGCCTCGAGCGCCGGAAAAGGGCCGACGTTCTCCACCAAACGGAGCCCCTCCCGTTCCATGTCGCGCCGTTCCCCGGCCACACACACGTTGGTGGCCCGTCGCGCCGCTTCCACAAGAGCCGCATCCTGACCCGGCTGATCCTCCCGCGCCTTGTCGAAAACCACGTCGAAGACCACCGCCCGCGCCCCGTACTCGCGCATCCGATCGACAAACGCCCCATGAACAGCCCGATCCCATTGCCCCATCCATGGTTGCTTCAACTCATCGTGCGATTTGCGATCCATCTGGACCAACACGGCCTCGGTGGGCGTCGCCACCGGACGCAGCCAATATCCCCCGTCGTAACTCCCCGTCACCAGCGACGGCACCGACAGCCCCAGCCAACCCGCCATGGCCACCACCACCGCACCGGCCCAACTCCATTTGCCGAGATTTCCCCCTGTCGTCCATTCGCCCGCCAGTTCCTCGCCTGGTCGCGGAACCCCTCCCCACCCGCCCGGCACCCGATGCGCCTTCTCGGAATCCTCCGGCGCCTGAAGCCCGGTCCTTCCCGACTCGGCGACTTCGCAAATCTCCATCGGCTCGGCCACGCCCTTGAGCTCGTACAATCCGTGGCTGACCCAATCCAGCGTCCCCACTTCCGGAATTTTGACTCCCTTCAACGACGCCCGCGCATTCTCAAACGCGAA
>Ga0209181_10001155_pt1 | contig 46929 bp, 41 predicted proteins | sample MAT05_FD_187208 | JGI IMG/M metagenome (GOLD analysis project Ga0209181, IMG submission 187208) | Freshwater microbial communities from Lake Fryxell liftoff mats and glacier meltwater in Antarctica - MAT-05 (SPAdes) (version 2) | ecosystem: Environmental > Aquatic > Freshwater > Ice > Liftoff... | reverse complement strand
CGACCGGGGCCCGGACCGGCACTACAGCCACTGCAGCGATGCCGGCTGGGGCACCAACCGGCAGGTGAACTTGCTTGAGGCCCGGGTCTGGCTGGCCGGCGGCGCGCTCTGCAGCGCCGAGGGCGCGAGCGCCAGCAACGAGGGCAGCAGAAGCTGGGCACACGCCGCGCCGAGCCGGGTCCAGCCTCGGGCGCTCAATCGCCCAGCGCCACCTGCTGCTCGATCGCCAACGCCGCCCCGCTGAGTGCCACCAGGGTGTCGGTGATCAACGCGGTCGGGACGGCCGCCAGGTAGTCGCGGAAGCGGCCCTTGGCCTCGAACCGCTCACGAAAGGCCGAGGCAAAAAAGCGGTCGGCAAACCGCGGCACGATGCCACCGCCGATGTAGAGCCCGCCGCGCGCGCCGAGGGTCAGCGCCACGTTGCCGGCAAATCCGCCCAGCAGTGCGCAGAACATGTCCAGCGTCTGGCCACACGCCGCGTCGTTGCCCGCCTCGGCCGCATCGACGATCTGTGCCGATGTCAGCGCAGCCCCGGGCAGGCCGGCAGACAGGCCCAGCACCTGGCCCAGTGACTGGTGCAGCAGCGGCAGACCGATGCCCGAGAGCAGCCGCTCGGCCGAGACATGGGCGTACTGCTGGCGCACGCAGGCCAGCAGTGCGCTCTCCAGCGGGTCAGCCGCGGCCAGCGTGACGTGGCCGCCCTCACCCGGCAAGGCCACCCAGCCCTGGCGGGTGCCCACCACCGCGCCCACGCCAAGACCGGTGCCCGGGCCCACCACGGCCAATGTGCGCTTTGCCACATCGCCACCCACACCCGCCCCGCCGCCAGCCGCCGCACCGTCAGTCGCCAGCGGCATGGCCCCGGCATGGGCCCGCACCTGGGCCGGCGTCAGGCAGGGCAGTGAAAGCGCCAGCGACTCGAAGTCATTGAGCATCAACAGCCCGTCCAGCCGCAGCGCAGCCTGAACCTCGGCCCGCGAAAATGCCCAATGGCTGTTGGTGAAGTCGATGTGGTCGCCGGCCACCGCCGTGGCCACTGCAAACGCGGCGCGCCTGGGCGCCCGGTAACCCGCACCGAGCTGCCGGGCCAGGCTGTCCAGGTAAGCCGCAGCGGCCTGCGCCGGCCCGGCAAACCCGGGTACCGACAGGCGCTGAACCCGGGACACCGGCGCACCAGGTGCGTCGACCCAGCCAAAGCGGGCATTGGTGCCGCCGATGTCGGCCAGCAGCCGGGGGAAGCTGGCGCAGTCGGCAACCGGGCTGGCGCCATGTACGGCAGTGGAATGAGGGGCAGAAGAAAGACCCACAGGAACCCTTGTCAAAAAACGGATGGCCAAAAAACGGGTGATGCACGGCCCGGCAGTGTGCTTCGGCATGCACAAACCGCAAGCAAGGCCCAGGCCCGGCCACTGCAGTACGGGCTTGCCGTCCGGGCGCATCGCCTCGCAGAGGTAGCGAAACTACACGCTGCCGCGCCTCAAATCAATCCTGGGCATCCAGCAGAACGGTTGATCGGTCATTGTGTTGCGCCGCCAGGGGCTGGCCGGCGCCGTGTAGTCAAGCTACACATTGTGCAATACTCAAACCCGACGCTTGCCCGGGCGACGGCCCGCCATTTTGACCGCAATACGGCCCCTGACGCCGCAACACCGCGGGCTGCGGCGCACCAACCCCCATGCCGCCCTTCGACAACCCCCGCCTGATTGCCGACATCGGCAGCACCAACGCCCGCTTTGCGCTCGAGACCGCGCCCGGCGTGTTCAGCGCCCAGACCTCGCTGCGCTGTGCCGACCATGCCGATCTCCGCGCGGTGGTGCGGGCCTACCTCGACACCTTGCCGCCTGGACAAACCGTGGAGCACGCGGCGGTGGCCATCGCCAACCCGGTCGATGGCGACCGGGTGCGCATGAGCAACTACCACTGGGATTTCTCGATCGAGACCACCCGGCAGCAGTTGAAGCTCGACACCCTGGTGGTGGTCAATGACTTCACCGCGCTGGCCATGTCGCTGCCCCGGCTGGATGCCCGCGACCTGCGCCAGGTCGGCGGCGGCCGGGCGGTGCCCCGCAGCGTGATCGGCTTGATCGGCGCCGGCACCGGTCTGGGCGTCTCGGGCCTGATCCCGGCCGGTGACAGCTGGATCTCGCTCGGCTCCGAAGGCGGCCACACCACGTTTTCACCGCAGGACGAGCGGGAGATCGCGGTGCTGCGCCATGCCTGGAAGCAGTTCAAGCATGTCTCGTTCGAGCGCCTGCTCTCCGGTGCCGGGCTGACGCTGATGCACCAGGCCCTGGCCGAGCTGGCCGGCACGCGCGCTGAACGGCTGAGCGAGCACGAGATCACCCGCCGCGCGCTGGCCGGAACGGACGCGGTATGTGGCGAGACGCTGGACCTGTTCTGCGCCCTGATGGGCACCAGCGCAGCCAACCTGGCAGTGACGTTGGGGGCGTTGGGCGGCATCTACGTCGGCGGCGCGATCGTGCTGCAGCTGGGCAACTACTTCGACCGCTCACCCTTCCGCGCCCGCTTCGAGGCCAAGGGCCGCTTTTCGCGCTACCTGGCCGCCATCCCCACCTTTGTCATCACCGCCGAGCAATCGACCTTCACCGGCGCCTCGACCATCCTCGATTCGCAGTTGCGGGCGCTGCAGGCGGCGCCCGGCTCGGCCATCCTGAGCCAGATTCGGCGCGCCTGCAGCGAGCTGTCGCCGGCCGAGCTGCGGGTGGCCGAGCAGGTGCTGCTGCACCCGCGCACGGTGCTCAACCAACCCATCGTCGAGATCGCCCGCGTCGCCCAGGTCAGCCAGCCCACGGTGATCCGCTTTTGCCGCTCACTGGGCTGCGAGGGCTTGTCCGATTTCAAGCTGCGGCTGGCCTCCGGCCTGACCGGCACCGTGCCCATCACCCATGTACAGGTGACCAACGCCGACGGCGTGGTCGAGCTGGGCACCAAGGTGCTGGGCAATACCGCGTCGGCCATCCTGCAGGTGCGCAGCCAGCTCAACCGCGAGATGATCGACCGCGCCGTGGACTTGCTGGCGCGCGCCAACCGGGTCGAGTTTTTCACCGTCGGCCAGTACGGCGGGGTGGCGCTGGATGCGCAGTTCAAGTTCCTGCGCTTCGGCATACCCAGCGCAGCCCACACCGACCCCCGGCTGCGGACGCTGGCGGTGAACGTGCTCAAACCGGGTGACGTTGCGGTGATCATCAGCAGCAGCGGGCGCCTGCCCGAGCTGCTGGAGGTGGCCGACGCGGCGCGGGCCCGGGGCGCGTCGGTGGTGGCCATCACCGCCAGCCAGTCGCCGCTGGCCCGCAAGGCCGACACCGTGCTGGCGGTAGACCATGTCGAGGACTCGGCCACCCAGGTGCCGATGATCAGCCGCATCCTGCAGCTGCTGATGATCGACATCCTGACGGTGGGCGTGGCGCTGCGGCGGCCGGCTCAAGGCAGCGCCGAGGTGGCCGGTGTGCCCGCGCCCAAGGACCCGACAACGGCGCCCAGCGAGGGCCTGACGCCGATACCGGGCGTCAGCACCGCCTCGCCCCTGGCGCGCATGACCTTGCACAGCCGCTAGGCCGCCCAAGCCCTACAACTGGCCCAGCGCCCGCAGCCAGGCCAGCTTGCCGGTGTAGCGTGCCTGCTGCGCGGCATTGGGGCTGGTGGCGATGGCCTGCTGCAAGGCTTGACGCGCAGCGCCCCATTCACCCAGCCGGTAGTGGGCCTGGGCCAGACCGTGCTGCAACTCGGGTGAATCGCCTGTGATGCGCTGCTCGCTGTGGAAAAACTCCCGCGCCTGGGCCCAGGCGCCGCGCGCCATCGCCGCCTCGCCCTGTTGCTGGTAGAAGTAGGGTGGCACCGGCTCCAGCGCCAGCCGCCGGGCGGTCCAGCGCGCGGCATCGGCATTGCGGCCCTGGGCCTGCAACACCTGGGCCAGGTTCCACATCGCCGCTACCTGGTGGTCGTCATGCGCCAGCAACTGCTCGAAGGCCGCCGCGGCGGCCGCCAGATGGCCGCCCTGCTGGTAGACCACGCCCAGCGTGTTGACCGCCGGCCAGAAGCCCGGGTCGTTGCGCAGCGCCTCGCGCACCCAGGCGTAGGCGTCGGTGGTTCGACGTGCGGCCAGCGCCTCGGCGGCGCGGTTGTTCATGAACATGGCCAGCACCGTGGCCTCGCTGATCGGCTGGGTACGCAGCCCGCGCAACTCGTCCGGGGGCAAGAAGTCGACCTGCAGCCGGTTCGGATCATCCGCCATGTGCAGGGTCTGCCAGCGCAGCACCGGGGCGCGCGGCCCGATCACCAGGTTGACATGGCCACTGCGCAGCGTGAGGTCGCCGCTGCGGCTGAAAGCGTCGTCCAGACGGGCGCTCTGAAAGGTCACGTCCAGGCCCATCTCGCGCGCCAGGGCCGCCGTCATCAGCACCAGGGACAAACAGTTGCCCGAGCGCGCCGCAAAGGCCTGGGCCGCCGTGCGGGTGACGCTGGCGTCGTAGTCCAGCCGCAGCCCGTCCTTGACATAGAGCGCGTCGGTCAGCGCCCGCGCCTTGCCTTTTTGCTGCACGCCGCTGGCCAAGGTGCTGCGAAGGTAGGCGCGCATGGGCTCGTCCAGCGCCATCGCGCCATCGGCCTCGGCCGGCCGGGGTGGGTGGTTGAACAGCGCGTCCTGCAGCAACGTCGGGTTGGCAAGCGGCGGCGCCAACGCAGCGCAACCGGGCAGCAGACCGAGCGCCAACGCCAGCAAGCCCGCCATCAGCAACGCCGACAGCGGCCGCACGCCAGCGCCGGCGGCGCGTGCCGACCGGCCGATCACCGAACACAAGACAGGCAAGACAGGCGAAGTCATCACAGCCTCCTGGGGCAACCCGATCAAGCCCTCAGCTTACGCCTGGCAGGCAGCGGCAGTGAAGCCCTGTCGGCGTGTGGGTCGTCAGCGCCGGCCGCCGCGCCCCGCAGCGCGCGGGCCGCCCGACCCACCGGGCCGGCCCTGCCGCACTTGCCACAGTGGGCGCCTGGCCCGCAGCTGGCCGGCAATACCGTCGTTCAGCCGTTCGCGCAGCGCCACCACCTCGTCGAGATAGCCGAACACACCCGGAAAACGCTGGTCCAGCCACAGCCACAGCGTGCAAGCGCGCAACGCCTGCTCCATGCGGTCGAGCCGGCTGTTTTCATCCACATCGTGCAAGAAGCTGGGCTCGCCGGCCTGGCCGTCCCAGGCATGGCGCTCGGTCCAGCCCAGAAACTGCTGCATCAGCTGCTCGGTGCGGGTATCGACCGGCGCTTGGGCATAAATAAAACGCTCGCGCAACGACAGTGGCGCGGCGCGCTCATCCAGCTGGGCGGCGATCTCCAGCATCTGCTGCAGCTCGGCCACCGCAAAGTGGGCGTTGTCCAGCTCCAGCTGCTCGACAAAAACGCCCAGCACCTCGCGCAGCTTGCGCTTGCCGAGCTTGCTGCTGATGGTGTCGATATGCCACCAGTTGGGCGCCACCGGCGCCTTGAAGTGGCGCGGTGCACGCGGCTGCAAAGCCAGCAGATCCCGCAACATGCGGCCGGCGCCGGGCTCGGCCTCGGCCAGCACACCGGCAAAGCCTTCTTCATGGATGCCGTAGCGCCCGGCACGCCCGGCAATCTGGTGCACCTCGCTCTCGTCGAGCGTGCGGTCGCCGACACCGTCGAACTTGGTCAGGGTGGAAAACAGCACCCGGCGGATCGGCAGGTTCAGGCCCATGCCGATCGCGTCGGTGGCCACCAGCACCTCGGTTTCACCCTGGGCAAACCGCGCTGCCTCGCGCTTCCTCACCTCGGGTGGCAAGGCGCCGTAGATCACGCTCACCGTCTTGCCGTTGGCCGCCACCTGGTCACGCAGCATCAGCACATCGCGCCGACTGAACGCCACCACCGCGTCGCCGAGCTTGAGGTTGGCGATCGGCACGGCGGCCGGCAGCAACTGCACCTGCTGCATGCGCTCGAAGTGCCGCACCTCGCAGCGCTCGCCGCACAGGCCGAGCAGGTTCTCGATCGCCGGCACGGCATACGCCGAGCAGATGATCAACAGCTCTTTGGCCGGCGCACCGACGATGGCCTGGGTCCAGGCCCAACCGCGCGACGGGTCGAAGATCATCTGCGCTTCGTCGATCACCGCGACGTCGATCAAGTCGCCCGTACCCATCATCTCGATGGTGCTGCTGACGACCCGGGCGCCGTCCACCGCCGCACTCTCCTCGCCGGTGCGCAACGAGCAGGGCACACCCGCAGCCATCAGCCGGTCACGGCCTTCGAGCGCCAGCAGGCGCAGCGGCGCCAGGTACACCCCGCGCTCGGCGCTGGCCAGGCGCTCAAACGCGGTGTAGGTCTTGCCGCTGTTGGGCGGGCCGACAAACAGCGTGACCTTGCGATTCGCACGGCGGGCGGTTTTGAAGCTGTCCGGGTAGCCCTGAAACGCCAGCTCGGCGTTCAGGTCATCCAGCGTGTCGAGCTCATTGACGCGGTTGGCCCAGCGGTCGAGTGCCCGGCTGCAAGCCGCACTCAAGGCCTCCAGCGGCTGCGGCGTGGCGCATTCGGACTGCAGACCGGGCAACAGCGAGTCGATGCGGCCCGGGTTGATGTGGCCGGCCTGCTCGACCAGCAGGTCCAACCGGGTCTGCAACTCGGCCGCGTGTGGCCAATCGGGTGTGTGCTGCAGCGCGTCGTCCAGCGCGGCGCGGTCGCCGTCGCGGAAAAAACGCCAGACCGGCGATGCGTCGACCGGGATCAAATGGCTGACGTCGATGGTCCAGGCGTCCTGGTCCAGCGTGATCGCCTGCTTGGCCAGGCGCTCCCAGTCGGACGGGTTGGCACGGGTCACGCCCAGCGCGTCCAGCACCCCGCTGCGCTCGGTCATCAGGGCACGCAGTTTGGGGCCGGTGCCCACGGCGTCGAGGTGGCGCAGCGCCTCGTCGAACAGGCCCGGCGCGATCCAGCGGCTGGGCCGTTGGCCGGGCACGCCTTTTTGCAGCAGCACCAGGCCGAGGCGGTCGAGCCGCTCGTCGCCGTCGGCGGCGTGCTCGGGCACCAGGTCGGCCGGCATGTCGGCCGCGGTGATGACCTGCGGCAGCTGGTAAGCAGCGTTGCGCACCCGGCTCAGCGCCTCAGGGCCAACGTTGGCGGGCACCCGCGCCATGTGGCGCGAGTTGGGCAACATCGGCGGCGGCGGTTTGGGCTTGGGCGCGGCAGGGGTGGCGGGCGCGACAGGCGCGGTAACCGGAGCGGCGGCAGGGGGATTGGGGGGAAGGGTATCGGGCATAGGGCGCGGCGAACTGTACTCTGCGCCAGCGGCACTGTCCGTGCGGGGTGCACCGCGCGCATCGCGGTGGCGCCAAGGTGGCATCCGCGCCAGCACCCGGCCCGGCATCATCCCGCAACGATCCCGCACGCCTCCCGACCCTGTCTGCAAAACACCCATGCCGACCCCCACCCACACCCTGGCCCTGGTCTGCGACCACCTGAGCGACGACCTGTCCGGCCTCAGCCTGAGGCGCTGGCCGCTGCCGCCAATCGGCCCGGCCGATGTGCGGGTGCAGATGCACGCCGTCAGCCTGAACTTCCCGGACCTGCTGATGACCCGCGGCCTGTACCAGTTCAAGCCGGGGCTGCCCTACGTGCCCGGCATGGAGGGCGCCGGCACCGTCGCCGAAGCCGGGCCGGACAGCGGCTGGCAGGTGGGCCAGGCGGTGCTGCTGGGCGCCAAGCAGGGCCTGCTGGCCGAGCAGGTGGTAATGCAAGGCGCGGCGCTGCGGCCCGTGCCTGCGGGCGTGGCGATGGACGTAGCCGCCTGCCTGACCGTGACCGGCCTGACCGCCTGGGTGGCGCTGGCCCGGCTGGGCGGGCTGGCGCGCGGTGAAACCCTGCTGGTGCACGGCGCCCGCGGCGGGGTGGGCCAGGCCTGTGTGCAGATCGGCCAGCACCTGGGCGCCCGGGTGATCGCCACCGCCAGCCAGCCCGCCCGGCTGGCGGCGCTGGCCGACACCGGGGCACTGACCTTGCCTGCCAGGGGGTTCCGCGACGCGGTGCTGCAAGCCACCGGCGGCCGGGGTGCCGATGTGATTGCCGACCCGGTGGGTGGTGAGGTGTTTGACGAGTCGCTGCGCTGCATCGCCTTTGGCGGCAGGCTGCTGGTGCTGGGTTTTGCCAGCGGTCGCATCCCGGTGCTCGACGTGAACCGGCCGCTGATCAAGGGCTACAGCGTGGTGGGGGTGCGTGCCGGGGAGTACGGCCGGCGGTTTCCCGAGCGCGGTCGCGAGCACCTGGCAGCCGTGACACGACTGGCGGCTGCCGGCGTGCTGCGCCCGGCCATTGGCGCCCGCTATCCGCTGGCCGGGGCGCGCGAGGCGCTGGCCGCCATGGCCGCGCGCTCGGTCACCGGCAAGATCGTGGTGACGCTGGCGGGTGGCTGATCCCCTGCCGGCCGGGCCGTCAGGGGATCATTCCTCAAGGCGACTTGCCCCAAGGCGCGGCCAGCAACAGCTTGTTCTCCTGCGACGCCAGCAAGGGCCGCAGCTTGACGGCGAAGGCCATGAACGCCGGGTCACCAAACACACCGGCCCAGAAGGCACGCCGGTCGGCGTCGTCCTCGAACCTCCAGAGGTGCACCAACTGGTTCATTGCGCCGATGTCGCCGGTGAAATAGCTCACCAGCCGGTCAGGCTGCTCGGCCAGCGCCGGCCAGCCCTGGGTCTTGTACAGCTCGACCACCTCGGCCATCTTGCCGACGACGACGGTGTAGGTGCGCAACTCGAAAATGGCCAAGGCAGTCTCCAGGTGGGGGTGGGGATGGGTGCGCAGCGGCGCAGGGGTCAAGGCCTGGTAAAGCGCAGGGTGAAGCGATCGCTCTCGCCGATGGCCGCAAAGCGGGCGCGGTCCTGGTCTTTGTTGGCGTAGCTCGGCGGCAGTGCCCAGACCCCGTTCGGGTGGTCGGCGCTGTCCTTGCGGTTGGCATTGACCTCGGATGCGCCCACCAGCTTGAACCCGGCGCCCTCGGCCAGCCGCACCACGTAGGCCACTTGCAGGTAGCCGCTGCTGGCCTTGGCGTCCTGCACCCGGTCCGCCGGCAGGCGGTGATCGACCACGCCAAAGGTGCCGCCCGGCTTCAAGCTGTCGAACACGCTCTTGAACACCGCCCGCACCGTGTCGTCGCCGTCGGCGGCCCAGTTGTGCACGTTGCGGAAGGTCAGCACCAGGTCCACGCTGCCCGGTGCGGCGATCTGCAACGGGGCGGGCGGGGCAAACACCGTGAGTTGCACCCGGTCATACACGGCGGGCTGGGCGTCGAGCTTGGCCCGCAGGCGCTCGGCGCTGCGCCGGTTGTAGGCGTTGACCGAGGCCGGGTCGTCGGCGGCCAGCACCAGCCGGCCGGCGCCCCGCAGGTAGGGCGCCAGGATTTCGGTGTACCAACCACCACCCGGTGAGATCTCGACCACCGTCATGTCGGGCCGCAGGCCAAAAAACTGCAGCGTCTCGTAGGGATGGCGCCAGGTGTCGCGCGCCACAAAGGCGGGCGTGCGCTGGGCACCGGCCAGCGCGGCCTTGAGGGCAACATCACCCTCTGCCTGGGCCTGGGCTGGCACTGCGGCGACAAGGACGCCCAAGGCGGCGGCGGCCAACAGCCAATTTTTCATGGGGTGTCCTCATCGGCCTCAGAACGGGCCTGTACCACCCGATGCTGCCAGGATTCGGCGGCCCTGCCGCGCTGGGGCTTCTGGTCGCCATCCCGGCCAGGTTCAGGCCGCCAACTCGGCCCGCATCGCGTCGATCACCGCCCGGTAGTCGGGCTGGCCAAAAATCGCGCTGCCGGCCACGAAGGTGTCGGCGCCGGCGTCGGCCACGCTACGGATGTTGTCGGTCTTGATGCCGCCGTCCACCTCCAGCCGGATGTCGCGGCCCGAGGCCTCGATCAGGCGGCGCAGTTTCTCGACCTTGCGCAGCGCACCCGGGATGAAACTCTGGCCGCCAAAGCCCGGGTTCACACTCATCACCAGCACCAGATCGACCTTGTCGATCACCCACTCCAGCACATCGATCGGCTCGGCGGGGTTGAACACCAGCCCGGCCTGGCAGCCGGCCGCCTTGATCAGCTGCAGCGTGCGGTCGACATGCGCGCTGGCATCGGGATGGAAGCTGATCAGGTCGGCCCCGGCCTGCGCAAAAGCCTGGGCCAGTGCGTCCACCGGCTGCACCATCAGGTGCACGTCGATCGGCACCTTCGTGCCGTCGGCGCGCACCGCATGTTTGCGCAGCGCCTGGCAGACCATCGGCCCGAAGCTCAGGTTGGGCACGTAGTGGTTGTCCATCACGTCGAAATGGATCCAGTCGGCGCCGGCGGCAATGACGTCGCGCAACTCAGCGCCGAGCTGGGCAAAGTCGGCCGACAGGATGCTGGGGGCGATGCGGAAGGTGGTGTCCATGGGGGGCGAAAAGGGGCGAAGAGGGGTGCTGGGTGGGGGTGATCGGTAAAGGCGACCTGACGCAGCCGTGCCGGCCGAAGCCTGATTTTCGCAGCCTTCCTAGAATGGCCTCATGGCCAAACCCCGATTCACCAGCAGCGCGGCCGTGCGCCCGCTGCCCGAGCAGACCGACCCGGCACAGCAGCGTTACGGCTATGCCTACACGGTCACCATCCGCAACACCGGCGACGTGGCGGCGCAGGTGATCGCCCGCCACTGGCGGATCACCGACCTGAACGGCGTGGTGCAGCAGGTGCGCGGCTTGGGGCTGGTGGGCCACCAGCCGCTGCTCAAGCCGGGCGAGCAGTTCGAATACACCAGTTGGGCACAGATCGCCACCTCGCAGGGCACGATGCAGGGCACGCTGGTCGGCATCACCGAGGACGCCGTGTGGTTCGAGTCGCCGGTACCCGAGTTTGCGCTGGCCGATACGGCGGCCCTGCACTAGCGTGAAAATCCCCTCGCGCGCCGGCGACTGGGACCTGAGCACACTGCTGACGGCTGCCGACCCCCGGGCCAGCCGGCCCGAACGCCACCTGTGGCTGGTGCGGCTGGTCGAGTGGCTGCGCCACGGCCAGACCGAGGCCACCAACGGCGACACCCCGCGCCCGGTGTTGCGTCTGAAGCTGCTGCTCAACGCGTTGGAGCGCAACGCCGAGCCGCGCGAGCGGGTGGTGGCGCTGCTGACGCGCTTCTGGCGCGAGACCGACATGGCCGCGCTGTTCGCCGATTTTGGTTTCACCGCGCGGCGCGACTTGATGGGCGAGATGGGCGAGCGGCTGGCACTGCGCCTGCTGCCCGGCACGCCCGACACCGACGATCTGGGCGCGCTGTTCCAGCTGCTGTTCACCGAAGACGCCGACGCCGCCTGGATGGCGGCCATCGACGAGGCCACGCTGGCGCGGCTGTCGGCACTGTTGACGGTGGCGCGCACCGGGGCTACCGACACCGCGCCCGGCAGCGTGGACGACTGGCGTGCGCCGCTGCTGCAGGCCATGACCTGGCTGGTCAGCGCGATCCGGGCTGCCGCCTTTGCGCCGCTGCTGCGCCGCCGCATGTCGGCCGACCTGCTGGCCGACCGGCCGTTCGAGCAACTGGTGCGGGCCGCCGCGGCCCTGACCGAGGCCTTGCAGGCCAGCCCGCCCGTGGCGGTGGGCCAGCCCGCCGTCTACCTGCGGGCCTTGCTGCAGCGCTGCCGCGAGGCCGCCGACAGCGTGCACGCGCACCTGGAGGAGCACGGCGTGTCGGTCAACATCGTGTTCGAGGTCGATCAGCTGCGCCAACGCACGCTGCGGTTGGAGGCGCTGCTGGACCTGCTGCTGTCCGACACCCCGCAACGCGCGTTGCAGGACCTGCTGGTGGACCTGATCACGCTGGCACGCCAGCGCCGCCGCCTGGGCGGGCTGTTGGCACGCCAGTATTCGCTGCTGGCGCGCAAGGTGGCCGAGCGCCACGCCGAGACCGGCGAGCACTACATCACCCGCAGCTGGTCCGAGTACCGCGCCATGCTGCGCAAGGCCGCGGGCGGCGGCGCGGTGCTGGCCGGCACCACGTTTGCAAAGTTCGGCATCCTGGCACTGGGACTGGCGCCGTTCTGGGCCGGTTTGGGAGCGGGGCTCAACTACGCCATCAGCTTCTTGATCGTGCACCTGCTGCACTGGACAGTGGCCACCAAGCAGCCCGCGATGACGGCCCCGGCGATCGCCGAAAAGTTGGGCGAGCTGCACCGCGAGTCGGCCAGCGAGGCCCGCGCGGACGGCCAGGCCGAGGCACACGACAGCACAGCAGTAGAGAGCTTTGTCGATGAGGTCACGCACCTGGTGCGCTCGCAGATGGCCGGCATCGTCGGCAACCTGGCGATGGTGATTCCGGTGGTGCTGGCGGTGCAGGGCGCAGCCTGGTGGGCACTTGGCCGGCCGCTGGTGGGCGTGCACGACGCCGAACACGTGCTCGACAGCATCACCCTGCTGGGCCCCACCGCATTTTTTGCCGCCTTCACCGGCGTGCTGCTGTTTGCCAGCAGCGTGGTCGCCGGCTGGGCAGAGAACTGGTTTGTCTACCAACGGCTGGACAGCGCGCTGGCGCACAACCCGCGCATCGTCGCCCGGCTGGGCGCAGCGCGGGCGCAGCGCTGGTCGGCCTGGTGGCGCGCCAACATCTCGGGCCTGGCGGCCAATGTCTCGCTGGGCCTGTTGCTGGGGCTGGTGCCGGTGTTGCTGGCATTTCTGGGCCTGCACATCGAGGTGCGCCACGTCACGCTGTCTACCGGACAACTGGCCGCCGCGGTGGGCACGCTGGGTTGGCAGTTGATCGCCCAGCGCGAGTTCTGGTGGTGCGTGGCCGGCCTGGCAGTGACCGGCCTGCTCAACCTGGGCGTGAGCTTTGCGCTGGCGCTGGCGGTGGCGATGCGCTGTCGCGGCATCACGCTGATCGAGCAGCGCCGGCTCAACGGCGCGCTGTGGCGGCGCCTGCGCCAGGCACCGCGCAGCTTCTTGTTGCCGGTCTGAGCCCGCGTCCCGCACCTTGCAGCCCGGTATCCTCACGTTCACCCACCCGCCCCATGACCCTACCGAGCCTGCCGACCTTGTCCTCCGCCGACGACGACGCCACCCAACTCAGCACGCTGGCCAACGGCGTGCGCGTCGTCACGATCACCCTGCCCCATATGCAGACCGCCAACGTCAGCGTGTTTGTGCGCGCTGGCAGTGGCCATGAGCGCAAGGCCGACAACGGCATCGGCCATGTCATCGAGCACATGGTGTTCAAGGGCACGACCGAGCGCGATGCGCGCCACTTCAACCTGGACGCCGAGCGCCTGGGCGCCGAGGTCAATGCCCATACCGACAAGGACCACACCGCCTTCCACATGCGCGGCCTGGGGCCGCATGCGCCGACCTTTGTGCGCCTGCTGTCCGACCTGGCGCAGCGCGCCACCTTCCCCGAGGCCGAGCTGGGCCGTGAGCGCGAGGTGCTGCTGCACGAGCTGACCGAGGACGAGGACGACCCGATGTCGACGGCCTTCAAGCTGTTCGACGCCGCCTGCTTCGGCACGCATGCGCTGGCCCAGCCGGTGATCGGCACCCGCCGCAACATCGAGCGCTTCAGCCGGGCCGACCTGGTAGCGCACACCCAGCGCCTGTACACCGGCGCCAACGTGGTGGTGGCCGCGGCCGGCGCGGTGGACCACGACACGGTCGTGCGCGAGGCCGAGGCCTGCTTCGGCACGATGCAACGCGGCACACCCAATGTGCTCAGCGCCCCGGCCTGGCTGGGCGGCCAGCGCGCCAAGTCGCAGGCCGGCAGCAGCCAGACCCACCTGGTGCTGGGCTTCCCGTTGCCGCCGCTGCAGGCCGACGACCCGACCGGCGCGGTCTGCGCCGCGCTGCTGGGCGAGGGCATGAGCTCACCGCTGATGGACCAGCTGCGCGAGCAGCGTGGCCTGGTGTACTACGCCGCCTGCTCGGCCGACGCGGTGGACAGCGCCGGCCAGTTTGTGATCGAGGCCTCGACCTCACCGGCCCAGCTGGACGAATGCCTGGGCGCGCTGGCCGGGCTGCTGCAGGCGCAAGCCCAGGCGATATCACCCGACGACCTGGCGCGGGCCCGCAACCAGATTCGGGTGCGGCGGCTGCGCGGGCTGGAGAAACCCGGCCGCCGGCTGGAGGACGCGGCACTCGACCTGCTGGTGCTGGACCGGCTGCGACCGAGGGCGGATTGGCTGGCGCGCATGCAGGCGGTCAGCGCCGAGCAGGTGCGGGCGGCGTTCGAGGCGATGCTGTCGGCCGGCGCCGCGCTGGCGCTGACGGGCAAGGTGGCGCGTGGCAGCACTGAGCGGGCGCAGCGCATCCTGGGCAGCGCAGGGCTGCTGCGACCGGCGCCTTGAGGCACCGCCTCAGTGATACGCGTCGCCAGACGTCGATCACTGGCAGCGGTCGGTGGCTGCGGTCGGTGGCTGCGGCTGGCCGGCATGGCGGATGGCCTTTTGCCCCAACCGCGGCCCTCTTCACTGTGGCGCCCGTGGACGGCCGCAAATCCACGCTGCCGATGCCCGCTGATCGCCGGGCCAGAAAAGGTTGCTGGTGAAGGGCGGCGCTATGGCGCCTGGGCCCGGCGCCGCCGACGGCGCGCAACGAAGGCCATCACCGCCAAGCCACCCGCCATCAGGACGTGGCTCGAGGGCTCCGGCACCGGCGTCAACAGCAGGGCGCGGTTACCCACGCCAGCCTTGAAGCCATTGGCAACGATCAGCCCCGCATCGTTGATGCCCGTGGCCTCGGCGACGACCCAACCGGCGCCGCTGATGGGGTCCAGCGAGGTCGCCAGATCGAGCATCACGCCGCCGCTGTACAGGAATGCATGCTGGACCAAATTGGCGGCCAGGTACGAGGACCCCACGACCTGCCCGACGTTGTTGATCGCCAGGCCGGCGCTGACATCGCCCCCCAGCGTCGAAAGACCGAGCATCGTGCCGCCGCTGTAAAAAAAGGCATGCTGCCCGCCGCCGGCGCCGGTCTCGGAAATTCCGGTCACCTGCCCAAGGCCGTTGATGGCCAGGCCCTGGCTGTTCCAGGACGGACCCCCCAGGGCACCGATATCCATCATCGTGCCGGCGCTGTACAGGAATGCATGCTGGACCGGAGGGCCAGGCGCGTTGATCGAGGAATAGCCGGTGACCTGAGCGGAATCATTGACGCCGAGGCCATAACTTTCGGACCCTCCGAGGGTGCCGAGATCGACCATGACGCCGCCACTGTGCAAAAACGCGTGGTTCGAGCCGCTTGCAACGTTGGCGACGCCCGCCACCTGGCCGGCACTGTTGATGCCCCAGCCCACGCTGTGTGTTCCGCCAAGCGTTCCCAGGTCGCTCAGCGCGCCACTGCTGTACCGGAACGCGTGTTGGGTCGAAGAACCGACGGCGATCTCAGAAAAGCCGGTGCCCTGCCCCGAAATGTTGATGGCAGTACCCTGGCTGACCCGCCCCCCCAGCGACCCGATATCCGTCATGACACCCGCGGTGTAGACAAATGCGCGGGTGGTCCCGAGGTTGGTGTTGGCAAAGCCCGTCACCTGCCCGAGGCCGTTCAAGCCCCTGCCCAGACTCTGCCCGGCGCCCAGCGTGCCGAGATCCGTCACGGTGTACGTCGTAGCCGCCTGCGCGATGACCGAGCCGCCGACAAACACGGCGTACAGGGCAGAACGCAGCAAGACCCATGAGAACTTCATCGATGTCTCCCGCATGCCGCCAGCGCCGTGGCTCGGGCAGCGACCAGAAACCGCGGTCCTGTCGGACCGCCAAAGAATGCTAGCACCTTGCCAGGGGACAGCGGCAGGGTTTACCCACGCCAGACGCCGCCTTCAGGGTCGGGCCGCGCGCCTGCTGCTGCCCAGCATTCGCTCGGCCCGGCCACCACACGCGGGTCGCATCAACCCATGCACCGGCCGACGTTGGCCTGTGGCGAGGCCCTTGCCAAGTCCTGGCCACCCGTTGTGCGCCGACGTTGCGGTGCCCGGTTCAGCGCCCGTCGGTGTCGTCATCGCGTTCGCCACCACGGCGGCCGGCAAACATCGTCCACCAGACGATCAACACGAGGATCAGCAACGCGCCCAGCGCTTCCAGCAGAATCAGCCACATGCCCCGATTATCCCGGCCTCCGCGCCACAGGCTGGCACCCCTGCTGTTTGCCCTGCTGAGCGCTTGTGCAGTGACGCCGCCCGCACCCACCGTGCCCACCGTGCCGCCGGCCGCGGCAGGCGCACCAGCGTCCGCAGCCGTTGCGCCAATCGCCGCGGACGACGGCCCCAGCGGCACAGCCCTGCTGCGCCCCCGCGCCCGCTGGGTGCCGGTGGACTGGGCGGCACTGCCCGGCTGGCAGGCCGACCGCAGCGCCGAGCTGTGGCCGGCCTTGCGCGCCGGCTGCGTCAAACCCGCGCCAGGCTGGGCGGCGGTGTGTGCGCGGGCCAGCGGTTTTGCCCCGCCCGACGACGGTTTTGCGCGCGACTTCCTGCAGCGTGAGCTGCAGCCCTACCGGGTCGAGGCGCTGGACGGCGCCGCCCAGGGCCTGGCCACCGGCTATTTCGAGCCGGTGCTGCTGGCCAGCCGCCGGTCACGGCCCGGTTTTACCGTCGCCGTGCACCGCCCGCCGGCCGACCTGGCCCAGCGCAAGCCTTACTGGACCCGCCAGCAACTGGCCACCGAGCCGGCCGCGCTGGCCGCGCTGCGCGGCCAGGAGATCGCCTGGCTGGCCAGCCCGCTGGACCTGCTGGTGCTGCAGATCCAGGGATCGGGCCGGCTGCGCGTCAGCGAGCCCGACGGCAGCGAGCGCGTGGTGCGGGTGGCCTATGCCGGCGCCAACGAGCAGCCCTACAAGTCGGTGGGGCGCTGGCTGATCGACCAGGGTGAGCTCAAGGCCGACGGCGCCAACTGGCCGGCGATCCGCGACTGGGGCCAGCGCGCCAGCCCGGCCCGGCTGCAGCAGATGCTGTGGAGCAACCCGCGGGTGGTGTTTTTCCGCGAGGAGGCGCTGCCGGACAGCGCTGCCGCTGCCGCTGCCAGCCCGACACTGCCGGCAGGCGCGACATTGCCGATAGGCGCGACATTGCCGACCGGCCCGACATTGCCGACCGGCCCGACATTGCCAACCGCCCCGACCTTGCCAACCGGCCTGACATTGCCGACCGGCCCTAGAGGCGCCCAAGGCGTGCCGCTGAGCGCCGGCCGCTCGGTCGCGGTGGACCCGCTGGCCGTGCCCTATGGCACGCCACTGTGGATCGACACCACCGAGCCGCTCTCGGCCACGCCGCTGCGCCGGCTGGTGATGGCGCAGGACACCGGCAGCGCCATCACCGGCGCGGTGCGGGTGGACTATTTCTGGGGCAGCGGCGACGTTGCCGAACAGCAGGCCGGACGCATGAAGCAGACGCTGCGGCTGTGGGCGTTGTGGCCCCGGACCGGCCCGTGACGGCGTGCCGCGCGCGGATCAGGCGCCTACCGCGCAGCGGGCGGCGGCCAGGTCCCACAGCGACGCGCCGCAACTCTTGAAGAGCATCGGGCCGGCTGGCGTGGCGGGCAAGGCAACGGTCTGATCGCCCGGGCCGGCCAGCAGCTCGGCCAAGGTGGGCAGACCGGCCAGGTCCAACCCGGCGGCCAGCAAGTCACCTGCCTCGTGGCGCGCGGCGGCGCTGTCCAGCACCACCCGGCCGTCGGCTGCCAGCTGCCGGGTCAACGCCGGATCCAGCTCGATCATCGTGGGGCTGAAGGCGCCGACCGCAGCAACAAACGCGTCCGGCCGCACAGCGCCACGCAGGCACACCGCCGCAGCTGGCGTGGCAGTGACGATCCAGCGGCAGTACTGCAAGGCAGCGTCCAGGTCGTCGGCCGGCCTGATCTGCAAGCCGGGAACCGACAGGGCGTCAGGCCCCGGCGCCGCCGCCAACCCCGCCCCCACCGCCGCCAGAGCCTGCAAGGTCTGCACAAACTCGCGGCTGCGGGCCGGGGTGCGGCCGCGCACCCAGACCTCGCGCACCCCGGCACCGACCACCAGCGCCTGCACATGCGCCAGCGCCTGCACACCGGTGCCGATGACCAGCAGCGGGCCGGCCGCCCCGGGACGCGCGTTTTCAGGCCTGCCGATCGGCGCCGGCGCCAGCCGCAGCGCTGCCAGCAGCGTGACGGCTGCCGTGCGCCGGGCGGTGACAGTGGGGCCGTCCAGCAGCGCCAGCCGCTGGCCGGTGGACGCCCGCAGCACCAGCACGTCGCCCAGGATGGCCGGCAGGCCACGCGCCGGGTTGGCGCTGGCGTAGGTGATCAGCTTGATCGCCGCCAGGTCACCAGCGTCGGGCGACAGCCAGGCGGGCATCACGAACCACGAGGTGCCCGGCGCCACCGGCAGCACCCAGCGCTCGGGTGCCTGTGCCCGGCCGGCGGCCGCGTCGGCCAGCGTACGTTCCAGCGCAGCGAGCAAAAGCCGCCAGGGCAGGGCGTGGGCGGTGGCCTGGGCGTCGAGGATCTGCATGGGCCGATGATAGGCAGGCCGCCCGGGCGGCAGCGGCAACTGCGGCGTTGAGCAACGCCGTGGCCCGCCCTGCTGCGCCCTGCTGCGCCCTGTCGCGCTCTACAGCGCTCTACAGCGCCGTGGGCAAGGTCGTGTCCACAGCCCGGACCTGCGCCGGTGTGGGCGCGGGCGCCGGCTTGTTCGATGCCGCCGGACCGGGCGCGGGCCGGGACGCCAGCGCCGGCAGCCAGAACTCGAACACCGCACCGCCCGCCGGGTGGTTGTGTGCGCTGATGCGGCCGTGGTGCGCGGCCATGATCTTGCGGCAGATCGCCAGGCCCAGGCCGGTGCCGCCCGAGCCGTCCTTGGTGCGGCTGGACTGCACAAACGATTCGAAGATCGCCTCCAGCTCGCCGGCCGGGATGCCGGGGCCGTGGTCGCGCACCCGCACACACAGACCGTCCGGCCCGTCGCGCTGCCAGGTGACCACGATCTCGCTGCCCGCGGGCGCAAACCGGATGGCATTGGCCAGCACGTTGCGCAGCACCTGCTGCAACCGGAAGTCGTCGGCCGCGGCCCACAACCCGCTGCTGCCCGCATCCTCGGCAGGCACGCTCAGCTGCAGGTCACGCGCCTGGGCCATCTGCCACAGCTCACGCACCACCGCCCGCAGGCCGGGCGTGATGTCGATAGCCACCAGCCCCACCTCGCCCACCGGCGACTCCAGCCGCGACAAATCCAGCAGGTTGTTGACCAGCGTCAGCATGCGCTGGCCGGCGCCGTGGATGTCGCCGAACATGCCCTGCAGCCGCACGTCGGTGCGGCTGCGCAGGCCGCCCAGCTCCGAGAACCCGAGGATGCTTTGCAACGGGGTGCGCAGCTCGTGGCTGATGTTGGCCAGGAACTCGCTCTTGGCGGCGTTGGCGCGCTCGGCCGCCTCCCGGCCTTCCAGCGTGCGCTGGGCCGCCTCGCGGAACTCGCTGACATCGGTCAGGCAGCTGATCACACCGGCCACCGCACCGGCGGCGTCGGTGTAGGGCATGACGCGGATCATCACGTCGCGCGGCAGGCCGTCGCCGTCCAGGATCTGCTCCTCGTAGTTGACCGGCTGGCCCGCGGCCATGGCCATCTGCTCCTGCACCTCGTGCGGCGCGGCCAGCTGCACCGGGTACAGCCGGCCCAGGTTCAGGCCCAACACCCGCTCGGACGACAGGCCGGTCAGGTCGCTCCAGGCCCTGTTGACCCGTACAAAACGGCCGTCGCTGTCCTTGACCACCATCGGGATCGGGCTGACCTGGAACAGCCGGTCGGTGAAGGCGTCCTGGGCGGCCAGGCTGCCGCGTGCGGTGGCCAGATCACCCTGGGCCGCCTCACGCCCGCGCAGGCTGCGCCAGGCCAGGCTGCCCAGCACGCCCACCACGGCCAGCATCGCGGCGGTGCCGGCCGCCACCGTCACGGCCATCGCCCGCAGCTGCGCCGCGACGGTGGCGTCCGGCGTCTCCACCACCACCACCAGGGGCTGACGGCGGGCCGTGCGGAACGCGGTGTAACTGCCTTTGCCGTCCAACCCGGGGCCGATGAACTCACCCTGCTCCTTGGCCGGCAGGAACTGGCTGAACACCCGGTGGCCGGGCGCTTTGTCGCCCGCCGCCAGACCGATGCCCCCGCTGGCGGCCACCAGCTGGCCGTCGATGGTCAACAGGGCGGCCCGCTGCGGGGTGTCGCCCAGCAGCAGTTCATACTGGTTGGCAAAGTAGTCGGGGTTGATGGCGGCCACCAGCCAGTCGGACTGCGGCCCGCCGTCCAGCGGCCGCACCAACGGCAGCAGCTTGGCGCCTCCCTTCGGTGCGGCCAACGTTGCGCCAGCAGCGGGTGGCACCAGGTCAACCAGGTCGCGGCCGGGCAACAGCAGACCCATGCCGGCCGTGCCGTTGCGGGCCAGCAGCTGCTGGCGCGCGATGATCAGGCCCAGGTTGGCGGGGTTGGAGCTGGCCAGCACCCGGCCCTGGCCATCGACCAGGCTGATGCTGCGCAAAAAAGGCAGGGCTTGCAGCGACTGCTGAAGCAGCGGCGCCACCTGCGCGGCGTCGCGCCCGGCACGCTGCACCTGCAGCGATTCGGCGGCCGCGCCCAACGCTACCTCGACACCGTTCAGGGTGCGGTTGGCCTGGTCCTCCAGCACCCGGGCAAACAGCTCGCTGCGGTCCAGCGCGGCCGCCTGAAACTCGCCCCGCTCATAGGCCAGAAAGGCCAGCGCCGCCAGCGCCAGCGCAGCGGCCAGCAGGCCGGCCCCAGCCAGCACCAGCCGGCTGTGCAGCCGGATGGGCGACCCATGGGATGGTGTCATGCGGGCAGGCGGTTGGGCGCCGGCGCGGCGGCCTTACTTGCGCACCACGATTTCGGCCAGGCCGCTGCGCTTGGCGGCGGCATCGAGCCGGCCGTCGCGCTTGATCGCGGCAACAAACTCGTCCACCCGCTTGAGCCAGGCCTCGTCGCCGGGTTTGACGGCGTAAGCGTAAGGCACGACAAAAAACGGCTTGGGCGGCGCGATAAGCCGGGCCCAGTCGGCGTTGTCCAGCAGGCGCCGGCTGTAGGGGTAGTCGGTCATGAAGACATCGACCCGCCCGGCTTCCAGCTCTTGTTCGCGGGTCTGCGGCGGCTTGATGATCACCATCTTGGCCTGCTTCAACGCGCCGGCCATCACCGGCTCCATGAAGGTGCCGGCCTGTACCGCCACCTGCACGCCGGGCTTGTCGATATCGTCCCAGGTCTTGAGCCGGGCGCTTCGGGTGGTGACGCCGTAGATGTCGCTTTGCAGGTAGGGCTGCGAGAACTTGAGCTTTTCAGCCCGCGCCGGCAACACGCCCACCGCGTGCATCGCGATGTCGCACCGGTCGCCCAGCAGGTCGTCGATCAATTTGGGAAAGGACGACTCGACGTACTGCAACTTCACCCCCAGATCGCGTGCAAAGTCGGCCGACAGGTCGATGTCGATGCCGCCGAGTTGCTGGGTGCGCGGGTTGCGGAAGGTCACGCCGTAGTAGTCGGGCCAGATGCAGACCCGTACGGCGCCGCTGGCCTGGACCCTGTCTTGCACCGCACCGGCTAACGCCGGCACCGCGGCCGTCAGCAGCGCGCCCAGGACCGCCAGCCCGGCCAACCAGCGACCCGGGTTGGCGCCGGCCGACCGGTGCACTGGCGAAGGCTCGAGCGCGGGGGGCGAACGCAAGGCAGGTGGCGTGGGCATGGTGATCCTGGCCGCCGGGGCGGTTGCAGCGTTGACTTTGGCAGCCACCAGTTTCGCACCACCACCCAAACAGGGGGGGTCATCAAACCGATAAATTGATAAAAACGCACGGCAACGGCGTGCGATTGTTCGGGAATTTATCCGGCATCCCGTGCCCAGTGGTCACAGCTCGGTGCGCAGCTGCCACAGCTCCGGAAACAACTCGACGTCCAGCATGCGCCGCAAATAGCCCACGCCGCTGGTGCCGCCGGTGCCCGACTTCATGCCGATGATGCGCGTGACGGTGGTGAGGTGGCGGAAGCGCCAGAGCCGGAAGGCGTCCTCCAGATCGGTCAGCTCCTCGCCCAGCTGGTACAAATCCCAGTGGGTGTCGGGGGCGCGGTAGACCAACAGCCAGGCCTGCTTGACGGCCTCGTCGGCGGCATACGGCGCGGTCCAGTCGCGGTCGGTGTGGCTGGCTGGCAGCAGCAGGCCGCGCCGGGCCAGCAGGCGCAGCGCTTCGTCGTAGAGCGACGGCGCACGCCAGGCGGCCTCGACCTCGGCCAGCCGGCCGGGGCTGTGGGCATGGGGCGTGAGCATGGCCGCGCTCTTGTTGCCCAGCATGAACTCGATGCAGCGGTACTGCCAGCTCTGGAAGCCGGAGGACTTGGCGAGGTAGGGCCGGATCGCGCTGTACTCGGGCGGTGTCATGGTGGCCAGCACGTCCCAGGCGTGCACCAGCTGCTCCATGATGCGCGAGACGCGGGCCAGCATCTTGAAGGCCGGGCTCAGCCGGTCGGCCGCCAGTGCGGCCACCGCGGCGCGCAGCTCGTGCAGCATCAGCTTCATCCACAGCTCACTGGTCTGGTGCTGCACGATGAACAGCATCTCGTCGTGCGCCGGCGACAGCGGGTGCTGCGCGCCCAGCAGCGCGTCGAGCTGCAGGTAGTCGCCGTAGCTCATGTCCTGCGAAAAATCGAGCTGGGCGCCTTCGTGGCGCGGGGTGCCCGGGTCAGGCGCGCCGGGGTTGGCGGCACGGCCCATCGGACAGCCCGGCGCCGGACCGGGCAGGTCATCCGGCCCGGTCGGGCCGCCCGCGTCGGGGGTCATGTCACCGCACCGCGTTGGGCAAAGCGCGCTTGCTGCCATTCACCGCTGGCCAGCACGGCACGCAAATGGTCTACCGCGTCCCAGACATCGACAAAGCGGGTGTAGAGCGGTGTGACGCCAAACCGCAGGATGTCGGGCAGCCCGCCCGCGGTGGCGGTGGCCGGCGCGCCGGCGCGGAAATCCCCCACCACGCCGCGGACTGTCAGGGCCTGCACCACGGCGAAGGCCGCGCCGGCCTGGCCGGCGCGGCTGGACGCCTCGAACGCCAGGCAGACCTGGCTGCCGCGCTGCGCGTCGGCATCGGGCGAGGCCAGCACCAGACCGTGGCCGGCACAGCGGTCGGCCACCAGCGTGATGAAGCTGCGGGTCAGCGCCAGCGACTTGGCACGCAACGCCGCCATGCCGCCCAGCGCGGCAGCGGCCAGCAGGGTGTCCACACCGCAGTCGAGTGCGGCCATGGCCAGCACCGGTGGCGTGCCGCAGACATAACGTGCAATGCCGGGCGCCGGTTGGTAGCCGGGCACGAAGGCAAACGGCGCCGCATGGCCCAGCCAGCCCGACAGCGGCTGCACAAAGCGGTTGACCAACCCGGGCCGCACCCAGACAAAGGCCGGCGCGCCGGGCCCGCCGTTGAGGTACTTGTAGCCGCAGCCCACCGCGAAGTCGGCGCCGTCGGCGCCCAGTGCCACCGGCAGCGCGCCGGCCGAATGCGCCAGGTCCCACACCGCCAGCGCCCCCGCGGCATGGGCGGCGGCACTGAGCGCGGCCATGTTGTGCAGCGCGCCGGTGCGGTAGTTGACCTGGGTGAGCATCAGCACGGCGCAATCGGCGTCCAGCGCGGCGGGGATCTCGTCCGTCGAGTCCACCAGCCGCAGGCTGCAACCGTGCTCGCGGCAGAGTGAGGCGGCAATGTAGAGGTCGGTCGGGAAGTTGCTGCGCTCGCTGACCACCACCCGCCGCCCGGGCGCGTCCTCGCGCTGCAGTGCCAGCGCGGCCGAGAGCACCTTGAACAAGTTGACCGAGGTCGAATCGGCCACCACCAGCTCACCCGGCCCTGCGCCCACCAGCGTGGCGATCTTGTCACCGATGTTTTGCGGCTGGGCCATCCAGCCGGCGCTGTTCCAGCTGCCGATCAGGCCGACGCCCCATTCCTGGTTGATGACCTGCTGCAGCCGGGCCGCGGTGCTGCGCGGCAGCACGCCCAGCGAGTTGCCGTCGAGGTAGACCAGGCCGTCGGGGATCTGGAACTGCAGGCGCAGCGGCGCCAGGGGGTCTGCGGCGTCGGCGGCGAGGGCTTGGTCACGGGTCATGGTGGGGCGGGGTTGCACTGCGGGTGGGTCAGGCGGGTGGTTTGAAACAGTGGCCTACAGCGCGCGCAGCACCGCGCGCACCGGCGATGCATCGGCCGTCATCAGCTTGAGCGGCAGCGCGATCAGCTCGTAGTCGCCCTCGGGCACGGCGTCGAGCACCAGGTTCTCCAGCACCCGCATGTCGCGCTGGCGGATCACCTGGTGGCTGGGCAGGGTTTTGCTGTCGGCCGGGTCGATGCTGGCGGTGTCGATGCCGACCAGGCACACGCCGGCATCGGCCAGACGGCTGACCGTCTCGGGCGCAAAGGCGCTGAGGTCCGGGTCCCAGCCGGTGGGGGACTGGGCATAGGTGCGCACCAGCACCCGCGGCGGCAGGCCGACCAGGGCATGGGCCAGGTGCTGCCATTGCACCAGCGGGCCGCAGCCGATGGCATGGATCACCCGGCAAGGGCCCAGGTAGGGCGCCAAGTCCAGCGCACCCACCGCGGCGCCATCGGGGCTGTAGTGCAGCGGGGCGTCGGCATGGGCGCCGGTGTGCGGGCTGAGCGTCAGCGTGGCGACGTTGACCGGACAGTCGGCGGACAGCGTCGCGCCCCAGGTCTGGTGGTACGGCGCGTCCCCCGGGAACACTGGCGAGCCGGCGTGCACGGGCGGCGAGATGTCCCACAAGCGCTTCATCGGCGAATCATAGGCGGCGGGCAGCTGATGGACCACCCAAACCCATGCGTGCCTGGGGTCAGCCGCGCCCAGGCCACCGGCCGCGCACGCAGCTGGGCCGGTGGCTGGCCAGGCTGGCCAGGGCGGGTACGGCCACAACCCCGGGCATGTTTGCAACGGACCGCATCGCCCGCCTGACCGGACTCCGGGCTGTGTGGCACAGCGAACAGACGTCCGACCGCTGCACGCGCAAGCTGCGTATGTCGGATGGCGACTGCCACCACCGCCCGGGCAAACCGGCCGGTGATGGCAGCGCGGCGTACGGCGGTATCCACCAGCCCGGCGTCCGGAATCCCCGGGCGCCAGCGGAATCATTTTCACCACAACCAAGCGAGCAAGCACGATGACTACCAGCTACATGACACGCGACACTTTCGGGATGTACGCCAACAAAGACCAGGGCCCCGGCCCGCAGTTGATGGGCGCCGACACCTTGATGGGCAACGACGTCTACAACAGTGACGGCGAAGACCTGGGCGACATCAAAGAGTTCATGATCGACATGGCCTCGGGCCGCATCGCCTACGCCGTGCTCTCGTTTGGCGGCCTGCTCGGCATGGGCGACAAGCTTTTTGCGGTGCCGTGGCGGGCCCTGACGTTGGACACGGCCAACAAGCGCTTCACCCTCAATGTGCCGAAGGGCAGGCTCAAGGAAGCGCCCGGCTTCGACAAGGACAACTGGCCGTCGATGGCAGACAAGGCCTGGGCTGCTGGTGTGCACAGCTTCTACGGCACCCCGTACGAAACCACCTGAAATCTGCCGCAGGCAGGCCACCGCCATCCCGGGGCCCAGCCCGAAGTTTCGGCACGGCCCTGGGCTCGACAGCCGGGGCCTTGTCTGGAATCCACCCGGTCACTTGGACGACGCGCTGTCGAACGACATGCCCGGCGGCTGCGTCTCCATACCGGCCGAAACGCGCAGATGTCGAACGTGGATGACTCGGCACGACGCGTTGCCGGGCTCCAGTGTTCGCTATCGAACAGACTGACAGGCTTGATTGCCTGATGCTGAAACCCAGATGTTCTCGGCAAAAATCGAGGTTTTTGCGGGGTCATCGAATTGAGCCGCTTCATGTCGTTTCTTCGTCTCTGAAGACCTGCTGAGCGGCACGCCAAGCCCGTTGGGCGCGGGGCTTTTGCAAGACCGCTGTGAACTGCCTGAACCACCCCACGCTTGTCTGCAAACACCAAGGAATCGAATCATGAACAGAATCGTCTGGCTAGTTGGCGCCGTCGTCATCATCTTGTTTGTCTTGGGCTACTTCGGCCTGCGCTGACGGCGCCTGTGGGCGGTTGCCGGGCGTGCCACAGTGATACGCCCGGTGCCCTGTCACCGCGGCCGTCCGGACGTTTTCGCCACGCTGCCCGACGAAGTGGGTGGGAGGTCGTATTGATGACTGCACCGGCAATGCATTGGGCTCAAATTGTTTTGCTGGTGGTGCCACTCGCCGCCGGCTGCTCCGCCGTAACGCCCGCCGCGCCGCTTGCGCCATCGCCGGCGCTGGAGGCACCCCAGCCATCGGCCGCGCCTCTGTCCTTGCAAGGCGCAACGCGGCCAGCCGCAGCTTTGGCCGATGCCGTCGCTTCTGCCCCTGCAAAACCCGAGCCGACGTCGGGCGTCACCCGTGCGCGCGCCGCACCAACGTCCGCCGCGACGGACAAGATGTCGCCTGCGCGTGCCGCGCAGGCGCCCGCCCCTGCCGCACGGCCGCCGGCCGCGTTGGCCGCGACGGCAGCCAAGCCAGCGCCCCAGCCCGCTGCTGCAGCGCCGGCACCCGCGGCCCCGCCGAGCCTGGACATGAATTCGCTCAAAGATCAACTCAAGGAAACCAAGGCCATCGGCGTGTTCACCAAGCTCGCGCTGAAAAATCAGGTCGACGACCTGCTCCAGCAATTCCGCGACCACTACCAGGGCAAGGCCAAGATCACGATGACGCAATTGCGCCGCTCCTACGATCTGCTGCTGATGAAGGTGCTTTCGTTGATCCAGGATGCCGACCAGCGGCTCGCCTCGGCGATCGTGGCCTCGCGCGAAGCAATCTGGGGCCTGCTGGCGGATCCGCAGAAGTTTTCGACTCTCAAAGTCTGACCACCGAGACAGCCATGATCAAGCGCTACGCCGCAACGGCCCGATCACTGCTTTTGGCCGCATGCCTCGCCGGTCCATCGTTCGCTGCCGAAGACGAGGCCCTGAAGAAGGACCTGACGGCCGTGATCGCCTTGCAGGGATTGCCGTGCGGGCAGGTTGAAGCAGTCAAGGTAAATGCCGAAAACAACTACACCTGCCGGTGCAAGGACGGCAACCGGTACCGCGTCTACCTCAACACGGTGGGGCGGCTTGTCGTCGAAAAGCAGAACTGACCCGGCGTAGCCTCGGCGCCGCCTCGCGAGGGGCTCCACACACAGCATGCCGGAGCGCACTGTCCAGGCTCGGATCGATCACCGCCATTCTTGACGTTGGGGATATCGTCCTGAAGCTGGCGCAACCGGCGCAACCCGAAGGGCCCCTTGCGCCTGTACTTTGCCCGCCACTTGAAGAAGGTCGCACACGCCCGTGTCCATCTGGCGTGTGCGCTCATGGGGTGGGCCGACGCGTTCTGGACTGACCCTGGCCAGAAACAAGCGGGCGTGATCTGATCGCGCTTTGTGATCGCGCTTTGTCATCGCGCTTTGTCATCGCGCTTTACCCCTTTGCTTGCGCAGCTGCGCTGCGCCAGACTGTGCCTGGTCGTCCATGCCACCCCTCAGCATCGATCCCGCTGCCCCGTTTTTCATCGTGTTCAACGCGGGCACTGGCCATGACGATGCCGCCCAGACCCGCGCGGTGCGCGCGTTTGTCGGTGCGCTCGGCGTGCCCACGGTGCTGGAGATTCCAGGCAACCACGACATTCCGCTGTTCAATCTCGCGGCGCGCCTGTGGCGGCCCTGCCCAAACCACTGCGCGGCAATCGGTGCCGATCCGGCGCCGCAATTCGAATCGCCCGGCTTGCTCGTGCTGACGGTCAACCCGACCCGGGCGCTGCGCCACCAGGACGGCGCGGTATCGACCGCCCAGGTCGCACGGGTCGCACAGCGCCTGGCGCGCGCCGGTTCGGGCCGGTTGGGCATCGTCGCCACGCACCCGCCGGTCACCGTGCAGCGCACGCAGGACACCGCGGCGACCGGCGCTTTCGAGCGCTGCGCCACAGACGAGGTGCACGCCGATGCAGGCTGACATCGACCCCGCCACGCTGGCGCTGGCCAGCGAATTCGGTCGCCTCGGGTTGCTGGCGTACTTCGTCACCTTGCCGCTGCTGCTGGCCGCAGCGGCAGCGCTGTGGCTGGCGGCGCGGCGCTGGGTGTGGCCGCACGGCAAGCCCGGCCAACCCACGGCGCTGCGCCTTGCACTGCCGCTGGCCGTCGGTGTCGCGGTGCTGGTCGCGGCCGTCTGGGCATTTGCCGAGCTCGCCGAGGGGGTCGATGCCGCCAACGCGTTCGGCGCATTCGACGCGGCCTTGTCGGCAGCGATCGGCCGCAATCTGCCGGTCGGGGCATTGCGGGCGTTCGCGGGGCTTACCCATCTGGGTGACCCGGTTACGCTGACTGTGCTTTGCGTGGCTGTGGCGGGCACGCTGCTCGCGCGCGGCCGCCGGCGGCTGGCGCTGGCTTGGGTGCTGGCAGTGGCGGGCAATGCGCTGCTCAATGTTGCGCTGAAGGGTGTTTTCGGGCGGGTCCGGCCGTTGCGCCTGCACGGCCTGGATCAGGTGGCGGGCTGGAGCTTCCCGAGTGGGCACAGCTCGGGGTCAGTGGTGGCTTACGGCATGCTGGCCTATGTGCTGGTCCGGACACTGCCGACGCGCTGGCACGTGCCGGTGGTGATGCTGGCGACGGCGCTGGCGTTTTCAGTCGGCTGCAGCCGGATCTTCCTGCAGTTGCACTACGCCAGCGACGTGGCGGCGGGTTTTGCATCGGGCATGACCTGGCTGACGATCTGCATCCTCGCCTGCGAGTGGAACCGCGCCGGCGCCGGGGTGGCACGCACCGGTTGATCACGCCGACGGCGGGTCGGCGGGCAGGTGCCGGGCTCAAGGCTGCGCGGCGGCCGGGTTGTCGTGCAGCGACCGCTCCAGCCTGCAGCGCCCGGAGACAAAGCGCAGCGGCAGCGGCTTGGCACGCGCCTTCCGGACCACCCGCCCGGCGCCCTGCAACCAGCAGCCAGCGGGTCTCGGTCTCGGTCGGTGCGCCGGCGACGCAAGCCCTCGCGCCAGGCTCAGGCTGTCTCGGCCTCGCGTGCCTTGGGCTGCGCTGCGGCGCCGGACAGCCAGCGCGCCAGCAACTCGCCGCTCAGCACCTCGTGGTCCAGCAGGCTCGCGGCCAGGCCGTCGAGCTGCGCCCGGCGCTCGCCCAGCAGCCGGCGGCAGCGGGCCTGCGCGTCCTCCAGCAGCGCGCGTGCCTCGTCCAGCACGGCGGCCTGCACGTCGGGCCCGAGCAACTCCTTGGGCACCCCGGCCACACTCAGCAGGCCGAAACGGTCCGAGAACCCCAGCGAGCCCACCATCTTCACGGCCAGCTCCGAGGCCCGCTTGAGGTCGTCGGCCGCGCCGCTGGAGACGCTGTCCAGCACGATCAGCTCGGCCTCGCGGCCGCCCAGCAGCATGGCCAGCCGGGCGGCCAGCTCGGCCTTCTGGTAGAGCGGCTCTTCGCTCTCGCGGTGGATGTGGGTGACGCCCAGCGCTTGCCCGCGCGGCTCGATGCTGACGCGCTCGACCGAGCCGACCTGCAGCACATGTCCGACGAGTGCATGCCCGGCCTCGTGGTAGGCCAGGCGCCGGCGCGTGGCCTCGCTGAGCAGGGCCTTGATGGGCGACACGTCGCCGCCGAGCTGCTGCGACTCGATGGCGCGCAGCAGGTGCCCGGCGCCAACGCGGTCGGCACCCAGCTCGGCCGCTGTCGAGGCCGCCTTGTTGACGGTGTTGGCGATGTCGGCCGGTGACATGCCGGCGCTCATGCGCGCCAGCGCCAGGGTGTCCGCGTGACCGTCGTGGTGCAGACGGCCGAGGTAGAGATCGAACAGGCGCTGCCGGTCGGGCAGCATCGGCAGGGCCAGGCGCACCAGCATGTCGAAGCGCCCCGGCCGGCGCAGCGCCTCGTCGATGTTGTCCTCGTGGTTGGTCGCGCCGACGACAACGACATTGCTCAGCGGGTCGAAGCCGTCCATCTCGACCAGCACGCGGTTGATGATGCGGTTGAGCTCCGACTCGGCGCCACCGCCGGCGCGCCCTTGGCTGCGCTGGCCGATGCCGTCGATCTCGTCGATGAACAGCACGCAGGGCGCATGGCGCCGCGCCAGCTTGAACAACTCCTTGACCTTGGCCACACCCGCGCCGTAGTACATGGCGGTGAAGTACGAGCCGTCGACCGCAATGAAGCTGGCTTTGCACTCGCCGGCCAGCGCCCGCGCCAGCAGCGTCTTGCCGGTGCCAGGCGGGCCCACCAACAGCACGCCGCGCGGTGGCGCCGCGCCCAGCCTGGCGTACTTCGACGGCTCACCCAGGAAGGCGCGGACCCGCGCCAAAGCCGCCTTGGCCTCGTCGCTGCCGACCACATCGGCGAAGCGTGTCGGCGGCTGCACCGTCAGCATCGACGCCCCACCCAGGCCCATCTGCAGCCGCGTGACGACAAACAGCGCGCCCAGCACGGTGCCGATGACGAGCAGCGGCGACAGCACGGTCTCGGCAGCGTCGAACAAGCGGCGGCTCGTGGTGCGGGGGTCGATATGCACGCTGACCAGCGCAAAACCCGCCTCGACGCTGCGCTCGCCCAGACCGTCCACCAGCGTCCCGGCGCAGCCCATCGGGGTACAGCCGGGCACCGTGGTGCTGGCCTTCGCGCCGTTCTTCAGGGTGTAGAGCACCAGGCCCGGCGGCGCTGCCACCAGCGCCACCACCGCCAGCTCGCTTGCGGCCAGGCTGCGCCTGAAGTCGGCCAGGCTGCTCTCGTTGTGCAGCCACGCCTGTGCACCGGCCTCGAAGGCGCGCACCTCGGGCAGCTGCCGCGCCTGTGCCTCGTTGGCGGCGCGCTGCTGCAGCGTCACCGCGCCAGCGAGGATCGCGAGCGCGAGCGCAAGCGTCCCGGCAATGCGCGGATGGGTGCGCAGGGATTGAAGAAGCTTGGCAATTCGGGTCATGGCAGCGGCGCTGGGCCGGAAGGTCGAAGGCGGGGAAGGCAGCGATGAAGGCAAAGGCCGAGGGTTATGGGCGCCGCAGGCGCAGCAGCATCCGGTCGGTCAGCGCCTGCGCAAGGCCGGCGCCGCCGCTGCCGTCGAGATCGGCGAATCGGCGGTGGTGGTCGAAGAACACGTTCTCGGCGGTGGTCTGCACCGACGGCAGCGCGTCGATGACGAAGGCACGCATCGGCAGCTCGCCAAGCTCGCGTCGGATCGCATGGCGCAGTTCGCGCGCGGCGCGCCGGTAGGCGCCGGCGTCCATCGCGACGTGCCGGCCGTCGGTCACCTCGAGGCAGACAATCTGGTTGCTGATGCGGATCTTGTCGAGGGCCATCACGGGACTTTCAGAACACGGTTCGAGCCGCAGTCCAGTGTCGGACGGACCGACACCCGGCGATCGGCGGAACAGGCGCGCAAAGCAGCAATTGCTCCGCGCGCCACACGCCGCATGCGATGCGGACTTGACGGTCCACGCCCTCGATCGGGGCCACCGCCCTTGTGCGCGCCCGGCTCGGGCTTTACCCGCCCGCAGCCACTGCACGCCGTGTTCGCGCTGCCCGGCGGGCTGTCATCGCCGCGCGCGAGGTGCTGTCGCGTCGGTGCAAAGGTGGTCTGGCGGAACGCCAGCGCCGGGTTGCACGGGCCCGCCCATCCCGAGGCTTTGCACCGGCCGGGGCGCATTCAACGCGGGTGACCCGTATAGTGGTCCATGACCACACCGCTGCTGGCCACCAAGCTCTTCGCTCCCCCGCCCTCGCGGCACAGCGTGGACCGCCAGCGCTTGCTGCAGCGCCTGGATGCGGGCCTGCGGGGCAAGTTGACCCTGGTGTGTGCACCCGCCGGCTTTGGCAAGTCCACCTTGCTGGGTGCCTGGGTTCAGGCCTGTGAGCACCCCAGCGCCTGGCTGTCGCTCGACGAGGGCGAGCGCGATCCGGACCTGTTCGTGGCCTACCTCACGGCCAGTCTGCGCGCCATTTCGGCCGATTTGGGCGAGGGCGCCCTGGCGCTGGCACAGGCCAGGCCCCGGCCTGCCCCGCAAACCGTGCTGATCCACCTGATCAACCGGCTGGCCCGGCGGCGCGGCAAGCTGGTGCTGGTGCTCGACGACTACCACCTGGCCAGCAGCCCGGCCGTCGACGCGGTGCTGGTCTTGCTGCTCGATCACCTGCCCGAGCAACTGCATCTCGTGATCGCTTCGCGGCAGGTGCCGTCCATCGCGCTGGCACGCCTGCGCGCCCAGGGCGAGCTGCTCGACATCGGCCCCGACGATTTGCGCTTCCAGGCGGACGAAACCAGCCAGTTCTTGAACCGCGCGATGGCACTCGGGCTGACCGACGGCCAGGTCAAGGCGCTGGATTTGCGCACCGAAGGTTGGCCGGCAGGCCTGCACATGGCGGCCGTGTCGCTGGCGGGGCGCAGCGACGCTGACGTGTTCATCCGGTCTTTCACCGGCAGCCACCGCCTGGTGCTGGACTACCTGCTCGAAGAAGTGCTGCGGCGTCAGCCCGCGGACCTGCAGGCGTTCTTGCTGCGCACCTCGGTGCTGGACCGCCTGTGTCCTGCGCTGTGCGACGCCGTGATGCAGCAGCCGGTGGGCCTGACGTCGCTGCGTGAGCTGGAAATGGCCAACCTGTTCATCGTGCCGCTGGACGACGAGCGCCGCTGGTACCGCTACCACCACCTCTTCGGCGCCATGCTGCAGCAACAGCTGCGCGAAAACGAGGCTGTGGCGCCATTGCATTTGCGGGCCAGTGCCTGGTACGAAGGCCAGGGCATGGCCCGCCAGGCCTTGCACCATGCAGTGGCCGCCGGCCACACCCCGCGCGCCATCCAGGTGGTGATGGGGCAGGGCCTGCCGCTGTACTTTCTGGAAGACGCCGAGCCGGTGCTGGCGTGGCTGCAGCACCAGCCACCGGCGTATCTGGACGCGAATCCGGCGCTCTGGCTGATGCTGGCGTGGTCGCACCTGGCGACCAGTCAACACAGCCAGATGATGGCGCCCATCGTTGGCGCGCAAGCGGCGATCGACCTGGCGGTGCAGCATCCGGCCTACCGGCGCTGGTGCGGCGAGCTGAACGCCGTTCGCGCCTGGGAAGCGGTGTCCCGAGGGGACGCCGCGACGATTGCCCGGGAGGCCGCGCTGGCTTTGGCGTGGTTGCCCCAGGACCAGCTGGCCGTCCGAACCACGGCGCACTGTGCACTGGGCGTGGCACACCAGTTCAGCGGCGACCGCCAGGCGGCCAAACGCGCCTATGCCGACGTGGTGACGATGGCGCAAGCCTGCGGCAACCGCATGTTCATGGTGGTCGCCTGCATCGCGCTGGGCCATCTGCAGGAGGACGACAACCACCTGCACTTGGCAGCCCGCACTTACGCCCAGGCCTTGTCGGCATTGGGCGATCAGCCGCATGGCGTGGCCTGTGAGGCGCACCTGGGGCTGGCGCGCATCCGGTATGAGTGGAACGAACTCGACGCCGCTCAGACCCATGCGGAGCAAAGCAGCCGGCTGGCGGCACTGCTGGACTGCGACGCCGGACTGGGCGCCGACGCACTGCGGGCGCAGATACTGCTTTCGCGCGCCGAGACCGATGCGGCCTTGACCCTTCTGACGCAAGCCAGCGCCGCAGCGCAGACCCGCAACCAGCACGGTGGCAGGCTCGCCATCGCCCATGCCCAGGTGCAGGCCCTGCTGTTGACCGGCGCGGTGATTGCTGCCGGGCAGCTGGCGCAAACCCAGGCGCTGCCCCTGGCGCAGGCCTGGGTGCTGCTCGCCAGCGGACAGGCCTTGCAGGCGCATGAATGCCTGACCGCGTATCGGGATGCTTCGCCGGCCAGCGCACCGGCGGCCGAGGTCTTGCGCGCACGCCTGCTCATGTCGCTTGCGCTGGATGCACTCGACCGATCAGACGCTGCTTTGGCCGTACTCGACGCGGCCATGGCCCTGGCGGAGCCGCAGGGCTGCGTGCGTGCTTTTGTGGACCTGGGCGGCCCGATGCAACGGCTGCTGGCCCAGGCGACACTGGGCGCACGGCCGCGTTACACGGCCATGCTGCTGGGCGCCCTGCAGGCCGAGCGGGTGGACCGCGCGCCCGGTGCGACCCACCCCGAAAAGTTGCAGGACGCACCGGGCGCACCCCGCGCCCCGAGCGAGCCCTTGAGTCAGCGCGAGCTTGAGGTGCTCGCCCTGATCTGCAAAGGCCTGTCCAACCAGGACATCGGCCGACAGCTTTTTGTGTCCCTGAGCACGGTGAAGTGGCACAACCAGAACATCTTCGACAAGCTGGATGTGCAAAGGCGCACCGAGGCCGTGGCGCGGGCACACGAACTCAATCTGTTGTAGGCCAGCGATAGGCCGGGCAAGAACCGTACTTTGGTACGGCGACAGGGCGAGGCACGGCACCGAGACTGCCGCCCAGGCGTTCGACATCCGGTTGGCGCCACGGTCTACCCCAGGTCTTGTCCGGTCGCCATGTCAAATTCACCCCGTCCGTCCTGGAAGCAGCCAGCCGCCCTGCTGCTGCTGAGCCTGGTGCCGGTGGCCGCCGGCGCCGTGCGCCTGTCGACGCTGGCGGGCAACCGTGGGGTCACCGCTGAGAACGCGCGGTTCATCACGGCACCCGGGCCGGTGGCAGTGCACATCGTGTCGGCCACCCTGTTCTGCCTGCTCGGCGCGTTCCAGTTCGATCCGGCGTTCCGACAACGCTACCCGCGGCTGCACCGCGGCGCCGGCAGGGTGGCGGCGCCCTGCGGGATGCTGGCGGCCTTGACGGGTCTGTGGATGACGCTGGCCTATCCGATTCCTGCAGCGTTGCAGGGCGACCTGTTGTATGCCGTCCGCACCGCCGTCGGGCTGGCGATGGCGCTGGCGATTGCGGTGTCGGTCCGCGCCGTGCTGCAACGCCGTATGGCCCGGCACCAAGCCTGGATGGTGCGCGCCTATGCGTTGGGCCAGGGCGCCGGCACCCAAGTGCTCATCCTGTTACCGGTGACGTTGATGGCCGGCGCACCCACCTTCTTTTTTCGCGATGTCCTCATGGCCTCGGCCTGGGGTCTGAACGCCGCCTTCGCCGAATGGCTTGTTCGCCGCCGGCTGCCGCCCACTTTCTGCCTTGCGCCACTGACCCACTGACCCACTGAAAGAGATTGCCATGCGCCGTTGCCTCACCCCCGTCACCTCATCTGTCGCCGTCTTGCTGAGTGTCTTGCCCAGCGCCTGCGGATTCATGACCCCGGCCCAGCAGTACGCCGGCCAGCGCAAGCCGATGGCCGAGATCGCGGTGATCCAAAGCTACCAGGGCAGCCCGCTGGGGGACGAATACCACGCCACGGTATCGGGCTACTCGAACAAGCTGGATGCGGGCGCACCGCAGGTCAAGCGCTTCGGCCTGCCGGGCTTCACCGACTATCCGCGGGAGATTCAGCTGAGCCCGGGCACCTACGCCATCGAGCTGTATTGCTTCAAGTCGCTGACCAAGCCCACCTTCCGGCCCACCCTGGACATCACCGTGAAGGCGGGCTACGCCTACACGGTGAAATGTGAGCCGTCGGCGGGCAAGGCCACCGTCTTCGTGAGCCAGGAAACGCGTTTGCTTTGACCGCTTGCCCAGCCGTCTTGCCGACCTGACGGCGTGCGGCAACCGCCGCGACGAAGCAACCCCACTTGCCGCCCTGGTCTGGCCACCACCGGCGGCCCGCCCCCGGGCGTGCCTGCCCGACCGCAATCTATCCCTCAACTGACCGGATTTACCCATGACCACTGCCCACCACGCCCTAAAGACGGGCATCTTCGCCGCCGCCATCGCCCTGGCTGCACCCAACGCGTTTGCGCAGGCTTTCGACGCGGTGCGCCTGTACGGCGCAGCGCCCGGCAATGATGGCGGCACCGTGGGCGCCGCGGTCTTTGCGGCCTACGAATACCTGGGGTCCGACCAGCGGCTCAATCTGGTGTTGCCCTTGCTCGACTACCAATGGGCCAACGGCTGGTTCGCCGGCATCAGCAACGGCATCGGCTTCAACTTCTCGGACGCGCCGCAGCTGCAATACGGGTTGCGCCTGACCGCCGACCGAGGGCGCAAGGAAAACCGCGTGAACGCCTTGCGCGGCATGGGCAACGTCGACGCGGCGGCCGAAGGCGGTGCGTTTTTCAACTACTCGCTGCCCCAGGGCGTGTTTCTGACCTCGTCCGCCCGGTACGGCGCGGGCGCCAACCACAAGGGGCTGGTCGTCGATCTCGGCACGGGCTACCTGACCCAGATCGCCGAAAATTGGCACCTGGGTGCGGGCGCCAACATCACGCTGGCCAACGCCCGGTACATGCAGTCTTTCTTCGGCGTCAGCGCGGCCCAGTCCGCCGCCAGCGGCTACAAGGTCCACACGGCAGGCTCGGGTGCCCGCGATGTTCGTGCCAACCTGGCACTCACCTACTCGGCAGGCCCGAAGACCTCGATCACGACAGCACTCTCTGCCAGCAGCCTGCTGGGCGATGCCAAGGACAGCCCGCTCACACGGAAGCGGACTGCCGCGTCCGTCGTGATGGCGATCAACCACGCCTTTTGACCCGCCAGGCTGCCGCCAGGTGCCAGCAACGGGGTGCCGATGATGCGGCGCCAGGCGCGGCAAACCACTTTCAGCTCGACAACACAAGGATCACCTCATGCAACCCCGGCTCAGCTTTTACCCTTCGGGCCCCGATGACATGAAGGCCTTGAAGCCTCAGGGCCTCTTGACCAGCCGCATCACATCGCCGTCCTGCCGCATCGAGAAGCGGCCCAGAAAACTGTTGCCCAGCAGCACGGTGGGCATCTCCGACGGCAAGACCACCGCCGCGACGTTGGCGACCTCCACCCCGCCCAGCCGCACCGACGTCAGGTTGACGGCGTAGACCGGTACCAGCCCGTTGGCGGTGCCGGTCAGGCCGGGTTTGCCACGTTTCCAGTCCAGGCCGATGCGGTTGGCCTCGCTCTGGCTCAATGCGATGGTGGTGGCGCCGGTGTCGACCATGAACTGCACCGCCCGGCCGTTGATGGCGCCGCTGCCTGAAAAATGCCCGCCCTGCCCCATCGGCAGCACGATGTCGGTGTCGCTGCCGGGTGTTCCAGCGGTTGCGCTGCCGCCCGCACCGTCCACCCGCGCCGGCGCGGCGCCCAGCGTCAGCGTGATCTTGCGGCCGGCCACCTCGACCTCGGCCTGCCCGTCGCCCAGGCGGCGCAGCAGCACACCCTGGCTGCTGGCGCCCACTGCCAGCGTGCGCGGCTGGCCGTCGATCATCAGCAAGGCCTTGTCGCTGCCCATGCTGCCGGCCAGGCTGACGCTTTGCGCCGCCGCCGGCCCGGCGTACATAGCCAGCGCTGCAGCCACCAACAGGGCCACGCCAACGGCGGCGAGGTCGGCCGATGCCCTGAAAGGTCGGCCAGCCCTGACGGTCGGGCAGCGCCCGGTCAGGTCGTGGGTCAGGTCGTGGGTCAGGTCAATCCCGGAAGTTGTTGAACGCCAGCGGCACGTCCGCCACGTCCTTGCGCAGCAGCGCCATCGCGGCCTGCAGGTCGTCGCGCTTGCCGCCGGTCACGCGCACGCTGTCGCCCTGGATCGCAGCGGCCACCTTCAGCTTGCTCTGCTTGATCAGGGTCTGGATCTTCTTGGCGGTCTCGCTGTCGATGCCCTGCTTGACGGGCACCGTCTGGCGCACCTTGTCGCCGCCCATCTTCTCGATCTTGTTGCTGAAATCGAGAAAGCGCACATCGACGCCGCGCTTGCTGAGCTTGATGGTGAACAGGTCGCGCACCTGGGCGATCTGGAAATCGCTGTCGGCGTGCAGCTGCAGGCTGCGGTCCTTGCCGTCCTCGATGATCTCGATGCGGGCGGCCGAGCCCTTGAAGTCGAAGCGGGTGCCGATCTCCTTGCTGCTCTGCTCGACGGCGTTGCGCAATTCCACCAGGTTGGGTTCAAGCACGGTATCGAAGCTGGGCATGGTGGGGGTCACTTCAGGGTGGCGGAAACAAAAATTTTGCCATGCGCCGGCCCGATCGGGACAACTTCACGCAAAACCCATGCGTTGCAGCAAAGCCCGGGCGGTGACCCGCAGCGCCCGCAGCTCGGCCGCATGGAGCGCGCAGTCGCCCGGCTGGAGGCGGGCCCCTTCGCTCTCGATCCGCCGCGCCTGCTGCCCGATCGCCCGCAGACCCAGGCTGGCCGCCGCCCCCAGCACGGCGTGGGCCAGGCCCGGCAACCGATCGGTCTGCCCGCCGTCCAGCGCCGCCATCAGCGCAGCCTGGCTGCCCGACGTGTCGTCGAGAAACCCGTCCAGCAGGGACCGGTAGCCCGACAGCGTGATGGCCACGCAGACATTGCCGATCACCTCCATGTCCAGGTGCAGTGCCACGTCGGCGGCACGAAACCGGCGCCCGACAAGCGCCGTCGGGCCCGCCGATGCCGGACCAGCTGCTAGCCGGGGTACCGGGCCGGTGACAGTTGAGGCGGATTGGCATGGGGCGGTCATGGTGTTGTCCTGGGCGGGCGGGGGTTGCCACAACCCCAGGCTATCGGCAGTCGCACCTGGAATCATGAGGCCTTTGTGCCGGCACCTTGCCCGCTGCGGCCCGGGCGCATCGGCCAGAATCACGCCATGCCCTTGCCAACGTCCACCCCGACCCCGCTGGTGATCGAGCGCGCCTGCAGCCTGCGCACGCTCAACAGCTTTGGCCTGCCGGCAGTGGCTGCAACACTGGTGCACATCCGCAGCGACGCCGACGTGCGCCGGGTGCTCGACCACCCCGAGCTGGGCCCGGCGCCCAAGCTGGTGCTGGGTGGCGGCAGCAACCTGGTGCTGACCCGCGACCCGCAAGCCGTGGTGCTGCGGGTCGAGGTGGCGGGCCGGCGCCTGGTCGAGACCCGCGACGACGCCTGGATCGTCGAGTTCGGCGCCGGCGAGCCCTGGCACGACACTGTTGCCTGGACGCTGGACCAGGGCTGGCCCGGGCTGGAGAACCTGGCCCTGGTGCCCGGCAGCCTGGGCGGTGCGGCGGTGCAGAACATCGGCGCTTACGGCATCGAGCTGGCCGACCGCTTCGAGTCGCTGGACGCAGTGGACCTGGTCACCGGCCGCAGCGTGACCCTGGACAAGCGGGCCTGCGCCTTTGGTTACCGCGACAGCGTGTTCAAGCAGACCGGTTTTGGCGGCCTGGCGGGAAAAAGCCTGATCACCCGGGTGCGGCTGCGCCTGCCGCGGCCCTGGCAGCCGGTGCGCAGCTACCAAGACATCGAGCGCCGCATGGCCGAGACCGGCAACCCCACGCCCGACGCCCGCACGTTGTTCGACTGGGTCTGCGCGATCCGCCGTGCCAAGCTGCCCGACCCGGCGCTGATCGGCAACGCCGGCAGCTTTTTCAAGAACCCGGTGGTCAGCGCCGAGCAGTGCCGCGACATCATCGGCCGCGACCCGCACCTGGTGCACTACGCGATGGCCGACGGCCGCTTCAAACTGGCAGCGGGCTGGCTGATCGACGCCTGCGGCTGGAAGGGCAAGAGCGTTGGCGGTGCCGCCGTCTACGAGCGCCAGGCGCTGGTGCTGGTCAACCGGGGCGGTGCCACGGGTGCCGAGGTGGTGACGCTGGCCCGGGCGATCCAGGAGAGTGTGTACGGCCGCTTCGGCATCCGCCTGGAGCCCGAGCCGGTGGTGCTGTAGCCGGCCGGCGCCGGGCCTGTCATCCGGCCAGGTTCGCAGCAGGACCGGAAGACTGCGGGAGGACAATGCCCAAGATGAGCACACCGCCAAAACCCCCCGCCCCCAAGCGCCGCACCACTGCCCCGGCCAGCGCATCGACAGCACGGCCTGCGACGGCGCCGCTTGGCGCTCAAGCCGCTGCGGCAGTGGCCGGCCCCGGTGGCGAACATGGCCCGCTCAACGAGCAGGCGCTCGATACCCTGCAAGGCCTGATGGACAGCCTGCCCGATACGCTGGACCCGCTCGACACGGTGATGATCGACGGCTACCTGTGTGGTGTACTGCTGCAGCCGCAGCCGGTACCCGAGGCGATGTGGCTGGCGCACATCGCCGATGTCGAGGGCCGCACACCGCCCAAGCGTTTTGATGCCACGCTGATGCGCAGCCTGGTGCTGCGCCGCTACAGCGAGCTGAACCGCGCCATCGCCCAGCGCCAGTGGTTCGACCCCTGGGTTTACGAACTCGACGACCAGGCCACGCCGTCCGAGACCGTGCTGCCCTGGGTGGCCGGCTTTGCCACCGCCGTGGACTTGTTTACCCTCTTGATGGACCGCTACGAGGGCAAACTGCTGGAGCCCCTGGCCACGCTGTACCGCCACCTGGACCCCGACGACCTCGAAGACGCCGAAGAACTGCTGGCCGAGATCGAGACCCTGGCCCCGCCCGAAACCCTGGTCGAAGCGGTCGAAGACCTGGTGCGCAGCGTGCTGCTGATCGCCGATGTGTCACGCCCGCAGCCCACCGGCCGCCAAACCGCGCCGCACCCGGCGCTGGCAAGGCGTGCGGCGGGCGGGTCCAGGGCCGGTGGCGCTCAGGCGCCGGCGGCCAACACCACAACCGCCGGGGCCAGACCTCGCGGCGCGGCCACGCGGCCGCGGGGTGGGCGCTGATCCAGCCACTGCGGCGACGGCTGGACAGCCGCACTGAAGGCCGGCAAACGGCTCTGAGCTGCCGTTCGTCGAGTCAGGATGCTGACGTTCGACGTGCGGCGCGAGGCAACCAAGGCCGTCGGGCAACCGGCTCCCTCCATGTCCCCCGATGCCGGCCAGCTGGCCGACATCTCCTCCTTTACTTACGGGATCCGGTCACCCAACGCCCTTGGCCGCCGCCACCATTGCCGCGTGCGTTGGCTTGAAAACCCAGCGCGCGCAGCAGGTGGCGTAGCGCCGGGTCGGGCTGGCGTGTCCCGCGCAGGTAAAGGAAGGAGGGCCGGTGCTTTTCCGGCCCGGGGGGACACGGAGCGGGGCACGCCAGCCCGGCGCGGCGCGGTCGCACCACACCCGCGAACGGCAAGTTTCAGGCGCAAAAACGAACGGCAGCTACGAGCCGTTTGCCGCCCTTCAGGGATACAGCCCGCGCTCCTGCCGCGCCGACAGGATGCGCTCGCAAGCCACCGCGAAGGTGGCGGTGCGCAGCGTGATCTTGTGGCGGTCGGCGGTGTCCCAGATGTTCTTGAGGGCACCCACCATGATCTTGTCGAGCTTGACGTTGATCTCGTCTTCGGTCCAGAAAAACGACGAGAAGTCCTGGACCCATTCGAAATAGCTCACCGTCACGCCGCCGGCGTTGCAGATCACGTCGGGCACCACCAGGATGCCGCGGTCGAACAGGATGTCGTCGGCGGCGCGCCCCGTGGGCCCGTTGGCGCCTTCCAGCACCAGCCGGGCCTTGAGCCGGTTGGCACGGGCGGCGGTGATCTGGTTCTCCAGCGCGGCCGGGATCATGATGTCGCAATCCACGTCCCAGAACGCCTCGTTGTCACCCGCCTCGGCGCCGGCAAAACCGGCCACACCGCCGGTGGCCTGCACGTGCGGTACCAACCGCGACAAGTCGAACCCCCGGTCATTGAAGATGCTGCCAGTATGGTCCTGCGCGGCCACCACTGTCGCACCGGCCTGGCCAAACAACTCTGCAGCCGATGAGCCGACGTTGCCAAAGCCCTGCACCGCCACCTTGGCGCCGTTCAGGTCCAGGCCGATGCGTCGTGCTGCCTCGCGGCCGGTGACATACACACCGCGCCCGGTCGCCTTGACCCGGCCCAGGCTGCCGCCCAGGTGGATCGGCTTGCCGGTGACCACGCCGGTGGCGGTGGCGCCGGTGTTCATCGAGTAGGTGTCCATCATCCACGCCATGATCTGGGCGTTGGTGTTGACGTCGGGCGCGGGGATGTCCTGCTGTGGGCCGATGATGATGCCGATTTCGCTGGTGTAGCGGCGCGTCAGCTTTTCCAGCTCTTTTCGCGACAGCTTTTTCGGGTCCACCCGGATGCCGCCCTTGGCGCCGCCAAACGGCAGGTTGACGGCCGCCGTCTTGATGCTCATCCACGCTGAGAGTGCCATCACCTCTTCCAGCGTGACATCGGGGTGGTAACGCACGCCGCCCTTGCCCGGGCCGCGTGTCAGGCTGTGCTGCACGCGGTAGCCCTCGTGGTGGGCGATGGTGCCGTTGTCCAGCTCGATCGGCACGTCCACGATCAGTGCACGCTTGGGGCGTTTGAGCGTCTCGACCCAACGCGCCAGCGGGCCCAGGTAAGGCGCAACCCGGTCGACCTGCGACAAGTAGGTGCCCCAGGGGCTGTCGGCGGTGGGGTTGACGTAGGAAAGTGGCATGGTGGCAAGTCCGGTTGGGATCGAGGTGGGCAAGGGACCGGGCGCAGCGCTCGTGGCGGTTTGTCCGGCCTTCTGGCGCCGCAATGTAGGGGCTGGCTGGCAATTTGCGGCGGGTTATGCACCGATTGCATGACGTGCCGCAACGTGGGTATGACGCGCCGACCCGCCGATACACTGCCGCGATGACAGCACCCTCTCCAGCCACGGTCGCCTTCATCGGCGGCGGCAACATGGCCAGCGCACTGATCGGCGGCCTGGTCCGCGCCGGTCGCGCGGCGGCTGAAATCCTCGTGATCGACCCCGGTGCCGAAGCCCGCGCCCGGTTGACAGTCGATTTTGGCGTGCAGACGCTGGCCGCCGCCGACGCCCGCCTGGACGATGCGGCGCTGGTGGTCTGGGCCGTCAAGCCACAAATGTTCGGCGCGGCGGCGGCACCCTGCGCGGCATGGGTGCGCGGCGCCTTGCACCTGAGCGTGATGGCCGGTATCCGCAGCGACACCATCGCCGGCGCGATCGGCCAGGCGCCGGCGGCGGCCCGCATCGTGCGCAGCATGCCCAATACGCCGGCCTTGATCGGCCGCGGGATCGCAGGCTTGTTTGCCTCGGCCGCGGTGTCAGCCGGCGAGCGCAAGCTGGTCGAGCAGGTGCTGGCGCCGACCGGCAAGACGATGTGGGTGGCGCAGGAGGCCGACCTGGACGCGGTGACCGCGCTGTCGGGCTCGGGCCCGGCCTATGTCTTTTATTTTGTCGAGGCCATGATGGCCGCCGCCAGTGCGATGGGCCTGTCTGCCGAGCAGGGCCGGCAGTTGGCGCTGGCCACTTTTGACGGTGCCACCGCGCTGGCCACGCAATCGCCCGACGCGCCCGAGCTGCTGCGCGAGCGGGTCACCAGCAAGGGCGGCACCACCTACGCCGCGTTGCAGTCGCTGGAGGCCGATGGCGTCAAGGCGGCTTTCATCCGGGCGATGGTGGCGGCGCAGACACGGGCGCGCACGCTGGGCGACGAGTTTGGCGGTTGAACTTTGCGCCGGTACGGGCGAATCCAATTGACCGGTCCGTACGCTGGCGCACAACTGACGGGCCTGCGCAGCGGCAGAATCAAGATGCACCCCTTCCCCTGCCGTTTCCCGAGAGCCCCAACATGACCCAGCCCCACATCCCGCGCCACCCCACTACCGGCTTGGCACTGACCCTGGCACTGGCACTGGGCGCAAGCCTCGCCGGCTGCGCCAACATGTCGGCCGAGCAGCGCGGCACAGCCCAAGGTGCCGGCATCGGAGCGGCTGCCGGTGCGGTGCTCAGCAGCATCACAGGCGGCAATGCCGGTACCGGGGCGGCCATCGGCGGTGCGCTGGGCGCCATCGGCGGCAACCTGTGGTCGAAGAAGATGGTCGAAAAGCAGCAGGCGATGGAACGCGCCACCGCCGGCACCGGCATCGAGGTGAGCCGCACGCCCGACAACCAGCTCAAGGTGCAAGTGCCCAACGACATCTCGTTTGCGGTGGGCCGAGCCGACCTGCAAGCCGCACTGCGGCCGGTGCTGGACCAGTTTGCCCAAGGACTGGACCAGACCATGTTGGTGCGCATCGTCGGCCACACCGACTCGACCGGCAGCGACGCCATCAACGACCCGTTGTCCCTGTCGCGCGCCCGCACCGTGCGCGACTACTTGACCGACCGGGGTGTGCCCTCCACCCGGCTGGAAATCGCCGGCCGGGGTGCGCGTGAGCCGGTGGCCGACAACGGCAGCGACGCCGGCCGCGCCAGGAACCGCCGGGTCGAGATCTTCCTGCGCGAGCCGCAAGCCCAAGGCTGAAGTTCGTGCACGCGTTGCCGCGAGGCAGCCAACGACTTTTGAGTCAGCGCAAGGCCAGATCCAACACCACCCCGGCAAACACCGCCGCCCCCAGCCAGTGGTTCAACCGAAACGCCTTGAAGCAGCCCTCTCGGCTGCGGCTGCGGATCAGCGTGAAGTGCCACCCAGCCTGCACCGCGGCGACTGCAATACCCCCCAAGAACACCCTGCCCAAGCCCAGCGCATGGCCCAGCACGGCCCAGGACACCAGGTAAGCGGCGTAGAACCCCATCACCGCGGCCACGTCGAAGCGGCCCAGCGTGAGCGCTGAGGTCTGGATGCCGATATGCAGGTCGTCGTCGCGGTCGACCATCGCGTACTCGGTGTCGTAGGCCAGCACCCAGCACAGGTTGCCCAGCAGCAGCCACCAGGCGTGGGCCGGCACGGCGGCGCTGATGGCCGACAGCAACCAGTCGCGCCCGCCCAGCACGGCGGAAAACGCCATCGGGATGCCAAAGCTGAACGCCAGGCCCAGCACTGCCTGCGGCATGGCCACATGGCGCTTGGCGTAGGGGTAGAGCATGGCAATCGCCAAGGCGGCGAAGGACAAAAAAATGGTGGGCGGGTTGGTGCTCAGCACTAGCAGAAACGCGGCCAGCGCCAGCACCGCACCCAGCGCCAGGGCCTCGCGCACCGGCAACGCGCCGCTGGTGACCGGGCGGTTCGCGGTGCGCTTGACATGGCGGTCAAACTCACGGTCGGCCACGTCGTTGACACAGCAGCCTGCGCTGCGCATCAGGATGGTGCCCAGGATGAAAACCGCCAGCAGATGCCAGCCCGGAAAGCCATCTGCGGCGATCCACAGCGCGCTCAGCGTGGGCCACAGCAGCAGCAGCCAGCCGGCGGGGCGGTCCCAGCGGATCAGGTGCAGGTAAAGCGCAACGCGGGACGGCGCAGGGGCGGCGGTTGACATCACCGGAATTATCGGCGCCCGCTAAGCTGGCAGGCATGAGCGCCGCCACCCTGAACCCCTACCTCGACCTGGACCCCGAAGTGGCCGCCGCACTGGCCGAGAGCCGGCCGGTGGTGGCGCTGGAATCGACCATCATCAGCCACGGCATGCCCTGGCCGCAGAACGTGGCCACCGCGCTGGCGGTGCAGGCCGAGGTGCGGGCCGTTGGTGCGGTGCCGGCCACCATCGCCGTCATCGACGGCCGGCTCAAGGCGGGTTTGACGACAGACCAGATCGAGCGCCTGGGCCGCGCCGGCCCGCGGGTGGTCAAGGCCAGCCGTCGCGACCTGCCGTTTTTGCTGGCCGGCTGCGTGGCACCGGGCACCGAACCCGGGCTGGGTGCGACCACGGTGGCGGCCACCATGATCGTGGCCGCACTGGCGGGCATACGGGTGTTTGCCACTGGCGGCATCGGCGGCGTTCACCGGGGCGCCGAGACCAGTTTTGATGTCTCGGCCGACCTGCTGGAGCTGGCGCGCAGCGAGGTGGCGGTGGTCTGTGCCGGCGTCAAGAGCATCCTGGACATCGGGCTGACGTTGGAGGTGCTGGAGACCCACGGCGTGCCGGTGATCGGCTACCGGACCGACCGCTTGCCGGCATTCTTCACCCGCGACAGCGGTTTCGGCGTGGACTACAGGCTGGACGACGCGGCCAGCATCGCCCGGGTGATGCGGGCCCAGTGGTCGCTGGGCTCGGGTCTGGCATCAGCGCGGGCCGTGGGGTCGCAAGGCGGCTTGCTGATCGCCAACCCGATCCCGGTCGAGTTTGCGTTGCCTCGCGGGCTGATCGACGCGGCCATCAGCACCGCACTGGCCGAGGCCGCAGCGCAAGGTGTGCGCGGCAAACTGATCACGCCGTTTTTGCTGGACCGGGTCAATGCACTGACCGGCGGCGACAGCCTGGCGGCCAATATCCAACTGGTGCTCAACAACGCCCGGCTGGCTGCGGCGTTGGCGGTGGCCTATGCGTCAACCGGGGCGTCAGCAGAAACTGCAGCGGCTGGCTTGGCAAGGTAGTTCACGCCAGGCAGGCCGTCAAAGTCGGCATCCTGTGTCCACAGCACTGCGCCGTGCGCTTGGGCGGTGGCGTAGATCAGGCTGTCGGCCAGCGGCAACCCGTTGGTCGCGGCCGACAGGGCAATGTCGATATCAACGGCGACAACCTGCCCTCGCTGCATCAGGGACAGCGCCATCGAGGCCGTCTCGTCCCCCCTCTCGCGTGCCAGCTTCTTGACAATTTCACAGGCGGTGAGGATGGGCACCACGATTTGATCGACGCCGTCGATCAACTCGGCGAACAAGGCAGCACGCGGCGTGTCGGCAAAAAACTCCATCCAACAGGCCGAGTCGAGCACAACTTTCGCTTGTGCTTGCGCGGCAGGCAACGACCTGGAACGTGGACGGGCGCTGCTCACAAGCAGCGATCAGCGTCCTGCTGGATTTCAGTTGGCAGGCCCCGGGCCAACCCACGAAACGCCGATGGCGGCTGCACCGGCATCATCCGCAGCCCGCCATTGAAGGCGACGACCGACAGTTGGGTGCCAGGCTCGAGCTTCATTCGCTGCCGCTCCGCCAACGGGATGACGACTTGAAACTTGGGCGAAACGGTGACGCACTGGGTGGCTGTAGTCATATCGATGATGAGTTACGTATGACGGGGAATGTCATCGATAGCCGCTCGGGCAGTCAAACCGGCATGGTCACTGTTCGACTGCAGGCCCATGCGGGCCAGCGCGGGGCGGTACGACCATCCTTTGGCCG
>Ga0209181_10001154_pt1 | contig 46933 bp, 40 predicted proteins | sample MAT05_FD_187208 | JGI IMG/M metagenome (GOLD analysis project Ga0209181, IMG submission 187208) | Freshwater microbial communities from Lake Fryxell liftoff mats and glacier meltwater in Antarctica - MAT-05 (SPAdes) (version 2) | ecosystem: Environmental > Aquatic > Freshwater > Ice > Liftoff... | reverse complement strand
CCAACCGAAGAAGTGTCGAAAAGGCTCCTTGTTGTTAAAAGTATTAATCTCGAACTGTTGATACGAAAGACTGTAGCGGTTATCTGTTCACTGGCTACAGAACAACCGGCATTAAGGCGGCAGGATCTTTACACAGGCTTTTATACGAAACGTGAGAGGCTTACCGGTTGATGCGCTATAAAGCTTTGCAGGAAGTTTTTTTTTTAGAAGCGACTGTTCAATAAATATTCTACAGTTTATACTGCAACTCAATCTTGCCTTAGGCCGAGAAATGCAACCCGAAGCGTCGGACGAAGCCATATTAGCTATGAAGTCTTTGTAATGAAGATGGAGCAAAGGGCTTCGATTATCCAGTCAAAGTAATTTTATCACAATCCCGATAAAATCGGGAGAGGATTGTAAAAGAGAAAATGACAAAATCATTACCTATTAGTAAGCAGATGGTGTACAACAGTTACCTGAAAGTTATTGCCAAAGATGGAAGTGCCGGAATAGACAAACAGGGTATTGACATGTTCAATGAAAATCTGAAAGATAACCTGTACAAAATCTGGAATCGTATGACATCAGGTAGTTATTTTCCGCCACCTGTACGAACGGTATTTATTCCCAAAAAGCAAGGTGGAAAAAGACCGTTGGGGATACCTACGGTCGGCGACCGCATTGCACAAGGAGTAGTAAAAGATTACTTAGAGCCTTCATTAGAAACAATTTTTCATTCAAGCTCTTTTGGCTACAGGCCTGGCAGAAGTGCACATGATGCAATTAAACAATGTCAGACCAACTGTACCAAATATGCATGGGTGTTAGATGTAGATATAAAAGGGTTCTTTTACAACATCAGCCATGAGATCATGCTGCAACAAATACAGCAACATACTACAGAAAAGTGGGTGCTGTTGTATGCAGAACGCTGGCTCAAAGCAGGAGTAGAACAGGAAGATAAAAGCATAATGGCAAGAACAAAAGGTACACCACAAGGAGGTGTGAAAAGCCCATTGCTTGCTAATCTGTATCTACATCGTGGTTTTGACAAATGGATGGATGAAGTGTATCCTCAAAACCCGTTTGAACGCTATGCAGACGATATTGTGATTCATTGCAGCAGTAAGGAAGAAGCCGAAAAGTTATTAGAAAAACTGAAAATAAGAATGCAGGAATATGAATTAGAACTGCATCCTGACAAGACAAAGATTGTGTATTGCAAAAACTATCAGCGCCAAGATCGGCATGATAATGAAAGCTTCACTTTTCTCAGTTATAGTTTTCAACCAAGAACTATTAAATCAAAATTCGGTGGAGCAAAACGGTTATTGGTGTTTGGAGCTGCTATCTATAACGCAGCTAAAACAAATATCAGAACAGTAATAAAAACAGTACTGCCAACGCAATGGAACACACAAAAATTAGAATGGTTTGCACAGAGGCTCAATCCTAAAATACGGGGCTGGATTAATTATTACTCATTGTTTAACAAGGATGAAGCACATGGCGTATTTTATTATCTGAATGAACTAATCCGAAAGTGGATGAAGAACACTTATAAGATATGCAGCAAGAAGAAATTGTATAAGAAATATCAATTGATACAAGCTGAAAACCCACTGTTGTTTTATCATTGGAAGATAGGAATAAAAGCATGATTGGATAATAAGAGCCGTATGAAGGGAGACCTTCACGTACGGTTCTGTGAGCGGCTTAAGCTGAAATGCTTTTGCCTACTCGACTGTCCCCACGAACCGAAATGTTGCATAATAAAAAATGTTGAAAATTAGTGATAACCCACACCAATAAAATTTAAAAAATCTTGCAATGGATAAAAGTATATTTTCAGTTTTCATGTAAAAATAGGCCTGCAGTAAATGGCATGATACCAGCGTTTATGGCACGATGGTTCGTGGGGACACGAACCAAGGCGGAATGACACGAAGACACAAAGGGGAAGTTGCTGCGCAACTTGTTATTTGCCACAGAGGCACACAAGCACAGAAGAAGAGAAGCACCGAATCAAAATGTATTTTCTGTGTTTCCGTGTTTCTGTGGCAACACTTTTCACGCAGTGAAAACAAAACGACTTTACGACTTACCGGCAAAAAAGTGTAACCACAAGATCTGTCATTATAATCCTGCGGATTATTTATTAGCCACAATGACACGAAGACACAAAGGGGAAGTTGCTGCGCAACTTGTTATTTGCCACAGAGGCACACAAGCACAGAAGAAGAGAAGCACCGAATCAAAATGTATTTTCTGTGTTTCTGTGGCAACTTTATTTTTGCCGAAGGCAAAACCTTCGTGCCTTCGTGCCTTCGTGGCAAATGTTTTTTGTGCAGCGAAGCTGCATAAAGCCAGTTAATTGTAATTTTTTTTGTAGCAGATAGTTTTAAATGTAAGCGCTATTTAAAATCTTAAATGTAAATTGCCGCTTTAAAAATTAACGATTGATGCTAAAGATTGGATTAATACGTGAAGGTAAAATTCCGCAGGATAACCGGGTAGCGCTTACGCCGGCACAGTGCAAGTGGCTGCGACTGAATTTTGATGATGTGCAGGTGGTTGCGCAACAATCGGCAAACCGCTGTTATACCAATCAGGAATACGAAAGAGCAGGGGTGGAGGTTACGGAGGATATGAGCGGTTGTAATTTATTGCTTGGCATTAAAGAAGTACCGGTTGAGATGCTGCTGGAAAACAAACGCTACATGTTTTTTTCACACACCAAAAAATTACAACCCGGCAACCAAAAACTGTTTAAAGCCCTGCTTGATAAAAAGAATACACTTATTGATTACGAGTGCCTGGAACATGCCGATGGTACCCGCATTATTGGCTTTGGTTTTTTTGCAGGCATTGTAGGTGCCCACAATGGTATGATGGCTTATGGCAACCGCATCGGCGCTTTTAAACTGCAAAGGGTTGGCTCGGTTAACAGTTTTCAAAAACTGATACACACCTATTTTGGATTAAAACTGCCCAATATAAAAATTGCTGTAACCGGTACCGGGCGTGTGGCGCATGGCGTGCTGGAGATTATGAACCTGATGGGCATACATGAAGTGGAGCCGGATGAGTACCTGGAAACTGAATTTACCTACCCCGTTTATGTGCAATTGAAGGGTGCAAACCTCTACAGTAATAAAGAGACCGGTAAATACAACCGAAATGATTTTCATGCAAACCCGCAAAACTATCATTGCAACTTTAAGAATTATATTTCAAACACCGATATTTTAATAAATGGGATTTATTGGGAAAAAAATATTCCGCGTTTGTTTGAAATGGAAGCGCTGAAAAGAACAGATTTCAGGATTAAAACCATTGCCGATATTACGGATGATTTTAACGGATCGGTGCCCTGTAACCTGGGCGATAGTACCATTGCCGACCCGGTGTATGGCGTAGATAAAAACAGTTTTGAAAAAACAGCACCTTATCTGCCAGACTCGGTTGATATAATGGCCGTGGGCAATTTACCCAATGAACTTGCCCGTGATGCCAGCCGTTACTTTGGAGAGCAGCTTATAAAACATGTACTTGATGATATTCGCCTTGGTGGAAGCCAACTTATAAACCATGCAACAATGGTAAAAACTGGTGAAGTAAATGAGCCTTACCAATACATGAAAGACTATGCAGGCTTATAGAAAAAGATAATAATCCTGTAGCGCTGCGGCAAACGCAGGTGTGTAGTTATTTTCTGCATCTCTAATAATAATATCCGTGTTTTGAGGCGTTGTTTGCCTGCGTGTAAAGAAAAGAATACCACGAAAAAATTTATGTTTTACAGTTTGCTTTACCAGTATTTTTTTATCGAGGTGTAAGCCTGATTTTTTGCATTCATCAATAAAATATTCAACCCGGTGATAGGGTAATAGTACCGCAAAAAAACCAGCGGGTGTAAGTAGCTTATCAACAACTTTTACCAGTTGTAACAAACTTAAAGCTGTATCATGCTTAGCACTGTTTTTTGCATTGTCGTACGATTGCAGGTTTTTTTCAAAAAACGGGGGGTTTGAAAAAATACAATCATATTTTTTGCGTGCAGCATCCTGCGGATCTGGAACGAAGGATAAAATGTCTTCATTAAAAACCTGTATTTTATCAGCCCAAGGCGTAGCGGCAATATTTTCACTAAGCTGTTTTGCAGCCGCCGGATCAATTTCAATAACGTCAATCTGTACCCAATCATTTTTTTGAGCAACCATTAATGATAGTAAACCGGTTCCGCTTCCAATATCAAGGCAATTGGCAGCTGCTTTACCGGGGGGCAACATTGCTGTGTTTGCAAATGTCAGGCAGGTTTTGCAACCGGCAACCAATGCACCAAAAAGGCAGGCATCAGTGCAAACCTTCATAGCACACCTATCCTGGTGAATAGTAAACTGTTTAAATTTAAAGTAGGAGTTGGCCATAGGGTATCAAGTGCTTAACTGCACCAGTAGGATATATCAAAATTCGAAAAAACGGATTCGGCTGCAAATTATTATAAAAGGATTAATAAACAAGCATAAAATTTTACCATGCGGCCCTGGCGGAAGGACTTATATCTAAAGTAGAAAAATCTTTTTCCAAAAATTTATAATAACCGGCTATCGCAATCATGGCGGCATTATCGGTACAGTATTCAAAAGCGGGGATAAAGGTTTTCCAGTTTTCTTTTTCGCCCATGGCTGTAAAAGCTTTGCGTAGCCCACTGTTGGCGCTAACGCCGCCGGCCAGGCAAATATCGGTAATGCCTGTTTCTGTTGCTGCTTTCTTTAATTTGTTTAGTAAGATGCTTACAATCCTGTCTTGCACCGATGCACAGATATCGTCGAGATTTTCTTTTATAAATTTTTCCCGGGTTTCTTCATCGGCCAAAAATTGTGCTTTAAATAAATTGCTGGTGCCCGCATTTTTTAAAAAATAAAGAATGGAGGTTTTTAATCCCGAAAAACTAAAATTTAATCCGGGTATTTGTGGCTCAGGAAATTTAAAACGCTTGGCATCTCCGTTGGCAGCGTGTTTGTCTACTAATGGGCCGCCGGGATAAGGAAGTCCCAGCATTTTAGCCGTTTTATCAAAAGCCTCACCGGCTGCATCGTCAATGGTTTCGCCAATTACTTTTAATTGTGATGGGCTGTCGCAACGTACAATTTGTGTGTGGCCACCGCTAACCGTTAAACATAAAAAAGGAAAGGAAGGCCTTATATCCGGAATGAGGTTTGCCAGTACATGCGCCTGCATATGATGCACTGCAATCAGAGGTTTATCCAGAGCTAATGCAAGCGATTTTGCAAACTGTGTACCCACCAGCAGCGACCCAATTAGGCCGGGGGCTTGTGTAAAGGCAATAGCGTCAATAGTTGGCAGTTGGCAGTTGGCAGTGTGCAATGCAGCATCTACAACCGGCACAATATTTTGCATATGAGCCCGGCTGGCCAGTTCGGGTACCACACCGCCAAACTGTTCATGCACGGTTTGGTTAGCAATGCTGTTCGATAAAATTTTTCCATCAACACAAACGGATGCTGATGTTTCATCGCAGGAGGATTCTATGGCAAGGATGGTGGGCAAGCGTTTAGTGGTTTAGTGGTTTAGTTCAAATACAATAATGCAAAATTAGGTTTCTTGGCTAACACAAAAACAAAACATAATCTTTGCGAAAATCGCCCAGGTTTCCTCTCCGCCGTCCGGCGGATTCCCTTTTGGGAACGAACGAAGTTCAAGAGGGGGCCGTTACTTACTCCTTATCGCTTTCACCGGATCCATTTTTGCGGCCTGCGATGCAGGTATTATACCGGCAAGAATACCAACTGAAAGACAAATGATGATGGTTGTGATTAACATGCTTAATGAAATATAAACCGGAAAATTAAAAGGCCCCGATAATATCAGCGTAAGTATGTAAACAAAGAATAAACCAAATGCACCACCAATAATGCAAAGGATAGTGGCTTCCATTAAAAATTCAAAAAGGATACTGCTTTTTTTGGCGCCAATGGCTTTTTTAAGGCCAATAACGCTGGTACGTTCTTTTACCGTTACAAACATGATATTGGCAATACCAAACAAGCCTACAATCAGGCTGATACCGCCTATAATGGCCCCACCAATATTTACCGAAGCAAAGAAACCGTTAATGGCTTTGCTGAAAGCCTCTACACTGTTTAGCGAAAAATTATCTTCCTGTGTGGGGCTTAATCTCCTTATCTGGCGCATAATTCCTTTTAATTCATCCATCAGGGCGGCAGTGGTAACCCGTTCTTTGCCTTTGGCAATTAAAATAGGGTTTGCATTCTTTTCTTCAAATAGTTGTTTGCAATATTTATAAGGTAACATTACGCAGTTGTCGTAATCTAAACCGATCATGCTTTTACCCATTTTTTTAATAACACCAACAATGGTTGTCTTTTTACCTTTAATATCAACTTGTTTTCCGAAAGCCCTTTCTGTACTTCCAAATAAAGATTCTGCATTGGCAAAACCTATTACGCATACATTACTGCCGGCATTAAATTCGCTGGCTGAAAAAAATCGTCCCTGCTCAAAATTCAGCGGCTGAATAATCATTTGCTCCGCATTTACGCCATAAATACTAACGCTTTGCAGCAGATCATCTTTATGTGATAAACCGCTGGAAGTTTGGATAAAAAAAGCAATATCATCCAGCAATAGGGCACGTTGTCTAACCATTTCTGCTTCTTCATATTTAGGCTGGGGCCGGTTCATAAATTTCCAGAAGGGTTGATCGGGACCGCCACTGTAATCCCATTTATCGATATAAATAGTATTGCTGCCCAGGCTTTTTACTTCGTTTTGAATATTGCGTTCCATGCTATTTACAGTAGCCAGTACGCTGATGATACAAAAAATACCAAAAGCTACGCCGGTAAGACTTAATGCTGTACGCAGTTTATTAACCTTCAATTCCTGTAAAGTTAATTTTAACGAATTGCGCAGTATGTTCAGCGATTTAGACATGGTTCAAAATTACGGCATGCAGATTGAATTTAAAGAACGAAATGTATAAACGGCCCCCTCTATCTCCCCCGACGGGGGAGGAAATCCCGAAGATGTCATCGAAGAACTTCGCTTAAAGCATCGCAAGTAATTTTAAAAAGCAATAAATTTATTGGAGTTTTTTCGGGACAGACATTTGTGCTACTATTGAACATCGTTGTGAACTTGTTCTGTTCTTCTTTTAGTAAAAGAAAAGAAGGATCTCACTTGAAGCGCATACCAATATGGAACTTTACCAAAAGCGAAGGTTTTATCAAAAAGGTAAATTGTTTTTCAAACCTTACCTTTGCCGCCATATAAAAATAGATTTCTGCGCCATCTGCGAAATCTGCGGGCATTACCATGAAGTATCTCAACGAAATAGACAAACGCAAAACATTCGCCATCATCTCTCACCCCGATGCCGGTAAAACAACCTTAACAGAAAAGTTTCTGTTATTTGGTGGGGCCATACAAACAGCCGGGGCGGTAAAAAGCAACAAGATAAAAAAACACGCCACCAGCGATTTTATGGAGATTGAGCGCCAGCGTGGTATCAGTGTGGCAACCAGTGTAATGACATTTGAATATGACGGACACCTGATTAACCTGCTGGATACACCGGGCCATAAAGACTTTGCGGAAGATACCTACAGAACTTTAACAGCAGTTGACAGTGTAGTGCTGGTAATTGACAGTGTGAATGGGGTAGAGGCCCAAACACGACGCCTGATGGAAGTAATAGCCATGCGTAACACGCCGGTAATTGTATTCATCAATAAAATGGACCGGGATGGTAAAAACCGTTTCGACCTGCTGGAAGAAATTGAAAACGAATTAAAGATTCAATTACACCCGATGACCATGCCCATAAATAGCGGCAAAGATTTTAAGGGTGTGTATGATATGCATAAAAAAAGTCTGGTGCTTTTTACAGCCGGTACCAAGGCCAATGATGAAGATGTGGTGGAGATAAAAGACCTGAATGATGCAATACTTGATAAAAAAATTGGGGAGAAGGATGCCAATACCCTGCGTGAAGATGTGGAATTGATTGAAGGCGTTTATGGCGAACTGAATGAAGCTGATTACCTGAGCGGTAAAACAGCTCCCGTATTTTTTGGCAGTGCCGTCAACAATTTTGGCGTTAAAGAAATGCTGGATACTTTTATACGCATTGCGCCAACGCCCCGGCCAAGGCATACTACCACCAGGGATATTAAACCCGAGGAAGATAAATTCAGCGGATTTATTTTTAAGATACATGCCAACCTGGATCCCAAGCACCGTGATCGCATTGCTTTTTTAAGAGTATGCAGCGGCCGGTTTGAGCGTAACACTTACTACCATCATGTGCGTATGGATAAGGATCTGCGCTTTAATAATCCTTACAGCTTCCTGGCCCGTCAAAAGGAAGTAATTGAAGATGCCTACCCCGGCGATGTGGTTGGTTTATTTGATACGGGAAACTTCAAAATTGGCGATACTATGACTGAAGGTGAAGATTTTTACTTCACCGGCATACCCAGTTTTTCGCCTGAAATATTTAAAGAAGTACTTAATAAAGATCCAATGAAAACCAAGCAGTTGGAGAAAGGATTAAGTCAGCTTACGGATGAGGGGGTAGCGCAATTGTTCACCCAGTTTGGCGGCAATAAGAAAATTATTGGCTGCGTGGGCGAACTGCAGTTTGAAGTTATTCAATACCGGCTTTTACAGGAGTACGGCGCATCGGTGCAGATGAACAACCTTCCTTTTTTTAAAGCGTGCTGGCTAACTAGTAATGACCCAAAAAAACTGGAAGACTTCATCAAATACAAACAGGCTAATATTGCTGAAGATAAAGATAACCACCTGGTTTATTTGGCCAACAGCGAATGGTTTTTAAACACCGAGATACAGAACAACCCCGATATTGAGTTTCATTTTACGAGTGAGATACATAAGTGATGGGCAAATGTGTAATGTGCAATGTGCAAATGTGGTAGTTAGCGTGTCCTTTTTGCAACCGGTTATTTTACATTCATAATTCTTAAATTTGGGTATGGAAAATTACAGACTTGATAAGACTGCTTTTAAGATGCAAACATTTGAAGAAGCTGAAAGGAGTAAAGTTTTTGATAAAGATGTTCCGCTTGCGGATCGCCTTAGAATGGCTTTTCATCTTACCTGTACTATTTATGGTATTAAAGATGGTGATTCCTTAAAAATAGACAGGACCGTATTTTCTGCCCGAAAATTTTAGAAATGCCAGATATCTTCGAATCAGATTTTAATGATTTTATTGCAGCCCTTAATATTTCCGCTACCGACTATATGGTTGTGGGTGGATATGCGGTGATATTGCATGGTTACTACCGCACTACGCAGGATTTGGATATCTGGGTAAATAAAACTCCCGAAAATCATATTAAATTAAGTAAAGCATTTGCCATTTTCGGAATGCCTTTATTTGATATGACCCTTGCAAATTTTATGGGTGAAGAATTTAATGTTTTTACAATGGGACGTAAACCATTGCAAATTGATATAATAACAAGATTGAAAGGCGTTGAATTTAAAGATGCTGTTGAACATGCATTGCAAAAAGAAATGGAAGGCATAAAAGTGAAGTACCTGAATCTTACTGATCTGATTCAAGCTAAAACAGCATCTGGCCGCCACAAAGATTTAGACGATATTGAAAAACTTACTTTCTAAACTGCTATTCCTTGAGCTTAAAAGAAACCGAGCCGTTTGTTTTTTCAGTGCTCTTAATATTCACTTCGTATCGTTTATTGCCATCGTAAATAATCATCAATGCCGTGTTGGGCGGTATGCTGCCCAGGTTTTCGGCATACATCTGCAATTCGTTGCGCTGGTTGCCGGGTGCTATTTTAATCCAGAAGGTGAGGGGCTTTTCAGTAAGCATTTTATGTGTGGTCAATATCGAATCATTGTATATCAGCGTTATGCTGTCTCCATCCACAATACCATTATCATACAAGGTTACCGAGATAGAATCATGGTCCACTGTAAACTCTTTGATAAGCTCATTGTTTCTTTTTTCAAGTACAGGTAAAGCTGCTACAACCAAGGGTGCCGGCGCTTCAGGCTTTTCAATTTTTTTGGGTTGAATGGTATCGGCACACAAGGTGGTTATTTCTTCGGCATTTAATGCCCGGTTGTAAATCCGTATATCATCCAGGTCGCCGTTTAACCAAAAAGGGAACAGGTCATCATCTGATTTACCAAAAAACAAATCTTCATCATTGGTAAAGGTTTCCGGAAATAAAACGGTGTATTTCAATTCGCAATTAACATACAGTTTTGCTGTTTTACCATCATTGGTATACAGTACATTGTACCACTTATTCTTTTTAATAAAATCACCGCCATAGGGTTTAAGTACCGTGCCGGTACCACGGAAATTCTGGTGTAAAGTATCACTCTTGCCACCATCGCAACCTCTTCCGCCGGAAAAAAGTGCATCATCGTACCGCAATGCATAATTACCGGGATTGTAATTGCCTCCGCCTTTGCTGATAAGCTGGCTGGCATGGCAGATACCGTAATAAAACCCGGTGGGCCTTACCCAAACCGAGAGGGTAATTTCATTTTTAAAATTGATGGACGGCTTGTTTGGAATGCGTATGTATTGATACACGCCATTAAAATGGTAAGCACTATTTACATTACCAAACCGGTCGCTGGTGATGGTTGCGTTGTTGAATGTGGGGTTATTGTTGTTGCCGCTGGCATCGTTGGCGTTACCGTTAAAAGGGTAATAAGCCTGCAGGCCTTTATCAAGGTTAACCTGTGCAGTGCAAAATTGAGCGATAAATAAAAAACAGGATAAAAGTCTTTTCATGTTTAAAAATAATCTTAAATACCTGTGTAATTAAAAGGGGTAATGGCTTTTAGTTCTTTTTTAACAGCAGCCGATACCTTTAGTGAACCAATAAATTCATGAATTGCTTTTTTGTCAATGGCAGCTTTACCCCTGGTTAAATCTTTTAAGGCTTCATAAGGATTTGGGTAATTCTCCCGGCGTAAAATAGTTTGTATGGCTTCGGCAACCACAGCCCAGTTATCGTCTAAATCGGCTTTTAGTTTTACTTCATGCAAAACTAATTTGCTGATTCCTTTTTCTGTTGATTTTATCGCCAGGATGGTATGTGCAATGGGTACACCAATATTTCGTAACACGGTAGAATCTGTCAGGTCTCTTTGCAGGCGAGACACCGGTAACTTGGCCGAAAAATGCTCCAGCAAAGCGTTTGCAATGCCAAGGTTGCCTTCGGCATTTTCAAAATCTATCGGGTTTACTTTGTGCGGCATGGCACTGCTGCCAATTTCTCCTTTTTTGGTTTGTTGTTTAAAATAATCCATGCTGATGTAGGCCCACATATCCCTGCAGAAATCAATAAAGATGCTGTTGATGCGTTTGATGGCATCAAAATGTGCAGCCAAAGTATCAAAATGTTCTACCTGTGTGGTATATTGCTGGCGCTGTAAACCCAGTTTATTCTCAGTAAAATCGTTGGCAAATTTTATCCAGTTGTGTTTTGGAAAAGCAACATGGTGTGCATTAAAATTGCCGGTGGCTCCGCCAAACTTGGCAGTAAATGGAATATAGCTGAACAACTGTATTTGGTTTTCTAATCTTTCCACAAATACCATCATTTCTTTTCCTAAGCGTGTTGGGCTTGCCGGCTGGCCATGAGTACGGGCCAGCATGGGTACATCTTTCCAGGCAATGGCAAGTTTAGCAATAGTGTGCTGCAGGTTAATAACAGCCGGCAAATATTCCAGTTCAATACTATTTTTCCAAAGCAAAGGAATGGCGGTGTTATTAATATCCTGCGATGTTAATCCAAAATGAACCCATTCTTTTAAATGCCCGGCGTTACAGGCATCTAAGGCCTTCTTAATAAAATACTCCACGGCTTTCACATCGTGGTTGGTAACGGTTTCGGTCTCCTTTATTTCAGCCGCATCGGTTAATGAAAATTCAGCAGCCAGCTTTTGCAGGTATTGCTTTGCCTTTGTATCTAACTTAAAAAATTTCTTCTCTGCCAGAAACAAAAAGTATTCAACCTCTACCAGCACCCGGTACTTAATAAGTGCATATTCGCTGAAATACTCACCCAGGTGCTTTAGTTGTTTACGGTAACGCCCGTCAATGGGCGATATGGCAGTTAGTTGATTTAAATCCATGATGTTGCTGTAAATTTGCGGCAAAAATACGCTAATTGGTACAGAAGATAAAGGCGGGTGCAGTAAGTTATTTAAACACAAAACCACTGATCTACGGGTTTGAGCAAGGTAACATGAAGGATGTGGTTGAACTTTTGATTGATAATCCTGCTAATATTGCAAAGCTCTTATTAAATAATGAACTAGATGTGGGACTTGTTCCGGTGGCCACTATCCCGTTCTTAAAAGAATATCACATCATTGCTGATTATGGAATCGGTTGCGATGGTACTGTTGCAAGTGTTTGTTTGTTTAGTGATGTGCCGCTTGAGCAGATTACGACTATCTTACTGGATTATCAAAGCAGGACTTCGGTGGCCTTGTTGAAGATTTTACTGCACGAGCATTGGAAAATAGCACCCCAACTGGTTGCCGGCAATACCGATTTTGAAAATAATATTGATGGAACCGTTGCTGGCCTTGTAATTGGAGACCGGGCACTGTTACAGAGAGGACGGCATAAATATATATACGACCTGGGTTTTGCCTGGAAAGAAATGACCGGTTTACCTTTTGTATTTGCTGCATGGGTTAGCAACAAAGTTTTGCCACAATCATTTTGTGATGCATTTAATGATGCAACCGGAATGGGTTTAGATCATATTGAAGAGATAGTTGCCAAAAATCCTTTTACAGCATTTGACCTGAAGGATTATTATAACAATTGTATTAAATTCAGGATAGATTTAAGGATGCGTGATGCATTAACTTTATTTTTGAACAAATTAAATAAGGCTATATGAAGGTTGTAATTTTTGCAGGCGGACTTGGTACCCGTATTTCGGAAGAAACTGACTCCAGGCCCAAGCCAATGGTAGAGATAGGAGGAAAGCCTGTTTTATGGCATATCATGAAAATTTATGGAAGCTATGGTTTCAATGATTTTATCATTTGCCTTGGCTACAAAGGATATGTTATCAAAGAGTATTTTATGAACTACTTTTTGCATAATTCCGACCTTACCATCGACCTGGAAAATAACGACGTACAATTTCATAGCAGCAAAAGTGAAAAATTTAAAGTAACACTTATTGATACCGGGCTTAACACTAAAACAGCAGGCAGGCTTAAGGCGGTGCAATCATATATAGGCAACGAAGATTTTATGCTTACTTATGGTGATGGCGTGTGCGACGTGAATTTGACTCAATTACTGGCCTATCATAAATTGCATGATAAAATTGCAACGGTAACTGCTATATCGCTGGATGCCCGTTTTGGCGGCATGGATCTGTCGAAGGAAGGCGAAGTGGTTTCCTTTAAGGAAAAAGCAAAAGACGAAAGTAAATGGATCAACGGCGGTTTCTTTGTTTTGAAACCGGAAGTTTTTAAATACCTGGAGGGTGATATGAGCAATATGATGTGGGAAGACGAACCGCTTGAAAGTTTAACGACCGACCATCAGTTGCAGGCCTTCAAACACAAGGGTTTCTGGAAACCGATGGATGCGTTAAGGGATAAGATCGAATTAGAAAATCTCTGGCAAACCGGCCAGGCAAAATGGAAAAACTGGTGAACCAACAAACGCTGCAAAATTATTATAAAGGGAAGCGGGTTTTTATTACCGGCCATACCGGTTTTAAAGGTTCGTGGTTGATGGCCTGGCTGCACCAACTGGGTGCAACAGTAAAGGGTTATGCATTGGCACCGGAGCATGATGAATGTCTTTTTAATATTTTGGAACCATTGAATTTGTGCAAAAGTATTATTGCAGATATACGTAATAAAGAAAAATTAAAGGAAGAAATTTTATCTTTTGAACCCGATTATATTTTTCATTTGGCAGCCCAGCCGCTGGTGCGCCGCAGCTACCAGTTACCAGCCGAAACCTTTGAAGTGAATGCCGTAGGTACCGCCAATTTGCTGGAAGCTGTAAACGGTTTGCCCGGTAAATGTTCGGTAATTGTAATTACAACAGATAAAGTTTACGAGAACAAAGAGCAGGATATTTTATACAACGAAACAGATGTATTGGGAGGGTATGACCCTTACAGTGCCAGCAAAGCCTGTACGGAGTTTGTTGTAAGTTCATTCCGAAATTCTTTTTTTAATGTAAATAAAATTGAGCAACACCAAAAAGGGATTGTTACGGTTCGTGCAGGTAATGTAATTGGTGGTGGCGATTTTAGTGAAGACCGTATCATTCCCGATATCGTCAGGGCATTAATGCAGCAAAAAATAATAGAAGTACGTAACCCCGGCGCTGTAAGGCCCTGGCAGCATGTACTTGAGCCCTTGTGGGGTTATTTGATAACAGGGGCTTTGTTACACGATGATCCATCGAAGTATAGCGGTGCCTACAATTTCGGTCCCGAACCTGCAGATCATCTTACAGTAAAAGAACTGGTAGAACTGGCTATTAAAACCTGGCAAAGCGGCGAATGGAAAGATACGCATGATACCAACCAGTTGCATGAAGCCAAATTGCTGAAGCTGGATATCAGCAAGGCAAAAACAAAATTGAACTGGCATCCCAAACTGAATGCAGTAACTGCTATTGAATGGACCATTAACTGGTATGGCCAGACAGATGATGTTGCTGATTTTACTTTTCAGCAGATAAATGATTATATGGATTTATGATCTTTTCCGAAACCATATTAAAGGGCAGTTACGAAATTACGCTAACCCCTCATGGCGACAACCGCGGATGGTTTGCCCGTACTTATTGCAAAAAGGAATTTGAACAAATTGGTCATCAGAAGGAGTGGGTTCAGATCAATCATTCTTTTTCGGCACAAAAAGGAACAGTTAGGGGAATGCACTTTCAACACCCGCCATTTGCAGAAATAAAAATGCTGCGCTGTATTGCGGGATCGGTTTATGATGTGATCATTGATCTGAGAAAAGGTTCGCCTACATTTTTAACATGGTATGGCACCGAACTATCTGCCGCCAATAAAAAAATGCTGTACATACCGGCGGGTTTTGCACATGGTTTTCAAACGCTCACAGCCGATGCTGAACTTATTTACCATCATACTGAATTTTATACGCCTGCGGCCGAGGCAGGGATCATATACAACGATCCTTCGATTAAAATTACCTGGCCATTACCTGTATCAGAATTATCAGCAAGAGATACCAGTCACCCGTTAATTGATTCAACATTTAAAGGATTATAAAAATGAACTGTAGATTTTGTAAGAACGAATTGAAAGATGTGTTTATTGACCTGTTTAATTCACCGGCTTCCAACTCTTTTTTAAGTAAGGAAGAACTGAACGAACCGGAAACATTTTATCCGCTGAAAGTATATACCTGCTCAAATTGTTTTTTGGTGCAGGTAGATGAGTATAAAAAATCGGATGCCATTTTCGACAGCAACTATGTATATTTTTCATCGTACAGTACAAGCTGGCTGGCACACGCAAAAAAGTATACGGAGCAGATGATTGAGCGTTTCAAATTCAACGAAACATCCCTTGTTGTTGAAATAGCCAGCAACGATGGATACCTGCTGCAGTATTTCAAAGAAAAAAATGTGCCGGTACTTGGTATTGAGCCAACAGCCAATACAGCCAAGGTTTCCAGCGAAAAGGGTATTGAAAATGTGGTTGATTTTTTTGGAGTTCGTTTAGCAACCAAACTTGCAGACGAAAATAGAAAGGCCGATCTGCTGCTTGGGAATAATGTGCTGGCGCATGTGCCCGATATCATTGATTTTGTGGGCGGCATGAAAATTATTTTAAAAGATACCGGTGTTATTACCATGGAATTTCCGCACCTGATGCAACTGGTAGATAATAACCAGTTTGATACCATTTACCACGAACATTTTTCTTACTTATCATTCTACACCGTAAAACAAATTTTCGAATCGCAGGGGCTGCAGATGTTTGATGTAGAAGAAATACCAACGCACGGCGGTTCTATACGCATTTATGCCAAACACCAGGACGATATCACTAAAACTGTTTCGGAAAATGTTGCAGCCTTATTGAAAAAAGAAACAGATAAGGGCCTTGCTTCATTGGCTTATTATGATAATTTTCAGCAAAAGGCATTAAAGGCAAAACTCGACCTTACCGATTTTTTGATACAGCAGAAAAGAAACGGAAAAAGCGTGGCTGCATATGGTGCTGCTGCCAAAGGAAATACCATGCTGAACTATTGTGGTATCAAAAGCGATCTGGTAGATTTTGTAGTGGATGCTAATCCGCATAAGCAAAATAAATTTTTACCTGCCAGCCATATACCTGTGGTTAATGAGCAGTTTTTGAAAGATGCCAGGCCGGATTTTGTACTAATTTTACCTTGGAATTTAAAAGAAGAAATAGGCGAACAGTTGAGCTATGTTAAGGAATGGGGTGGTAAACTGGTTGTGGCTATACCGGGTATCGATATTTTTTAATTATTGTGCTTCAACTAAATCAATTCAATTCTTATGAAACTATTGCTATCGTTGAGTTCTAAGCCCCCTCTCCTTTGGAGAGGGAGTTGGGGGTAAGGTCAATACCAGCAAGGCTTTGACTACTTTTACCGGGTATCGATATTTTTTAATTAACATTGCACAAAATTTTAGAAATGAATATTATCAGATTTAACCCTAAAATTGACGACGATAGGCGCCGCCAGCTTTTATTTGATGGTGATTTTATTTTGTATTCACAAACAGATGCTTTGAAAAATTTGGTCGCTTTTGCAGAGTCATTAATTAAGGAAGCTTTTGGCGATCAGCCGGAAACCTCACAATTTGGGATGGAGGTTGGTGAATTTATTAAAGCAGCATCGGCCTTAAAAACAAAGTTTACCAACCACGCTACCACTAAAGAACTTATAAAAGCACTTTTGGCAGAAACCAAATGCGATGAAACAAAAACCTATTTTGATGTTCCGCGTTTGCGTATTGTAACATCTGATAATTATTTAACAGCCGGTGTTGGGTATGCCTACAAAGCACATCGCGATACCTGGTACTCAAGTCCTGAAGCACAGGTAAACTGGTGGTTACCGGTTTTTGACCTGGCTCCGGAAAGTACTATGTCTATTTACCCTTCTTATTGGGATACCACCATTAATAATTCATCGGAGGATTTTAATTACGATGAATGGTGCAGCATAGGAAGGCAAATGGCAGTTAACCAGGTAGATGCAGACACACGTAAACATCCGTTGCCTACAGAAGAAGTAAACAATATTGCAGAAACCAGGTTTGTACTTGCTTCAGGTGAAGTGATGATTTTTTCTGCATCGCAATTGCATGCAACGGCGCCTAACACCTCGGGAAAAACCAGGTTCAGTATTGATTTTCGTACGGTAAATACCGATGATCTGCAGCAAAAAAAAGGAGCAAAGAATATTGATAACAAGGCAACAGGAACTACCCTTCGGGATTTCCTTAGTGCTGTAGATTTTACAACACTGGATAACAGCATCATAGACCAATACCTTAACTAATTTTAAACACTGCAAGTTTTAAAACTTATGAGCATTAAAGAAACGTCACCAACGATGCATGATCCGGTAACCCAATCCGGTAATGACTATACATACCGCCAGGCATTGGAAGCATATTTTAATGAAAGCCAGGGATCGGGTACCGAAAAGATGGAAAATTTTTCGAAGTATGTACCACGCCAGAACCTGGCAAGATTTCTTGCACGCTACGAAATTTTTAAACTGATACAGAACATACAGGGTTCTATTGTTGAATGCGGCGTTTTGTTTGGCGGAGGCCTGATGTCTTTTGCCAATATCAGTACCATTCTTGAACCTTATAATTTTCAACGGCGCATTTTTGGATTTGATACGTTCACCGGTTTCCCAAGCATTGCTGATGAGGACAAAGCTGGTTTAGCTGATAGAAAATCGGCACACATGAAAGCCGGCGGCTTTTCCGTACCGGATGCTTACGAAGACCTTTTGCAATGCATTGAAGTATATAATAAAAATCGTTTCCTTAATCATTTTCCAAAAGTAAGTATCATTAAAGGCGACTTTGCCGAAACAAGCAAAACCTTTCTTAAAGATTATCCGCACCTGGTTATCAGTTGCCTGTATCTTGATTTTGATATTTATCAGCCAACCAAAATTGCATTGGAAAGTTTTGCGCCCCGGGTTTGTAAAGGAGGCATTATTGTTTTTGATGAATTGAATGAAGAGGCATTTCCCGGAGAAACGCTGGCAGTGCTTGAATACTTCGATATTAATAAATTGAAAGTTCAACGCTTTCCTTTTGAGCCACGTATTTCTTATGTGGTGATGGGGGAGTAATTAACGGATGTGCAGTATTGCTTTACAACAAAAAAAATGAAAATACTTGTTACCGGTGCTACCGGATTTATTGGCAATCATGTGGTTATTGAATTATTGAAAAATAACTTCCAGGTAATTGCAACTTCTTTGCATGAAGAAAAAGCAAAAGCTTCATCCTGGTTTTCGCAGGTAAAATATATCCCTTTCGATTTAAAGAATTTTGATGGCGGCACTAATTACTATTCCTTTTTTGGAGAACCGGATGCCATGATCCATCTTGCATGGGAAGGGTTGCCCAATTACAAAGAAGCATTTCATACACAGGAGAATCTGCCACGCCACCTGGCTTTTCTTACCAATTTAATAAATAACGGGTTAACAAACCTTACCGTAACCGGAACTTGTTTTGAATACGGGATGAAAGAAGGCTGCCAGAGTGAAGAAATGGATTGCGAGCCAGCGAATGCTTATGCCATTGCAAAAAATGAGTTACGCATACAATTACAATTACTTAATGCCTCGCAATCCTTCAATTTTAAGTGGATCCGCTTATTTTATATGTATGGACAAGGGCAAAGCGTAAAATCCTTAATTTCGCAGCTTGAAATGGCTTTGGATAATAACGAACCGCAGTTTAACATGAGTGGCGGCGAACAGGTACGTGACTTTTTGCCGGTTTCAGCAGTAGCAGCAAATATTGTAAAGATTACCTTACAAAATAAAGTGCAGGGCATTATTAATTGTTGCAGCGGAAAACCGGTCACCGTAAAGGAGTTTGTAGAAAATTATCTTAAAGAAAAAAACAAAAGCATATCACTAAACCTGGGATATTACCCTTACACCGATTATGAGCCAATGGCGTTTTGGGGCGATACAAATAAATTAAAATTGATAAAAAGTAATGATTAAATGTCCGTTAACAGGTAGTGAAAATATACAGGTTATTTACCAGCAGCTGGCTGTGCCTTTGATACAAAATAAAGTTTACCCAACAAAAGCCGAAGCTGAAAACGCACCCTGTATTGATGTTACGCTGGCCCAGTCGTTGGATAATGGTTTTGTGTTTAGTGCAAATTTCGACGATTCAATCATTGATTATGATGCCCATTACCAGAATGAACAAAGTAATTCGCCTTATTTTAAAAAGCATTTGGATAACGTAATTGAAATAATGCAGGACAATAAAACCCTGGATGGAAAAGTGGTGGAGATTGGTTGTGGCAAGGCTTTTTTTATGGATATGTTGCTGGCGAAGGGCTACGATGTCACAGGGTTTGATCCAACTTACGAAGGCGACTCCCCCAAAGTGATCAAGGATTTTTTCTCAGATAAATATTCAGGGATTGAAGCGTCCTTCATCATTCTCAGGCATACTTTGGAGCATATACCCAATCCGCTACAATTTATCAATACTGTTGCTGCTGCCAATAATTACAAAGGCAAAATTTATATAGAAGTACCAACCTTTGAATGGATAATGAAACACAATGCCATTGAAGATATCTTTTATGAGCATTGCAATTATTTTACGCTTGATACGCTGCAAATGGTTTTTACCAATAGTGTTGGCGGGCACATATTTAACGGACAATACATTTACGTAATTGCTGATCTTGCTGATGTAAAAAAAGAACTTGAAACCAGAGACGTAACGCCTTATGTCGCAAAATTTAAAGAACGGCTTACCGGGTATCACGCATTGTTGCTGGAAGATGGGCCAACTGCTATCTGGGGTGTGGGCGCAAAGGGCTCTACATTTTTAAACCTGTTGGATAAGAAAACCGAAAAAGTTAAATGTGCCATCGACATCAACCCAAAAAAGCAGCACCGGTATGTTGGTGGCACCGGCCATTATATTATTAAACCCGAAGAACTGAAGGAATATGGAATTGCCAATATAATTGTAATGAACGAAAATTATATTGATGAAATAAGGCCTGTAACCGATCCGCTGAACATAAATTTGATAACACTATAAATTGATATAAAATGAACATGGTTGAAGCGTATAAAGAAGAATGTAAAAACAGGGTAGCTGCGCAGGGCAAGAATGAAGAACTGCTGGCTATCAGCAGTAAGTTTGCTGCCGAAACAATCCGTGCAGGTTACTCTTACAATTTTACCTGGATGGGAAGGCCGATCATTCAGTATCCGCAGGATATGATTGCCATGCAGGAAATTATCTGGGATATAAAACCAGACCTCATCATTGAAACCGGTATTGCGCACGGCGGTTCTATCATTTATTATGCTTCAATTCTTGAATTGATTGGTAAGGGAGAAGTACTGGGCATTGATATTGACATCAGGGCACATAACCGGGCTGAAATTGAAAGCCATCCTATGAGCAAGCGCATCACCATGCTGGAAGGCTCTGCCATTAGTCCTGAAATTATTGAAAAAATAAAACCATTTTTAGACGGAAAGAAAACGGTAATGGTTTGCCTTGATTCTAATCATACACACGACCATGTTTTGTCAGAATTACAATTGTATGCACCATTTGTAACAATTGGCTCTTACCTTGTAGCGTTTGATACGATTGTAGAAGATTTGCCGGCTGATTTGTATGCTGACAGGCCCTGGAGCGTTGGCGATAACCCTAAAACTGCTGTTTGGGAATTTTTAAAAAGCAATGATGATTTTGTAATTAACAACGAGATTGATAATAAACTTTTGGTTAGCGTTGCACCAAGCGGGTATTTGAAAAGAGTAAAATAACTGCTGGAAGAGTTAGTTTTATTAATGCCTCGTAGAGGCAAAAGATTGGTAGAATAATTAAAACAGCAAATAAGAGTGCCGAAGGCACGACAGATTTTTGCTGATTGTGTCATGGTTACGGCATTTATTTATAATGTAGCCTTTTTTTTCTACTAATATATCGTCCCTGACGGGACTGAGCAATGCCCTTTTGTTTGCTACAAAGATTATTATGGACAGTTTAAAAATTCCGGAACCGAATATTGCAGAAGATTTTGAATTAAGCATTGTTATACCTGTACATAATGGAGGTGAGTATCTTAAACTATTTATACAAAGTATTTACAGCCAAACGCTGCAACCAAACGAAATACTTATTTTAGAAAATGCCAGTACCGATAATACGGTGAACTGGTTAAAAAGTTTAAACGATCCCCGGATAAAACTTTTTCCTTCTGATTCGCTTTTGCCAATAGAAAAAAACTGGGACAGGATAAAAACCATTCCACGGAAAAAGTGGATGGTCATTTCTGGCCATGATGATATCATGAAACCCGGTTTTATTGAAGGCATTATGAAACTCACAGAGAAATATCCTGACGCCAGTTTATACCAGACACATTTTGATATTATTGATGAAAATGGTTTGGTAAGAAGCAACTGCGATCCAATGCCCGAAGTGCAATCTATGCCGGAGTTTTTTAAAACTACACTTAACAATGGCAGTGGTTTTGCCATGCGCAGTGCCGATTATGATGCCATTGGCGGCATTCCAATGTATCCCGGATTTTTCTTTACCGATTTTGCTTTGTGGATGAAACTTACCGCCATTTCTTACAAAGCCACAGCCACTGAAAATCTTTTCTCTTACAGGCACCATCAGCAAAATACAAGCTCAAACTCATCTGTTATTAATTTCAGTAAAGGCCTAGAAGCATTCCTGGATTACTTGTATGAGTTGAAACAAACCGATGCCGTTTTTAGTAAGACTTTGAATACACATGGAAAGAAGCTTGTGGAACTTTATGTAAAATCACTTTCGCACCGGCTTTTGCGGGAAGATTTTAAAAAGCGGGATTATTACACAGTGAGACAGCTTGTTGATAAGTTTGAAGCACATTTAAACAGGCTTACCGATCAGCCTTCAAACAATTTGTCTACAGATTATAAGGTGAAGATGGCGTTGCTGATTGACAGCAATAATCTCACACGGAAACTTTTCCTGCTCTTTAAGAAGCTGTTTCCTAAACCGGTATTTAAAAATTAAACACATCAACCTAACAAATATAAATGGCCAGATTTAGTATTGTAATGCCTGTATTGAATGGAGGCGAATACGTTAAAGAAAGTGTGCATTGTGTGATGGCCCAAACCATCACTGATTTTAATTTGCATATTTTAGATAGTGGCAGTACCGATGGAACACTGGAGTGGATTGCTTCATTGGCCGACTCCCGAATAATAGTTCACACTTCCAATTCGGTTGCTATTTTAACAATACAACAGAACTGGAGCAGGATGAAAACCATTCCACGCAATGAATGGATGAGCATTGTTTGCGCCGATGACAACCTGTATCCCGATTATCTTGAAGTGATGCAATTGCTTATTGATGCAAATCCTGATGCATCTGTTTTTGGAACCCATTTTGATTTTATTGACAGCAAAGGCGATTTTATAAAAACAATGGGACAGATGAATGAAAAGTTCACTCCCTTTTCTTTTGCCGAAAAATTAATTACCAATGAGGTGGGAGTTGTTTGTATGATGGTAAGGTCTGCCGATTTTGATAAAATGGGCGGTGTGCCGGAATTTCCTAATTTCCTGTTTGCCGATTTCCCTTTATATATTGAACTGGCGAGGCTTTCAGGCAGTGTGGTCATCTCTCCTAAAATATGCCTGGCTTACCGGTTACATGAGTTAAGTACAACAAAATCATCTGTAAATGAAACCTATTACCTGGCTTTCGACAGGTACATTAATTATTTGCATTCCTTAAAAAATATTGATGAAGGCTTTCGTTCGGTAATAGATAAAACGGCCAAAAATCTTTTGCAAAAAAGAGGCATTGAGTTTGTGAACAAAGTGCTGCACACGCCGCCTGCACAGCGTAAATCGTATAAAAACATCCGTACGCTTTTACAAAAGCAGAAAGGATATGCTGATTTGTTAATTGCTGAACAGCAATTCAATCTGGAAAGCCTTACGGCTGTAAAAATTGCCAAACTGATAGATAAGACATGGGTAACCAGGAATTTATTTATTGCTTTCAAAAAACGCTATAAAAAACCGATTTTGAAGCAATAACGCAGGTTTGCCTTTTAAGTTTTAAATTTCAACTTTATTTACAGAAAGTCTGGTAATTCAAAAACAGTGTTAATGAACGCAAAAACAAGTAAAGGCCGGTTCAGCAAAAACCTGTACTCCATATTTTTTTATAAAAGATATATTGAGCAGGTGTTGATGTACCCGTTTGTTTTACTTGGAAAATGCATCGCTTTAATCAGTCCACTCAAACAGCAATACGATATTTTTTTCTTTTTCCCTTCTTATCAAATTGGAGGTGCCGAACGGGTGAATGCTGAAATAATAAATGCAGTTGCAGAAAAAAAAATAATTATTTTCTTTACAAAAAAATCGGCAAATGACGGCATGAAGCATTTTTTTGCTTTGCCGTATGTTACCATAAAGGAAATAAATAAGTGGACGGATAATAAATGGATCTACTGGGCCAGCTTTGTTTACAGAGGAATATGCAGCCGGTACGTCAACAGCCAGAAAAACAAGCCGGTTGTTTTTATAGGTCAGTGCAATTTCGGGTATAAATTAACGCCACATATAAACCGCAGCGTCAAAATACTTGAATTGATTCACATGCACGACCCGAAATTTACCTGGGTTTGGGCTCCCTTTATTCAATTCATTAATAAAAGAATAATTATTGCCGATGTATTTAAACAGCAATTTGCTGCATGTTATCTTACATTCGGTATTCCCGAAAAATACCTGGAACGGTTGTATAAAATTTCGAACTGTTTGGAATATATACCTGCAGAAATGATTAAAAAGGATTTTGATCTGCCTCTTAAAATTTATTATGCCGGCAGGGGAGGGCCGCAAAAAAGAGTATGGCTTATTGTAAAAATAATTGAGCAATGCAGACAGCTTAAATTAAATGTAACATTTAAACTTGCAGGGTCATTTGAAGCAGCATTGCCTGCAGAACTGATTAATGATGGCACTTATGTAGGAAAGCTCAAAGGCGGCGAAGAAATATACCGGTTTCATAAAGAGAATGATATTTTATTGATGACTTCTGCATTTGAAGGTTTTCCGATTGTTATTATGGAGGCAATGGCTTTTGGCGCCATACCCTTTGTTGTAAATGTTGATGCTATTCCCGAGCATGTAAAGGATGGCTATAACGGGTTTTTGATAAATGAAGTAAATGATGAAACAGTACTTGTGGAAGAAGCAGTATCAAAGCTTCAGTACATGATATCTAAACACCGTGATCTGGCAACCATTTCAAAAAATGGGTTTGACTATGCCTGCAAAAATTTTACCAAAGAAAAATTTATCAGCGAGTACAGGAAAGTAATTCTTGATTAAACCTTGCTGAGTAAATTTGAATAGTTGGGAAGGAATTTATGGTTGCGCAAATACATTTTCTGTTTTCCTAATAATATTCCCCCAATAAAATTCATCAAAAAATGAAGCTGGTATATTAGCGGAACTGTCCATTAACATAATTTGCCGGGCAAATTCGTTCCAGTCTGAATCTGCAACAACAAGCATTTTTTTGCCTGTTTCTGTCACATCAATACCAATGGCGCCCGATTGGGTGCTGATAACCGAAAGGCCGTACCCAAGCGCTTCTACAACCTTTGTTTTAATGCCGCCTCCTTCAATAACCGGGTTAATAAAAATGTGGGAACCTTTAAAGTAAACGGTTATATCTTCCACAAATCCTGCATAAATAATATTTTTTTCTTTGTAATCAACAAGGCCTTTGAACTGTGCCGGAAGCTTATTGCCGCAAATAATGATCTTATACTTAAAACGTTTTTCGGCCAGCAGCAGTGGATTTATTTGATTAAGTATTGCTTCAACAGCATCCAGGTTTGGTGCATAACCAAGTGAACCATTGAAGAGCAATATTTTTTCATCGGCAGCAATTCCGTGTGTTTTGCACAAGTACTCCTTTGCAGCTTCTTTGTCTGTTGCAGAAGGTGCAACGCTCAGTTCAACGCCATAAGTAACTATCATGCATTTTTCGGGGTTCAGTTTAAATTTTTCTATTGCATAATTTTTGTCATCGCCCTGTATAAAGAAACTGTAGTCGGCTCTGCGATGCACAAATCTTTCATAATGCCATAATAAGCCCCACCACCATTTCTCAAGCGATTTAAAACGTTGCGATTCTATATTATGCGAATGCACGATGAGTTTTATGTTGCAGGCCCACTTTAACAGCATACCCAGCCACCCCCAATAAGGATGCTCAATAATAAGGTGTGTAATTTTGTGCTGCCGGATAAACCGCTTTAATGTAAAAAAATAAAACAGGTTGATATAGCGCAGTTTGCTGTTGCTTAAAATATTGTGTACGGGGTATTCCTTTTCATAAACCGTTTCGTTTTGCTGTACACCCACACAAACCAGGTTCTGGGTTTTACTGAGATAGCGGTTAAAAAGGGCAATACATTTTTGTCCACCCATTAGAGCAGGCAAAAATTTGTAAGACACCAGGCTTGCAATATTTACTGTATCGCTTTTCATTCAGTTTTTATTGCCACAACATTTACAAAAGGTGAAAAATAAATTCCCTTTTTGCCAACCGTTTTTATGATGCTGTTAAAACAGCCGGTAATAAAATTTGCAAGTGCGTATTTGTAGTGTGTGTCCCAAAAACCCGGCGTATAATCAGCAAAAAAGCCCGCTTCTTCTATAATGGTCTTATAATTTTTTCGGGTCAGTAAATTCTCAGCCCATACACCGGTTTTGTAGTCGCAGGTATTGGTAAGCAGGAATTCAACAGGCGGTACCGGCTCTTTTTTAAAGTATAACTCCACTGCATCTGTAAAATCTGCAAATGCACGGCCACGGGTTATTTCAACTAGTTCTTTTATATTGGTTGCCGTTGCGGATGGCCTTAATTCTTTTATATATCCGGCACGCTGCTTTTTAAATTGAGCATCTTCCACTTTACGATGCAACCTGAAATGTTTTAACCGCATGGCTATATTGTGATAATTGGCGGTGGTTGTTGAATAACAAATGGTGGTAAGGCCACTCTGATAAAGTTTTGTATAAAAATCACGCAGACTGTAAATATGCTCCACTACATTGCGGGAAGCAACAATATCAAAATTGGTGTGATTTGATTTTCCATAATCAATTACGGCATCTATATCGCCCGTGATAAAACCTGCGATGCTGATATTGAGTTTAGTGCAGAGTTTCTGGGCATTGCTGGTCCAGCTTTCAAAATAATCATTGTAATAAACCTGCTTAAAACCAACCTGGCTTGCCAGCAAAAACAATGTTCCTAGACCAGCGCCGTAATCTAAAAAGCTGATTGAAGCAATGGGTTTATTGATTTTTTTTACAGAACGGTAAATTATATCGGCACTGCTTTGTACCGAAAAAAACAAACGCCTGCCTGCATGGTGATTGCTGAAATAATATTTACCAAATTCATCAAAATTCAATGCATCAATATCCAGGTTTCTTATTTGATGATATAAAAGATTTGCTTTTTCATTAATTGACCGGGCCAATTCATCATGCGGCTCAATAAATGTAAATGATCGGTTTGTATTCAATTGCTTATGCGTTTTTTAATTCTGTTGTTGGTTTCTTCCTGTTTTTCCATGCCATAAAAAAGCATAACAAAATAAATAAAACAGCAAATATGTACGAATACCTTGAAATGCTTTCACCCACTCTAACCGAAGCAGGATCAAAAATAAATTCGATATTATGTTTACCGGCAGGTATAGCCAATCCTCTTAAAGCATAATTGGTTTTACAATACGGGGTTTTCTTGCCATCAATAAATGCCTCCCATCCATTCGGGTAATAAATTTCGCTGAACACTGCAAACTGGTTGGTAGTTGCATTGAATTCATATTTTATTTCATCATTGTTATTCTGAATTAATTTAATGGTAGCTGTTGAATCATAAACAGGGGAGAACGGAACTGCAGACTTAAACCTTTCATCAACAAAGGCAACCAGTTTGGGATCAAAAGAGTCCAGGCCACTCATTTCTTCATCAGCATTCTTAACAAATTTTACTTCGTTTACCAGCCAGCAACTGCCCATTGCAAAAGGATTGGGAATTGCCTGTGTTTGTTTAGCATCTCTTTGATCGGGCACAATAACATATTTCATGTTAAGCATGTTCAGCACCGGAAAGCTGTCTTTAGCCATCTGGTTTGTAGTCCAGGCCTGTATATTTTTATAGATCTGCCTTTCAATCAGATCCTGATATAACCCAAGCTTTGCAGGGCTGTAGCCACCAATGGTATTGTGTTTATAAGATGCAATTGCATCGTTAAATGAGTTGCTGATATCAAATGCATATCCACCATTTCCATTGGGGAAGGCAAGGTTTAAAACCCTGTAATAGCCGGTATCCTGTTTTATTTGTAAATCCGCACGGGTATCTGCATAACCGCTTTCAAGGTCGGCGGGCTCAATAAAATTTTCTTCTTTTAAATACCGCTTGCTTACTCCCATTAAATCTATAGTACAAAAAAGAATGAGTGATGCGTAAACAATAACCGGCTTAATTTTATTTTTTGCGTATAAGAAAAGTACAGCAACCAGTACAGCAATAAATCCTAACGAACGCCACATATCGCTTAGGTAAAAAGATTGGCGGTCAGCTTTTAATGCATTAAAATAAGACCTTGAAAAATCGGCACCTTTACCCTGTAATGCTTCATTTACACTTTTACGCAGTTCGCCTGTTGCGGTATTGCTGAAATCTGAAAAGAAATAAAACGATGCCATAACAAGAACAGTACCACCGGTAACGTAAAGGCATTTTTTAAAGAGTGGCCATAATTTTTCTTTTTCGGTTTTGATAAACTCATTTAAAAATATTACTGCCAGTAAAGCTGCCGAAAGCTGCGGAATAACCAGTGCCATTGATGGTGCCCTGAATTTTTTATAAAAAGGAAGATGATCAAACAGGAAATAATTTACCGCTTCAAAATTTTTACCCCAGGCCAGTACAATACCAAAAACGGTTAATGCAATCAGCCACCACCTGTGCTCACTTTTCGAAAAGAAAGCGCCAAACAAAAACAGCAGGCAAACAATTGCACCAAGGTAAACAGTGCCCTGTGTGTTTAACAATTCGCCCCAGTACATGGGAGATGATTGTGCAATCTGTTGTGCAAATCCTTCGGGTAATGTCTGTGCATTTTCCTGTAAAACTCCAATCGCTTTAGATTCTTCACCCAGTCCTTCAGAAGAGCTTCCACCAAAAGCATTGGGTACAAGTAGAGTCATGGTCTCTGCCTTACCATAACTCCATTGAAAAGCATAATCTTTATCAAGACCACCCTTGGTCTCGTTCTTTTTATCTTTTTGTGTAAGTTCGCTACGGCCGCCACGCATGGTTTCCTTACTCATTTCGTAGGTTGGCCAATATCCAAAAGTCATGGTGCCTAAAATAAGCCCTGCCATTGCAATGCTTATTAAACCCGATATGGCTAAATGTTTTATTTGTTTTTCCCTGATGGTTTTTATTATAAACGGAACCGTGCTGAACACCGCCATCAATAAAGTATAGTAAACAATCTGCTGGTGATTTTGCCCTAATAATAACACACCGGATATTAGTAAAATGGCAGCCCCCATCCAGTAATTCTTTTTAAAAATTAATTGAAGCCCGGCAAGTACAGCCGGAGCATAAGCCATTGAAAGCAATTTGGTATCGTGCCCGCCAGCAATCAACACCGGATTGTAAGAGCAGTAGGCGTAAGCTACGCCACCCAGAATACTTACCCATGAATTTATGCCAATAACAATACACAACAGGTAAAAACACAGTGCGGCCAAAAACAGGTAGTACACCGGTTTGGGTAGCCCGAGGGTTACAACACTCTGTATATAACCTAAATTTATACTCATTGGTTTTTTAGGTCCCAATGCTATCTGGTAGCCGGGCATACCACCCATCATGCTGTTAGTCCATTTTGGTAAATGCCCGTTCTTTTTATTAAACTCAATGGATTGATTTGCCATGGCCCTCCACTGTATTACATCGTTTTGCTGTACAGCCCTGCCTTCAAGCGCAGGCTTGGTTAAAAACACGGATAATAAAAGAAAAATAACTACGGCTGCCAGATGCGGTAATACCTGCTTAAAATTGATTTGCTTCATAATAGATTTTTGCTTTGGCAAAATAATGCTAAAAATTTAAAAGATGCGTGTAAAATATTAAGAGTTCGTTTCAAATTGAAGCTGGTTGGGGCAACGCCGTCCGCGGCGTCTTCCTTTGGAGGCTGTCTCCATTATTCATTGCTGGAAAGATGGCTGTTAAAATTTTAAAACGTCAAAGTTAACCAAGTAAAAAAGCCACCGGTTACAGTGGCTTTTTTTAATGTATTTATAGGTTCTTATTAATTGCCCATTCCTTGCGATGCATTTTGCATGCTGTCCATTTCACCTTTCATACTTTTCTTTTTAAACAAGGATATATCCATTTTTCCAAAGCGGTAGTTGAAGTTCAGGCGCAGTACCTGTGGATCTCTAAGCCTGTCATTTTCCTGCACAAAATATTGAGAAGAAGAATAGGTGGCATTGATTTTTGTTCTGAAAATATCGTTCATTTGAAGGGTTAAAGAGGCTGCTTTATTTTTCATGAAATCTTTTCTAACGGCAATATCAATTCCATAATTTGGTTTTATATATCCTTGTGCGCCAACCTGCGTACCGCCAAACATTCTGAAACCACCCCCTCCGCTACTGCTGCTTGGAGGTAAGATAGTTTTAGCCTGGTAATCTCCCGATAGCTGAATACTGAAGTTTTTTGGTAAGGTAAATGAATTGTTTATTTTGCCAAACATACTGGTAAGTGAATTATTTAAACCGCCGGTTATGGCTCCGGCATTTAAAGTCGAATTATATACATTAATATTCATTGTAAAATCCCACCACTTGGCAAGTTTTGTTTTACTCGTTAACTCAAGTCCCACATTGTAGCTTGCGTTGGCATTGGTAAAAGAAGTAATCAACACCGTATCAGGTTTGGCAGCAGGATCCGGATTTTTATCTCTGTACTGATAATTAGTGATAAGGTTGTTTGTGTTGCGAAAGTAAGCCGTTGCCAGAAAACTGGTTTTTTTACTCAATTGATTCTGGTATGATATTTCAGCCAGATTGGTGAATTCGGGTACCAGGTTTGGATTGCCAATTGATAGATTCACCGGATCTGAAATATCGTAATTGGGTATTAACTGAAAGAAATTTGGCCTGTTAATTTTACGGGAATAATTAACCTGCATGTCAGATTTATCATTTAGCTTGTAAGTCAAAAATATACTTGGGAATATGCTGAAGGGGTAATCATTCTTGAATTTTTGATTGGTGCTTAGCAGATTTCCGGTATACGTCGAGCTTTCAACCCTTAACCCAAGTTGGTAAGTAAAATTTTTGATTTTTTGAGAAAATGTTGTGTATGCGGCATATACCTCGTCTGTAAACTCATAATTGTTACTGAAGCCTGGCAAAATGGTATATTGACCATTAGTCAATATGAAGTTATCTAAAGAACTGGTGTATTTTCTTACCGCAGCTCTTAAACCCATTTCAATTTTTATTTTATCTGATAGTGGATTTACAAAATCAGTTTGTGCTGTAAAAAATCTGGTATTACCATTGCCATTTGTTTTTTCAATAAGGCCTGCAGTTTTTGGGTTGCCATCTGGGTAGAAATATTGTGTTGTAAAATCTCCTTTATTGCTGTTTTTGCTGGAGTTGTAGTTTGCATCAATGGTCCATTCTTTATTTGGTTTGGTAAAGTTGTGTTTATAGCTGATGTTGGCTCCAACGTTTCTAAAATTAAAGCCTGTTTTAGTGCTTCTGCTGCCAAAATCGGTAAGCAAAATATTATTTTTATACAGGGTATCTCTTTCAAAATTCAGTAAATCTGTGTTATTAAATTCGCCTTTTACAAAAGTGCCACCCACGGTTATTGTATTTCTGTTATCAATAAAATAATCGAATCCGGCTCTGCCAAAGGCAAAAAAACCAATGCTGATTGGCCTGTTATTTTGAATGAAAAGTGAGGTTGTATCGTTTGTTAAAAAATTGGTCCTGTCGGCGCTGGCTGTAGAAATAGATTTTCTGCCATTATATCTTGCCCGGGCAAAAAAGTTAATTTTACTCTGCTTTACATTGATGTCACCACCAAAACCCGGTCGTCCCCGTGAGTCTAAGCTGGCATTGATATTTCCGTTATAGCCGGCTTTCTTATTCTTTTTCATCACAATATTTAAAATGCCTGCGCCGCCGCCGCTTGCATCAAATTTTGCAGATGGGTTGGTGATGATTTCAACGCTGGCAATTTCATCTGCCGGTATTTGATCAAGGGTAAGGGTAGTAGGCCTTCCATCTACAAATATTTGAGGAGCTGCATTGCGTAAAGTAACGTTTCCATCTATATCTACACTTACGGAAGGTACATTTTTCATTACGTCAACAGCAGTTCCGCCAACGCTGGTAAGATTTTTCTCCACATTAAAAACCTTACGGTCAATTTTCATTTCAAGCAGGGCTTTGCTGGCAGTTACGGTTACATCCTGTAACTGTTTTGCATCAGTCTCCAGTTTTATATTACCAAGGTCTTTATCTACTGCACTCAGCATACTGCTCATATCTCCTGGTTTTGCCCCGCTCATATTTAGCTGAAAACCAACTTTTGCTTCGTATGGTTTAAAGCCAATGGCAGTAATCTTCAATTTGTACTGCGCCATAACGTTTATGTTCTCAATACTGAATTCGCCTTTCTTAGTAGTTAACATCCCTCCCACAATTACGTCTTTGCGCTTTTTGGTCACGGTATCAAACTTGTTTTGAATAAGCTGCACCGATACTGCTTCCAGTGGTTTATTATTGGCTGAGTCTATGATCTTACCATAAAAATGCCCCATGTTCATATTCTGTCCGCCCATTTGGCCGCGGTTTGCACCGCCACCGGGCATTTGTGCATAGGCAGCAGAAATGCTCAAAGTAAAAAAGCAAATCAGTAAAAGTTTAATGGAATGTATCATTAGTAATCTTGTTTTCAATTTTTGGTATTAAATAAATTTTGGCAAAGTACTTCTTAAAAAGCCATATTTATAATGTATAAGATGATGAGTGGTATTATTAAAGGGGGGAAAGAACCTACAATTAACAAATAGTTATTGAAATAGTTGGGTATTGATGAAAATATGTATCAATCCTGTAAAAAAACCAATGGAAGCGCCAAATAACTGTATTTTAATTAATTGCTTTTTTGCAGATTTGTAAACCAGGTCTTCGGCTTTAATTAAAGAAAAACCGGCTATTTTTTCAGAAACTTCTTTTTCAATGTCAAGGTCTTTTTCAAGGTTAGATACATAACTTTTCATCAACGCCGGAAATAGGGTTTCCAGTTCAGTTAAAAAAGCAGTTTTTAACTGGTTGATGGTTTTATCTCCAATCATCATTGAAAGCATGGGAAAGGTTTGCTTTAACCTGTCTCTTAAAAAGCTGTCAATATGCGTTTCAATTTCGGGTTTCAGTTTATTAAAATTTTCTGGATCGGTTACTTTTTGCTGAAGTTTTTCAAAAGAAAATAATTTGGTACTTACCAGGTTTCCAATTTTTTGTGCAATCAATTGCTGATTGGCAGGAAGTATGCCCTGAATTTTTAAACCCGCAAAAGAAACAGGCTCACTTGGCCTGAATAAAAGCTTGATGCTTATCCAGATAACAAACCAGCCAGTAAAACAAGAAACCAAAAGCGGTAAAATATATTGCATCAAAGTCATTTACTAAATCAAATTGGGGTTGCAAAGTAAGCGATTATGAAAGGCAGCTCAAAATGTATTTTGAAGGAGCGGCCTTTTTCTTTATTTTTGCCACTCGTTAAAAATGGTAGTCGTAGCTCAGTTGGTTAGAGCATCAGATTGTGATTCTGAGGGTCGGGGGTTCGAGCCCCCTCGATTACCCACAAAAAGGTTCCCTGCGTAGGGAATCTTTTTTTTGCAGTATTTACAGGTTAATTCTTCAGCATAAAAACCTACGTTTACCGTTCATCCTTAGGGCTTTCCGCAAAATCTGCTTTAACAAAACATTATTCTAATTGTTACGTTTACTATCCTGATAAACAATCGGTTTTCCGTTATTTTTACATTATGCAAAAAATTGCGCAATTTATGATGAGTAAAAAATTTATACCCGTAATACTGGTACTTACGGCCGCCAGTGTTTTTTTAGCTTTTCAAACACAAGGAAGCGTTGACCGTGACAACCCAAAATCGAAGTACACCAAAATCATCCGTAATGTAGGCGTTTTGCTGGAGCAGGGGCACTACAGTCCTAAAACCATTGATGATAATTTTTCGAAACAGGTTTTGAAAAAATTCATAGAAGATTTGGACGCCGAGAAGAATATTTTTTTACAGAGTGATATAGATGGTTTCAAAAAATTTGAATCAAAGATTGATGATGAAATTCATGGAGCGGAACTGGTTTCTTTTTTCAACATCAGCGAAGTGTATATAAGCCGCTTAAAGGATGCATCAACCTTTTATAAAGATATGCTGGCAAAGCCTTTTGATTTTACCAAAGATGAAGAAGTAATGCTTGACCGGGAAAAATTAAGCAGCCCTAAAACGGAAGCTGAAAGAAAAGAAATATGGAGAAAACGCCTGAAGTTCCTGACATTGGACCGCTATAATTTATCGCTTGAAACAAGAGAAAAAAATAAAGACTCTGCTAATTTTAAAGTTAAAGCCGATAGTACACTGGAAAGAGAAGCAAGGGATGCAGTAAGAAAAAATATGGACCGTTTTTTTGCCACCAAAATAACCCGTGAAAATAACGACGAGAATTTCAGCACATTCGTGAATGCTATCACCAGCACGATGGATCCGCATACCGATTATTTTGCACCGGTTGATAAACGTTCGTTTGATGAATCAATGAAAGGTAGTTTTTATGGTATTGGTGCACAGTTGAAAGAAGATGATGGTAAAATAAAGATCTCAAACCTTATATCTGGTGGGCCAGCCTGGAAAGCCGGCGAGTTAAAACCAGAAGATGAAATTATTAAAGTAGGACAGGGAAATGATGAGCCGGTTGATGTTACCGGTTATTCTGTAACAGATGCTGTTAAGCTAATACGTGGTGCATCAAAGGGATCTATTGTAAAATTAACCATCAGAAGAATGGATGGTACTGTAAAAGTATTGGCTATTGCAAGAGATGAAATCAAACTGGATGACACTTTTGCTAAGAGCGCCATCATAAACGGCAATAAAAAAGTAGGTTACATTTACCTGCCTGAGTTTTATGTTGATTTTGCTGATCCTAATGGTGCTAAATGTTCAGAAGATGTAGCAAAGGAAATTGAAAAGCTGAAAGCCGAAAATGTTGAAGGTATCATTATGGATCTGCGTGGCAACGGTGGTGGATCTTTACCGGAAGTGGTTAAAATGGTTGGATTGTTTATTGAAGACGGCCCGGTTTGCGTAGTAAAAGGCCGCGGCGAAGACAAACCTTATCAATGGAAAGACAAAGATAAATCAGTTTTATACACAGGCCCGTTAACAGTGATGGTTGATGAGTTCAGCGCTAGCGCATCTGAAATTTTTGCAGCAGCCATACAGGATTATAAGCGTGGTATTGTTATCGGCAGTTCATCAACTTTTGGTAAAGGAACGGTACAACGTAATATTCCTTTAAATCCAGAAAGTGATAATCCCATGTTCTCTAATAAAAATGTGGAAGACCTTGGTTCGGTTAAACTTACCCTGCAGAAATTTTACCGTGTTAATGGTGGCGCTACGCAGTTAAAAGGTGTGGTGCCCGATGTAATTATACCTGACAGGTTCGAAAACTTAAAGTTCAGGGAGAAAGACAACCCTGCTTCGCTGCCCTGGGATGAAATTGCAAAGTCTGATTATAAACCATGGACCAGCACCATAAGCAATGATTTGGTGGTTAAATACAGTGATGCAGAAATTGCAAAAAATCCCACATTCAATAAAATTAAAGAAAGCATTGACTGGCTTGAAAAGAACGGCGACAGAGCCTATTCTCTTAATTTAAACAAGTACAAGGAAGAACAAAAAATATTTAAAGCAAAAGTTAAAGAACTGGATGACCTGTTTAAACTGAACAAGGAACTGAGCGTTAAAAATATACAGGTTGATATGGCTGTAATTAATTCAGCAAAGGAAAAAATTGATAAAAATACAGCCTGGTTAAAAAGAGTAAGTGGCGATATTTATATTGATGAAACGGTGAAGGTGATGAACAATATGATCAATCAAAGCACCACTGCAAAAGTGAATCAGGCACAAACGAATAAAGACAATTAAAAAGTAAAAAGTCAAAATTGAAAAATGCCGTCGCTTTTTATGCAACGGCATTTTTGTTTAATCGGTTGGTTTCACGCAGGGGGAGCGGGGGAGCGGAGGGCACAGGGTATGATTCTCAGCTGCCTCCGCTCATCAGCGGCCACTGCGTGAAACCCGCCTACATGTACCTATCTTCAATTACATTTTTATGATGGTAAAAATGGCCGAGTGTGATAAACCCAAGGCTGACGACGCTAACCGGGTTGTTATTAGATACGCCAGAGGCAGCCAGCGCATCATCGGTAAAGCTTTTGTAAAGCAATTCTGCGGAGCTGCGAACAACCAGAAATTCATCAACAAGATTAAACCAGCTGCGTTCGTTGGCATTTGAATTTGCTGCGTAGGTATTTTCATCAAAGCCGGGCAATGATGCAGTTTCGCCACGGGCAATGGCCAGCGCACGGTAATTGAAGATGCGTTCGGTATCGGTCATGTGCTGCACTAATTCTTTTAAAGTCCACTTGCCGGTATCGTAGGCATACATTGATTTATCTTCTGTTATTGAGTTGAGTAATTCTTTTATAACAGGTAACTGGTTTTTAAAGCCAGATAAAAGGTCTTCTTCTGGCACCAGGTCAACATATTTTTTAAAATAAAGAGGGTAGGTGGCTGGGGATGGTTTTGGCATGATTGATTCGTTTTTTGAAAAATAAAATTACTGAAAACATACATTGAAATTGTTTAAAGATTATAAGCGGTTGCACTTTTACCGTCCAATCATTTACCTTCCAGTTCTCTTAATCTTGTTCTTGCTTCCTCGTAACCGGGATATAGCTGCAGCGTCAGTTTATAATATTTGATGGCATCTTCTTTACGGTTTAATGCAAGGTAAATATTGCCCATGGTTATCATCACCAGGTCTTTATCAGGAAACTCAGCTACATTGTTTTCGGCAATTATGCTTGCATCTTCGAATCTTTTTAAAGTCAGTAATTGTTCGGCAATAAAATTCATGGATATCCAGTCAATATAATAATGTGCTGAATCGGCTTTCATTTTTTTGTATTCTTCTACAGCTTTTGTTGCACCCATTGCTGCAATGTTTGTTTCCATCTTTTTATGTACGGGCTGTTTTAAAACAACGGGTTTGTTGTACAGTACTTTAACCAGGTTCTTTATAATACCGAAAAAATCGGTGGGGGAGCTGTTGCAGAGAATAACAGCAAAACTGTTGCTGGATGGTATGCGTATGGCAAATGAAATAAAGCCTTCCGTCATTCCTAAATGAAAGTTGGCAGCAATACTGTCGGTGGGTGTGTATTTAAAATTCTGGTTAAACCAGCCATAGCCATAGCGTGCAGGGCGTATGCCGGGAGTTAACATTTCGTCGGTAAGTTGTTTGTTAAGCAGGGTATTGGCCGAGATGGCCAGGTGAAATTTAAACATGTCGTCAACGGTGGAATAAAGGTCGCCGGTACCCATGCTGTTTGACTGGTCCCGAAAATCGGAGCTGGTAAAACCGCCGAAGCTGTAATCGTATCCCGTGGCACGGTTGGGAACGATCTGTGTATGCAGGTAAGATCCCGAACTGTTCATTTGCAGTGGCGTGAAAATATCATCCTTCATCAGTTGTGCGTAGGTTTTGCCGCTTACTTTTTCCATGATATAGCCCAAGGTAAAATAACCCCAACTGCTGTAAGCATATCGGGTGCCGGGTGCAAATGCCAGTGCAGAATCCAGGTATATTTTTACATAAGCCTCCCGGCTGAAACTTTGCCTGCTTATGCGTGGAAAAAAATCTTTGATGATATCGTAATTGGGCATGCCCGATGTGTGGCTCAGCAGTTGCCTGATGGTTATTTTGGCTGCGGGCTTGTTTGTAAACCCGGGTAAATAATCGGCTATTGTTTTATCCAAACTTACCAAACCTTTTTGCACCTGTATAAGCATGAGCATGGCTGTTAGTGATTTTGAAACCGAGCCAATCATAAATTTAGTGTCTGTTTTGTTGGCAATGTTCCATTCCCGGTTTGCCAGGCCAAATGCATCTTTGTAAATAACCTTTCCGTTTTCTGCAACCAACACTGCACCATCAAACATGTTGTAGTTGTGGTATTGTTTCATGATGGAGGCAAGCTTTGCCGGGTGGTTTTGTGCAGCAAGCATACCGGCCACTACAAGGCAGACAAAAAGCAGGGTAATTTTTTTTACAGGCATAAATAGTTTTTAAAGCATGATGTATACTGCCGGCGAGCTCTTTTAAAGGATATATAAAGGAACAAAAATTTGGTGAGATAGTGTTGCAGTTGGCGACAACCTACCCATACCAGAGGTAGACCTAGCAATAATAGAGGTAGATGTACTGATCGTTTCGTAACTCCGGTTGCCGGTATTAAAACGGCATCCAGAAACCCCATCATCTTAAGGTTTAAAATTTTTTGTTTTGGGCAGGGAATACTGGCGGTAGTCGAGGGCAAAGGATGTGGATTTGAGCAGCTCAACTTAATGGCGGCGAGTCCCACAGCCCTGCTGAAGCCCGGCGTGGAGACTCACCTGGAAATCTGATTAAGAGGCTAACCTTGCCAATATTTGCATCGCTTCGATAAAAGTTCCATGTTGGTATGCGGTACAAGTGAGATGCTTCTTTTCTTTTACTAAAAGAAAAGAAGAACAGAACAAGTTCACAACCATGATGCCATGGAATACAAATGCTTGTGCCCAAAAAAAGCTTTTAAGCTTCAAAATTTTTTTGCAACGGTAATTTAAATTTCTATCCAGGTATGATCTGCCAGTAGTTTTACCTCGGCAACACATGTTTTGTATGGCCCGCTGCCGCCCCATTCTTTGGGGCTAATCATGGATACAATGTGATTGCCATCTTGTTTTTCGTACAAATAATACAGGGAACCAATAACAGGAGCAAAGCTTATTTTGGCGTTGTAAATAATCATGGATAATTCTTTACGCATCTGAATTTCCTGTGCCTGCAATGCCAATAATTCAATCTGTTTACGTATTTGCTGCAACTGCATGTTGGTTTGCTCTTCCATGGCGCTAAGCGCTTTGTGGCGTATTACGCCTTCTTCGGTAGGCTTAATTACTGCACCGGCTGCCGAGGCAGAATAGGGGAGCACACTCAGTTGCTTATGGTAAATCTCTTTGTTTATGTATTGCTTTTGATCGGCGGTAAAACCTATTTGTGTTATACTTAAATAGCCATTGGGTAACAGTTCGTTTATTACGGTTAATACCAGTTGTTCGTTTTTATAAAACAGCGTTTCAAAATTTATGGCATCTGCAAAACTTGCTTTTATACTGTCTGCAAAATCAGTTTCTGTAAAAGTATGCAGCGCTGCATCGGCCATTACATTATACTGCGATGCAAAAGCCTGATTCTCCAGTGTAACCCAATTGGTACTTACAATGATTTCTTTTTTATTACTGGTTGCTTCAATTTTATAAATGCCCGATTTGGGCCGGTTACCATATTCGTAGGTTCCTTTTTCGGGAAAGAGTTGCCAGGAGCCAATGAAATTATATGCTGTTATCATTATTAAAATTCAGGTTGTGAGCTGTTATAACAAAAATAGGTTGTAATTGTTTTATTCATTTTTATTTGAATCACTCCAATCATTATTCCTTCTTTTTCTCATGCTGAAAAAATGTAAAAAAGCAAGTTTGAAAATTTGAAGAAAAATAATCTGTAGTTGCTGTTTAATATTTATTGCAATTATAACAGCGAAAGCTTAACACCGAAATTTTATCAACCCAAATTAAAAAAAAAATATTTTAGTAGTTTTCGATTTTCGTTTATTTCCGGCTTACACTTTTGGCAATTTAGTTCTACAAACTATCACGCATAGCCTCAATTTATTTTTATATCATCTACTTTTTTTAAAAAAAATAAAAAAGTTTAAACTTTTTTAGGAAACAAACTGTTTAGTTAAAACATACAGATGATTAAACAGAATCTGTTTAATTATTCAAGGAAAGATGCCGATATTTCTTAACCACGTAAACTAAAACCATCTATATGAATCAGACACTGTTAGGGATTCTCCCGATCGCAACCAACAATTACGTAGCCTTCACATTTTTTGTGGGCTGCATGGCCATGATGGCCGCCTCTGTTTTCTTTTTCTTTGAGTTGAGCAATGTACCGCAAAAGTGGCGTACATCTGTTCTTGTTTCAGGTCTTATCACTTTTATTGCTGCCGTACACTATTACTACATGAGGGACTACAACCTGGAAACAGGCGAATCACCAGTATTCTTTCGCTATGTTGACTGGATTTTAACTGTGCCATTAATGTGTGTTGAGTTTTATCTGATTACAAAAAAAGTTGGTGGAAAGGCAGGATTGCTATGGCAACTCATTTTAGCATCTCTTGTAATGCTGGTAACCGGCTACATCGGCGAAGCCATTTACGGCAAAGAAACACAGAGCTGGATATGGGGATTGATAAGCGGGTTGGCTTATTTCTACATTGTGTACCTGGTTTGGTTTGGCGAAGTGGCCAAACTTGCAGGCAATGCTGGTCCGGCTGTTAACAAAGCAGTAAAAACCCTTGGTTGGTTTGTGCTGGTTGGTTGGGCTATTTATCCAATAGGCTACATAGCTGGTACAGCTGGTGGTTTCTTTGGTGTAAGAATGTTTGAAGGCCTGTCAATGGATATTGTTTACAATATCGGTGATGCCATCAACAAAATTGGATTTGGTTTAGTGATTTATGCACTGGCACAATCTGATAAGGGAACTTCACCTGCACAAGCTTAATTAATACTTAAAAGTGCCATACCATTGTATGGCACTTTTATTCTTTTAAAAAATCTTTAAAAAAATAAGTATGATAAGGATAGTGCTATTACTTGCTGGTTGTATCCTCTTGCTGTTTCAGCAATATATATTACCGGTTAATACCAGCACTCAATTTATCATTTTTTTATGTGGCATCGTTCTGTTGGGGGTGCCGCACGGAGCGGCCGATTTGCTGGTAGCCTCACAAAATGCAGGTTATGGCAATAAAAGTTTTTCAAAACTTCGTTTTCTTATCGTTTATATAAGCCGGCTTTTTTTATTTGCAGCAGTACTTTGGTTTTTTCCGGTGGCTGGCAATCTGTTGTTCATTCTTTTTGCAGCTTATCATTTTGGAGAAACAGATTTATACCAGTTTAAAACCAATACGCTCCTGGGCAAACTATTTGTTATCTCTTATGGATTGCTCATTCTTTCGGTTATGCTGCTTCATCATTTTGAAGAAGTGAAGCCGCTCTTCCAGATGTTTGAGGCGGGTAAAGAAAACGCCACTTTTATTAACTGGCTGGATATACACCGGTATAATGTCATTTCTGTTTCGGGGATACTGTTTTTTACAACCACGTTCATATACTTTCTGCGCAATAATGATACAGATGCAAAGGACAAGGGAGAGTTTTTAATACGCTTTGCAATTATTTTATTTATTCTCTTTAATCTGCCAATGCTTCTTGGGTTTACATTTTATTTTGTTGTGTGGCATTCTGTTTTATCGCTCAATAATATCATTAATTATGTACAAAAGAATAATGCTTATCAAAAGAAAAATATTACACGCCAGATAGTACAATACAGTTTGCTGGCGATTGCTGGTATAAGCTTGTTTGGTTTAACAGGCTTTATGTTTGTAAGCAGTAATGCGATAGTGGGTTACCTTTTTTTAGGCCTCGCCGTGCTCACTGCACCGCACATGCAAATAATGCATGACATGTACAACAGCTTACGCCAAACAAAGCCAGTAGAAAATTAATTATTTACGAAAAAGTTGAAAGTATAGCTTGTGAAAACCCTATTTAAAGGGGGCTAAAGTATCCTGCCCATGAAATTACTACATGCCATATTAGGTTTTACTTACCGGCCTTTGGAACTTTTCTGGCGTGGTAAAAAAATAGCAAAAATACAAAGCATAATTTTGATTGCAACTTTAGTTTGCAGCATGGGGGTTGCGCTGATAAACCATTTCAATTTATTTGCATTACCCGGCGTGTTCGCCCGTTTGCACTTTTTGCAATCCATTGAAATCTCTTTTACGCTGCTGTTATTTTTTGAAATGATAAGTCTTGTATTTGTCATTCCCCAATCCATTGCTAATTCGATAGGTAAGCAAATAGAGATTTTAAGCCTGGTGCTTCTGCGCTCTTCTTTCAAAGAGTTTTCACATTTTGATTTTCATCTTCCTGTACAAAACCAACTACAGCCTCTTTATAAAATGATTTCAGATGGTGTGGGTTCATCCATTGTATTTTTGCTGCTGTCAGTTTACTATCACCTGCAGCAGCACAGGCCGGTAACAGCACCAAAAGATAAAGTGCAGTTTATCATGCTTAAGCAGTACATTGCATTGCTGGTATTTATTTCACTTTTTTTTCTTGCTATAAATGATGTGTATAATTTTGTAAATACCGGCGTGTTGGTGCATTCAATAGACCAATTTTATATGATACTGATTTTTGCTGATTTACTTTTTATGCTGGTAGCATTCAAATACACACTGCATTATCCGGATGTTTTCAGGTATGCAGCTTTTGTGCTGGTTACTGTTTTTATAAGACTTTCGTTGTTGGCGCCTGTTTACTACAATGCACTGCTGGCAATTTTTGCCGTGCTTTTCGCTATTGCAGTTGCTCATGCCCACAATATATTTACACAGGGCAGACTAAATTACATTACAAGAAAAAATAATTCTTTACAATAAAACTCTACCCAATGTTCAAAAATTTCAAGGCGTCGGAAATATTAATCGTAGCAATGGTAATCATTCTGATTTTTGTATCAGAATATTACTATGTAATACTGAAAGACCCCAACCGGGCTATCTTTATCGGGCTTTGGCCGCCAACCATTATGGGATTACTCATCTTTTTCAATATGAAAAAAAAATAAGAAACTATTATGGAAAACAATACAGATATTATAGTTCTAACCAGCATCGTTGTTGTACTTTTTATTGTATTCATTTTTGCTACGGTAAGAGAGTTTAACATTATGAGCACTACAAAATTTGTGGAGAAAGAAGAAGGCGGGCCAAGGGCAGAGATGTTACGTTTCATAGGTAAAATATTTACAGATGACAGGATTGATGCCGGTAAAAAAATTACATTTATGAGTGCAGTAAAAAATGTCTATGAAGATTTGCCTCCGGAAGAAGAAATAAATAAAGAATCGAAATAAAAATTTGTCTGCACTGTTATTTTGTTAAAGATTTATTAACAAAAATTCCTTTAATATTCTGAACATAGTTTGCTGCAAGGTGTTATTCTTTTGCATGTAATAATTTATTGCATACAAATTTTCAAAACACTTTTTTTCAAATTTTACAAATCAAAAAAAAATCATGAAATCAATTAAAAACGCTGCACTTTTTGTTGCAGCAACATTATTGTCCATTAACGTAATGGCACAAACCAAACAGGATATTGTAGATGTAGCCGCAGGTTCTAAGGCACACACCACACTAGTGGCTGCTGTTAAAGCTGCAGACCTTGTAGCAACTTTAAAAAGCGAAGGCCCTTTCACGGTGTTTGCACCTATCAATGATGCATTTGCAAAACTACCAGATGGCACTGTGGACTATTTATTGAAGCCGGAGAATAAGACAACACTTGCAGGTGTATTAACTTACCATGTGGTAGCTGGAAACCTGGATGCAAAAGCCGTTTTAGCTGCTATTAAAAATGGCGGTGGTAAAGTGGTATTAACAACTGTTGCAGGTGGTAAACTAACTGCAGCTGTTGAAAATGGCAAAGTAGTTTTAGCAGATGAAAAGGGTGGCAAAGCAACTGTTACAACAACTGACCTGGCAGCAACCAATGGTGTCATTCATGTGATTGATGCTGTGCTGCTGCCAAAATAAATCCAGCCGGATTTATTGATTCGACAAAGTATTTTAAGGTAATGATTTTGAAAATAAATTTACAGAATTAGTTACCATTTTAAAAACGAACACATGTATTATATATGTGTTCGTTTTTTTTATTTAATCATTCAGTTTATTATTTACCGCATTCAGTAAACTAAAGTTGTTTTTACTTTGTTCAACTTTTCGATAGTTTAATGCTTAAATATCCGCATCTTATTTTAATTACGGCAATAAGGCCTTTTTCTAAACTATATCGAATATAAATGCTATCAGCAGCAGTAACCCAAAGCAAAAAGGTTATAAACTCAATAGGGCAATTGCTTTTATTCTTCCCAAGAAAATAACTAAAGATTCAGCTTCTCTTTCATAGCAAGTTTTTGCTTTGAAAGTTTATTATACCGATTATACTCTTTAGTTAGTCCAATCGGTATTTACCAAATCCTATCACACTGCGCCATCGCACATAATTTCAGCCAGCACACATTGGCCTGTAATGAAATTATATTTGGTATTACTTTTACATGTTTAACCCAAATTTGCAGTTGAAATCTACTGCGGCTTCCAAATCCTTCACAGCTAAGCCTTTCAGAACATTTTTTGAATTCAAAATAGTTCACTATTCTTTCATCCAAAAAATAACCTGAAACCCATATTTGTTTTGTATTTGAAACCCTCGCTACGATTTCAACTGAAAATTTGGGTTTAATTGGTAAAAATCTCAATGGGGCAGAAGACTTGTAAAATAAATCCTCGTTAGCTGAGACTATGGAGGCTAAATAAAAAATCCGAAGCCCTCCAGCTTCGGATTTTAAAAATGATATTTTAAAGTTTATCCCTTTTTATTTTTCTTCATTTTAGGAGTTGGTAATTCTTCTTTGTTTTCGCCGGTTAGGGTTGCTGCCAGTTTTACTGCTTCGTAAGCATTTACAATGCCGCCGGTTTTACTGAGTTCGCTCATAAGTACTTTGTCATCTGTACCGGGTTTGGTTACTTTTTCTTTTGGCGCTATAGCCGATTTTTCAATTACGTATTTTAATTGCTTTGCGGTAAGGGTGGGAAAGTACTCAAGTGTTAGGGCTGCAATACCTGCTACCAACGGGCATGCCATGCTGGTGCCGCTTAAGTTACCATAATTATTACCACCGGGCAGGGTAGAGTAAATTTTTGCGCCTGGAGAAAAAACATCCACTTCTTTTTTACCATAATTGCTGAAGGATGCGGTGTAGCTGCCCGATGTAGGCTCGGCGCTGGCACCAACGGTTATGGTGGTATTAGACCTTCCGCCAGCCATAAAAACCGGGTTAGGAAAATTAAAGGCTGTGTCTACATTTTTTGCATCGTTTCCTGCCGCATGAACCAACAATACATTTTTACTTTCGGCATAAGCAAAGGCTTCATCTACCCATTGCTTTTGCGGCGAGTAACTTTTGCCAAAACTCATGCTGATGATCTTTGCACCATTGTCAACTGCATAACGTATCGCCAGGGCGATATCTTTGTCATGCTCATCGCCATCAGGTACAGCACGCAGCACCATGATGCGTACATTATCGGCAATACCATCCATACCTTTGCCATTGCCACGTACGGCGCCAATAATGCCTGCGCAGTGTGTGCCGTGCATGGAGGTTTCGGCCATTAAATCGTTATTGCCATAGTTACGGGCATTAAAATTTGTTTCATCATCGCCTGTAATATCCAGGCGGTAAGCTTTGGGTGCTTTTACTTTTGCCTCTGCTTTTCTTTGTTCGCCTTCCACATATTCAATATATTCATTCAGGCCATCAACAAATTCCTTATCAGACTGGTCCAGCATGTTATTGCTCTTCATCATGCCCAGAAATTCATTTTTTGCACGGCGCTCAGTAAATGATTTTGTTACATACGCATCAAGTTCATTACCGGTAAAGGTATCACGGCCCATCGCTTTTTTTAAGATGCTGTCGCTTTCCTGTAAAGAAGATAGTAATGTTTTTAAACCAACCACATCTACATCTTTAAAGTTATCTTCCTGCGTATCGCTGCCTTTCAATTCGGCTTTGGCCCTCATGAACATTTCATACTCGTACAGGTCTGCTTTTGAAAGTTTTGATTTATCAACTTCCTTATTATCCCATTTGTTTTTTAAGCCATAGTAAACACGGCCACGTTCATCGCTGTCAATTTTTACATTGCGGCCATCTTTACCTCCTAAAAAATTCCACCCATGTATATCATCAATATAACCGTTACCATCATCATCTTTACCGTTGCCGGCAATTTCTTTAGGGTTTATCCACAGGACGGGTTTTAAATCTTCCTGCGCTGTATCAATACCGGAATCTATCACCGCAACTATTACCGTTTTACTTTTAAGGTTTTTACTTTTTAAAAATTCGTAGGCTTTGTTGGCACTTACACCGCTGTATCCATCTGTTGCCTTATCCATCATGTGCCAGCCATTGGGTACCACGCTGTTTTGTGCAAAAGAGGACAGGCTTATAAGGGTTAAGCCAACAAGCATTCTTAGAGATTTGATCATAGTAAATATTTATTTTTTGTAAAAGTAAATGGTATGCCCATAACAGCCATACCATTCGCATTTATTTGCAAAACTTTATAGGTCGAATCGGATGCCCTGTGCCAGCGGCAGCTTATCGGTATAGTTTATGGTGTTGGTCTGGCGGCGCATATATACTTTCCAGGCATCACTGCCGCTTTCACGCCCGCCGCCGGTTTCTTTTTCACCGCCAAAAGCACCTCCAATTTCGGCACCTGATGTGCCGATGTTTACGTTGGCAATACCGCAATCGCTGCCTGCCTGCGATAAAAACTGCTCGGCCTGTCGCATATTGTTGGTCATGATGGCAGATGATAAACCCTGCGGCACACCGTTTTGCAGTGCAATAGCTTCATCCAACGTTTTGTATTTCATGATGTAGAGAATAGGAGCAAAGGTTTCGTGCTGCACAATGGCAAAGCTGTTCTTTGCTTCGGCAATGCAGGGTTTTACGTAGCAGCCGCTTTCGTATCCTTTACCCTTTACTAAGCCGCCTTCTACAATAAATTTTCCACCTTCAGCCTTACATTTTTCAATCGCATCCAGGTACATATTTACTGCATCTTTATCAATCAATGGTCCTACATGATATTTTTCGTTGAGCGGGTCGCCAATTTTTACCTGGCCATAAGCATGCACCAGTTTATCTTTAAACTTATTGTAAATTTTTTCGTGGATGATCAACCTGCGGGTAGAAGTACAACGCTGACCGGCAGTACCTATTGCGCCAAAGGCAGCGCCGATGAGTGCCATATCAAGATCGGCATTTTCGGTAATAATGATGGCGTTGTTGCCACCAAGTTCTAATA
>Ga0209181_10001153_pt1 | contig 46967 bp, 35 predicted proteins | sample MAT05_FD_187208 | JGI IMG/M metagenome (GOLD analysis project Ga0209181, IMG submission 187208) | Freshwater microbial communities from Lake Fryxell liftoff mats and glacier meltwater in Antarctica - MAT-05 (SPAdes) (version 2) | ecosystem: Environmental > Aquatic > Freshwater > Ice > Liftoff... | reverse complement strand
GTATCCCATCCCCGCCCACGCCCGGTTTCGTTGCGGTTGGTAAAACAACTGGCAATACTAAGCATGTTGTACCCGTTTTTTACGGCCCAATCGAGGAAAAGTGTCCGTGCATTACCATCGTTCAGTTTTTCGGGTTCGTCCCAGTTGGTAGCAAAAAAACGATCACCTGCTTGAAAACTCTTGAACAAGGTTTTTGGCTGTCTCCCCTGGCCAAGCCAAAATGGGTTGAAGGCATTTTTTTGCACCCTTCCCGGCTTATCGGAAGGAATGCATCCAAATTCACCCGAGGTTTTCTTCCCATCGTCGGTAAACCAATATTCATAAGCCCATTCGCCATATTCATCGGGGCTGAAGCGTATTTTCCATTTATTGTTCCCATCGTAAAATCCTGAATGATTGAAAACCCGTCCATCACCTGAAGTCATCTTCACACTTAACGTTACATTGCGCAGGGGATCGGTGTAGATTTTATTGTTTTCAACTTCCAGCTCCCATAATTGGTAGATTTCAACTTTGGGCAATTCGTCCCAAGTCCCTTGACCATAAATTGAAATTCCAAAAAATGCTGAAAAGAAAACTCCTAAAAAATATCTGGCGACATACATAAAACTTATTTTTTTAGGGTTTCGGTGGTTTCATTATTTTTTAATTTATTCATCATTTGTTTTCCTTTTCCGGCCTTAACCAGAATAATTCCTCCCCAACGGGCACGGCTGAATTCGGCGCCATCGGTACCAACTGTTGCTGTAACTTTAAGCATATCGCCAGGTTTTAACTGAATGTTTTCAATCAGGTACGAGAAATCTACTCCTTCTTCGTAAGAGAATGTACTTAGCCGAACTTTGAAGTTCATTGCCTGTTTGCCATTGACTGAAAGTACGTACGCAGATTCGCCATCGTATTCGCCCACACCGCTGAAAATCAGGTCGTATTTACCTTCCCGAAATTTAAATTCAAGTTGGGTCGTAGCTGATTTCAACTTGGTCGGATTAATGGCCAGCCATCCTTTGTGCCTGTAGAAACCAGTATTTTCAATCGGAAAGTCGCTGGCGCTGATCAAGATAGTACCGATGCCAGTTTCTGCTGCGGCAGCTAAAAAAGCCGAAATATTCTTTTCATCTGTTAAATGAGACTTTGATGCCTGTTGCTGTGCCAACGAAATTGCACTTACACACAGAAGAGTAAAAATCAGTATGATATTCGATTTGTTCATTTTTAGGTTTTTCTTGATTCAATAATATTTGCTAATAGTCATTTTATTTTATGGTATTAGAAAACATGTATTACAAATTTCTATTTCATTATTTTTCCGTAGAGCATTTTTAGAAATGTGGTTTTTGGATTTAATGACTTATCCTTAAAAGAAACCAGGCCTCATCCCAAATTCCACCAATTTCAATTTAATATGCGTCTGTTAAACTCTTAACCTGTATTTGCCGAACCAGCTTTTTTAAATCATTTGATTTCACTTGTACTATTCTCTTCTCTCCCGGTAACAAATCAAAATAATTATCGCTGAAAGCATTGATTGTACCTGGAAGCAACAACCAAATACTTCTTGCTAATTTACCCGTGGTTAGTTCAATTTCATTTTCACTGATTTGCTTTATGCCAATCTTCACTTTTGGCAGGTTGAGAAATTTAGGCTTTTCAAAATAATATTTATTGCTGCTGACTGCTACATCATTCACCAATAACCTCATGCTTAAAACCACATTTTTCCTGGTAGTTTCATTTACCCAGTCGGCCTCGTTTATACCAAACACTTGCATGCTGCTGTTTTCGGCTAGTACAACTTGCTTTCTATCCTGCTTCAGAATTTTACCATCAAAATCAATCAATAAAATTTGAACAACTGCTTTTGCCTTTTTATAAACATCAGATACAGCAAATATTTTGATGCTGTCATTTTCTTTTACAGGCGAAATAAGGTAATCAGCATAGGCACGTTTTGCCATGTACTGCTGTGCCTTCCACCGGCCATAATAATCCATACTGCTCCAGGAAGCTACGGGCCAGCAATCGTCTATCTGCCAGAACAATGTCCCCATGCAATAGGGTTTTGCCCTGCGGTGAGCTTCAATAGCAATTTTAATTCCTTCTGCCTGCAATACTTGCCCAACGTATAAGAAGTTTTCGAAATTTGCCGGCACATTAAACATGTCTTTCATGTAATGTGTTATGGTGCCGTTGCCAATGGTGCTGCGCTGGTGAGCATTCATCACTTCAGAATTAATATCATGATCGGCTGGCAGGGTATATTTTTTTACGGTTTCAAATTCGGGAAATGATTGAAAGCCATATTCGCTCATAAACTGACCCACCACTTCATTGTATTTTTCAAAAGGCTGTTTTCCCCACCACACACCCCAGTAATGAATATCACCACTGGCTAAATTGAAATTAAACTTCATTGAATAATTTTCCGGCGACGGGGAAGAAGACCAGTAAAACTTCTCGTCATCATTTGCTTTTACCGCAGCCGGTAAAATATTGTGAAAGATATCTGCATACATATTAAAAATGCTGGCCGAATCTTTGGCTGTTTTGAAATTATCCTTTGAATGACCCCAAAATCCTTCGTTCATAAACTGGCCAATCTCATTGTTGCCACACCACATTGCAATGGATGGATGATTGCGAAGCCGCTTAACATTATAAACAGCCTCCGCCTGGATATTCTTTCTTACACTTTCCAAAGGTGGAAACATAGCGCATGCAAACATAAAATCCTGCCATACTAAAATCCCCTTCTCATCGCAGAGCTCATAAAATATATCATTCTCATAAATACCTCCACCCCATACCCGCAGCATATTCATGTTTGAGGAAACGGCGGTGTTGATCACATGCTCATAACGCTCCCTGGTAACACGGGGTAGAAAATTATCCTGCGGTATGTAATTGGCACCCTTCATAAAAACAGGTTTGCCATTTACTTTAAAATAAAATGATTTGCCTTTTGCATTGTTTTCATTTACCAGTTCAATGGTACGCAGGCCACGTTTTACATTCTTTGAGGCAAGCACCCCGGTTTCATCTGATAGTACTACTTTGAATGTATACATAGCCTGTGCTCCCATTCCGTTGGGCCACCACAATTTTATATTGTTCATGCTAAAGCGTACATTAACGGTAGCCTCGCCTTTCAGGAGCAATACTTCTTTTTTGAATACAGGAGTGGGTTGATCATCTATAAAAATGCTGAGTGTTTTTACACCGGCTGCAGAAGCTGTTGTGGTAAGCTGTGCCTCCAAGTGAGCAGTGTTTCCGGCAATGCTCAATTGTTTGATGAACAAATCTTCTACCTGCAGATGGTTCCATGTTTGAATATAGACAGGCCTCCAGACACCGGATGTTACAAAACGCGGACCCCAATCCCAACCAAAATGATAACCGGCTTTACGTGTAAAAACACTTACCCTTTTTTCTGCCTGGTCATTATTACTTACCGGAACTTTATAGGGAAGGCTTTCGTATAAAGGCATTACTTTATTAATGGGCGAATAAAAAACAATCCGAAGTTTATTGGAACCCTTCTTAATGTATTTTTTTATATCTGCCTTCCATAAAAGAAACATATTATCTGCAGTAATCAGTTTTGTATCATTCACAAAAACATCTGCGTAAGTATCCAGTCCTTCAAAAACGATTTCAATATTTTCGTTGTTTAATACAGCATCATCGATCGTCAGTTCTGCCTGGTATTCCCAATCTTCTTTTTCAATCCATTGCTGATCCTTTTCATTGGTGCGGTAATAGGGATCTTCTATTTTTTTATTGGCTAACAGATCTGTATGCACCGTTCCGGGAACAGTGGCTTTCATCCATTCACTATCGCCTTTTTTTCTGAATTGCCAGTTGCTGTTCAGCTCAATCCTTGTTGTTTGTGCATACGTATCTCCTGCAAGAAGGAATAATGACAGTATGAAAATTATATTTCGCATTTAAGTTCTTTTTATTCAACAGTGATAAATCCCTTTGCCCTGATGATTTTACCACGGTAGTTAAACTCCGTATCTCCAAAATTCACCACTGCTTTCTTACCTGATGAAAAAACAGTTTCCTGCACTTTATGATCAGCCGTAACAAAACGATGGCTCAACATTTCATCATAGCCAATTTTTTGCAGCCAGGGACATACGTTATTGTAACTTTCAATAAAAGTATTTTTATAAGCATCCCAGCGGTCACGGTCTATACTCCATAGCGGAGCCGAGCCGTATAAAATATTGAACATATCTTTCTTCCACCAAATCTCAGGCGTATGATGATTGCCATCTTCCCAGCGCCATGAGGTAACGATTGCATCATGATACACCAGTTCGTATAAAGGCACTCTTGTATATTCGTTGATAGAATAATTGAGGTACTTATCATTTGCCACCCTTGTGCCAATCATCTGTGTTGGGCGTGCATTGCTTCTCCAGTCACCTGTATAAAAAATGGTACCCTTTTTCTCAATACCTGAGCCCCACCAGGTTCGCTGCAAGGTCATCATTCCATGAACAAATACACTGCTGGACCCGGTAAAATCTGCGCCCCATTCACCACCCATGTACTGGCCGTATTTCTCTGCAATAAATTTGTAATTTTTAATTACCTCTTCTGCAAACTGCTGACGGGTAAGCCGGTGTTCCGGCGCATAACATTCAAACAAACCATTGGCCTGGTAAACATCCAGGAAGTAAGCTTCATGTGGATACTCTTTCATTTCACGTGATACTCTTTTTTCAATCTGTGGCCGCATCACTGCCGGACAACTGGTATGCCCAAACTGATTAGAGTATGATTTCCCATCCTTATTCCTTGTAACCAACTCATTAAATAATCCGGGGTAAGATGTACGTGCAAACCGATTGGGGCCATTGTCATCTACCACATTTGCAATAGTGTCCCGCAACTTCAAATCAGTAAACAATTCATAAACACCTGCTGCATAACCCAATTCTTTTAATGTATTGTCATATCCAATTTCAGGATATGGTGTATGATTGGCATCCCATAAGAGCATCGCTTTTTCAATGCCAGCTTGTTTTAATTCTTTAGCAAAACTTACTTCTCTTGCATTATCCCATACATAGATATGAGGTGCGCCAATCATTTTTGCTATGGACGGTGTTTTCTTTTCATTTTCTTTAAGGGTAATTACGTTGTTCTTCTTCCAGCTATACTCCCTGTATTTTTTGCATTGTGCTACATAGCCACCTTTATCAAAAAAATGATAGGTTACTTTTCGGTTATAACCAAATTGCTGCATGGATGGTAACCAAAGCGGTGCAAACGTAATGAGGCCATTCACCCGCATGGTATTTAGCGTAGCATCATAAGGCGTTTCAAGAATGGCCATATAACCTGTTTCAAACTTTGTATCTGTAATGCCCATCCAGGGCATGGCCAATCCACCTCCGCAGAAGAAAGGCCTGCTTGTACCAATCGGATAAACTTTATCATCAACAGGCAGCAATAAGCCTTCGCTATCGGTTTGAAGCAGGAAATAATTTTTACCAGGCGTTAAAAATGCAGCAGGGAATATCATGTCTTCAATCACTATGTTTTTATCAGCATTTAAACCAATTTGCAATGTAGCTGCTGCCGTTAAAGTAAAACTTACTTCAAACGTATACTTACCCTTAAACGCTACAACCAAAGAATTGCCTTGCTGATTAACCTGCCCAACCTTCCACTGGTCTTTATATGCTGACTGCTGCCAAACTTTATTGCAGCGCTTATCTGTTACTGTAAGCATGGCAGTTTGATCATTAAATTTTATTTCAAGACTGCTGTTGGAAATGGTCCACACTTTGCAATAAGCTCCCAGCGCAACCAGGAGCAATACCACTGTTAAACAATTTTTTTTCATATCCATAACGATCGCTTTGTTTATTCGAAAAAATTTGTTTTCTTGTTATTTAAATGCGGGTTTTCTCAAATTACCACATACCCCGGTCATGCATGATTTTGGTGTAGCTATCCCCTTTTTTAATTTTGTTATTGATCTTCAACACCCGGTAATGATCCAGGGGGATATTGCTAATGCCGCCAACACCACGCAACTTTCCGTTCCAGGTTTTTTCAGGATGTCCCCATAAACCCTCACCATATAATGTGTTTGAACCTGCAATGTCTGATACTACCATACCGTATTTCTGCATGGCTCTTGCCAATACTATTTCTTCAGGGGTTAAGTTGAATTTGGATATATCCAGCGCCGGATCCAATTGAATAACTGCACCCTCCGGAATTCCACCGATAATAAAGCCATCGGTCCATATCGCCGGAAACACATGTTCCTGGTATGCATTCACCCTGGTAGCACAAGCCAGTTTGTGTTTCACCTCGCCCGATAATATTTCGTTGTACATAATTAAGCCTGCGGTAGCGGGTACTCCTGCAGCCCGGCTGGGACCGAAATAATGAATGCTTTCACCATTTTTAATGCTAAACGACTTTGCAGAAAAAACACCTTCACCATCAATGCTATATTTCATGCCGGTTTTTGAAGTCCAACTGCCATCTGCATTTTTAAACAAACCCCACATATCCCAGGCTATTCCGTTTTTCCAGTCAACCAACGCACAATGTGCATCGCCTTGTGGATCAGCCTGGGCCTCAAGTGGTATGGGAACAGGCTCTTTATCAAATGTTGCACCATGCCCATAAGCAGCCCGTTTGGTATTCCATTGCTTTTGCTCTTCTTTACCCAGGTAATACTTTTTCACTACAAAGCGTGGCGTTGTTTCGGTAACATCATAAACCGGAATGGTCCAGGAAGTAAGATTTATGCGAAAGAATGCGCCGCTGCACTCCCGTTTTAGTAATCCGATAAAATGAGCGTTCTGCGGATCAATTTCCGGATTATCAGGAATGGGTTGGTTCCAAAAACTGGTTTCAGAAAAAAACCTTCTTTGTTGAGCGGCCGGTTTCACTTTGGCTATTGAATCCTGGGCCATGGATGTAAACCCAACAAGAGCAAGCATGGCTACTATTAATCCCCGACGATAAGATACATTTTCAGCATTCATAATGTTACGCATTTTATTATTTTCATTTGATATTTTGATTTGCCATTTTGTTCAGGTAAAACGTATACCAGGGATAAAAATCACGGGGTGCTTTTTGCGCAAACGAGTTACAAACCACGAGGAGAATCCATATCAAAACAAGCAATCTTTTTATCAGTATTCATATCAATGTATCCTAATTTATATACCGCAAACCATAAGTTTCTGCAATGAATAGTTATATGAGGAGCTACTCATAATTATTCATTATGATTGAATCTTTATTTTTTTATATAAAATTAAACCATTTTATCAAATAACGGGCTAACGGGAGCAAAAGCTTTCTGATTATTTATGCAATCGTCTTCACAAACCATCTCCATACGATCCATACAACCCGTTGGCCGATCACCATTCTGTTACTTTTTTTACAGATGTTGTGCAGGCAGGCTCCCAATATTCCATTTGACTCAATTCGTTTTTACGATCCATCCATCGGCATATTTAAAAAGTGCCTGTATCAAACAGGATAAAGTTTGAGCCCTGTTAATGGGTACCTGACCAGCTTTTACATCATTGGTTGCATTGAAATTCCAGCAGCGTTCTTTACTTATTATAAATTGAAGTGAGTGCCTGAAAGAAGTCATCTTCCATTTTCTGCACATTGATTTCAGAATAAATTTTGATCAACCGCTGCGTATTTTCCAGCGGCGTAAGCACTTCCTTCACTACTGCGTACCTGGGTTGTAGAAAAGCCTGTACCAATGCCAGGTCCCATAAAGTGCGAATGGTATCCTGCGGATTGGTTTCTTCCCATCGTTGTTTCAGCATTTGTTCAATCGGTACATTGCTGCGCAGCTTTTTGTACAGCGCATCTCTTTTAAACCTGTAAGGTAAAGCCACATCAATTGGCATAATGACCAGATCCACTGAAGCGTTATCCAACAAATAATCAAATGCATTTAAATCGTTGCGGATATTGAATTCGCTTTTATTCCAGTACCCCTTGTTCACATTATATTTTGCGCCTAACGCATAACAAACAATATGTTTTGCAATGCTTGTATCAAGGGCTATGACAGAAGCAATATTGGTGAGGGCACCCAGGGTAATTACAACCAATTTTTCGTTTTTCCCTACCCGCTTTACTTCAGCAATAATGGCCTTTGCCGCATCAGACGTCCTGGGTTCTTTTCCACCCCAGGCACGACCCATTTGCCTGTCAGCACCAAGCGGATGAGCAATTGACAACCTGCCCATTACTTTCAACAGGTCTTCATTTAATTGTTGAGAAATTTGAACCGTATTGATATTTTTTGTATTGTACTGATTCCACTTTTCAAATGCAATCAAATCGGCATTATTAAAGTGTGCAGAACTTACACCAACTACTTCAATAGAGGGTTCGGCTAAGAGACGGGCCAATGCATAAATGTCATCCGTTTCATTTCCTGTATCTGCATCTACCCAGACCTTCTGTTTTTGGGCTATCGCATAAATACTAATTGTTGATAGCAGTATCAGTAAGCTGAATAATTTGAAACAGTATTTTTTTGTTTCTTTCATCGTATACCTTCCTTTAATTTTTCGCCAGAATTATTAATGCAATGCCAATGACGTATAAAAGCAACATGATGTACAAATTGCGGTAAGTTGATCTGGATGCATTGGCAAATTCTTTCCAGATGAATATTCCCCAAATGGCTGCGATTACCGTAGCCCCTTGCCCCAGGCCATAAGAAATTGCAGGACTTGCTTTACTTGAAGCAATGATGTTAAACGACATACCGATATGCCAGATAACGCCACCCAGTATTCCTACGAGATGATCTTTAGCTGAACCATTGAAGTAATCTTTTATACTGAGTTTGGTTCCTGCAAAAGGAAACCGCATCAGCAACCCATTGAATAAAAAATTACTCACCACTAAACCAATTGCAAAAAATACCAGGGCGGTATAAGGAGTAAGTTTACCAATCTCCGGTGCATCAAAATCAGCAGCCATTGATACTGCCACATATTTGTAGAAAAAGCCCATCAGCACACCGGCAACCACGGCCAGTATTAGCCCTTTTGATGAAAAAGTTGAATTGCCTTTATTAACCTGTTTGTATGCATTGGCATTGATAATGATTGCAATGGCAATCAGAGCAACGCCACCAAAAAGTAAGAAAGCATTCCCCTGCGGATTGCCGGCATAATTTACAATAACGCCCAGTATTAAGGCGATACCGATACCTACCGGAAAAGCCACGGCCATACCTGCAAGCGCAATTGCTGAAACCAATAAAATATTGGCAAGATTAAATACAACGCCACCAATGAATGCAGAAACTAAGTTACTGTTATCAGCCTGTTTCAAATCGTCTAAAAACGGCCGGCCTGTATCGCCGCTGCTTCCCATGGTAAATGCCATGATGATGGAAAGCAATAAAATACCAAATGCATAATCCCAGTAAAACAGTTCGAAGCGCCATTTGGATGAACTTAGTTTGGTAGTATTGGCCCAGGAACCCCAGCAGAACATGGTGATGATGCAAAATAAAATGGCTGTGGAATAAGATTGTATTACAAACATATTTATGTATTTAGCGAGAAACAATAAAGGTGAATATTCTTTTCATAAAGTATAATTTGATTTTACTTGTTAATCTATTTCCTTTCTAAATGGCGCTGACGATTGTGCACCCATTTTGGTAACAGAAACAGCAGCAGCCTTGCATGCAAACTCAACCGCTTCTTTCCAATCTTTTCCCTCTGCCAATGCAACTACTACGGCGCCATTAAACACATCGCCTGCAGCAGTTGTATCAATTGCTTCTACTTTAACAGACCCGATGATACCTTTAAACGAATCTGTATCTACATAAGCTCCTTTGCTGCCCATTGTAATAATAACATGCTGTACCCCCTTTGCTTTAAAAACATCCGCAGCCTTTGCAGCGCTTGCTTCATCCGTTACTTCAATACCAGTAAGTAATTCGCTTTCAGTTTCGTTGGGCGTAATTAAAAACAAGCCTTTATAAACCACGTCAGGCAATTCAGCAGCGGGTGCAGGATTCAATACAAAATTGATGTGATTTGCTTTTGCATACTGCGCCAAAAATTCAATTACCGGCAAGGGTGTTTCCAACTGCGTGATTAGCCAGCCAACATGAACTAAGATTGACGAAGCGTTTGCCAGGTCATCTACAGAAAGCAATGCATTGGCGCCCGATGCAACGACGATAAAATTCTCTCCCTGCCCGTTGATGGTGATCACTGCTACACCGGTTGGTGCTGTGTCGTCTATTAGAACAGCACTCACGTCAACGCCGTCATTTGCATATTGGGTGATCGCATTGTTGCCAAATGAATCGTTGCCAACTTTACATATAAAACTTACATCACCACCTAATCTTGCAGCAGCCACCGCCTGGTTAGCTCCTTTGCCTCCCTGGAAGACAAAAAATTCACCACCCAAAATTGTTTCGCCGGGCTTTGGGAAACGGGATGTCTTTAATACCATATCCGTATTTGAACTACCCACCACTACGATTTTGTTTTTCATGATTCGTTATTTAGATTTTTGAATCCAGGTTGAAATTGCCCCACCCGTTTGGCTGGCATCTGCATAAGGAACGAGGATGATATTTTTTTCTATGCTGTTTGCCGTTGCTTTTAATTTAAAAGCTTCTCCACCAATCCAATTGTTTGGAAGTACGGACACCGCGTTTTGTAATTGAATACGGTTTGTATCAACCGTTACGCCCTCAGCGGCGAAGCCATTGATATTTTTATCAAATGCCAACACCTGCGGACCTCTTTGAATGGCTATTTGGCCGGGATAACTTTTACCTCCATCTAATACAATGGCTGGCATGCTGAAATTGATAAGTACGTTGTCACCCTTCTTCCATACTCTCTTTACAGATACAATTTCACTGGCACTTACATCCTGTTTTTTTCCATTAATGGTGATTGTAAACGCTTCGGCCCAATAAGGTTTTCTGAAATCGATGGTGTATTGTGCATCCGTAGTTTTATCTACTCGGATGGCAACTTTTCCATCTGACAGAAAATTGGTTGTGGTGATAAATGAAACTTTTGCGTTGTTTGCAACCTCAGTTTCATAGGTACCTGGCTGGTAAAAAAGAAAAGATGGTTTGTTGTTAATTTTTCCATTCACAAATAAAGGTATCATCGCCAGTGCCCTTGGCACACTGCTCATGCAACAGGTGATGGAGCATCCATAAGGTTTTGCGCCCATCAATGGCGTATAATAACTTACACAGCCTGTTTGTGGATTTTCAGCGCCCGTTAAATGATTGTACACCGATCGCTCAATTTCATCGAGGTATTTCATTTGGCCTGTTATACTAAACAACTGGTAATTAAACTGCACCCAGGTAGTGGTTACACAACCCTCGCCCATATTGGATTTATTTTCAGCAGGTAGTACCTGGTCGTCCTGGAAATGTTCAAATGAGCTGGTGGTACCTGTTATGTATAATCGATTGGCTGCAATATCGTTCCATGCTGCCAGCACAGGTTTCAAAAATTGTTCATCATTGGTAAGGCGGTATAACTTAACTACACCAAGCAGGTTTGATAGCATTTCATAAGCCTTTGCATTGGCAACTTTATCTACCCGACCGATTGAATCCAAAGTAGAAATAATGCGAGGGCCTCCTGGATTATTAAAACTTTTGATTAGGAAGTAAGAATAGTCTAAATATTTTTGATTGCCCGTGAACCGGTATAACTCACCCATTGATTCCAGTATACAGGTTGCTGCCATACCAACATGACCGCCTGCACGAACAATATCTTTTTGTCCTTTTTCAGTTCCGAATGTTTTCATCAACAGGTTACCTATTTTTTCAGAGGCGGATAAAGCCGGTTTAAAGCCAGACAATTCATAATACCTTAACAAGCCCATTAAATCGTACCGGTGGCTCCATACATCCCAGCTTGTCCAATGGCTATCCATATCATAGGTACCTAAATATCCATCCGGTAACTGTGCAGCGATGAGTTGCTGGGCGCTGCGGTCAATTTGAATTTTCAATGCCGGATCGGCAGTATTAGCATAACTATTACAGGCTGCCTCCAGGAATTTCCCAATGTGTTCGCCAATCCATGAATGATTGCCGGGCCTGTTAATAAATCCGGCAAGGATAGCATCCTCATCCACTTTATACAGGCGCTGTTGGGTGTTTGCTTTTATGCGGTCTCCCAACCATCCTCCTACTACCTGTTTATCCTGTTCAGCAGGTATATATTTTTGTGTTGCTTTATAAGCAACCACGGGAGCTTTATGTTTATACACAATGTTATCGTAGCCGAATTCAGCATTCCATTCTTCCTTGTACTGATAGGCAGGCATATCAATGGAATAAACAATCTTGAGGAAGGGTGAAGAAGAACTGTATGGAAATTGGATGTCATTTTTTCCAACAGCAATTGTCACATTTTTTTTAACCGAATTAATTTTGTCGCCATTGAAATTGTAGAAATCAGCATTTACGACAGCGTCTGCTTTAATAGGTGATTTATTGGTGACCGATAATTGATAATGCAGCTCTTTATTGAGAATAGGCGCTTTTGTGTCCCCGTTTTTCAAACCCGAACTATAAGTAAATAAATGCCCGGGTGTGGCAGCACTAAACGTTGGAATCTTTGATACCTGGAATGAACCCCAATGCCTCACCTTGATGGCAATTACATTTTCTTTATCCCACAATATATCGTCTTTACCAACCAGATAATTGCGATAAGTATCACCAGAACCTGTTGAGCCAATCAATTTCCCATTTAAATAGGTGTCATCACTTTGAGCAATTTTGCCCATGCTTAAAGTAAGCAACCCGGTTTTTTCGAAGGCCGGCTTTAGACTGGATGGAATTACCACCCGTTTCCGGATCCACAATAAACGGTTGGCGGTTGTTTTACGGTCATCGCTCCATTTTAACTGTGCTAAATCTGTCCATGGAGCATCATTGTATTCCGTTTTGCTGAATTCTTTTGCGTCATCAAAACTTATTTTCCACGGGCCTTCAATGGCAAAGTTCTGCGCTGTTGCAGGTATATAACTTATAATGGTACTTAAAAGTAGCGCTAAGATTTTGATCGCTTTCATAATATTGATTTGTTAATTTGTTTTACTGCCAGGTTATTCCGGCTGTTTGTTTTTCCAAAGTTTAAAATCATCCCAATAAACCTGTAATGTTTTTCCATTCTTCTTTACATGATGATTAACTCTTTTGAAGTATACAACTTCATCGGGTTATAACCCATCGTAAATCCCCGGTACACCTATGTTGAAGAAAGATTCTTTTTATTACCGATACAGCCGGCTGCTCCTGCAAAAATCAAAATGGCTAATCCTGCCACTGCATGGAAAAGCCACTTGTTCATTATTTTTTTACGCTTCTTCATAAATCACATTTAATACTTGTTTTGCCCGCTGGTATGGCATAATAAAATGCACAACAAAAATTTTGCATCGGGTAAGGCTTACCGTAAATAACATTCCCGGCAGTATCCTTCGGTTCGTACTTAGGTTTAAACCTATTTTTCTCTTCCATTGTATTACCTCCTGCAAGTAATTCCTGGTATGTTTCAAAAGATGTGTACGCATCACTATCGCAAATATTTCCATTACCTTTTGCAGCAGGGCCTGCATAGTTCACTTCAACTATTCCTTCACTGAAAACACTGTCCACCATTAATCGAAGTGTATGAGATCCGGTAACTATTACATGATTGATTTTCCTGCTTTTGCCGCTTTCCTTAATTTCAAAACCATACTGTAATGCTTTTTGAAGTGTGAGTGTATCGATACGTAACGGAGGCTGTGGCATATTAAAAGTAATTTCAAGGAAATTGGTACCACGTGATATCTGACCTGGTTGCATGGGTGACCATTTCTCGCCTTTTATCACTGTTTTATAATACACTTTGGCCATCATTTCTCCATACCATCTGCTTCCATTTGGACAAAGATGCCCCCCTCTGTCTGTAACAGGATATACAGGACCAGCCAATACAATACGGGGATCTTTTTTTGCAAGCTCCAACTGTGCCATACCGATAGGAACATCAAAATCGCGGGTGTATTGAGCGCCACATTGATAGGTAATAAAAACAGGTGATTGTGCTTGCTGATAGATTGACTTTACATCAGTAAGCATATCATTTACCAAAACAGAAAAATAATTTTTATACGCTGCTTTTTCTTTTGTTGCTGGCGTATTGGGCTGCCATCCCTGGTTAACCGCAGTTGTATAATTGTATTCCCCCTGCATCCATAATATTGCTGAACAATTGATTGTCTTATTCATTTTATCCGCAGCCAGTTTTGACACTTCCGCTCCCTTTATAAAATGATTGTACCATTTCCCTTCACGATTGGGGCAGTTTTTCATCAGCAGCTCAATTGACTTGCCTCCATCTCCGCTGCTGGTAGCAGCAAATTTGCGTATTGTATTACCAGGAAAATATTGATCGAATTGATATTTCGCTGCATTTACAAAACCAATAACGGGGGGCTCACAATTAAGCTGGTTGCCGGCATTAATTGAAGTATCTGCCAGCACCTCCTGATTTGTTTTTTTTGAACTGATTACGGGCTTTGAAACCAAGGCCGTAAAGCGAATTACAGGCGTATCAAGGTTGTTGTTAAAATTTGACCATACCTGGCTGCCCAACATTAAATTTCCCTTGTAATTTTTTACAGAAATTGAAGGAGCAGTTTGCTGACCGGTAGAAAGGCTTTGACCATAAATAATTACCTGGTTGATATCTGAGGAAGGGCTTTGAAAATAAGGATTGTGATTCAATTGTTGGGCCATGCCATACGCTTTGTTATTAAGGATTGCTTCTTCGGCTGCATACCGGAGATTTTTTGCAAGCAACCCATCAATCACCATTCCTTTTTCTTCCTTAATGATAAATAATTTTCGTGTTGGCATTTTGCCCAGCATTGTTAGATACAAAACTGTTGCACTTAAATACACACCTTCACGGCGTGGATGTGATTTATCCGCTATATGCAGTTCCTTCCCAGGGTTACGCTGAAAAAAAATTTTCCACGCTAACCCACAGGGTGCAACCAATGCACCCAAATCTTTACCTAACCTGTTGTATTCATACTGAATCGTGTCGCCCATCAATGGCCTGTTGGCATAACCCCAGGTCATATACAACACAGTAACAGCGCCGCTTTTCTTAACTACAGAATCAAATTTTGTTGCGTAGGTTCTGAAGGTTTCCACATTGCGGAGTGTAACTGAACTTTGATCCTGCAGTACCACAAAATCGTAATGGTTTGTTTCAATCATTTTCAGTGCTTTACCTTCTTTCCAGTGTCTTTCAAGTAAGGCTCCGCCTTTTACAACAAAATCAGTTGAAACAGGCTTGCCATAAAACGATCCCATTTCTTTTATACGAAATGGAATTTCAGGATTACTTTCACCCATACCGGCATAGGTATAGCTATTGCCAATAAACAATATCCGTGTAGAGTCTTTTTTAAAAGCATACCCGCTTTGTAAAGTACAAAGCCAAAGCATGCAGTAAAAAGATTGCCGTATAAAAAACGATGTTATATTCGGATAACGATTCATTTTGAAAGACTCTTTTTATTGCCGGTTAATTTTTTATACCGAAATAATGTTTCCAGGTAATAATAATCAGCACTGTTATTCAGAATTGATTGCGGAAATTTTGAAAGGGTCTTATGACTATCCTTTATTCCCCTGTATAGTGTTGCCGCATATTCACTTTCTTTTCAACATTAATTTTAGTTTGTGCGTACGATTGATTTTAAAAGAAAAACATGCACACTGATAAAAATACTTTTACTGGTTGTTATTACCCTTATTATTTTTAGTTAGTTGTTAGATAAGGTTTGTATAAAAAATAATGCCCTGTTTATCCAGGGCACTTTAGCATTTTTATATGTTTCAGAATTGTTTGTCATGTTGATTGCTTTTAGGTTTAAAAATTTGAATCGAACCATCACAACAACTTAGCACAACTGCGACGACCATTATTTGAACCCACACTCTTTATTTTAATTTGACTGACTTTTACCCTAATAACATTTTAAAAATGGTAAAATTTAAAATAAGAACTGCGATGTAGAAACATACAGTTCTTTAACTAATGATTACTGCTATTGGCCGGGCCCAAAAACAAATACTAAAAAACCCGGGAGAACGGTACAATCAGCGACTGATGCTGATTAATTATTTGATTGAATACAATTAACACGCTCATACAAAAAGCGTAATTACAGATGAAACAAAACCTGTTTATATCAATGTACTGCGATAAACAGCGACCAACACCCATTCCAAAGATCAAATTATTGATGGAACGTCTTAGCAAAAGCAATCAAAAAGCGAAAAAATTGAATAACGAAATGGTTGCAATCGACATAATTGGTTTCCCAATAATTGGTTTACCAAATATAAGATGTATTTTCTTCCACGAAAAATTTTTATTTTTTTGAGAGGATATTCAACCACAAACGCAAGCAAATCTAGAGAAATTATTCACCGCTTTTACGCAGAATACCGGTTGCCTCATTCAGGTATAATAAGTTAACTATCCAGCTTACATGAGGCACCCTTTCCGGAGGTTAATTGTAATCTGGTAAACCAATTTTATTTTATAGATCAATGTAAAAATATCCTGAAAGTCTGCATACGATTATGCCCTATCGCCGTGTTGAGCTTTCCTTTTTCAAGAGGTATCGCCTGGTCATCGGTTTCAATGTGGGTGCTGCCAAATGCCTTTGCCATACCCGCATTGGATGAAATGATCACCGGTTTATTATTATCTGCCAGGTTCCAGACCCGCATAATAATACCCTTGTCAATTCCTTCTTCAGCAGGCTTTAAAGCCCATACTATTGTATTGGTATCTGATACGGACAATAATGAGAAACTGCTTCCATTATAGCCGGAACCGCCAGTAATTTTCCCCGCTGTCAAAGGGTTTTGATGCTGCAATGAAAACCGCATTGCGGTAGTTGAATTAAAGTTTCCTGTATGAGGCTTCAATGCTAAAAAATGTTCAAAATAAGCATCCCCATCCTGGTTTACCATGCCCAACCAATTATCTACCTGTGCTGCTGCCAATACTTTAATTTGAGCGGTACTATCGTCAAGGACGGTACTGGTGCTATTGCCTGTCTTCATAAAATAAGCGTCCCTGTTAGAGATGATCATTCCATTTTCAGTGTCCGACATATCAGCGAAATGGTTTATTGCTAACCAGTCAACCCTGTTGGCGGTATCAGCATAGTGCCCACCCTTTGAAATTGTTTTTGCATGCAATATGGCCCCCGCCTCTTCATGCCAGGTATCCGGCTTGCTAAGGTTTAATGAGAAGGAATAGGTAACAGGTTTTGCATCCAGGTTTTGAGTGATGTAATTCTCTATTTCAATACGATCACTATTTGAAAAAAGGGTAAGCCTTGTTGTGTGTTTAATGGGTTTATAAGAAGAAGCGACCAGGGTAACAGAAACAGGGCCATTATTTTCAATTTTCATTTTCTCCCCATCATTTCCTTTGCCGGAACCGAGGTCATTAAAATATAAATTGCCGAGCTCTTTCACACATTCCCTGTTGTTGGTTTTATCTATTAAACTGGTTATAACCCCTTGTACAGTAAAGCTGATTTTATATAAGTTATTTTCTATCGTACTGTCTGTTACTGAAAAACGATTGACAAAGCTTGCAGGTGTTGTTTTTCTTCTTATTTCGAATACTTTGTAACCCAATGAAGGGATGCCTGTTGCTAAAATACGGAGGTACGATTTTTCTTTTTTTGTAATGATTTGAAAAGGAACTTCTTGTTGAGTTGCTTTATCAACAACACTTATTAATGAAGAACCGCTATACGCATAATCGCTATAGTCCGTTCTGCCCCAACTTAAAGGATTGAATACATAGAATGCCTCGTTGCCGCCTGTTGGTTTTGAAATTAACTGGCCCAGCCGTTTTGCCGCCTTGTTGTACAAAGTATCTACATAACCGTTAAAGATAGCCGCAGTTTTCTTTTGCCAGTCTGCCCGTTGTTTCCTGGTGATGTGTGGACCGTCAGCAGTCCAGTCATGTTCAAAGTACATTCCGCAGGCTAGCCATGCTTTCTCTTTTTGCTCTGCCAGATCGGTTGCAAATTTTTTATCCTTCAGAGCAACCAACGTATATATCGCTTCTGCTGTTCTCAACTTTTCTATAGAACGTTTTACAGAGGCGGAAACTTCTGCCAGTGACGCAAAACTGTTTCCCCATTCTGTACTTCCATAAGAAATGGTCTCAGATGGTAAAACAGCCCCGTATTGTTTTTCAATATCTTTAAAAAAATCTATTTCATTGGATACAATGACTTCATATTCCGCATCGGTTTTTTCTTTGGCAACTTTTGGAAAATTATCAGTAAGTGTTTTTAAATCATCTCCCCCTTTGCCAAAAGCACCTGCAATATGGTAAGGATAAATATCCTGTTGTTTTAACAGGTCTTTACAATCATCTACCGCATTGGCCTGGTGTGCCGCTTCTAAATACGTTCCAAATAAAAAGCGAAACTCTTTTTGTTTTGCCATATCAGTGTACCGGGGATGCACCGAATACCATTTCATCAATACCCGTTGCTCATCGAGGCCCTTATACCAGAATAGCTGGGGGCGTTTTCTTTCTAAACCATTTACCTTGGTGGCACATGCACAAACACCCTTCCAGGAATATTTTGCACCCGATCCGGCCCATAATGAAGAGAGCCCTAATGGCAATACCTGGTCTTCCATATTCAATACCAAAGAAAGATCGAGACCGTATTTTCGTTTTAATGAACCGGCATAATACATATCACGAATGGTAGCTTCTGCAGGCGCCGCACCCATCAAAACAATCATTGAATTTAAAGGCACGGTTATTTTTCCTTCTTTGATCTGATGAATCAATTTATCAAACTGTTCCTTACTTCTTGTTTGTTTGTAATTATACACCCAGTAAGACCCATCGCAGTTCCATTTGCTTTGCTGGTTGTAAGGCAAATGTGCAGTTGAATCATTCAGCTTTATATAATAATCCAGCATTTCTGAAAATGCTTTTTTATATGTTTCTTCATCGCCGGTCCACATGTAATCGGTGTGATCGTCGTTGGCGAGGTATATTTTTTTTTGCTGTGCATCTAGTGCCATAAAACCATTTATTTGCAGCATTATAAACAGCAAAATTTTCAGAACAAATAATTTGTTTACCTGCAGGTTATAGTTACCTGCTTTTCGGATTACATTTAATTTTTGCATATCAGTATTTTAAAATCTTATATGTTTTTATTCAATAAATTGTATACGTCAACTATTTAACACATCTGAAACCGATTGTACCGGCCCTGTCAAAACCAGTTTTCATTATAAAGAATTTACTGTGTGAATCTAAAGGTTGCTCACCACCTGGACTATTGTTGTTTGCTGTGCCCGGAAAATACCAACGGGAAGTTTGTAACGTCCAGTTTGCGCAACCGCCACGTAATGTGACAAACCAGTTATGTCCATCAAAGCGTTCACTTTCGTTCCATTCCCACACTTCATTAAAAACAAATTCCTTTCCATGTGTTTCACCAGCTACCTGCCACTCCCATTCAGTAGGTAGCCGCATGCCGGCCCATTTTGCATAAGCTCTTACATCATCAAGAGACACATACACCACCGGCCTGTTTCTTAAAGAATCCGGGCACCGCATACCTTTCCAGTGTTTCAAAAAATTAATTTTGTCAACAGGATGATAGTTTGACGACTTCAGGAATAACTCAAACGCCTCATTGGTAACAGTCCGCTCCATTATTTGAAATGGAGCCAACGAAACGTTTGTATGATGAACAATTAAATCTGCGCCAGTGGCATTTTTCACCTGGTTATAGTCATTGTTATTTTTTGCATTATCATCCACAAAACAACCACATTCCCTTTTTACATGGCTTGTTTGTAAAATATATTTTCCTGCTGCAACCTGCAATAAATCTTTAGTAGTTACGGTGGCGGAAGAATTATTTACCGGTACAGGCTTTGCTGACTTTGTAGAAACATACTGCCCATGCACATCGTCTATTGACCCTATTTTTTCATCCTCTTTCCGATGTTTCCTGATCAGTTTTAAAATATCAACAGATGCCGTACTTTTCAACCCCAACACACAGGAAAACCTTTTTAATACCAGGGTAATTTTAGATGCTGTTACATTTAATTTTTTACCTGTCCACAAGTCATAATATTCCATTTGATCATCATCAACCAACAAATCCATTTGCAATATTATATCTTCTTTGTCTGAAATAATATTCCATATCCTTGCTTCCTTATTCTGCCAGGAAGAAATATGAACATTCTCATTACCTGAGGGCAGGTAAGGTTTCCATGAATCGGACGTGTACAAATATCCAAACTGCTGGTAGATTGCGTTTATCTTTCGCAGCGTGTGGCGGTCCTTCGCATTCCAAATATTCATGTGACCAAAAATATTTTCCCAAACCAATATTCCCTGTCCGTTAATCCAGCTGTAAGCCATATTGTTTTGCCGGTCGGTTGTCCATCGGTTAATCGTCCATTGTAAATGTTCGGGAATCAACCATTTTACCCTTGAAATACCATTGTTATTGTATGGCGTTAATGTTTGGCCCCACGACGTGGTGATGGCATTGTATCCCTGCACGTTTTGAAGTGTTGGATGATGTTCCGTTCCAATACTCACTCCCCTTTTGTATTTATCAAGTTCTTTTTGAAAACTATCACCATCAAACCAGGTATCAAAAAACAAACCATCTGCATCCGTTTTTTCAACCATTTTTCCCCAATGGGTTGCATCGGGAGTGCCAGTTCTACGGGTATCAATTTCCCATGGCATATAAGGAAAATATACTTTCACATTGTTTTTATGAAATACCTTCACAACCGCACGTACTGCATTGATGCCTCCCGGAATGGCATCCAGTATATCCCAGATATTGTGGTTATCAATACCAATATTGGGGTAACCAATCCAAATTAAAACGGATTGGAATCCGCCAAATTCCCGTTTCATTTTATCGCAATATTTCTGCGCTGTAAATACTTTTTTATCGGCGTCCCAAAAATCATTGTCCCATAAATAAGCAAAGCCCGAAATAAAGTTCCGCTTCACCCATTGTGTTTCGGGCCGTTGATATAATTGTTTATCAGTGCCGGCATTTTTTGGATAAAACGACGCCTTTTGTTCATTGTATATTTTTAAATTTTGTTTGCTGGCAGGTATGGATAATCTTAACCCGTGAACATTTACCTGTATTGCATTAGTATCATTGGTGTAAAAGAAAACTGCGGGCTGTACCATCAAATTTTTTGAATCAAAATCAGGGATTACAAACTCACTCTGCAGGGATGTACTATTTTCAGAGATGCTAATCGTACCAACGGTTTCCGATTTTACTATACTATGGCTCAACTCCTGCCCGCTTTTAATGTAGATTAAGTTCACCCTGAAATTCGAAATCCCCTTTTCATTTTTTGCATAACCATCAAACGAAATTTTATCATTGGGTAATAAACGGATTTGGTTTAATACCCGTTTATACGTCAGCCTGACATCGTTTCCTTTTTTAAGATTCACTTCAAGATAGGAAGAAGACGTATCATTCAAATGTTCCCGAAGATAAGTTTGGTAAGTTTTCATTTTCCTGAACCAGTCATTCCAGTCATCCGTCATGTTGGGTGGAGCAATTACTGTTTCTGTTTCTATGATGTCTTTGAAGGGGCCGTACTTCCACACTATTGGCGTAGCCCAATCGTTGCGCACTACCAATTGAGAAAATGGATAAGTCAGCCATTCCACCTGTCGGGCCGAGGGGTTTTGTGCATTGGATGATAGCGCAATATTTAATAAAACAAATAAACTCCAACTTCTAAACCGGCAAAATAACTGTATCATTATAGAAATTGATTTTTAGCGTTACCGAATTAAACCACCGACCTTTTCTTTAATATTGTTTTATCGCTGTAACCTTTTCCCTGTGCTGCAAAAACATAAATATCCGGCGATGGTGGCTCGCCTTTTACTTTTCCATCCCAACCTTTATTATTTCTGCATTGTTGTAAATAGTAATAAAGTGAGGACTATAATTTCCTTATCTTAATATTCCTGAACGAGACCTCATGTCCATGTTCCTGTAACAGGATCCTTCCCTTCTCAACGGTGCCGAACAAAGGCGAGGTCTTGTACTTACTTTTTCCCACTGCAGCAATATAAGCGTCACCACCTCTCTCAAACTCCAGTATTTTTATTCCATTCAACCAATGCTGTACATGCTTTCCTTTGCTTATAATTTTTGCAGTGTTCCATTGGCCAATTGCATTTGTTTTTTTGATGGTTTCATTGGGTGGAAAAATATCATACAGTGAACCGCATAAATGATTGGCCAGTTTATTGTCAGTTGCACCGGCATCATCCATTACCTGGTATTCCATACCGAGTTTGCCGCCGGTTGAATAATTGGTAAAAAAATATTTGATGCCGCTATTGGCTGTTTTACTTAACAGGAAATCAACTGACAATTCAAAGTCGGCGTATTCATCCTCAGTTACAATATCACCACCTTTCTGATTTTCCATCACCGTTAAACTTCCATTGCTGATCTGCCATCCTTTTTCGGGAAAGAGCTGGCCATTCGCTTTCATCCAACCGGCAGATGTTTTACCATCAAAAAGTAATACCCAGCCCTGCTTTTTTTCTTTTTTTGTTAATCGATTAGTTTTGCTGGATTGCCCCTGTACCAGGCTTGAAACAATACAGCATACCATCAGTACGAAAAGTTTTATACCATTTTTCATGATTTTATCTATTAGAAGTTGAAGGAGTATTGCTCATATCAAAAACAATGGTTGCCCCGTCTTGTATATCTTTATGCTGAATCCATGGCTTGTTCCATTTCTTACCGTTAATGGTGACTGATTTGATGTAAATATTTTCGGGTGAAGTGTTGGGTGCAGAAATATTGATTGTTTTACCATTGCCCATTGTAAGTGTCACTTTCTTAAAAGAAGAACCAACGAGGTAATAAATATCCTGGCCGGCATTGGGAAAGAAACCCATTGAAGAAAACATAAACCAGCTACTCATAGCGCCGCTATCGTCGTTCCCGGAGTAGCCTTTTTCGTTAAATCTTTTCGCCATCAATTTACGGGTGTATAGACTTGCGAGGTTGGAGCGATTTGCATAATGAAAAGCGTGAGCGGCCAGGAATGCCGGCTCATTTCCGTAGTCGATTAAATTGTTTTCAAAGCCATGTTGTAATTTTTTTACAAACATTTCTTTTCCACCGCACAGTTCAATTAACTTGTTAAACTGGTGTGGTGCAAACCAGGAATAGGTCCATGAGCTTCCTTCATAAAAATGATCCTTCCACGAGCCCGGATATTTTTTTAAATCAAGCGCCACAAAAGTTCCGTCCAATTTTTTAGATTCAATAAAACCTTTAAAGCCATCACTCTCTGCAAGTGGATTCCATAATGCCGTCCACTTGCCACTTCGCTCCGTATATTTTTTAAAATCTGCTTTGGTTCCAAGTTTTTTGGCCATCTGCGCTGCGCAAAAGTCATTGTAAGCATATTCCAATGTCATCGAGTTACTCATACGCCCCACCGGTATCCAGCCCATTTCTTTGTAAGTGTTTGTAGCGTCTGCTTTATTCCATGCATAACTCCCCTGCCGTTCGTTATCCGCATTAAATTTAACTACTTTATAGGCCTCGTTCCAGTTTACGCCCTTGATTCCTTTCACATAAGCATCGGCAATTACATTGTCTATATTGTTTCCGCCCTGTTCGCTCATCATTTCATTTCCTGCAACATAAGCATCTTTTACCATGTTGTTTTTTTGCAACCTTGCTATGAAAGAATTTATAGTGCTGCTAACCATATCCGGGTTGATTAGTACCTGGAGTGGATACAACGTTCGCCAGGTATCCCATATAGCGAAATGATCATCCCAAACTGCTACGCCTTCATCAAAATGCCGGGAGTCGTTGGTCCTGTTGCGTGGCATCAGGTTAGCATGATAAAAGGCTGTGTAAAATATGCGGTTGTCTTTTTCGCTGCCACCTTCTACCACTATTTTATTCAATACCTTGTTCCAGGTTTGTTTAGCTGTTTCTTTTACTCCATTGTAATCAAAACCCGGTATCTCGGCATCGAGCCATGCGGTAGCCTGTTCTACGCTTTTAAAAGAAACCGCCACCTTCATGTAAATTTCTTCATTTGCTTTGGTATGATATTGCAGGTATGCTCCCACCCTATCGTCTTCTTTCAACAGTTTTTCCGAGGTAGCACCTGCATTAATTACACTATTGAGCCAGGTACCTGAAGATTGAGGTGATTTGCTGAACCGAATGCAGTAATAAACATTGTACGTGCCCCCGCCAAAGCCACCGGAATAGGTACCCATGCCCTTAATTTCGTTTGTATTACCAGCAGTGAAAGCCAGGTTTCCTGCATGAACCTTACCCTGTAATTCCGGCTTGATGTCTCCTGCAAGATGGTGACTTAAATCAAAAACCACGTGAGCGTTTTTACTTTCCGGAAAAGTAAACCGGTAAATTGCTGAATGAACCGATGGGGTCAGATCTGTTTTAATTCCATAGCGTTTAAGCTTTACGGAATATTCATAAGCTTTTGCCACTTCATTTTCTTTGGGTGAGTCATGTTCTGTTTCGCCAATCGCTAAACCAATTTGCGGGGAAAAGAATATCTGTCCGTATTTGCCCCAACCGGTGCCGCTCACACTTAGCTGGCAAAACCCACGAATCGGTTCATTGGGATGATATCCATCATCATTTCCTTTGGGTGTTTGCGGACTTGGATTGATGGAGGCCGATGGCAACTGCGGCCCGATTACACAGGCACTTTCAGGATCGAGTACGCCGATAAAAGGATCAATATAATCTACCAGTTGCTTTTTAGTTTCCTGGGCTAAGGTTTTAAACTGCAGGTTAAAAAAAAATGCCGCTGCAAATATTAATTTAGCGGAAACAGGGTTTAACAGGTTTACCATTATGGATAACAATAATTTTTTCATGCCGGTAAAATATATTTCTTTGTGTTGCAATAAAACGGTTTATTAAAGGCTCACCAGGTAAATATCCGTTTGGGGTTATCAAGAATAAATTTGTTGATGGATTTTTCAGGAATACCATTTTCTTTCATCCATGGTAACGCCTTTCGGAGCAGGTAGGAATAGGTGCGATCTTTTCCGTCGACATTGGTATCGCTCCATAACACTTTTAAATCACCGTTTTCAAAAGACCAGGTTAAATCCATTGTTGCTACCATATTGTTATCGTAGCCACGCTGTGTTAATTCCCTGATTATTTTGGCAAGATCTTCGGGTTTTGTATGGTTCCAGTTTCCAAAATTATTAAAGCTTAATGTACTCCCTTTTTTTACCACCGTTTCCAGGTAATCTATTTCCTGCTCTGTGGTACGTCCACTCCAGCCAAACGTAGCTTCTACATGCGAAAAATAACAATGCGCCAGGTTAGCCCCTGCTTCTTCCAGTATCAGTTGCTGTTCGGCACAGCCGCTAACGGCATGGGTGCATATAGGAATTTTATAGCGCTGTTGTATATGTGCAGCGGCTATAAAAACATTTTTTTCTGCCTGGGTGATGGGTAATCCTTTGGTGGCAATTTTAATAACACCCGGACGGATTTTTGTTTCCCCGATACCTTGTTCTATTTCTTTTGCCATGTGGTTTTCGCATTCTTCAATGGTTAACGTTTGCTGTTGTTTGGTAAGCACATAATACCCTGTACAGCAAACTACATTAACCCCGCTGGCAAGTGAAACTTCCCGGATGCCTGCTGCATCCCGGTTTGGATTTACATCTACAATTGTTTGTAAACCGAATTCCTTTGCTTTTTTTAATTCGCTTATTGCAAAGGCCATACTTTTTTCTTTTTGCGCAGCATCAGCTTGAAGGGCAATATGTTCATGTATACTTGTTATTCCCATCTGTGACGGTGAAATTTTACCGGTGGCAGTTGGAATACTATTTTCTGCAAACCATCCAATACTTTTACCGGCTAAAATAAATTTGGGTGCGGTAGCGGCCGCCAATGCCATACCCAACAATTTCATAAATTTCCGGCGATTGTGATTATGCACATCGTGTTGATTTTTTTTTGGCTTTAGGTTCATATCAATTTTTTTAAACGTAAAAAAAGTCATTGGTTTTTATTCATACCTTTCATTCACATCAAAAGGATTGGTAAAATATGCTTTGTTTTGCAATTGGTTGCGAAAAACCGGATCGGCATTAAAATAAATTAATGAGGCGATGCCTGCAGGCACTTCCTTAATTGCTGCTACAATATTATTTTTATTTCCACCCACCAGGTATTGATTGAGTTGCAGTATTTTTTCGGCTGGTGTCATTTGCTTTACCAATCTTTTAGGCGGCTTTCAATTGATCTATTTTTTTATTTATACGGAGGTTGCCGGGCAATCGTATTTTGGCTGCAGGCGATTAACAGGATTAACAATAGTTTCTTCATCTCAGGATTTCTTTGGGTTAGGTAGTTTTATCTTTAATAGCGGATTCTTCAATTGGTTTACTTGCCCACCAGGTAGCGATTAATGAAAAGGTAGTATTCATAATCGGGCCATTTACGGCAGGTGCCAAACCCACGGTAGCAATTTTGCCCATTTGCACTGCAATGCCTGATGCAAGGCCACCGTTCTGCATACCCACTTCTATGCCAACTGTTCGGGAGTTTATTTCAGACAGGCCTAACAGGCGGGCTGCAACATAACCTAACGTTAATCCGGTCATCATGTGAAGGAACATCGCAAAAACCAGGGCAATTCCAATCTGCAATAAACTATCCCTGCCTGCTGCGGTAATAATTATGATAATGAAAACAATCCCTGTCATAGATATCACCGGCATTACTTTATTAACCAACGCTGATTTGTTTTTTAAAAAAAAGTTTAACACTACGCCCAGGAAAACGGGTGCAATAACCATTTTCAAGATATCGATCACCATTGTTACAAAATCTATAGGTACAAACTGGCCCCCCAACTGCTTCATGAGAAAGGGCGAAAGAACCGGCGCCAACAAAGTAGATACTGCCGTAAGCGTAACAGACAGCGCCACATTTGCCTTTGCGAGAAAGGTCATTACATTACTGGCAAGTCCACCCGGCATACACCCTACCAATACTACCCCGGCCGCTATTTCGGGTGGAAATCCAAACAGAGTGGCGATTCCAAGACCTACAAAAGGCATAATGGTAAACTGGCATATCACTCCTATAATTACAGCCTTTGGCATTTTCAATACTCCTGCCAGGTCTTTCCAACTCAGTGTACAGCCTACTCCCAGCATGATAATCTGCAGCAGTGGAACAATTAATTTTTTTAATTGAAAATCGCCTATTTGCATAAAGTACTGGGGAAAGGTCATTGCTACAGATACTGCGGCCAAAATAAAGATGGTATAAGAAAATTTAGCCAGTACCGGGTTTCGCATAAATGTAACAGCCAGTATTAACCAGCATACGGTAAGTGCTATTCCCCCTGCGTTGTAATTACTTTTTGCAAACAATAGCAAAGAAAAAATGAATGCCATCAATGCTGTTACATACAATATATTAGCAAGCGTTTTTTTCATTGTTTATAATTTTAAGTGGAACTGTGCAAGCGCATTATTAATCCCCTTTATTTCCTCTTTGGTTAAAACAAAAGTGGTTGCTTTTACATTGTCGAGCATCTGTGCCGCATTCCTGGCCCCTACCAATACGGAGGTGATGGCAGGTTGTTGCATCGTCCAGTTGATGGCCAGTTGTGCCAAACTAATTCCCCGTTCAACGGCAATAAAATTGATCTCCTCCAGCATCGTCATTACGGCGGAATGAACAGGTTCCTTAAAGAAGGCATTGCCTGCCCGGTGGTCGCCTTCTCCAAACAGGTGGCCCGGTTTTATTTTACCCGTCAGCAATCCTTTTTGTAAAGAGGTGTGTGGTAAAATACCAATACCGTTTTTGAGGCAAAATGGCACCAGTTCTTTTTCAATTCCCCTGTTCACCATACTATAGGCAACCTGGTTAGTAGATACCAGTGTTACTTTGCCTGCCCGCTTTAATAAATCAATGGGACAGTTGCATACACCTGCGGCTCTTATTTTACCCTGTTGTTTTAATATTTCCAGGGCCTCCATTGTTTCTTCAATGGGGGTAGTACTATCCGGCCAATGCATTTGCAACAAATCAATATAATCCGTTTGTAATCTTTTTAAACTCCGTTCGCATTCTTCCATTACACTTTCCTTTCCATTGAATTTGTACACCTTTACAGGAGTGCCGTCATTATCGTTTGTATCAAAAGCAAAATCACCGGACGTAGTATCCCAACGCATACCGAATTTGGTAAGTAGCTGTACTTTATCCCGTTTGCCTTTTATGGTATTGCCTACTACATTTTCACTATGGCCCATGCCATACACCGGTGCGGTGTCAATGGTAGTTACGCCGTTATCGATAGCTGTTTCAATGGCTTTTATCGCTTCGCCTTCATCTGCACCGCCCCAAAACCAGCCACCGATCGCAAAGGCTCCATAGGTTATGGGTGACAACATAATATCTGTGCCGGGTAATTGTTTCTTGTTCATTTGTAACTTTTATTTGTTCATAAATTATTCTCTAAAACAAATTTGTGATTGGCGCTTTCTGCTTCATGTAGTATTTTAAAACCCAACTTGCCATATTCTGCCAGTTCATTATCCTGCATTACTAAATCTGCATCGTCTTTTTTCCCCTTTCTGCCACTTACTGCAATAGCGCCAATTACCTGGCTATTTACAGTGATGATAATGCCACCTGTAAAGCAGGTGAAATTTTCGTCTGTCCAGTTGCGCATATCAAAGTCTATATATTCCGGATGTTTTTTTGTTGATGCCCATTGAATGGTATCCCTCATACCGATAACTGCAGAATAAGCTTTTGCCTGTGCCAGCTTAATACTGGCAGGCATTACATGGTCCATTGCTGTAAAAGCCACCAGGCGTGCAGCATAATCTACTACAGCAACTGCTACAGGACTACCCCCATCTTTGCCAGCCATTTCAATTACAGATGATACCATCTTTGATGCCTCGGATTGTGCTATTGAAAGAATGTTGATTGGCATACACTTTAATTGTAACATTTAAAAAAACGGCCATTATAAAATCGATGAAGTAAAAATCATCTCGTCATTTCATCTGCAGCCACTATAATTATACCTACTGCAAACCCACGGAAATTCCGGTCCATATCATTTACTTTTTTCTCTTCTGCAGGCACTGCCCAACCGGTGTAAACATTATGCAGCTTACCTTTCTCATCCACTGATTGTTTAATGTATTGCCAACCTTTGTTGCAGAAATCATTGTATTTTTTCGGTATCCAATTTTTACGCATACCTTCCTTTACAACAGACAGCACCATGGCCATTCCTGTTACCTCTTCCGGAGTGGATGGGTCATCTACCAACACATGAAATGCACCGCTATTGGTTTGATATTTTACCGCACCATCCGCAATTAATTTCATGGTTGCTGCAGCTTTTTTAAAGTATGGATGTGTAACTGGTAAATACCGAAGCAAACCGGCGATTGCCCAAATCAACCAGCCTTGAGAGCGACACCAGTATGTTTTTGCCGGTTCACCTTTAAACAAACCTGTACGTACCAACCCTTTTTCATTGTCGAAAAAATATTTTATACCCTGGTCTAACTGATAAATGGATTGCTTCCAATAAATATCCGCAACACCTTTGTTAGTACTTAATGATGCGGCAATGGCATTGGCACGGGTAGCCCAATAAGCAGTATCAGGTATGGCAAAAGCTGCATAATTAAAATCATCGTGGGCGAGCATCCCAAACCGGTCACGACCGGCATAATGCAGGATGGCATCGGCCACATCCATGCAAACCTGCCTGGCAATTTTGCTGTTATTTAATTTGTATAATTCATGTACCGGAAATGAAACCCCGAGATTTGCGGAGTAAATAACAAAAGCCAGTGGACCGTCCCTTAAAATTCTTGCATGGGGCCCATCATATTGTTTGTAGTATGCTTCATCATCCAGCTTATTATCGTTTTCCACATGATAGTTGAACCATTGGTTGGAATAATCCAATCCTTCTTTATAACCCCGTTTAGCAAAACGCAACAATCCTTCAATTTGAATGGTTCCATCCCAATCGGTATTTACCGCCTTGTATTCCTGTTTCTGTACATTTTTAATCAACTGCTTAATATTCGCAGGAAGATTTTCGGGGAGTCCTTTATCATCAAACAATGTATCTGTCAAAAATTGATCGGTATCACCTGAATTACTTTTTACCAGCAGCGGTAACAAAACAGTTCCCGCAGTAAGTGATAATAATAATCCTGCAAAATTTCTTCTTTCCATGATTTATTTTTTATTACTGATTTTTATTTGAATGGGGTTAGCTAATTTATTGGCAGTCTCTTCCAGGTATTTTTCGAATCCCGCATGTGTAGCATATCGCCGGTCCGTATTCTCCCAGCAGGCAAAAAAATAAATTGCTTTTTTGGCGGAAGGTTTTAATGCTACATAAGATGTATTGGGAATATTGGAAGAAGAATCAGCAGTTCTGTTTTCTACATACTCATTGGCGCTAAACATAATGGCCAAGCCAAGATTGGTGGTAGTGCCGTCTGCCTGCTTTCCATAAGTAGAAACAGAACTGAACCTTGCATTGTGCTTTTTATAAACCGCTCTACCCATGCCGAAATTGGCAAAACCTGCCACTAAATTCCGCAGATGGCTTAGTTCGAGTTTAATCTCATTTTTATAATAAAAATTTCCCTTAGTAACAGATATGGTTTCACTCCCATTTTTTTTCGAACCGGCTACATCCCAATTTTTGAAATCAAGTTTAAATGCTGCCTGCAATGCTCCTTCATACATCACCTGGAACGAAGTGGTATCAGCATCTGCCAAAGGATATATTCTTTTGTTTTCTTCAACAGCCAGGGCACCTGCGCCCAATGAATTACCCACCTTTAAAATATCTTTCCCCCAATACTGCATCTGGTGCCAACTTGCACCAACACCTACTTTGGCCAACACAGGCGTATCCACTATTTTTCCATAAATATCTTTCCCGTTCCTGTAATCAAAAAAAGACCGGAAAGCCACTTTATCATTTTCTATTCCGGGGCCTTCCATTTGGTAAAACGGCTTTGCAATGTTTTGTGTAAATCCCCTGTAACGTACGGTTTGGTTAATTTCAGCAGAAGGAATATCATTATCTGACCTTAAACTTAATTGCACATTGGTCAGTCTCTTAAATTGATTCAGTGCCTCCTTTTTTACCCAACTGATTTGTAAGGTATCAGTTGACCTGGCTGCCAGGCTTACTTCAATTAACAACTCATCCCCAAGGCCATCATTGTCAGTATCAATTTCCTGTGTTGTAAATATTTTGTCTCCTTTTTTTACCAATGGAAAAAGATGGGTGTTTTCTTTATTCAATAGCTTTCCTTTTATGGTAATTACTTCATTCACTCTATTAAAAGACGAGGCGTTTTTTATGATGAGAAATTGAGTATCAGGTGCAAGCGCAGCACCAAAAAACAAAATACAAAAAGCAGGTAACAACAATAATGCTGCCCTACTTTTCTTATAATCAAAAGAAGGATTAACGATTTTACTTTTTAAAATTTCCGTTCTCATTTCTTATTAAAGTATAATTTCCGGGTTTAATTGTAAAGTATAAAAGCTGGTCCTCATTACTTATTTGTCTCTCAACACTTTTATTTTTTCCTGATTTTATTATCCAGTTGCCTTTTTGCACATCTACAACCAGCACTTTGTAATCGCCTTTACCCGTAAATGCAAGATGGATATTGTCAGTAATCGTTTCCCCATTTTTACTAAACAAAACTATTCTGTCGCCCATTTTTGTACCCGTTAACTGATCCGTTTCCATTGTTACAGGTGCATATTTTACGCCCGGAAATGTTTCATTATCCATCACCTGCATCACATTTAAATACAAGTTGTTTACCGATGCTATTTTCGGTGATACTTCCAGGCGCCATGCTGCACCATCTGCGGAACCTGCACCCGGATTATTTACTGACTGGGGAAAGTTTATTCCAAACACATCAAACTCCCTTCCACTTCCACCAATTTTATTGATAATTAAATTTTCCTTTACGGGGAGCAGGGTTGTGTTGATCATTTTTCCCTGATATCCTTTTTCAACCCTTTTGATGGTAGCATTGATGCCCTTGATAGCAGGCTCCTCTACAGAATGCAGCAGCCAGTAATTTTTAAAATTTTTATTGCTGGCAACCACTTTATCAAACACTATCAATGCAGCGGGAACAGTTGAATTATTTAAATTCAAAAACACGAAAGACCTTTTAAAACTTTTTACTTTTCCGGAATAAGCTTCGGCCAGTTCTCCTTTCAGATAAGTGAATTCAGGTTTTATTGAATCCGGACCAAATGCATGAGCCAGCACTTCCCCTGTTTTATAATCTTTCTGTAGTAATTCCTGCAGGGTCTTTGCTTCCCTGGTGTTATTCGGAGCTCTTTGTCCGCCATCATTTACCACCTGTTTGCCATTCCAAATAAATTTTTCATTCGGATCGTAGATGAGCATGGTATTATGGGCAATGGTACGCTGGCTGTAATTTTTAAAATGGTCACTGCCATATCCGCCGGTTGTACCCTGGTATATTCCGGACTGTATGGCCAACGGACCCCGGTAGTAAAGCTGAAAACTACCGGCGTCTAAATGCTGGTGGTTTACAAAATTGTAAACGCCCACTTTCATTTCGGCAAGCACTGTGTGTGATGACACACCGTCTTCCCAACCGGTTCTGGCAATCATCGCACCAAATGGTTCTTTAAAATACCGGGTCAACGGTAAAGATGCCTTAGTAATGTTACTGGCGATAGATACATCAAAAAATAAAAAATCAAACAGGTAGTCAGAGCCCTTTCCTATCGTGCGTTCCTTTAATGCTTCGTCAATAAGAACCGGATCTTTAAAGTAACTCCCCGTTAAGGCATTTGCATTTCCACCGGTGCTCCAGTATTTACCAAAAGGTGAAAATAGTTCATTAAAATCATCCCCATTTCTCAGCAGTTGTCCATCGGGCCGCCTGCTGTAAATAAAATAGTAGGGTACTTTTCTTTGATCGGCTCCAAAAATTTCAGGGTAGCCCATCCGGTCAAAAATAAAAGTGGCATTCATATCCCAGTTAAACCGGTAAGGCCCGTAGCTGCTACCCTGGTGGTGATAAGCGGCAGGATAGAAAAACTTTCGGGAAGGCACAAATTCCGAAACTATCCTGCCAGCTACCAAATTGTATATTGCTGGTTTTTCATTAAAAGTTGCAATACCACATGAGAGCATATCTCTTGACAACTGGGCCTCTGATCCATGTCCTGTAACAGAGCCCTGGCTGAGCTTTGGCCATTCCACTTCCAACTGTGTTGCCAAAGTTTCCATCCTGCCAATGAGTATATTTTTTTCTTCCGCGGTTAATAAAGGATAGCACCAGTCGTACACAATTGATCCGGTTACAATTGCCCGGCCAACCTCACGGCAAACATCTGGCCTGGAAAGGTCTGTTTTGAGTGTGGCATAAAAATGAAGCATCGCATCCACAGCCTGCCTGCCGGTTAAGTGATCGTTTGAAAATAAATACATTAACGCTTTTGCTTCAATTGCATTTCGCACGCCAATATCAAGATTAGACTTGGAACTATCCTGTTTTAAGATACCATCCGTTACCAGGGTTGATGACGCTAAAATCCTGCTCCAGCAATCTTTTAATAATGGGCTGTTAACTTTTTCTTTTAATGCAGGGATAATACTTTTAGTTAAATATAGCCTTGGATGTTCTGAAGGCGGTATGGGTATTTGTAAACCCTTTCCTTCTCTTTCGGTAAGTGGCGGGTAGGTTATTTTAATTATTACATTGGTATCAGCAACTAATTTGTTTTTTTCAATAGCCTGATCATTTTCTTTATGTGATACCCTGGTTTGAGCAACAGTGGCAAAGGAAAAAATGCCTGATAAAAAGGTCATTATCGAAAAACAATATTGTATTATATACCGGTTGGTTTTTAACATCTGTTTACTATTTCAACTGTTGAATTACTGATGACTGATCGTTAAAACCAACGCATCATTGGCTTTTATATTGAATGAATTGCTCAGCGGTTTGGTGCCATATAAACTGGTGGTTATTTTCCATCCATTTTTTATGACTGTATCAAACAAGATATCGTCCGTACTATAATTGATAAGAACGATCACTTTTTCTTTATCGCTAACAGCATGTTCTGTTACTCCAATGAATGGATTTGTTTGCTGAACGATTCGTTGATCAATGAATGGTTGGGCTATCTGCCGGTAAATGTTGGCATAAGCAGGCTGCCCATTGTCAAATGCACCGGTCAATGTTGTTAAATTTGACTCGATTGGAAAAGTGAGCAGGTAAATACTTCCCTTACCATAAGTTGATTTGATGAAGACCGGATTACCATCTTCCTCTTTCGCCAAAACAGTATTTTGCTTTGGATCAATTACTATTTTTCGTTCAGCAGTAGTGGTGAAATTAAGGCTATCGCCAAATAAGCGGGAAACGAAGGCGAGGCTTTTTCTGCGTTTAATGTTTACCGATATATCAATGCCCAGCGGTTCTGTAAAGGTGGGTAAATAAGCATCATCCAATGAAATGTAAAGCGTAGCTCCAGCTTTTACTTTTTCCAGTAATTTTAACCAGTAATCCTTATAAAAAGGATCAATCCCTTTTAAAGAAGGAAGCATGTATAATTGTGCATCTTTTATTTCCTGCCCCGCTTTCTGAAACTGAAAATCGAAGCCTGCACGTTTGGCTAACACAAAACTGGTGTAGGCTATTGCCCAATTATCCTGGCCTTCGGTTAATATGCAAACAGCCTCAGTTTTACGGGCAGGCAGGTTTTTAAAAGGAAATTTATCTATAAAACTGCTAAATGTTTTTAGTTCGTTCAATACAGGTTTAGGTGTTCTGTCTTCCTTTATTAAACCAAGTTCCGCTTCCACTGATGCGTAGTTGTAAGGAGGATAAGTAAAACTTAACTGGTCGTAGGCACACCACCAAAAAGTGCCCTTGCAATCATGTGCCCAATTTGAAAATAAAGCGGTACGTGCAAAAGCAGCCTTTTCTTTTTCACCACCGGTCATTGGGCCCATTACGCCGGTTTCCTCTGTTAGTGCAGGCTTACCGCCAATATCTGCATACATCCTGGTTTCCGCCGCGGCATGAAGTACTGTACGCATAGTATGGATACCGTCCTGGCTTGCATATTTGGTCCATAACGAGTACGGATGCGTTGTTAATACATCGGTTGTTGCAGCCTGGTCAATAATACGCCAGGGATCATTGTCGCCGGCAGTAAGGCTATGCATACCGGATACAACGGGTCTTGTTTTGTCTTCACTTTTAATAGCACCGGAAATGATAGCCGACCACACATAAGCCTGGTAATGATTATCGATTTTTTGCATAACGTTGCATTCATTTCCAAAGTCCCAGGCAATGATTGAAGGCTTGTTTTTAAAACGTTTTACAAATGAGGTAACAAATTTTTGCTGCCATACAAGCGATTCAGGGTCTGTTAAAATATCCCGGCCTTCCAATGCCGGCGGTACATATAACTGCCCACTCATCCATCCCGTAATTAGCCCGACGATTAGTTTCAAATTATATTTCTGAGCAAGGTTTGCCAAAACTTCAAAATGCTGCAATTGTTCTTCACTCATTCCGTCACTACCCGGGCCGGATAATGGTAAGGGTTGTTCGTCCTTAAAAGAAATGTATTTTTTTACACCTTCACCGGCATATACCCGGTATATTGGCTGAAAATCGGGCCACAAGGGAAAAACCCGCAATACCTTAATCCCATTTTGCGATAGTTGTTTAAAATCCTCCTCAATAATTTCCGGCTTCCAGTTGCGCCACATGTGTGTGCCCGCATAAGAGGCCCAATAATTACAACCTACAGAAAATGATCCTGTTTTAGTGAGGATGCTTTCCTGGGCGGATGCGTGGATAATAAAAAAACTGATTAAACAGGTAAAAATTGCATGTTTAATACTCTGCGGGAGAAAATAAGTGTTTTTCATTTTTTGTTATGATTATATTTTAAGCAACTGATATAATTTTAATTCATTAATTACCACTACTTCATAGAAATTTAAATTGAGACTGCCTGAACATACACCCGGGTACCACCGATAAAGAGCAGAGCATTAAAAACTGCCTACACACTGAATTTACCAGCAAGCCCATGTATAATATTGAAATTGCAGGAAAACCTACCTTTTTAAAATCGGGAATTATCCAGGCAGGTTTTCGGTGTAGATAGTATAGCGCAATCATTTAAATATATTTTAGTTCTTTCCCATTATTTTATAAAAGAGGATTTGTCGGGAGAAGGATAGAAAATCTGATCATGATGAAGTTTGTTAAAAAAAACCAGTGGTAAAAGAAATTAGATTATGTTCCAACGATTGTCCAAAACTGCCTGCAAATGTTCACCCATGGCTTTACCTGCTGCATCTGCATCTTTATCAATAATGGCACTCAATATTTTATGATGCTGATCGATTGAATAGTTTTTTTCTTTGTCGATATCAAGGCCCATCAGGGTTTTTAAATGGATGATATCCGGAATGAGAATGAGTATCATGGATTCAATCACCGAATTTTTAGTTGCCCCGGCTATTTTTATATGAAAAAGTAAATCTTCTTCAATTGCCTCCTGTTCCTTGTTTATTTTTGTATCGAATTCCTGCAGGGCCTCTTTCATCTGGTTGATATCATCCTGAGTTCTTCTTTCTGCCGCAAGCTTTGCCGCATTTATTTCGATATAATACCTGGCTTCTATAAGTGAAGCAAAATCACCTTTATTAAAATTGATGATATCGGTAAAAATGCTATCCATAATCTTAATACTTAAACCGGCAACATAAGTTCCGCTTTGGGGTGAAGTTTTCAGTAAGCCATAAAACTCCAGTTTAAGAATTGCCTCACGGATGTAGCCCCTCCCTACACCAAATCTTTCTGCCAAAATCCGTTCGGCAGGTAAGCGGTCACCGGCTTTTAACTGGCCTGTGGTAATAAGGTTTTTAAGCTGGGTGATAATTTTATCAACCGGGCTTTCTATTTTAATCGCTTCGATATTATCGAATGCTTTAATAGGCTCCATACAATGAATTATTAACAATTTTGGACAGCCAATTATTGGTTAACCAATTTTTGGATGTCTAAAGTTAATCAACTAAACGATCTAACCATAAAAAATTTAAAAAACTCATTTTTTATGGTTTTGGAAACCAGTAGTTTACAAGCGAAGCAATGTGAAGAAGGGAAAGATCATTTACCCGATACAAATAATAAAGAGGAAAACTGAGAGAGTTTATCTTAAAATAATGCGGAAGAAAAACCATTCCGAAACAGAATGGCAGGGTATTTACATAGGTTGAACTCGTTATAAATTCATCCGCTTGTTCATCATTTCATCCAAATGCCCGGCCATTGCCCGCCCTGCACCTTCTACATCTTTATTTATAATGGCATCGAGTACTTTGTGATGTTCCATCATCGACGATACGCATCGGGTACCATGGCAAATATTTTTATCGATGATCACTTTTATGATGTCGGGGATTATTATCAGGATCATTGACTCAATCACCGTATTCTTTGTTGCGGAGGCAATTTTAATATGGAAAAGCATGTCTTCCTGCACAACAGATTCTCCCTTCGTTGCTTTAATATAATATTCTGCAACGGCTTCCTGCATCTGAACGATATCATCCTCAGTTCTGCGTTCAGCGGCCAACCTGGCTGAATTTATTTCCATATAATACCTGGCTTCAATTAAACTTGCCAAATCTTCCTTATTGAAATTGATGATATCTGTGAAAATGCTGTCGAGTATTTTTAAGCTGAATCCTGCCACATAAGTACCACTTTGGGGAGCGGTTTTTAACAACCCATAAAATTCCAGCTTGAGTATTGCCTCCCGGATGTAGCCGCGGCCTACACCAAACTTTTCTGCGAGAATACGTTCCGCCGGCAAACGGTCGCCTGGCTTAAGCTGACCGGAAGTAATCAAATCTTTGATTTGCTTTATTATCTTGTTGACAGGGTTTTCTATCTGGATAGCCTCAATGTTCTCAAATGCCTTAAATATTTCCATAATTGTAATTTCAAAATCAAGTCAGCCATTGTAAATTGAATGATTGGCAAACCAATCAATGATAGTGAAATTAAAATATTTATATCATTAAGCAAATTTTTAACCGTCAACCGCCTGAAACTATCATAATCTTTCAGTCGCTGTTAAACACTCCGAAAAATTACCATTACAAAATAAAAATTACGCTATTTTTATGTATTCAATATTAATGAATTAAAATTGTCGTAATAAAACATGATACAGGTTATAGTAAGGGCGATTAATATTTTGGAATTGGTAGCCAGCTATGGGAACGGCCGGTACAATTGAGACGCATAGCAGAAAACGTGGGGTTGAGCCAACCCACCTGCGACAATATTGTAAAAACATTGTTGGGAAAAAATTACCTGGAAATATAATATCAACAAATTTAATGCAACGTACGGAAATTAGTCCGAAGCCCAGTACCCGCCGTTTTTGTGTGTTGTGCGGATGATTGTGCGGCGATGGCAACACCAACAACCTTTAAGGGAAGAATATTACATAATTGGTAAGCGAAGTTGTAAATTAAAAGAAACCATGAAGAAAATAGAAGTGTAACGAATTGGAGAAGGGCAATGGGCAAGGGTGTATACGCAATGGTAAATGGGCAAAAAACAATCGAACTCAACATAAAGCAGAGTTGTCTCACTCAATTTTGCCTTAATTTCATAAGGAATCTGGCACTTTAAGTAAATGTTGATCGATTGACCATCCGAAAGCTATCGGATCACCATTGACCATTGACCACATCTCACCCTTCACTCAACTGCTATGCCGAGTGTTTCCATAATACCTTTCATATAACCAATGCCAAATAAATTCCCTTTCATCGCATAGCCATGTTGCAGATTGTTTTCACCAGCCATAGTTGGTACATGGTCAGAACGTACCGGGCCCACGAAGCCAATATCCCTGTAGGATTTAAACATTGCCACCATGTCTGTCGGCCCGTTATCGTGAAAAGTTTCACGGAAAGATTGGGCATTGCCTGATATATCCCGAATATGCACAAAATGAATTCTGCCGGCATTGCCAAACTCTTTGATCAGTGCCGGTACGTTTTCACCCATCGTTGTGTAGGTTCCCTGGCAAAAGGTTAGCCCATGTGAGGGACTGTTACTTAGTAATAAGGCTTTTCGTACGCCCTCTGCAGATGTAAATATTCTTCCGATTCCTCTTAAAGAACTTACCGGCGGATCATCCGGATGCAAGGCCATCTTTACTCCTGCCTGTTCTGCCGTAGAAATTACCCGCTCTATAAAATATTGGTAATTTTCCCAGATCTTTTCTTCACTCACTATACCGAATTCAGTTAAGCCCAATTCATTGGATACAGCCGCATCAAAACCACTTACCAATGCGCCACCCCTTTCCGGTAAATCTGTTGCAGTTCGATACCATCCAATACCGGCCATAAAATTGTAGCACAATAATCTGATACCCAAATGCCCCATATTTACCAGCATCTCTTTATACAGTTCAATATCCTCGTCCCTTCCGGCAAGGCCAAATTTTATACGGTTCATATCAAACTGGTCGCCCTCAAGTCCGTACAATTTAAATCCATTTGCGTCATAAATATCCCTGGAGTTTTTTAAGGATTGAAAATCCCACGGAGCCAGTTCACCAGTTATTTCTGGTGCCAGTTTTGCAATAGCATAGCGGATACCCATTTGGCTGGCCAATTGCCATTTCTCATCCGGCTTGTTTCCAAAAAATAAAAAACTTAGTTTCATACATTAATGTATTTCACGCAAAGGCGCATAAGGTGCAAAGACGCAAAGTTAATTTTCATTATACCTATTAAAAATAGCCGCCTTTTTCAGTTATCTCCTGCACGGTCTGGCCTTCTTTTACCCAGCCAAATATCTTCTTTTCATTTTCCTTTATCTCTTCTGCTCTTATGAGTACTTCATAAGCAATATCACGTGGTACAACCAAAACGCCATCTATATCCCCTAATATTACATCGCCAGGTTTAATAATGGTGCTGCCAATTAAAATTGGAATTTGGTAATGCGTAATGAGGCACCTGCCCAGGCTACCGTTTGATATGCGGTATTTGTAAAACACTGGAAAATCAGCTTCCAGTATCTGGTGTGTATCCCTGATGCCCCCATCTATACAAGCTGCTTTTACTTTTTTGCCCTTGGCGGTAGCTGTCATTACCCCGCCCCATAATGTTGCTTTGTCATCCTGTGTGGTATCCCACATTACAAAAGCATCTTCGCCGAGTTCGTCGAGCATCTGTACACGAAATTCCATTTCGCCGCTGATAAGCACATTGGGAGCGCTTTTTACGGTAAAGGCGAAACCCGCCACCGTTCGATATTCCCGCAATGGAATAATGTGGCCTGGCAATGCCTGGTCGAGCAAACAAAATTCCCGCAGCACATCATTTACTGCCCCGGTGTACAGTTGTTCAAAACGATACAATAATTCTTTATCATCTATCGGAAAATCTGTGATTGATTTTTGTTCCCGGGTTTCGATTAACCGCTCAAGGTTCATCATACCCACTTCTTTTTTATACTGGTCCACGCTCATGTTATTGATTTTATATAGTTATTAATGAATTTCATTTTTTAAATCCCCACATTCGCCAGGAAGCCACCATCTACAGGCACAACGATTCCGGTTACAAAGCCTGCACCGGCATCATCTATCAGCCAGTTGAGGCAACCAATTAATTCGTGTGCTTCGCCAAAATGTTTCATGGGTGTTTGGCGGATGATCGCTGCTCCGCGATCTGTATATCCACCATCCGGGGTCATCAACAGTTTTTGACTTCTGTCATTTAAAAAAAAGCCCGGTGCAATGGCATTTACCCTGATATTGGCAGGCGCAAGGTAAGCAGCCAGCCATTGTGTAAAGCTGGCAATTCCTGCTTTGGCCATGGCATAAGCAGCCACCCTTGACAATGGCCGGTAACTATTGAGCGACGCTATATTTACAATGTTGCCACCGCCCTGCTCAGCCATATCTTTTCCAAATACTTTACAGGGTATTACGGTGCCCATGGTATTCACCTCTATTACATTTTGAAACAGTGGCATATCCAGGTTAAAGAATCCACGAAACCCTTCTTCGGGTTCATCCAGTTCTTTTGCATCAAACTCATTAATAGTTGCAACCGCCAGTGTTTGATTTCCTCCTGCACCATTGATCAGTATGTTGCAAAGACCGAGTTCTTTTGTAATCATGTTGCGGGCATTTTCTACCGCTTCAAGATTTGACACATCTGCACTTACCGAAATGGCTATGCCGCCTGCATCTTTTATCTGTTGCTCCACTATCTTTAATTTTTCTATATCCCTGCCAACCAGGGCTACTTTAATGCCCTGCTTTGCAAGCGCCCTCGCCATTTCGGAACATAGGGTGCCGCCTGCGCCGGTTATCACTGCTACCCGATCCTTATTTGATGATGTTTCCATGTATTTTATTTATTAACAATGAATTTTAAAGCGTTATTATAACAGATATCCTGCACCAATTGGTTTAGCAAAACGGGATCATCCGGCCAATGCCCTTCTTCCACCCAATTGCCTACCAGGTTACACAATAAGCGCCTGAAATACTGGTGCCTTGAAAAGGAAAGGATGCTCCTGGAATCTGTTGTCATTCCAATAAAATGACTCAGTAACCCATGGGCTGACAAAGTAAGTAACTGCTGATGCATTCCCTCATAATGATCATTGTACCACCAGGCCGGGCCAAACTGTATTTTGCCCGGCACGCCATCCTGCGCATAAGAGCCGGTCAAAGTAGCGAAAGCGGCATTGTCAGCAGGATTGAGGGTATATAAAATTGTCTTGGGTAAAAATCCGTCCTGCTCCAGCACATCCAGGAAAGCGCATAACCCATCTATATTGCAGCTATTGCCAATGGTAGCATATCCGCCTGCGGCACCGGCTAATTTCCGCAGCCTCGAACTGGTGTATCGCTGCGCACCGATATGCAATTGCATCACCCAGCCCAGTCTGCCATACTCCTTACCCAGGAATACCAGCAGGTGTGTTTTCAAAACCGCCAGTTCTTTAGGCAAAACAGGCTTACCGGTAAGCAGGTTACTAAACAGGTTGCCGGGGTTCATTCCCTCCGAAAAATCAAACAGAAAGCCTCCATCCAGCGAATGATCCGATAAGCGGCAACCTGCTGAAACAAATTTTTCAATTTGCTGAAGAATCGCTGCTTTATATTGGTCAAGTGTTTGAATGGAGGAACCAGCATTTAAAGAAAGTTTTTGAAGCCAGTCGCCAAAACCCGGTGCTTCAAAAGCGATCAAAGAATCGCCTCTCAGGGAAGGCAATACAGCCAACCCTTCTTTACCTGCTGTTGCTTGCAGGTGTGGCGCCAGGTCATCCAGCAAATCGTCGGAGGTACAAACAATTTCCGTATTCCATTTTTTTAGCAGGCCAATGGCCCTGAAATCATCTTTTTGAAGCAGGGTATTGCAATGATCCCATACTTCTTCCGCATTTTTTTCTGAAAGCAATGCATCAATCCCGAAAATATGTTTCAGTTCCATGCAGGTCCAGTGAAACAACGGGTTACCAATTGTTTTAGGAAAGGTGTTTACCCAGTTCAAATATTTGTCTTTCTCTGCTGCTTTACCTGAAACGCCCGATTCGGCTATACCATTGATCCGCATTGCCCGGTGTTTATAGGGATCTTCGGTAACCCAAAGTTGTGCTATATTTTCAAATCGCTTATTATTTGCAAGGTGAACCGGGTTAAGGTGGTTGTGGTAATCAATCACTGGAAGGTCAGCAGCCACATCGTGGTACAGCCTTACCGCAGTTTTACCCTGCAATAAAAAATCTGGTTGTATAAAATTACTTTGCATCATTATTTTTTAATCAGGTTACCTGTTAAACAAGTGGCTCTTTTAATTTTAATTTCTCTTGCCTGATTGTTTTGGCTGTTGATTGATTAAGCAACCACATCACAACACCCAATATGATGCAGATTGCCCCAGCTCCCAATGACAAAAGCCCACTGGTGAGTTTAAAAGAAGGAATACTCATTACGATAAACAGGATACCTGAAATAAACAGGGAGATCACAAATAACCCATTCAGCGCTGATTTAAATGCAGGCTGTATAGTTGGCTTCTCTCCTTCAGGAATAGGTGTATTGATCTTAGTGAAAAATGCCGAGATCCTTTCATAGTATCCCTTTGTTTGCACTTTTATATAACCTGAAAAAACAAAAATCATAATACAGAATACAGTTTCTACTAAAGTCGCCATTTCCCAGCTTAACAGGGTTGGTATCATATTTAAAACAAGACCGGCAACTGCACCTAAAATGACCGTTAATATGGCGCCTGTGGGTGTAGGCTTTTTCATTAATACTCCCAGCACCAACGGGATGCCAATGGGAATGGCAAAAATTCCGGTAAATAATTTGTTCGCTTCAAAAGCACCTCCAAAGTTGGTAACAAAAATTCCTCCCACCAGCACGGAGGTTCCAGTTATTACCGTAAAAATTTTGGCCACCCTTAATAATTCCTTATCAGTCGCCATCGGCCTGAAGATCCTTTTGTAAATATCCGTTGTCAGCACCGACGCAATTACATTGTATTCCGCGGTGAGTGACGACATGGTGGCGGCAAACATCGAGGCGATCATTACGCCCATTAACCCTGCCGGCAATAGTTTGGCGCAAACAGCCACGTAAGCCATTTCGCTATTGGCCAGGTCGGGGAACATTATCCTGGCGGCAACAGCCGGCAGCAGGAAAACAATGGGGAAAATAAAAAACAAGGCAGCGGTAAGATAGCCCACCTTCTTAGCGGCTTTTTCATCCCGTACACAAAAGAAGCGTTGAATAAAGGTCCAGTTCTCATTGTACTTGATAATGATCATTAAACAATATACGAGGAGCCAGAATGGAACACCCTTGGGCCCATTGAACCAATGTAAATGGTCGGGGATTTTATTATAAATTCCACTAAGCCCGCCTACTTCATTTAAAGAAAGGGGTAATAAGATCATGGTAGCAAAAATGAGTACCACAAATTGAACCGTTCCCATTACAGTGACGGCCCATAATCCTCCGACAACAGTAAAGAGCGTAACAATAATACCTGTTAAAATGATAGCCTGTCCAAGGCTAAGCGGGGTAACTACGGTGAGGAAGATTCCGATGGCGTATAACCGAACCATATTATCCAGCAAACGCATGATAATTCCACCCCATGCTACAATTTGCCTTACAGAACCATTAAAGCGGATCTCCAGGTATTCAATCGGGCTAACCAATTGCAGCCTTCGCCACCTTTTGGCTACAAACATAGAAGCAAAAATGCATGCCGGCACGGTGGTAAGCATTACTGTAACCGCCACCAATCCATCATCATAGGCAATACCGGCGTATGCTACAAAAACAAAAGTGCTGAACAAAGCCATGAAATTACTGATCCCTGCCACTATCCAGGGTATGGTGCCGGAACCCTTTAGATAGGCGCTTGCATCCTTAATAAACCAGCCAAAAAATAAGCCGATACCAGCCATCAGCGCCATGTATATTACAATAGCCCAGTAATCCAGTTGTTGTAGTTCTAAGTGCATAATAAAGACAAGTTATTAAGTTGAAATATTCCTGCCTTTAAGGCAATGTTTCCCGGTTGGATTGCAGGAAGACCAGGAAATCGCAGGCATTTTCATATATGGTGATTTTTTTCTTATAGGTTTCAAAAGCTAATATCAGAATTATCAGCATAATACAATTAATCTCCCTTTCATAGCTTACTTTGTTTAGCAAAAGAGTAAAACTATTTGCACCGGATGATTTTTATTTTACAAAAGTAATCATCTTAAATCAACATTATAAAATCATTACTTTATATTACTGAATATTAGGCAGTGCTTTTAATGCAGCAGAACTGGTTGCCGGAGTAGGGCCTGTCAAGTTACCAGCTGGTAGTGACAAAACAGGAATTTACTCCAACAAAATGGATGATGCATCGGCTATCACCATTGGATAATCAGTAACGGGAATATTTGAAAAAATATATTTGTTCCCCTCTTTCCGCCAGGTTTCTTTTGGCAGCTCATAAATTTTGCCCGTCACTAAATCGGCAAATACAGGTTTTTGAAAGTGTCCTCCTTCAACCGTGATGGTTGTCAGTTTCGGTTCGTAGGTTTCAGCAGGACGGTCTTCGGCCTGCCAGATGGTGATTACTGTACCACCCCTTTTTTTATGATTGTAAGAAAAAAAAGACTGCTGATGCTGAGTTGTATTGATTTTAGTAACTGTGTCCCTGCTCATTGAATTATCAAACAATGAAAAAACAAATTGTGCCGCTTTGTACGCTAACTTGGGGCGTTCAATTGTTTTATCCGGATTGGTTTTTAGAATACCTTTTGTATTAATCCCCACCATGTGATCGCCGGGAGCATAATGTATATCACTAATTGTAAAAAGGTTGGTGGCGATACCCCGGCCATGATCCCCCAACATGCGGCGAAGATCCCATTTCGCCTGGGTTAATTCGCTCCAGTCAAACTCCCGCATGGCGCCGATTGGTTTGGCGGTTGACGGCGCACCGTTCTCCCCCTGCATAAAAACAACATCCGGTTTGTAACTCCAGACAAGCTTGCGCATTTCTTCAATCTTATGGTACGACAAGTCGGGATTAGGCGAGTATCCGTGGTAGGTAAAAATGTTTACGTAGTCAAGCCCATTGTTTGCCTTCAGGTATTCCATAAAATCTTTCACAAACTCAATTTTTGTTACGCTGGCCATACCCAATGCGATGAGCCTTGCTTCGGGTTGAATGGTACGAACAATCTTTGCGGTTCGCAAATAAAATTCGCCTATTTCTTTGCCGGTATGGGCCGGGTTTAAATCGGGCTCGTTCCATATTTCCCACTCCGGAACATACGCTTTATAGCGGCTTACCATTGCCTTCACCCAGGCGTCCCAGGCTTGCAAGGCCTCCGGCGAGGTTGGAATGTGCCCGGCAAGTTTTGCCTCACCTCCACCGCTATAAATTGGATTACCATACGATAACTCAACCCAGGGAAAAACCCCTCTGGATGCGGCATCGGGTATAATAGAATCGAGCCACGTGAAATTATAAACGCCTTTTACTTTTTCGCATTTGGCCCAGCCACCTTGCAGGCGGATGCGCTTGGCTCCCAGCGGACCGAGGTATTTTTTATAAGATTGATAATCGGTATAATCCCGGTCGAGGGTTTCGCCTCCAATAGACCAGGTGGAAGACTGAATATCTTTAGCATTACGGGTTTTTATCGTGCCGGTTTCTTTCCAGGTTGTATTAATAATTGTTTGGCTGAAAGCACTTAAAATAACGGCGTGAAAAAGAAGTAAGGCAATACTTTTTTGTGCTGTTCCCTGTTTGTAGATATGCATCACGCTGTTTGTTTTGTATAAATAGATAAGTACCTCACGCTGAAATGCTTTTATAGAATTACCTTTCTTCATTATTTTACTGGGGTTAGTTTTACAACTCCCTTTTTATTGGAAGATGCTTTAATGACATTTTTTAAATCGGCGACAAATACATTGCGGGTACCACCAGTAAATCCGTTGAAGATTACATAGCGTCCGCTTCTATCCCACGCCGGGTGTGGGTCTATGCGAAACTCACCATTTGTATT
>Ga0209181_10001151_pt1 | contig 47035 bp, 48 predicted proteins | sample MAT05_FD_187208 | JGI IMG/M metagenome (GOLD analysis project Ga0209181, IMG submission 187208) | Freshwater microbial communities from Lake Fryxell liftoff mats and glacier meltwater in Antarctica - MAT-05 (SPAdes) (version 2) | ecosystem: Environmental > Aquatic > Freshwater > Ice > Liftoff... | reverse complement strand
CCACCTGGCGGGCGTGCTGAACGGCCTCGCCGAAGTCGATGGCCTCGGCATGGGTGTGGGCCACCGGCCGGCCGTTGACGGCGCTGCGCAAGGTCTGGCTGGGCTGCTGGCCAACCCAGCGGCCGCCGATATAGCTTTGAAGGATTGATGTCATGGTTGAACAACTTTCAAATGTCGGTCTTGACCGCCGGCAAGCCGCCCAGAAACAGGTCGGCCACCATCGGTGCCAGGGTGTCGTAGTCCAGTGCGCCACCCGGCTGCAGCCAGGTGAACATCCAGTTGATCATGCCGAACAGCAGCATCGTCATCGGCGTGGCGAGCTGGGCCTGGGCCAGCTCGGGCCGCAGCCCGGCCACCGCCAGCGCAAAGCCCTGCACCACCGCACGCTCCTGGTCGAGGATGCGTTTTCGGTCGGCCGGCTCCAGAAAGCGCACGTCCTCGGTCAGCACGCGGTGGGCGTGCTGGGCACCGGCGTATTCCTCGACGATGCGGCGGATCAGGGTGCGCAGGCGTTGCTCGGGCGCCAGGTCCTGGGCCAGCACCTCGGTCACCAGGGCGCCGAGCTTGACGACATGGCCCTCGGCGATGCTGACCAGCAGCGAATATTTGTCGCGGTAGTAGTGGTAGAGCGTGGCCTTGGACAAACCACTGGCCTCGGCCACCTGGTTCATCGAGGTGGCGGGGTAGCCGCTTTGCGCAAACAGCGCGGCCGCCCGCGCCAGGATCAGTTCTCGTTGCTCGTCGTATCCCGCTGCGCGTCCGCGTGCCATTTTTTTGACAGAAAGGGGTGGGGGCGGCCGATCAGCGCTCGTCGAACGACAGCACGACGTGGGGTGTCATCGGGTGCGCCTGGCAGGTCAGCACAAAGCCGGCCGCGACCTCGTCCTTGGACAGCGCAAAGTTGCGCTCCATGCGTACATCGCCCTCCAGCACCTTGGCCCGGCAGGTGCCGCAGACGCCCGAGGTGCAGGAGAACGGCACCTCCAGACCGGCGGCAGAGGCCGCGTCCAGGATGCTGGGCTGGTCGCGGCTGAAGTCGATCTCACGGCGCAGGCCGTCGCGGATGATGACGATGCGGGCCTGCTCGGCGTCGCCCGGGCGGGCCTCGTGCACCACCGCACCCACGGTCTGGTCGGTCGGCTGGCCCGAAATGCCGGTGACCGCCGCCACCACGCCGAAGCGCTCGATGTGGATGTGATCCTCCGGCACGCCCGCCGCCAGCAGTGCGGCCTCGGCCTCGTCGTTCATCTGGAACGGGCCGCAGATATAGGCGTGGGCGATGCTGGCTGCCGGCAGCACCGTGGCCAGCAGCTCACCGATCTTGTCGCGGTTCATCAGGCCCATGCTGAGCGGCGAGTCGGTGTGCTCGTCGGAGAACACATGCTGCAGCACCAGCCGGGTCATGTAGCGGTTTTTCAGGTCCTCGATCTCTTCCTTGAACATGGTCGAGCGCAACGAGCGGTTGCCGTAGACCAGGGTGAAGCGGCTGTGCGGCTCACGCGCCAGCACCGTCTTCATGATCGACAGGATGGGGGTGATGCCGCTGCCGCCGGCAAAACCGACATGGTGGCGGTGCGCTGCCGGATCGATGGGCACGAAGAACCGGCCTTGCGGCGCCATCACGCTGACGCTGTCGCCCGGCTGCAGGTGTTCGTTGATCCAGTTGGAGAAGACACCGCCCTTGACCTTGCGCACGCCCACCCGCAACTCGCCGTCGTCCACCCCGGCACAAATCGAGTACGAGCGGCGCAGGTCCACACCGTCGATAGTCTTGCGCAGCGTCAGGTACTGGCCCTGGGTAAAGCCGAAGGACTCGCGCAAGTCGGTTGGCACGTCGAAGGAGACGATCACGGCCTCGGCCGTGTCGGGCTCGACGGCGCGTACACGCAGGGGGTGGAACAAGACACTCATGGCGGGCTTTCGAAAAAAGGTCAGACGGATCTGGCGGGTCTGGCGAGGCTCAGATCGGCTTGAAATACTCGAACGGTTCGCGGCAGGCCAGGCAGCGGTAGAGCGATTTGCAGGCGGTGGCGCCAAAGGCCGACAGTTGCTCGGTTTGCAGGCTGGCGCAGCGTGGACAGGCGACCACCGGTGGGTTGCGATCGGCGCCGCGCCGCACGATGCGCATCGGCACGCCCACGCTCAAATCCACCGGCCCGGGTGGGGCGATGCCGTAGGCTGACAGCTTGGACTTGCCGGCCTCGCTGATCCAGTCGGTGGTCCAGGCCGGGGCGCGGCGCAACGTGACCTTGGCGGGGCCCAGGCCCGCCGCGTTGATCGCCAGCAGGCAGTCTTGCTCGATCACCTCGGTGGCCGGGCAGCCCGAATAGGTGGGGGTCAGCACGATCTCCAACACGCTGTCAGGCGCGCCGTCTGGTGTGATCACCTCGCGCACGATGCCCAGGTCACGCACCGACAGCGCTGGCACTTCGGGGTCGAGCACGGTGCCCAGCACAGCCCAGGCGCGGGCCACGCGGCCCTCCGGCGGCAACGCGGCCACGGCAGCGTCCAGCGCGGCGCCGCTCAGCGCAGAGCCGGCCTTGGCAGCGCCCGCCAGCACGACCAGGCTCACCACGCGCCCCCGGGGTAAGTGCGCTGCAACTGCTGCAACTCGGCCAGGACGCGCCCCATGTGCTCGCTGTGCACGCCGTGTTTGCCGGTGCTGCGGAAGGCCGAGGCCTTGGGCACGGCCAGCGTGGCCTCAATCAGGATCTCGGTCATCTCGGCCAGCCAGGCGGTGTGCAGATCGGACGCCGCCGGCCCTAAGCCGCTGGCGCGGGCGGCAGCATCGACCGCGTCGTCCTCGAACAGCTCGGGCGTGTAGCGCCACAAGGCGCTCAGCGCAGTCTCGCAGCGGCTGCGCGACTCGGCCGTGCCGTCGCCCAGCCGCACCACCCAGTCGGCGGCATGCTGCTGGTGGTAGCGCGCCTCTTTGACCGCTTTGCCGGCGATGGCTGCCAGCTCGGCGTCGCTGGACGCGGCCAGCGCGGTCCACCACTGTTTGAGCCAAGTGGCGACCATCACATTGCGCAGCACGGTGAAGGCAAAGTCGCCGCGCGGCAGCTCCACCAGCGTCGGGTTCAGGTAGTCGCGTTCGTCGCGCAAAAACGCGAGCTGGTCTTCATCGAAGCCACCGGCGCGGCCGGCATGCGTCAGCACCGCACGCGCCTGGCCAACCAGGTCGAGCGCCATGTTGGTCAGCGCGATGTCTTCTTCGAGCACCGGCGCGTGGCCGCACCACTCACCCAGGCGCTGGCCCAGGATCAGACAGGTGTCACCCAGGCGCAGCAGGTATTGCGTTGAGAGGTCGGGTTGCAGTTGGATCGAGGCTTGCATGGTGTTCTCAGCCCCGCTCACATGTGGTCGACTTCGGTCGGCAACTTGTAAAAAGTCGGATGCCGGTAGACCTTGTCTTCCATCGGGTCGAAGTACATGTCCTTGTCGCCCGGGTCGCTGGCGATGATCTGGTCCGAGCGCACCACCCACACGCTGCTGCCCTCCTGGCGCCGGGTGTAGACATCGCGCGCCATCTGGATGGCAAGCTTCGGGTCGGCGGCATGCAGGCTGCCGCAATGTTTGTGGTCCAAGCCGGCCTTGGTGCGCACAAACACCTCCCAGAGCGGCCATTCGTTGTCGATGATCTTGTCGGCAGTGGTGTCGGTCATGAGGATTCTCCAAAAAAGAGGGGGTCAGGCGGCAGCGGCAGCGGACGGGGCGGCCTGCTTGCGTGCATGCACCAAGGCCGCCTCGCGCACCCAGGCGCCGTCGTCCCAGGCCTTGACACGTGCAGCCAGGCGCTCGTGGTTCATCGGGCCGTCGCCGCCCACCACGCGCCAGAACTCCGACCAGTCGATGGGGCCGTGGTCAAAGTGGCCCCGTGCCTCGTTCCACTTCAGGTCCGGATCCGGCAGGGTCACGCCCAGCACCTTGGCCTGGTCCACCGTGGCGTCGATGAACTTGGCGCGCAGTTCGTCGTTGCTGATGCGCTTGATGCCCCAGCGCATGCTCTGCGCCGAGTTGGGGCTCTGGTCGTCCGGCGGGCCGAACATCTGAATCGACGGCCACCACCAGCGGTTCACCGCATCCTGCACCATGGCTTTTTGCGCGTCGGTGCCCTGCATCATCGTCAGCAGCGCGTCATAGCCCTGGCGCTGGTGGAAGCTTTCTTCACGGCAGATGCGCACCATCGCCCGGGCGTAGGGCGCAAACGAGCAGCGGCAGATCGGCACCTGGTTCATGATCGCCGCGCCGTCCACCAGCCAGCCGATCACGCCGATGTCGGCCCAGGTCAGCGTGGGGTAGTTGAAGATCGAGCTGTACTTGGCGCGGCCGGTGTGCAGCGCGTCCAGCAACTGGTCGCGGCTCTGGCCCAGGGTTTCGGCCGCGGCGTACAGGTACAGGCCGTGGCCACCCTCGTCCTGCACCTTGGCCAGCAGGATCGCCTTGCGCTTGAGCGTGGGCGCGCGGCTGATCCAGTTGCCCTCGGGCAGCATGCCGACGATTTCGCTGTGCGCATGCTGGCTGATCTGCCGCGTCAAGGTCTTGCGGTAGTTCTCGGGCATCCAGTCCTTGGCCTCGATGAAGTCGCCATCATCGATGCGGGCATCGAAGCGTTGCTGCAGCAGCATCTCTTCGGTGGACCGCACAGCCTTGGGCCGGCTGTCGGCGTCCGGGCTGCCGTCCTTGCCCATCGTGTCCATTGATTGTGTGTACATGGGGTCCTTCTTGTGGCGGAGTGAATGGGGGTGAACGGGGTGAAGGCGGGTGACGGGCGTCAGAGCGTGCGCTGGTCGATCACGCGGCGCGCCTTGCCGGTCAGGCTGCGCTCCAGCGCCTCGGGCGCACAAACGTCCACCCGCGCGGTGACGCCGCACAGCGTCTTGATGCGGTGCTCCAGTGTGTGGGCGATCTCGGCGGTATCGGCGTGGGCGTGCTGCGGCGCCAGCTCGCAGCGCACCTTGAGCCGGTCGAGCTGGCCGTTGCGGGTGACCACCAACTGGTACTGGCCGGACAACTGGCCGTGCTGCAGCACGATCTCCTCGATCTGGGTCGGGAACAGGTTGACGCCCCGGATGATCAGCATGTCATCGCTGCGGCCAACGATCTTGCCCATGCGGCGGAAAGACCGCGAGGTGGGCGCCAGCAACCGCGTCAGATCCCGCGTGCGGTAGCGGATGATCGGCAGCGCCTCCTTGCTGAGCGAGGTGAAGACCAGCTCACCCTCGCTGCCGTCGGGCAGCACCGCGCCGGTTTCGGGGTCGATGATCTCGGGGTAGAAGTGGTCCTCCCAGATCACCGGGCCGTCCTTGCTTTCGATGCATTCACAGGCCACGCCCGGGCCCATCACCTCGGACAGGCCGTAGATGTCGACCGCATCGATCGCGGCGGCGGCCTCGATGTCGCGCCGCATCGCCTCGGTCCAGGGCTCGGCGCCGAAGATGCCGATCGCCACCGACATCGCCTTCGGATCCAGCCCCTGGCGCCGGAACTCCTCGATGATCACCTGCATGTAGCTGGGCGTGACCATGATGATGTCGGGCTTGAAGTCGGTGATCAGCTGCACCTGCTTCTCGGTCTGGCCGCCCGACATCGGTACCACCGTGCAGCCCAGGCGCTCGGCACCGTAGTGCGCGCCCAGGCCGCCGGTGAACAGGCCGTAGCCGTAGGCGATGTGCACCATGTCGCCGGGCCGGCCACCGGCGGCGCGGATGCTGCGGGCGCCCAGGTCGGCCCAGGTGCTGATGTCTTGCGCGGTGTAACCCACCACCGTGGGCTTGCCGGTGGTGCCGGACGACGCATGGATGCGTGAGACCTGCGCCCGCGGCACCGCGAACAGACCGAACGGGTAGTTGTCGCGCAAATCCTTCTTGGTCGTGAACGGGAATTTGGCCAGGTCGGCCAGGGTCTTGCAATCACTTGGCTGCACGCCGGCGGCGTCAAACGCGGCGCGGTAGTGCGGCACCTTGTCGTAGGCGTGCTGCAGGGTCTGGCGCAGGCGCTGCAACTGCAGCGCGGTGATCTCGTCGCGGCTGGCGGTCTCGATCGGGTCGAGCTCACCGGGGGCGGGTTGGCGCTGGGGCATCAGGGTTCTCCGGGAAAGCGGCGGGGTTTGAATCGAAGAGGTGGCGGAGCGAGCGGCTGGGCAGCGTGAGCGCCTCAGCCCAACACCACCACCGGCTTGCCCCGGGCGGTGTATGACCGGCCACGGAACAGCGCAATGCGCTCTCCCCGCTGGTTGCAGACCTCGCTGTCGTACAGGCCGGTGCGGCCGCCCTTGGCCGCTTCGGTGCAGGTGGCGGTCAGCACATCGCCCAGCCGGCCCGGTGCCAGCAGGTCGATTGAAAAGCCCGACGCAACGCTCACTTCGTTGTACGAGTTGCAGGCAAAGGCGAAGGTCGAGTCGGCCAGGGTTGCGATCAGGCCGCCGTGGCAGATGGCGTGGCCGTTGAGCATGTCTTGCCGCACCGTCATGCGCATCACCGCCCGGCCCGGCGCCACTTCGACCACCTGCATGCCCAGCATCCGGGTCGCGTGGTCGTCGGCCAGCATGGCGTCGCGCACCTGCTCGGCAAGCTGCTGGGGGCTGGGATCGGGCATGGGCGGGCGGTCCTGGTGGGTCGGTAGGCGGCAAGGTTCAGCCGAGACGGTCGGGGCGCTTCAGAACACTTTCGACCAACCGGTCGGTCAATCATAAAAGCTGGCTCCGCCTGACGCAAGTCAATTGAACCCGCACAAACCCGCAGAGCGCCACCGCCTACCGCTGCGAGCCGCTGAAGCGGCGGCGCCGAACCCACCCCGGCCGCGCCGGACCTGCAGGTGTCAAATCGACCCGCTACGGCGACAATGCGCGATTGTTCTGTCCAACCGCCCTGCGGCGCCCGCCATGCCCGACACCCCCGATTTGCCCTTGATGCCCGCTGCTGCGCAGGCCGACGCGCCCGCCGCCTTGCCGGTTGATGCCCCCGCAGCCGCGGTGGAGGCGCAGGCGCCCGCTGGAGGAAGCGCGCTGCCCGAGGCCGTCGCCACGCCGACAACCGAGGCCGCCCTAGCAACCGAAGCTGCAGCGACACCCTTGGCCCCACCCGCCGAGTCTGGTAGCGGCGGGGTCGAGCCGGCGGTCGGCACCGCCGCACCAGACGCCGCACCAGACGCCGCGCAAGACACCGCGCCAGACGCAGCATCTGACGCAGCACCCGATGCAGCAACCCCTACAACACCCGCCAAGGCCGGCCGCGACCTGAGCCCGGCGGCCTGTGCCGAGTTGCTCAAGCAGCATTTCCCGGCGTTGTTTGGCGGCCAACCCAAACCACTGAAGCTGCGCATCCAGGCCGACATTGCGCAGCGTGCGCCCGGCGTGTTCAGCAAGGCCTCGATGTCGGCGTTTTTTCGCCGCTACACCGGCAGCACCGCGTACCTGATTTCGCTGGGCAAGGCCAGCCAGCGGTTTGACCTGGACGGCCAGCCCGCCGGTGAGTTGAGCGAAGAACACCGCCAGCTGGCGCGTGACGAGCTGACCCGCCGCCGCCAGGTCACCCGCGAGCGCGAGCAGCAGGCCCAGGTGCAGCAGCAGGCGCAGCAAGCCGAGGTGCTGCAAGCGCGTCAGGCCCGGTTGGCGCTGCTGCGCGACTTTGAGCGCACCACGCTGACGCCGGCCAATTTCTGCGCCCTGAAAGGCTTGACCCCTGAGGCGCTGGAGCCGCTGCTGGTACAGGCCCGCCGGGAAGCCGCCGAGGCGCCACCGCCGAGGGCCTGGCAGCCCGACGACCGGCGCGGGCCGCGCGCCGACGACCGCGACGGCCGGGGCGCCCCGCGCCCGGCACGCCCGGACCACCGCCCGGGGGGCGCCGCTGGCCGGCCGGACAACCGCAACGACCGCCGGCCGGACGCACGACCCGGCGCTCGCTCGGGCCCGCGCCCGGAGCTCCGCCCGGACGCGGGTTCGGGTCCGCGCACCGATGCGCGGCCCGACGGCCGTCCAGACGCCCGTCCAGCAGGCCGGACAAACGACCAACCCAACGGCCGACCTGCCGGCCGCCCGCCCGGCCGTCCGACCGAGCGCTGAGCCGCAGCCCACGCCCCAGGTGGCGTGGCGACGGGCTCAGCGCAGGCTCAGCCCCGGTACAGCGTCTGCGCCAGCGCCCAGGCCTGTTCGGCCAGCGGCCGCGCGCGGCGCCCGGCCTCCAGCGCCTGCGGGCTCGATGCATTGCCCTGCAGCGCACGCGCCATGATGCCCTGCAGGATGCCGGCCAGCCGGAACATGTTGAACACCAGGTAGTAGCCCCACTCATCCGCGCTGATCTGGCGCTCGGTCTGGGCGGTACGGCGCAAATAGCTTTGCAGGTAGGCCGCCTCGTCGGGGATGCCGAGGGCGGCCAGGTCGGCGCCGGCCAGGCCGCGTGCGGTGGGGCCGTTGTGCATGTGCCAGGTCATGCAGTGGTAGGCAAAGTCCACCATCGGGTCACCCAGCGTGGACAGCTCCCAGTCCAGCACCGCCAGGATGCGCGGCTCGGTGGGGTGGAACATCACGTTGTCGAGCCGGTAGTCGCCGTGCACGATGCGCGTCGGCCCCTCAGTCGGCAGGTGTTGAGGCAGCCAGGCTATCAGCGACTCGACGGCGGGGATCTGATCGGTCTCCGCCGCGCGGTACTGGCCGATCCAGCGCTTGACCTGGCGCGCCAGGTAGCCGCCCACCTTGCCGTAGCCGTCCAGCCCCACGGCCGACGGATCGACCCGGTGCAGCGCGGCGATCACCCGGTTCATCTCGTCGTAGATGGCGGCGCGCTCGGCAGGCGTCATGCCGGGCAGGGTCGGGTCCCACAACACCCGGCCCTCGATGCAGTCCATCACGTAAAACGAGGTGCCGATGACCGCCGGGTCCTCGCACAGCACATGGGTGCGGGCCACCGGCACCTCGCTGCCCTGCAGTGCGCTGATGACGCGAAACTCGCGGTCCACCGCATGGGCCGACTGCAGCAGCACCCCCGGCGGTTTGCGCCGCAACACATAGCGCTGGCCATCGGCCGCCGTCAGCCGGAAGGTCGGGTTGGACTGCCCGCCCTTGAACTGCTCGACCTGCAGCGGCCCGGCCGCCAGCGCCGGCATGTGGGCCTGCAGGTAGGCGCGGAGCGCCGCCTCGTCGAAGGCGTGCTGGGCCGATACCGGGCGGGTGCCGCTGAACTGGGCGTAGCTGTCGGCGGGCAGGGTGGCGGCGGGTTGATCGCTCATCGGGGTTCTCCAGGAAGTTCGTGCAGAAAAAATTGGGGCGAAGGCAGAGTCGGGTCAGCTTGAACCCGGGTCGGCCAGCAGGCCCAGCAGCAGTGGCCGGGCCAGCAGCGACGCCAGCGGCTGGCGGTCGTCGCCGGGCACCCAGTGGTCGATCTCGGCCAGTGCGTTGACCAGGCCGCCGATCAACTGGGCCGCCACGGCCGGGTCGATCAGGCGAACGCTGCCGTCCACCATGCCGGCGGTGACGATGGCCGCAAAGCGCTCGCCCAGCCGGTTCAGGGTGTTGAACTTCTGCCAGCGCAACGCACCCGGCAGCTCGGACCAGGCCGTCAGCCTGAGCACCGGGCCCAGACAGTCGCCCGAGGCCCCGGCCTGCGCCGGCTCGTGCGCCGCCACCAGCGGCACGGTGGCGGCCACCAGCTGCTGCCAGCCGCTGCCGCCTAACGCCAGCGCGGCCAGTTGCAGCCGGCGGATCAGCGCAAAGCTGCGCTCGAAGCAGTCATCGACCAGCGCCTCCTTGGTGTCGTGGTGGTGGTAGAACGAGCCCTTGGTCAGCGCCAGCGTGGCGGCAATGCGCTCGACCGATGCCCCGCCCACACCGTGGTCGTTGATCAATCGGGTGGCGGTGCGCAGGTAGGCATCGCGCAAGGCGTCGGCGGTGGAGGCGTCGGTCGGGCTGGCGGTCGGGCTGGCGGTCGGCACGGCTTGCAGCGGCGTCGATACCGTATTGACCTGGCTGGTCGGCAGCGCCGGCCACGGCTGGCCGGCAGCGGCCATGCCGTGCAGCAGGATGTCGCTCATCGCTGCGGCCACCCGCGGATAGTCCACCGGCTCGTAGCGGCCCAGCCAGGCACGCGCCCACAGCACCTCGGCCAGCAGCAGATGGGTGCGGGCGTTGAGCGCACGGCGGCTGTCGGTGGCGACTTCGGCCGGCCCTTGGCGCAGCAGGCGGCGCAGGTGGCGGAACATCTCGACATAGGCGGCAAACACCGGCTCGGCCTGGGCCGGCGGCAATGCGCGCATGTCGCCGAAAAAGATCAGCTCGGGCCGGCGGCGCTCGGCCACATCGCCCATCAGCGCCACAAAGCCGTACACAAAGGCGCGGATGCGCCCGGCCAGGGTATCGGCCGCCGCGGCCTGGGCGATCACGTCGTCCATCGCGGCAATACTGCGCGCCAGACAGGCGCCGACCAGGTCTTCTTTCTTGCGGTAGTAGTAGGTCAGGCTGTTGGTGGCCAGGCCCACGCTGTCGGCCACCTCGGCCAGCGTGCCGGCCTTGATGCCGCGCCGGTTGAACAGCCGCGCCGCGCCGTCCAGGATCAGCTCGCGCTTTTCGGCAAAGCGCAGGGTGGATTTTGGCGCGGATGCCATGGTGTCAGGCGCCACCGCGGCCACCGAAGCGGCCGCCAACACTCGACGCAGCACCGCTCACGCCTTGGGCACCAGGCCGTCGAGCAACTGCGCAAAGGCCTGCGGCTGGTCGACCATCACATGGTGGTCGGCGTCAGGCAGCTCCAGCACCGTGGTGCCAGGCGGGGCCAGTGCCACCGCGAGGGCCATCAGCTCGGGCGTGATCAGGCGCGACCGGCCACCCCGCACCAGCGTGACCGGGCAGCGCGCCTGTTTCAGGTCGCGGTAGGGCCGGCCAAAGTCGAAGTGGCGGAACTGGAACGGGTCGAAGCGCCAGACCCAGCCCGGCCGGCCCTGCGGACCGGCCACGCGTTTCAAGCCGCGCCGGGCGATGACATCGGCGACAAACGGGTGCGCGCAGCCCTGCGGCGGCAGAAACCTGAAACGCATCAGCGCCTCGGCCTCGCTGCCGTAGACGCGGGCCGACCGCAAGTTCTCGGCGCGGTGGCGGCGTTTGCCGTCCACGCCAGGTGGCGGGCGCAGCGGGGTATCGACGATCACGGCGCGGGCCAGCCGGTCACCAAAACGGGCGGCCAGGTTCATCAGCGGAAATCCGCCGAACGAATGTGCCACCACCGTCGGCGCCACGTCGGCACCGAACAGGCCGGTGGCGTCGGCCACGGCCAGCGCCTCGTCGGCCCATTGCGCCACGCTGTACTGGGTGCGCCAGCCCGACCCGCCCATGCCCGAAAAACTCATCGCCACCACCCGGCGCCCGGCCTTGAGTTGCGGCGCGATGAAGCTGAACCAGTCGGCATGGGCACCGTTGCCGTGCAGCAGCAGCAGGCCCGGATCGCCGGCACGGCCCCAGACCAGGGTTTCGATCGGCGCGCCCTGCACCGTCAGCGTGCTGCGCTCGGGCAGGTCGGCCATGGCCGCCTGGAACCAGGCCGGCGCGTCGGGCACCGCACCGCCAAAGGCAGCCAGCGGCGGTGGGTAGTGCGGGGGATGGCTGCGGTGGGGCATCGGGGCTGCTCAGCGCCGCGCCGCCATCGCCTGCGTCACCTCGTTGCCACCCTGCGCCGCACCGCTGGCCGGCACCTGCTCGCCCTGCCGGTCGCTGACCTGGGCCCAGGCGGCGGCCAGTTGCTCGGGCACATCGGCGCCGGTGCCCAGGTGCACGCCGTTTGTCAGCGTGATGTGGGCTGCCTCGAAGGTGCCGGCGCCGGCACAGGCAATCGCGCGGTTGGGGGCGTCGGTGCAAGCCAGCCACAACATCGCCGGCACCACCGCCTCGGGTTGCAACGCGGCCAGCACGGCGGGCGGCAACAGGCCTTCGGTCATGCGGGTGGCGGCGGTGGGGGCCAGACAATTGACACGGATGTCGTTCTTGGCGCCTTCGATCGACAACGTCTGCATCAGGCCGACCAGCGCCATCTTGGCCGCACCGTAGTTGGCCTGGCCGAAGTTGCCGTACAGGCCCGACGACGAGGTGGTCATCACGATACGGCCGTACTTTTGCGCCGACATGATCGGCCACACCGCCTGGCAGCAGTGCACCGCGCCCATCAGGTGCACGTCGATGACCAGCCGGAAGTCGTCGAGGGTCATCTTGGCAAAGCTCTTGTCGCGCAGGATGCCGGCGTTGTTGACCAGGATGTCGACCCGGCCCCAGGCGGCCATCACATCGGCGACCATCGCCGCCACCGCGGTGGCGTCAGTAACCGACGCGCCGTTGGCCATCGCCTGGCCGCCGGCGGCGACGATCTCGGCGACCACCGCCAACGCGCTGTGGGGCAGACCGTCGGCGCCGCCCAAGTCATTGACCAGCACACGCGCGCCGCGCGCAGCCAGCGCCAGGGCATGCGCCCGGCCCAGCCCGCCGCCGGCGCCGGTCACGATGGCCACACGGCCGGTGAAATCAATCGTCATGGGGTGCATTTTCAGGTTTGGAGGTTTTGGTATGGCTTGCCTGGGCTTTATACCGTAAGTACCAATGGCATTGCAGCCACCACCTTGGAAAGATGCGCATGTTGACCTGCCAACTGCAGCACCCCCCTACCCCACCACCAAGGAATCACCATGGAATTGTTCGATCTGAAGGGCCAAGTGGCCATCGTCACCGGTTCGTCACGCGGCATTGGCCGGGCCATCGCCGAGCGGCTGGCCGAGCACGGCGCCAAGGTCGTGATCTCGTCGCGCAAGCAAGAGGCCTGCGACGCCGTGGCCGAGGCCATCAATGCCCGGCACGGTGCCGGCACCGCGCTGGCCGTGGCCGCCAACATCTCCAACAAGGCCGCGCTGCAGGCGCTGGTGGACCAGACGATGGCGGTGCACGGCCATATCGACACCCTGGTCTGCAATGCTGCCAGCAACCCGTACTACGGGCCGATGGCCGGCATCGCCGACGAGCAGTTCCGCAAGATCCTGGACAACAACATCGTGGCCAACAACTGGCTGGTGACGATGGTCTCACCGCAGATGATGTCGCGCCGCGCCGGCTCGATCATCATCGTCTCGTCGATCGGCGGCCTGCGCGGCTCGTCGGTGATCGGCGCCTATTGCATCAGCAAGGCGGCCGACATGCAGCTGGCGCGCAACCTGGCGGTCGAGCTGGGGCCGCACAACGTGCGGGTCAACTGCATCGCGCCGGGCCTGATCAAGACCGACTTTGCCAAGGCGCTCTGGGACAACCCCGACGCGCTGGCCGCCCGCAATGCCGAGACTCCGCTGCGCCGCATCGGCGAGCCCGACGAGATCGCCGGCGCGGCGGTTTACCTGGCCGCACCCGCCAGCCGCTTCATGACCGGGCAATCGCTGGTGATCGATGGCGGCGTGACGATCTGACCGGGTCTGCCGCCTCGCGTCCGGCCTGACGACGGGCCGGCGCGCCCCAAGCGGGCCGGTCGCGCAAAATGCCGGCAACATGCCCGCGCCGCCCCTGACCTGGATCGATGAGCACACGCCGCTACCGCCGACCGCGCTGGCACTGGGGCCCGACAGCGATGCCCCCGGCCTGCTGGCTGCTGGCGGCAGCGTTACGCCCGAGCGGCTGGAAGAAGCCTACCGGAAGGGCGTTTTTCCGTGGTACAGCCCGGGTGATCCGGCGCTGTGGTGGACCCCCGACCCGCGCATGGTGCTGCCGGTGGCCGGGTTCAGGCTGTCGCACAGCCTGCGCAAGACGCTGCGGCGCTTTATCCGGGATCCGCGTTGCGAGATCCGCATCGACTCATCGTTCCGCCGCGTCATGGCCGCCTGTGCCGACACCCCGCGCGAGGGCCAGGACGGCACCTGGATCGCGCCCGAGATCATTGCCGCGTACAGCGCGCTGCATGACGCCGGCCGCGCCCACAGCGTCGAGACCTGGGTTGACGGTGAACTGGTTGGCGGCCTGTACGGCGTGGGCATCGGCGCGATGTTTTTTGGCGAGTCGATGTTTGCGCACCGCAACGACGCGTCCAAGATCGCGCTGGCGGCGCTTGTCGCCTTTTGCCGCGCCCACGCGATCACGCTGATCGACTGCCAGCAACGCACCCGGCATCTGGCCAGCTTTGGTGCACACGAGATCAGCCGCAGTGCCTTCGAGACCCACCTCGCCCGCACCCTGGGGGCGCCGGCGCCGGCAGCCTGGACCTATCATTCCCGGATGTGGGCGGCACTGGATTTGGCACCTGTGGGGTCAGATATCCCGCCCGATGTCCCGCTCGATATCCCGCCCGACACCCCGTCCGCCCCCGCAGCAGGCCAGCCTTGACCCACCCCAAAGAGCTACCGCTGGCGTCCCTGCAGTTCTACGCCACCGCGCCCTACCCGTGCAGCTACCTGCCGGACCGGCTGGCCCGCTCCCAGGTGGCCACGCCCAGCCACCTGATCAACGCGGATGCGTATTCCAGCCTGGTGGCCAACGGCTTCCGGCGCAGCGGCATGTTCACCTACCGGCCCTATTGCGACAGCTGCCGCGCCTGCGTGCCGCTGCGGGTGCCGGTGGCCAGCTTCGCGCCCACGCGCAGCCAGCGCCGGGCCTGGACGCAGCACCAGGGCCTGAAATCCCGCGTCTTGCGGCTGGGCTTCGTGGCCGAGCATTACCAGCTCTACCTGCGCTACCAGTCCGGCCGGCACTCGGGCGGTGGCATGGACCACGACAGTGTCGACCAGTACACCCAGTTCCTGCTTCAAAGCCGGGTCAACTCGCGGCTGGTGGAGTTTCGCGACGCCAGTGAGGACGGCAGCGGCACCTTGCGCATGGTGGCCATCGTCGATGTGCTGAGCGACGGCATCTCGGCCGTCTACACCTATTACGACCCCGACTACAAAGGCAGTCTGGGCACCTACGGCGTGCTGTGGCAGATCGAGCAGACCCGCCAGCTCAAGCTGCCGCACCTGTACCTGGGCTACTGGATCGCGCAGAGCGACAAGATGGCCTACAAGGCCGGATTCGGACCCAACCAGATGCTGCGCGAAGGGCGCTGGGATTGGGCTGATACGGCACCCGGTCCCGCTGCGGCCGGCTGACCGGCGGTCGGCCCCCGGCAAAGGCCCGGCACACCCTGCCCGCCTACAATCCCGGCATGGCACTTTCCCCTATTCCCGAGCTCGTGGCCGAGCTGGCAGCCGGCCAGATGGTGATTCTGGTCGATGAAGAAGACCGCGAAAACGAAGGTGATCTGGTGCTGGCGGCCGACCACGTGTCGGCCGAGACCATCAACTTCATGGCCAAGCACGGTCGCGGCCTGATCTGCCTGACCCTCACCCGCGAGCGCTGCGAGCGCCTGCAACTGACGCCGATGACCGCCCGCAACGGCGCCGCGCATGCCACGGCCTTCACCGTGTCGATCGAGGCCGCGCAGGGTGTGAGCACCGGCATCTCGGCGGCAGACCGTGCCCGCACCGTCGCAGCTGCCGTGGCGCGCGACGCTGTCGCGTCCGATCTGGTGCAGCCCGGCCATATATTCCCGCTGCAGGCGCAGGACGGCGGCGTGCTGATGCGCGCCGGCCATACCGAGGCCGGCTGCGATCTGGCGGCGATGGCCGGCTTGACCCCGGCGGCAGTGATCTGCGAGATCATGAACGACGACGGCACCATGGCCCGCCTGCCCGACCTGCAGGTCTTTGCCAAGGCGCACGGCCTGAAGATCGGCACCATCGCCGACCTGATCGCCCACCGTGTGCACAACGAGACCCTGATCGAGCGGGTCGGCGAGCGTGAGCTGGTGACCGCGCAGGGCAACTTCCAGTGCATCGCTTTCCGCGACCGCTCGGGTGGCCTGCACCTGGCGCTGCAGCATGGCCAATGGGCGCCTGGCGACGAGGTGGCGGTGCGGGTGCACGAGCCCTTTACCGCCATCGACCTGCTCGATGTCGGCCGCAGCGGCCATTCCTGGCCCTTGCCCAAGGCACTGGCGGCGATCCAGGCCGAACCGGCCGGCCTGGCCGTGCTGCTGAACTGCGGCAACGACGTGTTGACGCTGTTGCCGCAGGTTCTGCCGCAACAAGCCAGCCGGCCGGCGCGCGGCATGCAGATGGACCTGCGCACCTACGGTGTGGGCGCGCAGATCCTGCGCGAGCTGGGCATCACCCGCATGAAACTGCTGGGCAGCCCGCGCAAAATGCCCAGCATGATGGGCTATGGGCTCGAAGTCACCAACTTCGTGGCCGCCGGCCATTGACCGGCCGCAATCCACCATCTTCCGCCGCTTTCCGCCGCATTTCAGCAGTCTTCCCGAGGTTTCCATGCAGAACGCCAACAAGGGCGACAACGGGGGCGATGCCGCCCGGCTCGACGGCTCCCGGCTGTCGATCGGCATCGTGCAGGCCCGTTTCAACGCCGACCTGACCAACGCGCTGGCGCAGGCCTGCCTGGCCGAACTGGCTTCGCTAGGGGTGGACGCAGACAACATCCGCCACGTCACCGTGCCGGGCGCGCTGGAGGTGGCGGTGGCGCTGCAGGCGATGGCCGAGAGCGACGACTTCGACGCGCTGATTGCGCTGGGCTGCATCATCCGCGGCGAGACCTACCACTTCGAGCTGGTCGCCAACGAGAGCGGCGCCGGCGTCAGCCGGGTGGCGCTGGAACACACACTGCCGGTGGCCAACGCCATCCTGACGGTCGAGAACGAGGCGCAAGCCTGGGCCAGAACGGCAGAAAAGGGCCGCGATGCTGCCCGCGTGGCGGTTGAGATGGCCAACCTGCTGGACGACCTGACGTGAACGTGACCCCAACCAGCACCGATGACGGCGAGCCCGGCGCTGCCGGCTCAAGCGGCGCGCCTGCCGCAGCAACCACAGCAGCGGGCAAGCCCGCCAGTGGTGCCAGCCGGCCCGCGCGCAAACCGCAGGCCAAATCCACCCGCCGCCGCTCGCGCGAGCTGGCGTTGCAAGGCCTCTACCAGTGGCTGGTCAGCGGCGCCGACGGCGCCGAAGTCGAGGCCCATATCCGCGAGCAAGAAGGCTTCGACAAGTGCGACCGCGCGCACTTCGACGCCTTGCTGCACGGCGGCATCCGCGAGGCCGCGGCGCTGGACGCGGTGCTGGCCCGCCATGTCGACCGCAAGACCAAAGACCTGTCGCCGATCGAACACGGCGTGCTGATGATCGGCACCTACGAGCTGACCCACTGCATCGACATCCCCTACCGGGTGGTGATCAACGAGGCGGTCGAGCTGGCCAAGAGCTTTGGCGGCACCGACGGCCACAAGTACGTCAACGGCGTGCTGGACAAGGCGGCCAGCGACTTGCGGCCGGTCGAGGTCAAGGCCCGCAACGACGCCCGCCGCGCCGGTTGATCGGCGCCAGCACAGCACGATCGCCTCGACGTCCTGACCGCCCTGAACCCCTCGACGCCCCCGCCATGAAGCTCGCACGGCGGCTGGACCACATCGAGCCCTTCTACGTGATGGAGTGCGCCAAGGCGGCTGCACTGATCGCGGCCAGCCCGGTCTGCGACCCGGCACAGGGCGGCGAGCGCATGCTGTTTCTCAACATCGGTGAGCCCGACTTCACCGCGCCACCGCTGGTGCAAGAGGCCGCCGAACGCGCCATCCGCGCCGGCCGCACCCAGTACACCGACGCCACCGGCTTGCCCGCGCTGCGCGAGGCACTCTCAGCCTGGTACGCCCAGCGCTTCGGGCTGCAGATCCCGGCGCGGCGCATCGTCATCACCGCCGGTGCATCGGCAGCATTGCAACTGGCCTGCCTGGCCTTGTTCGAGGCCGGCGACGAGGTGCTGATGCCCGACCCCAGCTACCCCTGCAACCGGCACTTCGTGGCCGCTGCCGAGGCTGTGGCCCGGCTGCTGCCCACCACCGCGGCGCAGCGCTTCCAGCTCGACGCCGCTGCGGTCGAGCAGGCCTGGGGCCCGGCCACCCGTGGTGTGCTGCTGGCCTCGCCCAGCAACCCGACCGGCACCTCGATCCACCCCGACGAATTGCGCCGGATCGACGCCGTGGTCAGCAGAGGCGGCGGTGTGACCATCGTCGATGAGATCTACCTCGGGCTGAGCTACGACGACACCTTCGGGCGCAGCGCTCTGCAGCTTGGCGAGCACATCGTGTCGGTCAACAGCTTTTCCAAGTACTTCAGCATGACCGGCTGGCGCCTGGGCTGGATGGTGGTGCCCGAGGCAATGGTGGCACCGATAGAGCGGCTGGCGCAGAACCTGTTCATCTGCGCGTCCACCATCGCGCAACACGCGGCGCTGGCCTGCTTTGCGCCCGAGTCGATTGCCGAGTACGAGCGCCGGCGGGCCGAGTTCCGCGCCCGGCGCGACCTGGTCGTGCCCGCGCTGAACCGGCTGGGCCTGACTGTGCCGGTGCTGCCCGACGGTGCGTTTTATGCCTATGCCGATTGCAGCGCCCACAGCGCCGACAGCTGGGACTTTGCCTTCGAGCTGATGCACCGCGCCCATGTGGCGCTGACGCCCGGCCGCGACTTTGGCCGGCACGACCCCAAGCGTTGGCTGCGCTTGTCCTTTGCCAGCAGCCGGGAGCGGCTGGACGAGGCGCTGCACCGCTTGCAGCGTGAGCTGGCGTGAGGGCGGCTGTGGGCTGTGCGCCCGGCATCGCCTCGGCAATCGATCCCGTCACCACCGCGCCCACCGAGTGTGGCCGGGCGGCGATGACATTTGAGCAACAGGCCCGGCGCCAGCCAGCGCCCACCACGTGCAACGCCCCCCCGCCGCTGTGCCTGGGCCGCATCGGCATGGGCTGGGTGGATATGCCAGCTTCCGCCCGCGCCGCTCCCCGCAGATCGTTGCCGCGATCACGAACCCCGTCCCCTTGAGGCACCCTCCCCCATGAACCAGGACTTTTCGATCATCACGCTGGTGCTGCATGCCAGCTTTGTGGTGCAACTGGTGATGGTCGGCTTGCTGCTGACCTCACTGGCCAGCTGGACCGTGATCTTCTCCAAGCTCTTCGGCCTGCGCCGCCTGCGACGCGGCAACGACGCCTTCGAGCAAGAGTTCTGGTCGGGCAAGAACCTGAACGACCTGTTCAACAGCGCCAGCAGCAACACCGAGAGCTCGACGATGGAGCGCATCTTTGCCAGCGGCATGCGCGAGTTCTTGAAGCTGCGTGAGCGCCGGCAAGAGTCGCAAGCCCAACTCGACGGTGCCCGCCGCGCGATGCGCGCCAGCCTGCAGCGTGAACTGGACGCGATCGAGGGCAATGTCGGCTTTCTGGCCAGCGTCGGGTCGGTCAGCCCGTACGTGGGCCTGTTTGGCACGGTCTGGGGGATCATGCATGCGTTTGTCGGGCTGTCCAACGTGCAGCAGGTGACGCTGGCCACGGTGGCGCCCGGCATTGCCGAGGCCCTGGTGGCCACCGCCATCGGCCTGTTTGCCGCGATCCCTGCGGTGGTGGCGTACAACCGCTTTGCCCGCGACATCGACCGCATGGCGATCCAGCTGGAGAGCTTCATCGAAGAGTTCTCCAACATCCTGCAGCGCAACGCGGGCCAGCCGCCGGCTGCGGCCGGCGCACGCTGAAGCACACCATGCCTGCCGTTGCCTCCCGTGGCCGCAAGGGCCGCCGCGCCATCGCCGAGATGAACATGGTGCCGTTCATCGACGTGATGCTGGTGCTGCTGATCATCTTCATGGTCACCGCCCCGCTGATCACCACCGGCATCGTCGACCTGCCCAGCGTGGGCAAGTCGGCGAACCGCCCCACCAGCGTGGTCGAGGTGATCGTCGGCACCGATGAAAAACTGCGCCTGCGGCTGGACGGCGGCGAGCCCAAACCGGTCACGCTGGGCCGGCTGGCCGCGGCGGTGAAAGACCTGCAGGCCGGCAACCCCGCAGTGCCGGTGGTGATCTCGGCCGACAAGGCCGTGAAGTACGAGCAGGTGGTGCGGGCGATGGACGTGTTGCAACGCGCCGGCCTGCAGCGTGTGGGCCTGTCGGTCAAGCAAGGCAGCTGATGGGCTCTGCGCTGTCGCGCGACGACCTGCTGCCACGGGCCGACAGCCCGGTGGGCCTGGGCGCAGCGCTGGCGCTGCTGGCCCATGCCGGCTTGATCGGTGCGCTGGCGCTGGGGCTGAACTGGCGCCTGCCCAAGCAGCCGGCGGTGGTCAGTGCCGAGTTGTGGGCTGCCGTGCCGCAGGCCGCCGCGCCGGCCCCGGTGGCGGCCCCTGCCCCGCTGCCGGTCACGGCTCCACCACCGCCATCACCCCCGCCGCCCGTTGTGCCCATGCCCACCCAGCCGCCGGCCCCCAGCGCCGCTGATCGCGCCAAAGAACGCGCCGCCGTACTTGCCGCTGAACGTGCCAACGAGCGCGAGGCCGAGATCGCGCTGGAAAAAGCCGCGCAACGCCGCAAGGCCCAGCAAGACCTGGCGCTTAAAGAAGCCCGCGAGGCGCAACAGGCCCGCGACGCCAAGCAGGCCCGGGACAGCGCCGAGCGCGAACGCCTGCAGGCGGCCGAGGCCCAGCGCCAGAAGCAAAAGCTCGACGACAAGCGTCTGGCCGATGAAAAGGCATTGGCCCAGAAACGCGACAAGCAGCTGAAGGACGAAAAAGCCCGCGAGGACAAACGCCTGGCCGACCTGGCCGAGCAGAAAGAACGCCTAGCCCGCGAGGCCGAGGCCAAGGCCCAGGAGGCAGTGGTGGCCAGGCAGCGCGAGGAGAACCTCAAGCGCATGCTGGGCCAGGCGGGTGCAGCGGGCGCTGCGGGTGCCACGGGCGCGGCCAACGCCACCGGCACTGCGGCACGGGACGCGGCCCCGTCAGCGTCCTACGCCGGCAAGATACGGGCGTTTGTGCGGCCCAACATCCTGCTGACCACCGAGGTGACCGGCAACCCGACCACCGAGGTGGAGGTCAAGTGCGCACCCGACGGCAGCGTGGTCAGCCGGCGCATCAGCAAGCCCAGCGGCAACCCGACCTGGGACAACGTGGTGCTGCGTGCGATCGACAAGACCGGCACCTTGCCGCGCGACAACGATGGCCGTATCCCCGCCACGATGATCCTGGTGTTCCCGCGCCAGGAGTGAACCGCCAACGCCGCCCGGCCGGCGGCCAGGCTCAGTGGTTTTCGCGCGCGTGGTTGATCGTGTACTTGGGGATCTCGATCGTCAGGTCGGCATCGGCCAGGATCGCCTGGCAGCTCAGGCGCGAGTCGGGCTCCAGCCCCCAGGCGCGGTCCAGCAGGTCTTCTTCTCCCTCCTCGATCTCGTTCAAGGACCGCCCGCCCTGGCGCACGATGACGTGGCAGGTGGTGCAGGCGCAGCTCATGTCGCAGGCGTGCTCGATGGCCACGCCGTTCTCGAGCAGGGCCTCACAGACCGAAGTGCCGCGAGGGGCGGTGATGGACCTGCCGTCGGGGCAAAGTTCAGCATGCGGCAGGATATGGATGACGGGCATGGCTTTGGGGTTCCGGAGCGATCAGATGTCGGTGAGCTTGCGGCCGGTCAGCGCGGCCTGGATGCCGCGGTTCATGCGCAGCGCAGCAAAGTTCTCGGTGCCATCGGCGAGCTTTTCAACCGCGGTGTCGATGGCCGCATGGTCGTCACCTGCAGCAATCAGCGCCAGGTCTTGCAGCAAAGCCTCGATGGCGCCTTGTTCGGTGGCGTCCAGCAGGTCGGCGTCGGCCGCCAATGCGGCGCGGGTGGCCAGGGTCATGCGCTCGGCCTCGACCCGCGCCTCGCGCAGCGACCGCGCTGCCATGTCGGACTCGGCACTGGCAAAACCGTCCTTGAGCATATTGGCAATCTGGTCGTCGGCCAGACCGTAGCTGGGCTTGACCACCACCGAGGCCTCGACGCCCGAGCCCAGCTCGCGTGCCGCCACGCTGAGCAGCCCGTCGGCATCGACCTGGAAGGTGACCCGGATGCGGGCCGCGCCCGCCACCATCGGCGGGATGCCGCGCAACTCGAAGCGGGCCAGACTGCGGCAGTCGGCCACCAGCTCGCGCTCGCCCTGCAGCACATGGATCGCCATTGCGGTCTGGCCGTCCTTGAAGGTGGTGAAGTCCTGCGCCTTGGCCACCGGGATGGTGGTGTTGCGCTCGATCACCCGCTCGACCAGGCCGCCCATGGTCTCCAGCCCCAGCGAGAGCGGGATCACGTCGAGCAGCAGCAACTCGCCGCCCGGGGCGTTGCCGGCCAGCGCGTTGGCCTGGATCGCAGCGCCTACCGCCACCACCTCGTCGGGGTTGAGGTTGACCAGCGGCGGGCGGCCGAACAACTCGCCCACGGCTGCTTGCACCGCCGGCATGCGGGTCGAGCCGCCGACCATCACCACACCCGCCACCTCGTCGCGCTTGAGCTTGGCGTCGCGCAAGACCTTGCGCACGGCGGCGAGCGTGCGCTCGATCAGCGGCCGGGTCAGCGCATCGAACTGCGCGCGGGTCACGGTCACGGCCACCGCTGCGGTTGCACCCGCGCCACTCAGTGTGCAACGCAGCACGGCCTGCGGTGCGTCGGTCAGCGCCTCCTTGGCGGCGCGCGCGGCCACCAGCACCGCCCGCTTGTCGTGGGCGGATGTCGCCTGAAACCCGGCTTGCGCCAAGGCCCAATCGGCCAGCGCCTGGTCAAAATCATCACCACCCAGCGCCGCATCGCCGCCGGTGGCGACCACCTCGAACACGCCCCGCGACAAGCGCAGCAGCGAGATGTCGAAGGTGCCACCGCCCAGGTCGTAGACCGCAAACAGGCCCTCGCTGCCGTTGTCCAGCCCATAGGCCACTGCCGCCGCCGTGGGCTCGTTGATCAGGCGCAGCACATTGATGCCTGCCAGTTGTGCGGCGTCCTTGGTGGCCTGGCGCTGAGCGTCGTCAAAATAGGCCGGCACGGTGATCACGGCGCCAAACACGTCGTCGTCGAAGCTGTCCTCGGCGCGGTAGCGCAGCGTGGCCAGGATCTCTGCCGACACCTCGACCGGCGTCTTGACGCCCTGGCGGGTGCGGATCGCCACCATGCCGGGCTGGTCGACAAACTGGTAGGGCAGGCGGGTGTGGCCGGCAATGTCGGCAAGGCCTCGCCCCATCAAGCGCTTGACGCTGACGACCGTGTTCTCGGGGTCATCGGCCACCGCGGCCAGCGCGTCGAAGCCGATCTGGCGGCGGTTGTCGTCCCCGTAACGTACCGCCGAAGGCAGGATGGCGCGGCCGGCCGCGTCGGGCAGGCACTCGGCCACGCCGTGGCGCACCGCCGCCACCAACGAGTGGGTGGTGCCCAGGTCAATGCCCACAGCGATGCGGCGGGCGTGCGGGTCGGGCGTCTGGCCGGGTTCGGAGAGTTGCAGCAGGGCCATCTTGGTGGGGTGGAGATGTGGGGAGAAAGAGTGCAGCGTGGGCGCCTCAGGCGCCCAGTGCTTCGAGCCGGCGATCGATGTCGTGGCGAAACCGGGCTACGAACATCAGCGCCCTGACCTGCTGCGCGGCAGCAGTGGGGTCGTCGCGCCCGTCCAGCGACAAACCGAGTTCAGCCAGCCGGGCCGCCTCATCGGCGGCGACAGTGGCGTCGAGCAGCTCGACCGACCCCACGTCGCGGGCGTCGTCCAGGTCCTCGCGCCACGCCATCTGCTGCACCAGGAATGCCGCCGGCATCGCGGTATTGTTTTCGGCCTGGATCGGCACGCCACGCAACTCGCAAAGATAGGCGCCGCGCTGCAGCGGATCTTTCAAGCGCTGGTAGGCCTCGTTGACCCGCACGGCCCACTGCATCGCCAGCCGCTGGGCGGACGCGCCCTCGCTGGCAAAGCGGTCCGGGTGCACCTTGGCCTGCAGTGCGCGCCAGCAAGCATCCAGCGCGTTGCGGTCCAGCGCAAAACGCCGGGGCAGGCCAAACAGGGTGAAATCGTCGTCAGCGAGGTGCATGCCGGGTACGCAGGGCTGGGGTCAAGGCCGGGTTTGAGGGCGGTGGTCGGGTCGATCTGTCGGCAATGTGGACAAAGCCGACAAGACAAAGGCGCGGTCAAACGTCACCGCGCCTTGTTGCACGCCGGGCGCCCGCCCGGCATCAGGCCTCAAACGCGAAACGACTCCCCGCAGCCACAACGGTCTTTTTCGCGTGGGTTGTGAAACTTGAAGCCCTCGTTCAGGCCTTCACGCACAAAGTCGAGCTCGGTGCCGTCGAGGTAGGGCAGGCTCTTCGGGTCGATCAGCACCTTGATGCCGTGCGCTTCGAAGATGTGGTCCTCGGGCGCGATGTCGTCGGCGTATTCGAGCTTGTAGGCCAGGCCCGAGCAACCGGTGGTCCTGACGCCCAACCGCACGCCCACGCCCTTGCCACGCTTGCTGATGTAGCGGGTGACGTGCCGCGCCGCGGCTTCGGACAGGGTCACGGCCATGGTCAGTGCGCCAGTGTGGTCGATGGGACGGTCGCTGGGCTACCGCTGTCAGCCACCTCGCCGTGGCGCGACTTGTAGTCCTGCACGGCCGCCTTGATGGCGTCCTCGGCCAGGATAGAGCAGTGGATCTTGACCGGCGGCAACGCCAGCTCTTCGGCAATGTTGGTGTTCTTGATCTCGAGTGCCTGGTCCAGGGTGCGGCCCTTGACCCACTCGGTCACCAGCGAGCTGCTGGCGATCGCCGAACCGCAGCCGTAGGTCTTGAAGCGCGCGTCCTCGATCAGCCCGGTCACCGGGTTGACCTTGATCTGCAGCTTCATCACGTCGCCGCAGGCCGGCGCGCCGACCATGCCGGTGCCCACATCCTCGTCGCCCTTGTCGAAGGCGCCGACATTGCGGGGGTTTTCGTAGTGGTCGATGACTTTGTCGCTGTATGCCATGAGATTTCTCCAAAAAAAACCGGGTTCAGTTCAGTGCGCCGCCCACTGGATGGCGCTGATGTCGATGCCGTCTTGGTACATGTCCCACAAGGGTGAAAGGTCGCGCAGCTTGGCCACGCGGTCGATCAGGGTGGCCACGGCGTAGTCGATCTCGGCCTCGGTCGTGAAGCGGCCGATCGTCATGCGCAAGCTGGAGTGCGCCAGTTCGTCGCTGCGGCCCAGCGCCCGCAACACGTAGCTGGGCTCCAGGCTGGCCGAGGTGCAGGCCGACCCCGAGGACACCGCCAGGCCCTTGACGCCCATGATCAACGACTCGCCCTCAACGTAGTTGAACGAGATGTTGAGGTTGTGCGGCACACGCTGGGTCAGGTCGCCGTTGACAAACACCTGCTCGATGCCTTGCAAGCCCGCCAGCAACTTGTTGTGCAGGAAGCGGATGCGCTCTTGCTCGCTGCCCATCTCTTCTTGCGCGATGCGGAAGGCCTCGCCCATGCCGACGATCTGGTGCGTGGGCAGCGTGCCCGAGCGCATGCCACGCTCATGGCCGCCGCCGTGCATCTGGGCCTCGATCCGGATGCGTGGCTTGCGCCGCACGTACAGCGCGCCCATGCCCTTGGGGCCATAGGTCTTGTGCGCCGACATGCTCATCAGGTCGATCGGCAGCCGGGCCATGTCGATCACCACCTTGCCGGTGGCCTGGGCCGCATCGACGTGGAAGATGATGCCGCGCTCGCGGCACAAGTTGCCGATGGCCGTCACATCCTGGATCACGCCGATCTCGTTGTTGACCAACATCACCGACGCGAGGATGGTGTCCGGGCGCAGCGCGGCGGCGAACGCCGCCAGGTCGATCAGACCGTCTTCCTGCACGTCGAGGTAGGTGGCCTCGAAGCCCTGGCGCTCGAGCTCACGCACGCTGTCGAGCGTGGCCTTGTGCTCGGTCTTGACGGTGATGATGTGCTTGCCACGGCCCTTGTAGAACTGCGCCGCGCCCTTGAGCGCCAGGTTGATCGACTCGGTGGCGCCGCTGGTCCAGACGATCTCGCGCGGGTCGGCGTTGATCAGGCTGGCCACCTGGACGCGGGACTTCTCGACGATGGCCTCGGCCTCCCAGCCCCAGGCGTGGCTGCGGGACGCCGGATTGCCGAAGTGCTCGCGCAACCAGGGGATCATGGCGTCGACAACACGCGGGTCAACCGGCGTGGTGGCGCCGTAGTCGAGGTAGATGGGAAAGTGCGGGGTCATGGTGCGGCGGGTGGGTGGGTGCGGTGCAGATGCGGGGTTTGGGGTGCTGCGGGTGGGGCGGCTGAGCCGTCACTTGAACATCGAATTGCCCAGCGCGAAGACCGAATTGGGCGCGGTGATCTTGATCGGCTTGACCACCGGCACCGAGGAGATCGCCCGCTTGATCGGCGACTCTTCGATCGACACGCCCTTGGCGAGTTGGTCCTCGACCAGCTTCTTGAGCGAGATCGAGTCGAGAAACTCGATCATCTTCTGGTTCAGGCTGGCCCACAGGTCGTGCGTCATGCAGCGGCCGGCATCGTCGCCCATGCAGTTTTCCTTGCCGGCGCAGCCGGTGGCGTCGATCGGCTCATCGACCGCGACGATGATGTCGGCCACGGTGATCAGCTCGCTCTTGCGGCCCAGTGAATAACCGCCACCCGGGCCGCGTGTGCTCTCGACCAGCTCATGCCGGCGCAGCTTGCCGAACAGCTGCTCCAGGTAGGACAGCGAGATCTGCTGGCGCTGGCTGATGGCGGCCAGCGCGACCGGCCCGTTGTTCGAACGCAGCGCCAGATCGATCATCGCCGTGACGGCAAAACGGCCTTTGGTGGTCAAACGCATGGGTATTTCTCCTGATGGCTGGCCGGTGGAAGGCGCCGGTTTCACTGGCACCACCGCTTACCCGACTGATGTAGTCAAGTATAGCCGAACCCGACAATTTCGGCTGGCGACTGCGCGAGTATGAACTCTTCAGTCGCGTTTCAGGCGGCTGAGGTCAATCGGCGTTGCAGCACCCAGAGCAAGCCGTCGCAAGCGGGCTCGATCAAATCCAGCGCATGGGCAAAGCCCTCGACGTTGCCAAAGTATGGGTCTGGCACCTCGTCAACTGCGTCTGCCGTCGCCGGGCGGTCAGGCGATTGCGCTGCAAAGGGCAACAGCAGCGCCAGCTGGCCGGAAGCACCCGACGGGCAACGGCTGCGCAGCGTGGCCAGGTTGTCGCGGTCCATCGCCAGCAGCAGATCAAAACGGCTGAAATCGGCGGCCACCACCGGCCGCGACTTCAGTCCGTCCAGCCGGTAGCCCCGCTGCGCCGCCAGCGCGGTGGCGCGCGGGTCGGGCAAGGCGCCGCGGTGAAAGCCATGGGTGCCGGCCGAATCCACCGCCACCTGGCCTGCCAGCCCTGCCCGGTCGAGCTTGGCGCGCATCACGCCCTCGGCCATCGGAGACCGGCAGATGTTGCCCATGCAGACCATCAGTACCTGCAAGCGAGGCGCCTCACGGCGCTGAAACCAGCGTTTGATCATGGGCCGCAAGGATAGCGGAGGGTGCGGGCAGGACGGGACCGGGTCGATCCCGCACCACCGTCCGCCGCAAGCACCAGAAAACCCCACAACCCAGATGGTGATCTCCCTACAGCCCGGCCTTGTATGCGCACCGCCGATCTGCCGATAAAGCAAAAAAACCCGGCGCGTTGCCGACGCCAGCCCGCGCATGCGATGACCACGACGCGGTCCCACCGTGCGCGACGGGCCAACCCAGAAAAAAGGACCTGCCATGCGCCACAACGGGCCGATCAGCCAACACGAGTTTCTGCTGCCAGCAGGCACGACACTGGTATCGACCACCGACCTGCAAAGCCACATCACCTATTGCAATCCGGCGTTTGTCGAGGTCAGCGGCTACAGCCGCGAGGAGTTGATCGGCCAGCCGCACAACCTGGTGCGCCACCCGGACATGCCGGCCGAGGCTTACCGGGACATGTGGGCCACGCTCAAGGCCGGCGAGCCCTGGACGGCGCTGGTGAAAAACCGCCGCAAAAACGGCGACCACTACTGGGTGAGGGCCAATGTGACACCGGTGCTGGACGGCGGCCAGGTGACCGGCTATATGTCGGTGCGCACCCTGCCCCGGCGCGATGAAGTGGCCAGCGCCGAGGCGCTTTACGCCCGCCTGCGCGAGCAAGCAGCGTGCGGCCGATCAACCCTGCGCCTGCAAAAAGGCGAACTGCGGGCCAGTGGCGCGGCGGCGGCGCTGGCGCGGGCTTTGCGACCCGGGTTGGGCGGCAAACTGACGCTCACGGCCCTGGCCGGCACCTCGGCGGTGGCCGTGCTGGGGGCGGAGTTCGCGACGCTCGGCCTGCCCGTGGCGCTGACGCTGGCGCTGAGCGCGGTGGTGGGCGCCGGCATGGCGGCGTGGCTGCGCCAGCAGGCCTTGGCGCCGTTGCGCCAGGCGATTGCCGCGGCGCGCCGGATGTCGGCCGGTGACTTGTCGCAAAGGCTCAGCGCCGAGCGCTTCGACGAGGTCGGCCAGCTGGCCCGGGCCATGAGCCAGCTCAACGTCAACCTGCAGGCCATCGTGGGTGACGTGCGGCGCGAGGTCGAGGGCATCACCCTGGCGTCCAGCGAGATCGCCAAGGGCAACCAGGACCTTGGCAACCGCACCGAGTCGCAGGCCAGCAGCCTGCAGCAGACAGCAGCGTCGATGGAGCAGATCACCGGCACGATCCGCCACACCGCCGACACCGCGCACACCGCCGCCGATCTGGCGCATGAGGCGTCGGCCGTGGCCCAGCGCAGTGGTGAGGCGGCTCACACGGTGACGGTGCGCATGGCCGAGATCCGCCAGTCCTCGCAACGCATCGCCGAGATCATCGGCACGATCGAGAGCATCTCGTTCCAGACCAACATACTGGCGCTCAACGCCGCCGTGGAGGCGGCCCGGGCGGGCGACGCCGGGCGTGGTTTTGCGGTGGTGGCGTCCGAGGTGCGGGCGCTGGCCGGCCGCACCAGCGCGGCCGCACGCGAGATCAAGGTCTTGATCGAGGACTCGTCCAACCAGGTCGAGGCCGGCACCCGGCTGGCCGAGGCCACCGGCGAAAACACCCGCCAGACCCAGGACGCCGTCCAGCGGGTGCATGCGCTGATCAAGGAGATCAGCGGCGCGGCCGGCGAGCAGTCCAAGGGTGTAGCCCAGGTCAATGTGGCGGTGGCCGAGCTGGACGGTCTGACCCAGCAGAACGCCGCCATGGTCGAAGAACTGGCCGCCGCGGCCACCTCGCTGCACGGCCAGGCCGAGGTGGTGGCGCAGGCGGTGCGCATTTTTCGGGGTGGTGCAGCCCAGCCGGCGTGATCAGCCGCAAGGCAAGGTTGCTGGCAGAGCCTGACCGCCGCCTCAACGCCCGCCCTGACCGGTCACGGGTCAACGCTGGGCCGCTCCCGCGTTGACTCCTCCCCCTCTGGGGGACCGAGCCCGCGCCGAGCGAGCGCCTGCGCGCTCGTGAGTGGCTGGCGAGGGCTGACGGGCCTGCAAGCCCGTCAGCGGCGGCGGGCGTTTGCCGCCGCTTTGGGGGCGATCTACAAAGGCACGACGTTGCTGTCGTGCCCGGCGGCGCCAAAGGCCTGCTCGCGCAGCAGCGCCAACTGGTCGCGCACCCGGGCCGCTTTTTCAAACTCCAGGTTCTTGGCATGGTCCAGCATCTGCCGCTCCAGCAGCTTGATGCGTTTGGCCAGGTCTTTTTCGCTCAGCAACTCCACCTCGGCCGCCTCGACCATGCCGCGCAACTTGCTCTTGTCGTCCTGGGCGCTGATCACGCCGTCGATCAGCTCAATCACCCGCTTGACCACGCTGCGCGGTGTGATACCCATCGCCAGGTTGTGCGCCACTTGCTTCTCGCGCCGGCGCTCGGTCTCGCCGATCGCCCGGGCCATCGAGTCGGTGATCTTGTCGGCATAGAGGATGGCGCGGCCATTCAGGTTGCGCGCCGCCCGGCCGATGGTCTGGATCAGGCTGCGCTCGGACCGCAAGAAGCCCTCCTTGTCGGCGTCCAGGATCGCCACCAGCGACACCTCGGGGATGTCCAGCCCCTCACGCAGCAGGTTGATGCCCACCAGCACGTCGAACAAGCCCAGCCTTAAATCCCGCAGGATCTCGACCCGCTCGACCGTGTCGATGTCCGAGTGCAGGTAGCGCACCTTCACCCCGTTGTCGGTCAGGTAGTCGGTGAGTTGCTCGGACATGCGCTTGGTCAGCGTGGTGATCAGCACCCGCTCGCCCAGATCGACCCGGATGCGGATCTCCTGCAGCACGTCGTCGACCTGGCTGGTGGCGGGCCGCACCTCGACCATCGGGTCGACCAGGCCGGTGGGCCGCACCAGTTGCTCGACCACCGCGCCGGCATGCTGCTGCTCGTAGTTGCCGGGCGTGGCCGAGACAAAAATGGTCTGGCGCATCTTGCCCTCGAACTCGTCGAACTTGAGCGGCCGGTTGTCCATCGCACTCGGCAGGCGGAAACCATAAGTCACCAGCGTGGATTTGCGGGCCTTGTCGCCGTTGTACATGCCGCCAAACTGGCCTATCAGCACATGGCTCTCGTCCATGAACATCAGCGCGTCCGGCGGCAGGTAGTCCACCAGGGTGGACGGCGGGTCGCCCGGCTTGCCGCCTGACAAATGCCGGCTGTAGTTCTCGATGCCCTTGCAGTGGCCCACCTCCTGCATCATCTCCAGGTCGAACCGGGTGCGCTGCTCGATGCGCTGGGCCTCGACCAGCTTGCCCTCGCTGACAAACAGCGCGGTGCGTTCACGCAGCTCGGCCTTGATCGTCTCCACCGCCGCCAGCACCCGTTCACGCGGCGTGACGTAGTGGCTCTTGGGATAAATGGTAAAGCGCGGCACCTTTTGCCGGACGCGGCCGGTCAGTGGGTCGAGCAGGCTCAAGGCCTCGATCTCGTCATCGAACAGCTCCAGCCGCACCGCCAGCTCGCTGTGCTCGGCCGGAAACACGTCGATGGTGTCACCGCGCACCCGGAAGGTGCCGCGCGCAAAGTCCACATCGTTGCGGCCGTACTGCATGCGGATCAGCTGGGCAATGATGTCGCGCTGGCCGATCTTGTCGCCCACCCGCACGATGAAGCGCATTTGCGAGTAATCCTCGGGCTTGCCGATGCCGTAGATCGCGCTGACCGACGCCACGATCACCGTGTCGCGCCGCTCCAGCACGCTCTTGGTGGCTGAGAGCCGCATCTGTTCGATGTGCTCGTTGATGGCCGAGTCCTTCTCGATGAACAGGTCGCGCTGCGGCACATAGGCCTCGGGCTGGTAGTAGTCGTAGTAGCTGACGAAATACTCCACCGCATTCTTGGGAAAAAACTCCCGGAACTCGGCATACAACTGCGCCGCCAGCGTCTTGTTGGGCGCAAACACGATTGCCGGCCGGCCCATGCGGGCGATCACATTGGCCATCGTGAAGGTCTTGCCCGAGCCGGTCACGCCCAGCAGGGTCTGGTAGGCCAGGCCGTCCTCCAGGCCTTCGACCAATTGATCGATCGCTGTGGGCTGGTCGCCGGCAGGTGGGTAGGGCTGGAACAGCTGGAACGGCGAATCGGGAAAGCTGACAAACACGCCCTCGGCAGGGGCGGCCCGCACATCAACAGACTCGGCGGCAAGCACGGCCGCAAGCCCGGCTGAATCCTGGATATTTTGCTCAGTCTCCGATTCGACCCAGGCCTCGACCCCGGCCAGGTCTGGCCGCCTGCTGATTTTCGACATCGGGTGCTCCCTAAATTGGGGGCCCGCAGGCCCTAAAATCGTGCGCCTTGCCGCCGGCTTTGATCCAAAAAAGACGGTGGCCGGGCAACCCGACAGGGTAGCGCAGGCCGGCATGGGCTGTCTTCCGCCGCTTCGCCCGACCCGCATTTCTGCTGCCACCGTCACTTCAGGACTCATCTTCATGACGCTTTTTGCCGCTGTCGAATTGGCCCCCCGCGACCCGATCCTGGGCCTGAACGAGCAATTCAATGCCGACACCCGCTCGACCAAGGTCAACCTGGGCGTGGGCGTGTACTTCGACGACGCCGGCAAGCTGCCGCTGCTGGCCTGCGTCAAGGCCGCCGAGCAAGGCCTGAACGACGCCGCCAAGCCGCGCGGCTACCTGCCGATCGACGGCATCGCCGCCTACGACAAAGCGGTGCAACGCCTGGTGTTTGGTGCCGACAGCGCCGTGTTGGCTGCGGGCCGGGTGGCCACGGTACAGGCCATCGGCGGCACCGGTGGCCTGAAGGTGGGCGCCGACTTCTTGAAAAAGCTCAACCCCGGCGCCACCGTGCTGATCAGCGACCCGAGCTGGGAGAACCACCGCGCGCTGTTTGCCAACGCCGGCTTCTCCGTGGACACCTACGCCTACTACGACGCCGCGCGCCGCGGCGTCGGGTTCGAGGCGATGCTGGCCGACCTGGACGCCGCGGCCGCGGGCACCATCGTGGTGCTGCATGCCTGCTGCCACAACCCGACCGGCTACGACATCACGCCGGCGCAGTGGGATCAGGTCATCGCCGTGCTCCAGGCCCGCAAGCTGACCCCGTTCCTCGACATGGCCTACCAGGGCTTTGGCGACGGCATCACCGAGGACGGCGCGGTGGTGCAGCAGTTTTTGGCCTCTAGCCTGGATTTCTTGGTCGCCACCTCGTTTTCCAAGAGCTTTTCGCTCTACGGCGAGCGGGTGGGCGCGCTCAGCGTGGTCTGCGCCAGCCAGGACGAAGCCGCGCGGGTGCTGTCGCAGCTCAAGATCACGATCCGGACCAACTACAGCAACCCGCCCACCCACGGCGCGCAGGTGGTGACCACCGTGCTCGACACCCCGGCGCTGCACGCCCAGTGGGAGGCCGAGCTGGCCGGCATGCGCCAGCGCATCAAGCAGATGCGCCAGTTGCTGGCCGACAAGCTGGTGGCGGCGGGCGTGAAGCAGGATTTTTCGTTCATCACCCGCCAGCGCGGCATGTTCAGCTACTCGGGCTTGAGCAAGCCGCAGATGGAGCGGCTGCGCGACGAGTTCGGCATCTACGGTGTGGATTCAGGCCGCATCTGCGTGGCCGCGCTCAACACCGGCAACATCGACGCGGTGGTGTCGGCCATTGCCGAGGTGCTGTAACCGGCCCCAGGGCGGGCACGCCCGCCGGTGACGCCGGCATTCTCGGCAACCCCAAGCCCGGCCCGCGCCGGGCTTTGGCCTTTTTGGGGGGCCACGTCCAGCGTCACTGAGGAGACAGCGCACGCATTTAGCAGGCCCGAGCCCGTGTTTTTACGGCACCAAAACGCTGCCAGACCGTGCAATATGGTCTCGATCGGAACATAATTGCTGCACTGCACAATTTTTTGTCCCCGATGTCAGGTGCCATTCAGCGGCGCTGCCACATGATGCAGCTTGCTGACTGACCCAACGCCCACTTTTCGGAGTTCCAAGCCATGCTCTACCAGGTATACGAAACCCAACGCGCACTGATGGCGCCGTTCTCCGAGTTCGCCAGCGCATCGGCCAAGCTCTACACCCACCCGCTGTCGCCCTTTACCCATACGCCGATGGCGCAGCGGGTGTCGGCCGGGCTCGACCTGATGCACCGCCTGGCCAAAGAGTATGAAAAGCCCAAGTTCGACATCAGCACGGTCGAGATCGACGGTGTCGAGGTCGCGGTGCTGGAGCAGGTGCCGATCACCAAACCGTTTTGCCGCCTGCTGCGCTTCAAGCGCTTCACCGACGACCCGGCGGTGCTGGAGAAGATGAAGTCCCAGCCCACCGTGCTGTTGGTCGCCCCGCTGTCGGGCCACCACAGCACGCTGCTGCGTGACACCGTGCGGGTGCTGCTGCGTGACCACAAGGTGCTGATCACCGACTGGACCGACGCCCGCATCGTGCCGCTGTCCGAAGGCCCGTTTCACCTGAACGACTACGTCAAGTACGTGCAGGAGTTCATCCGCTTTGTCGGCCCCGAGGTCAATGTGATCTCGGTCTGCCAGCCGACCGTGCCGGTGCTGGCCGCCGTCTCGCTGCTGGCCACGCACGGTGAGTTCACCCCGCGCACGCTGACGATGATGGGTGGCCCGATCGATGCGCGCCTGTCGCCCACCTCGGTCAACGACCTGGCGACCAAAAAGCCCTATGAGTGGTTCGAGAACAATGTGATCTACCGCGTGCCCAGCAACTTTGCCGGCGTTGGCCGAAAGGTCTACCCGGGCTTTTTGCAGCACACCGGCTTCGTGGCGATGAACCCCGACCGGCATGTCAACTCGCACTACGACTACTTCCTGGACCTGATACGCGGCGACGACGACTCGACCGAGCAGCACCGCAAGTTCTACGACGAGTACAACGCGGTGCTGGACATGCCGGCCGAGTACTACCTGGAGACGATCAAGACGGTGTTCCAGGATTTCTCGCTGGTCAACGGCACCTGGTTTGTCGACGGCACGCAGGTGCGGCCTCAGGACATCACCGCCGGCGCCATCCTGACGGTCGAGGGCGAGTTGGACGACATCTCCGGCGCCGGCCAGACCCGCGCCGCGCACGGCCTGTGCACCGGCATCCCCAAAGAGCGCCAGTTCCACTACGACGTCGAAGGCGCTGGCCACTACGGCATCTTCTCGGGCCGGCGCTGGCGCGACATGGCCTACCCGGTGGTGCGCGACTTCATCGCGCGCTACAACGACCCGGCCAAGGCTGCGGCAACGTCCAGGGAGCTGGTCGCCGAAGCTGCGTTGCAAGTCGCCGCTGCACCGGCGGCCCGCAGCGTGGTCAAACGCGCAGCGCGCAAGCGCGTCACCGCCCCCAAGGCCTGATCGCTGACGCACCGGACCGGCCTGGGATAATCGGCGCGGTGAGTTTTACCGCGCCTCTCGAGAGCTTGTCCCCCCCACCCGGCCAGCCTGGCCTGCAACCGCAGGACACGCTGGCCGACCGCATTGACGCGGCCTTGCCGCAGACCCAGTGCACCCGCTGCGGCTACCCGGACTGCCGGGCCTATGCCCAGGCGGTGGCGGCTGGCGAGGCAGGCATCAACCGCTGCCCACCGGGCGGCGACGAGGGCATCATCCGGCTGGCGCGAATCACCGGGCAGCCGGTGATCGCGCTCGACACCCGCCGCGGTTTTGAAGGCCCCCGCCTGTTGGCCGTGATCGACGAGGCCTGGTGCATCGGCTGCACGCTGTGCATCAAGGCTTGCCCGGTCGATTGCATCATCGGTGCGCCCAAGCGCATGCACACCGTGATCGATGCCGATTGCACCGGCTGCGAGCTGTGCGTGCCGGCCTGCCCGGTCGATTGCATCGCGCTGATACCTGTAACGGGCCGCCATACCGGCTGGGCCGCCTGGTCCGCCGTGCAGGCCGAGCAGGCACGGGTCCAGTACCAACAACGACAGCAACGCAGCCAGCGCCTGAAGAGTGACAACGACGCCCGCCTGGCCGCCAAGGCCGAAGCCAAGCTGGCCGACCTGCCCAGCCATACCCGGCACACCGACCCCGAGGTCATCGACAAAAAACGGGCGGTGATCGAAGCGGCGCTGGCGCGGTCCCGCGCTGCAAAACCAACCCCAAAAGGCGGCGCGTGACCGGCCAGCCGACATCCCGACTGCGTGACCCGCCGATGTCGGGTCTGCGCGGCCAGCCGATGTCGGGTCTGCGCGGCCAGCCGATGTCGCGCCTGCGCGCCAATGCACTGCTGCTGCTGGCCGCGCTGATCTGGGGCTCGGCCTTTGTCGGCCAGTCGCTGGGCATGGCCGGTGTCGGGCCGCTGACCTTCACCGGGGTGCGTTTTGTGCTGGGCGCGCTGGTGGTCTCACCTCTGGCCTGGCTTGAATGGCAGCGCCTGCGTGCGGCCGGCCAATTGCCTGGCTGCAAGGAGTGGCTCTGGGTGCTGCTGCTGGGCGGCCTGCTGTGCGTCGGCGTGGTCATGCAACAGATCGGGCTGGTCACCACCAGCGTGACCAACGCCGGCTTCCTGACCGCGCTGTACGTGCCGTTGGTGCCGCTGCTGGCCTGGGTGTTCCAGCGCCAACTGCCGCACTGGAGCGTCTGGCCCGCAGCAGCCGGCTGCCTGGCCGGCACCGGGTTGTTGACCGGCGCGTCGCTGCAGTCGCTGGCGGTGGGCGACTGGTGGGTGCTGGCCAGCGCCCTGCCCTGGGCGGTGCATGTGCTGCTGGTCGGCCAGGTGGCCAACAAGATCCGCGGCGCCTACCTGCTGGCCTGCGGCCAGTTTGTCATCTGCGCGGTCGCCAGCGGTAGCCTGGGCCTGGCCACCGAGACGATCAATAGCGACGGCCTGCGCGCTGCCGCCGGCGCCATCGCCTACACCGGCATCGTGTCGGTGGGCGTGGGCTTCACGCTGCAGGTGATCGGCCAGCGCCATGCCCACCCGGCCGATGCCGCCATCATGCTGTCGTCCGAGACCGTGTTTGCCGCGCTGTTCGGCGCCTGGCTGATGGGCGACCGGCTGAGCCTGACCGGCCTGGCCGGCTGCGCATTGATCCTGGCCTGCATCCTGGCGGTGCAGGTGCTGCCCTTGCTGCACCGGCGCTGGGCCACCCGCTGGACCGTCAAAGAACGCACCGCAGAACACCGCCCATGAAACCCGCCGACATCGAAACGTTTTTCAGCACCCTGGCCGCCGCCAACCCCAACCCGGCCAGCGAGCTGGAATACACCAGCGTGTTCGAGCTGCTGGCCGCCGTGCTGCTGTCAGCCCAGGCCACCGACGTCAGCGTCAACAAGGCCACCCGCCGGCTGTTTGTGCTGGCCAGCACGCCGCAGCAGATGCTGGACATGGGCGAGGCGGCGGTGGCCGAGCAGATCCGCACCATCGGCCTGTACCGCAACAAGGCCAAGCACCTGGTGCAGGCCTGCCGCATCCTGGTCGACGAGCACGGCGGCCAGGTGCCGCGCAACCGCGCTGCGCTGGAAGCCCTGCCGGGCGTGGGCCGCAAGACCGCCAACGTGGTGCTCAACGTCGCTTTTGGCGAGCCGACCAACCCGGTCGACACGCATGTGTTCCGGGTCGGCAACCGCACCGGCCTGGCGCCGGGCAAGACGCCGCAGGCGGTCGAAAAGCTGCTGGACCGGCGTGTGCCGCCGGCCTACCGCCACAACGCCCACCATTGGCTGATCCTGCATGGGCGCTATGTCTGCACCGCGCGCTCGCCGCAGTGCAACGCATGCAGCGTCAGCGCCTGTTGCGACACCGGCAAGGCCGCTGTGAAGACTGCGGTGAAAGCTGCCGCCAAGGCAAAACCGGCGGCATGACCCTCGCCCGGCTGCCCGCAGACGCCCGATCCCGCGCGGCAGGACAGCGCACCCGATCAAGCGGCTGGACGCGGGCTGCTGCGACCGCGCTGGCCACGGCAGCCGCCGTCAGCAGCCCAGCGGCGGCTGCCCCGGTCACCGTTCGTGACGACGCCGGCCAGACCATCACCCTGCCCGCCCCGGCGCAACGCGCCATCACGCTGGCACCGCACCTGGCCGAGCTGGTGTTTGCCGCCGGCGCGGGCGACCGCCTGGTCGGCGTGATGCGCTTCAGCGACTTTCCGCCCGCTGCCGCCCGGCTGCCGGTGATCGGCGATGCGTTTGCCGTCAACCTGGAGGCCATCGCCACGCTGCGCCCCGATCTGCTGCTGGTGTGGCGCAGCGGCCTCAACCCGCGCCAGCAGCAGCGGCTGCAGGCCCTGGGCCTGGCGATCTACACCAACGAGATCAACTCGGTCGAGGGCATCGCCGACACCTTGCGCCGGCTGGGCCGGCTGTTTGGCACCACGCCCGTGGCCGAGGCCGCCGCCGCTGACACTGAAACCCGCTGGCGCAGCCTGCGTGCGCGCTATGCCAGCCGCGCGCCGGTGCGGGTGTTCTACCAGCTGTGGCACGAGCCGCTGATGACGGTCAACCGTGGCCACCTGATCGACCAGGCCATCACCGCCTGTGGCGGGGTCAACGTGTTCGGCGACCAGCCCGCGCTGACGCCCACCGTCAGTTGGGAGGCCGCAGTGGCTGCCAACCCGCAAGTGGTGATCACCGGCGCCGCCGCCAACGAGCCCGCCCGGCTGGAAGCCTGGGCGCGCTTCAAGCGCGTGGACGCCGTGCACAACGGCTTGGTGATTGCGCTCGACGGCCACCGGCTGGCGCGCATGACACCGTTGTTCGTGGACGGCGCGCTGGCGCTGTGCGAGGCGATCGACCGGGCGCGGCGGTAGGGCGGGCAGTCAAGGGCCGGCGCTGCGCAGGCAGACCGTCAATCCGCCACCCAGACCCCGCCCACGTCCCGCCACGCGCAGCCATACACCTGCTGCAGCACCGCGGCGTCGATCATCTGGTCCACCGGCCCGGCCCGCCAGCAGCCGTCGCCCCACAGCGCCAGCACATGGGTGGCCGTGCGCACGATCCAGTTGACGTCATGTGCAGTGACCACCAGCGCGGCCTCGGTGCCCGGCGCCACCAGCCGCGCCAGCCAACGCGCCACCTGGATCTGGTGGCCCGGGTCCTGGAACGACACCGGCTCGTCCATCAGCATCAGCGGCGCGCCCTGCAGCGCACATTGCGCCAGCGCGATGCGCTGGCGCTCGCCGCCCGACAACTGCATCACGCCGCGCTGCGCCAGCCACTGCGCGTCCAGGTCGGCCAGCACCGCGCTGGCCCGCTGTGCACCGGGGCGCACGGTCGACAGGTCCAGCAAGCGCTGCACGCTGAGCGGGAACCGGTCCACCGCCTGTTGCGGCGCATAGGCACGGGCCCAGGCGGCGTCGGCCGCCGGCCAATCGGCCTGGCGCCGGCCCAGCCAGCGCACCTCGCCCTGGCGCTCGGGCACGGCCAGCCCGGCCAGCGCCCGCAGCAGCGTGCTCTTGCCCGCAGCGTTGCGGCCGATCACGCACCAGCGCTCGCCGGGCCGCACCCGCCAGTTCAGGCCATCGACCAGCAGGCGACCGGCCGCGCGCAGGCTCAAGCTCCGGGTTTCAAGCAGCGGCTCGGCCGTCGGGCGGTCGGCGCTCACCGGGTGCCCCGCGCCAGGATCACGATGAACAACGGCGCGCCGATCAGGGCCATCACTGCGCCCACCGGCAACTCCAGTGGCGACACCACGGTGCGCGCCACCAGATCGGCCAGCGTCAACAGCGCGGCGCCACCCACGGCACTCATCCAGGCCAGGTCGCGGATGCGCTGCACCCCCAGCAGGCGCAGCGCCTGCGGCACCACCAGGCCGACAAAGCCGATCGCCCCGGCGCTGGCCACCGCCAGCCCGGCTGCCAGCGACGCCGACACCAGCAGCAGCAGCCGCAGCCGGCGCACCGGCTCGCCCAGCAGCGCGGCCACCTCGCTGCCGAGCTGCAGGCGGTCGATGGCGGTGCCTTGCCACATCAGCAGCGCCGCAAAACCCGCCGCCGCCAGGCCGCAGCCCAGCCCGCCCTGCGCGCCTGACAAATCGCCCACCAGCCAGAAGATCGCGCCGCGCAACTGCTGGTCGGGCGTCACCGCCAGCAGCAGCGTGGCGATGGCGCCGCACAGCGAGGCCAGCATCGCGCCGGTCAGCACCAGCCGCGGCGAGGCGTCGTCGGTGGACGCCAGCGCACTGCGGGTCATCGCCAGCAGGGCCGCGCCGGCCGCCAGCGCGCCCAGCCCGGCGCCCAGCCACAGGCTGGCGCCCAGCATCAGCGCCAGCAGCCCGCCCACCGACGCGCCGCCCGAGGTGCCCAGCACATACGGGTCGGCCAGCGGGTTGCGCAGCAGCACCTGCATCGCCAGCCCGGCCAACGCCAGCAGCGCACCGACGCCGATAGCCGCCGCCACCCGCGGCGCCCGCAGCGCGAGGATCAGATCGACATCGAAGCCCGCGCTGCCGAATGCCAAGCCGGCGGCCACAGCCAAGCCCAGCAACGCCAGCAGGGCCAGCGCCAGGGCGGTGAGTCGGGTGCCGGTCAGGCCCACGGTGTGCTGGCGACGCGGTTTGGTGCGGCTGGGCGGGGTCCGTCAGCCGCTCAGGGCGCAAAACGCCAGCGCATGCCGACAAACACGCCGCGCGGCGGCTGCTTGTAGCCCGCCGCCGTCTGGTAGGTCACGTCGCCCAGGTTCTCGATGCGGCCAAAGGCCTGCAGGCTGCGGTTGATGTCCCACTGTGCGGTGATATCGGCCACGGTGTAGGCCGGCAGCGTGATGGCACCGGCATCGGGCCGCGGGCCCACGTAGCGCGCCGCCAGGCCGATGCGCCAGCCCGCGCCCAGGTCATGCGACAGCGAGCCCGAGGCCAGCACCTCGCTGCGGCGCAGGCGCTGCGCGCCGGTCAAGCCGTCCACCGGGTCTTGCCCGGTCAAGCTGGCACGCAGATCGGTGGCGCCGAGTTTGCCGTCGTACGACAGCTCAAGCCCGCGGTTGCGGGTGCGGGCCAGGTTGGCGAAGGCAAAGGTGCTGGTGTCGTAATCCAGCTCTTGCCGCACCTGGGTTTGAAACAGCGTGGCGCGCAGCCGTTGGCCGGCCACCGCCCACTGTAGGCCCAGCTCGGCGCTGCGCGCCAGTTCAGGCTGCAGCGCCGGATTGCCGAAACCCGGGGCGTACAAATAGCCCAGCGACGGTACGCTGAAGGCATCGGCCACGCTGGCGATCAGCTTCCACGCGGGCGCCACCTGCCAGCCCCAGCCCAGGCTGCCACTGGTATGCCCGCCGAGGCTACCGACATGGTCCTGCCGCAGGTTCAAGGCCAGGTCTTGCGCGCCGAATCGGACCTGGACCCCGCCGAACACCGCCGTCAAGTTGCGCGACCGGGCCAGCCCGCCGCCGAAGCCGTCGTCGGCATCGATGCGCTGGCGCTGGTGGTCCAGCCCGCCGGTCAAGGTCAGCGCGGGCGACATCACCACCGTGTTGAGCCAGTTCACACCGTCCACCCGGGTGGTGTAGCGGCTGGCGGAGCCAAAAGCGCCACCCTCGTCGTAGCGGGCGTCGTCGCGCTGGCGGGTCAGGCTGAAGCGGCTGGCCCAGGCCTGGGTGAACTGGTTGTCGCTGCCCAGGTTGAACAAGTCCTTGCGGGTGCGGCTGGTCTGCACGTCGGCCGGGGCGGCGAAGGCGCTGTCGTAGTCGAGTTTGCCGTCGCTGTGCACCCAGCCGGCCGTCAGGCGGTGGCCGTCGGTCAGCGTGTGCGCGGCATTGAAGGCCAGGCTGGTGTTGCGGTAGCCATCGCGGTCGGGGTTGGCGGCCGGCAACTGGACCGGGTCCAGCGTCGAATAGCCCTTGTCGGACACGCCCGACACGCCCAGCGAAAGCAGCGTGCGCCCCAGCGTGGCCGAGCCCTGCGCCGAGCCGTGCAGCAGCCCGCGCGAGCCGCCCTCGATGCGCAGGCTGGCCTGCGGCGTGCCATTGCCTTGCCGCGTGAAGACCTGGATCACGCCGCCGATGGCACCGCTGCCGTACAACGCCGACACGTTGCCACGCACCACCTCGATGCGCTCGACCTGGTCGAGCATCAGGTGCTCGATGCCCACCTGGCCCGACGCATCCTGCCGCGCCAGCGCCACGCCGTCGACCAGCACCAGCACCTGGCGGCTGGGCGCACCGCGCAAAAACAGCGAGGTGGCGGTGCCGCGTCCGCCATTGCTGGAAAACTGCACACCAGCCTCGGCCGCCAGCAGCGCGGGCAAGTCCAGCGCCTGCGAGCGCTCGATGTCCTGGCGCAGCAACACGGTGGTGTGCGGCAGCGCATCGGTCAGCAGCTGTGGGCTGCCGGTGGCGGTGACCACCACAATGGCCGCCTCGTCAGCCTGCGCAGCTGCCGCAGGCGCCAACAGGGCAACAACCGCCAGGCAGGCAGCCACGGCGGGATTGGCGCGTTGCGCCGAAGTGAAAAAAGTCATGGTTGGGAACAGGATCGACAAACCGCCTGCCCACGCTTCCCCGCGCGGGCCCTGGCATCACGGCCCCCCGCGCCAGGCGTGGGTGGCCTCTTTGTTGGCCGGTATCCGGGCTGGCGGAAACAACCCCTGTGGCCTTCCCGACCGGCAGACCGGTCAGTGGCGTCAGACACAGGAGCGGGAAGGCTCAAACCGGGAGGCCTGAGACATTCCGTCCGCTTACCGTTGCGGGGGCAGCGCAGGTTGGGCCGTAGAGACTTCGACCGCTGGGGTCGTCGCCTCGCCATCCGGGGGATGGCGGCCTTCCTGCTTCCCGTTTAACCCGGCCGTCCATGACAGGCAGCCGGAGCACCAACAGCAGCGATGCTACCGCAGGCCCGCGCCGGGCCGGTCTGCAGCGGCCCATCAGGCGCGGCGCAACGGCCCCAGCGCAACCCTTGCGTCAGGACCGGCCACTTACAATGGGCATCACCCTAAAAAAGCGGCGGCAGTCCATGTCAAGACTCGATGATCTCGCCGAGCGGATCGAACGCCTGGTGCTGCGGCACGAGGAACTCAAGCGCACCAATGCGCTGCTCGAACAACAACTCGGCAGCGTCAGCAGTGAGCGTGACAGCCTGCGCTCCCGGCTGGCCGCGGCACGGGCCCGCATCGACGCCCTGCTCGACCGCCTGCCGGCCGAGCGCGCCCCAGCCACAGCGCCCATGCCCAGCGCGACGGCGCTGTTGGCGCCCGGCAGCACCGACCGGGACGCCGCATGAAGCAGGTCGAGACCACCATCCTGGGCCAGAGTTACATGCTGGCCTGCCCGCCCGACGGCGAGAAACTGCTGCTCGAAGCGGTGGCCATCGTCGACCGCGAGATGAGCGCGATCCGTGACGCCGGCAAGGTCAAGGCGCGTGAGCGCATTGCCGTGCTGACAGCGCTGAACCTGGCCTACCAGCGCGCCGAGCAAAACCATGCACCGGCGGCTGTCGCGCCCAGCCCTGCGCCTGCGGCTGACGGCAGCTGGACCGCTGATGAAAACAGTGCGCCCGACATCGAACACCTGATCCGACGCATCGACATCGCGCTGGGCAACGATGGCCTGCTGCTGTGAAAAAATCCTCGCACAAGGGGCTACCGCTCGTGCTTAGAATCGGTTCGTTCGTTGCGGGTTTGTGGGCTTGATTTCCTTGATCCGATGCTCATTGAGCCAGGGCTTGGGATATTGCGAAGCGGGTGTGATCGTCTCGCGTCAGATGAACCCGAAGCCTCGTTGACCTTGCCCACCTGATCCTCCCTTTGGGATCAGGAATGCGGTTCACGGCCCCGCAACGGACACCCTCCCCCCCTGCGTTTCCCCATGCCCCCTCGCCTGCCGGCCCAGTTCTGGTTGATGAAGAGCGAGCCCAGCGAGTGCTCGATCAACGACCTGGCCGCAGCGCCTGGCCAGACCGTGCCCTGGATCGGCGTGCGCAACTACCAGGCCCGCAACTTCATGCGCGACTCGATGCGCCCGGGCGACGGCGTACTGTTCTACCACTCGTCCTGCGCCGAGCCCGGCATCGCCGGCCTGGCCGAGGTGGCCGGCCCGGCCTACCCCGACGCCACCCAGTTTGATCCCGCCAGCCCGTATTTCGACGCCGAAGCCACGCCTGCCGCACCGCGCTGGCTGCATGTCGATGTGCGGCTGGTGGCCAAGACGCGGCTGCTGAGCCTGCGCGAGATGCGCCAACGGCCCGAGCTGGCCGGCATGCTGCTGCTCAAACCCGGCAACCGGCTGTCGATCACGCCGGTGAGCATTGCCGAATGGTCCGCGCTGCAGCCGCTGCTGGCCGGCGCGCCCGCCTGATGGGCTTTCTCGACGCTACCCTGGTGGCCGAGCTGCTGCTGCTGGGCGCCTGCACCGGCTACCTGGCCGGCCTGCTGGGCGTGGGCGGCGGCATGTTGATGGTGCCGTTTTTGACGCTGATCTTCAGCCACCGCGGCATCGCGCCCGGGCTGGCGGTGAAGATGGCGATCGCCACCTCGATGACCACCATCCTGTTCACCTCGGTGGCCAGCGTGCGTGCCCACCACCGCCGCGGCGCGGTGCGCTGGGATCTGGTGCGCCGGCTGGCACCGGGCATCGTGGTCGGCGGGCTGGTGTCGGGCGCGGGCGTGTTCTCCTTGCTCAAGGGCACGGCGCTGGCCGTGCTGTTTGCGCTGTTCGTGGGTTTTTCGGCCACCCAGATGCTGATCAACCGCAAGCCCAAGCCCAGCCGGCAGATGCCCGGACCGATGGGCGCGGGCGCGGCCGGTGGTGTGATCGGCCTGGTGTCGGGGCTGGTGGGCGCGGGCGGCGCCTTCATCTCGGTGCCGTTCATGACCTGGTGCAACGTGGCGATGGCCAATGCGGTGGCCACCAGTGCGGCACTGGGATTCCCGATCGCGCTGGCCAACACCGTGGGTTACCTGATTGCGGGCCGGAACCTGCCACCCGCCGCTCCCGGCGCGGTGGGCTACCTGATGCTGCCGGCGCTGGCCGTGATTGCCGCGGCCAGCGTGCTGACCGCGCCGCTGGGCGCACGCCGGGCCCACGCGATGGATACCCGCCAGCTCAAGAAAGTGTTTGCCACGCTGCTGTATGGCCTGGCGACTTACATGATCTGGCAGGCGTTTGCTGGCCGTTGATGGCCCGCGCCACCCGCCAACACCGGCAAAATTTCAAGGAAGAGCCATGAAATGGATGCGTTACACCCACGCCGGTGTCGAGGGTTTTGGCCTGCTCGACGGCGATGCGGTGCAGCTGCATGAAGGCGACATGTTCCAGCAACCCCGGCCGACTGGCGCCCGCCTGCCGCTGGCCGACATCGCCTGGCTGGCACCGTGCCGGCCCGGCAAGATCATCGGGCTGTGGAACAACTACCGCGCCGCCGCCGAGAAAAACGGCTGGGCCCGGCCGGCCGAGCCGCTGTACTTTCTCAAGGCCAGCAGCAGCGTGACGGCGCACCTGGCCACCATCCCCGCACCCTTTGCCCACGACGGCCGGGTCGTCTACGAGGGTGAGCTGGCCATCGTGATCGGCCGCACCACCCGCACTGTCGCGCCGGCTGATCCTGTGCGGCACCTCGCTGGGCGCCTTGCCGATGAAGCCGGGCACGGTGGTCGAGGTGGTGATCGACGGCATCGGCACGCTGCGCAACACCTACGCAGCGCCGGCTGCGGCCTGAGGCCGGTCAGCCGGTCGGTACGGCAAACCGGCGAACCCGCCGCAGTCAGCTGGGTTGCACGGCCAGCCTGCCGTTTTGCCGCGCCAGGGTTTGGCCCAGCAGGCTGGTGACGGCATAGACCGCCTCGATGTTGGGCGTCGGCGTGGCGGTGATGCGGCCCAACTCGACCACCGCGCCCACCAGCGCCTCCAGCTCCAGCGCCCGGCCGTGCTCCACGTCCTGCAGCATCGAGGTCTTGTGCGCACCCACCGCCTCGGCGCCGGCCAGCCGCTGCGCCAGCGTGATCTTGAACTTGACGCCCAGCGCTTCGGCCACCGCCTGGGCCTCGGTCATCATGCGCTCGGCCAGCGTGCGGGTCAGCGGAAACCGGCAGATGTCGGCCAGCGTGGCATGGGTCAGCGCCGAGATCGGGTTGAAGCTCAGGTTGCCCCAGAGCTTGACCCACAGCTCGGCCCGTATGTCGCGGGACACCGGCGACTTGAAACCGGCCCGCATGAAGGCCGCCGACAGCAACTCGATGCGCTCGCTGCGGCTGCCGTCCAGTTCACCCAGCGTGAAACGGTTGCCCTCGATCACCCGCACCAGGCCCGGCTCCAGCAACTCGGCCGCCGGGTAGACCACGCTGCCGATCAGGCGATCGACCTCGATCTGCGCGGCCAACGCACCGTCCGGATCGACGCTGGTCACTGCCAGGCCCTGGTAGGGCCCGGCCAGCTTCTGGAAGTACCACCAGGGCACGCCGTTGATCATCGTCACCACCAGGGTCTGCGGGCCGAACAGGCTGCGCAGCGCCGGCAGCAATTCGCGCAGCTGGTGCGCCTTGACGGTCAGCAGCACAGCGTCTTGCGGGCCGGCATCGGCCATGTTTTCAACTGCACGCACGTTGGGCGCGTGCAGCGTGCTGCCGTCCTCCAGGATCAACCTGAAGCCCTGGGCCTGGATCGCCGCCAGGTTGCGGTTGCGGGCGATGAACGTGACGTCCTCGCCGGCCACCGACAGCCTGGCGCCCAGGTAACCGCCGATGGCGCCAGCGCCGACGATGGCGATTTTCATGCGGAGTCCTTTGAGGTGCCGGCGCAGTCACGCCGCGAGTAACGCGCCGAGGCGCGGGCGCATCAGCCCAACCCGAGCTTGGCAGCCAGGCCGATACGCTGCAGCTTGCCGGTCGCGCCCTTGGGGATCTCGTCCATGAACAAAATTTTCTTGGGCACCTTGTAGTCGGCGGCGCGGGTGGCGACAAAGGCCTGCAGCTCTCGCTCGGTCGCGGCCTGGCCGTCACGCAGCACCACCACGGCGGCCACCTCCTCGCCCAGCTTGGGGTGCGGCATGCCGAAGCACACCACCTGCGCCACGGCCGGGTGGTCCATCAGCAGTTCGTCCACCTCGCGCGGGCTGATCTTCTCGCCGCCGCGGTTGATGATCTCCTTCAGGCGCCCGGTGATGCTGATGTAGCCCTGCTCGTCCACTGTCCCCTGGTCGCCGGTGCGGAACCAGCCGTGGGCAAAACCGTCGGCATTGGCAGCGGGGTTGTTCTCGTAACCGGCGGTGACGTTGTCGCCGCGGATCACGATCTCGCCAATGCCACCGGCCGCCAGCAGGCTGCCGCCCGCGCCCATGATCGCCACCTCGGGGCCGGCTGCGCGGCCGACGGTGCCGGGCTTGCGGGCCTCGGGCGGCAGCGGGTTGGATGTCATCTGGTGCGTCGCCTCGGTCATGCCGTAGGCCTCGATCAGCGGCGCGCCGAAGGCGGCTTCGAGCTCGCGGATCACCTGCGGCGGCATCGACGACGACGACGAGCGCATGAAGCGCAGCGGGTGGCGGGCAATCACCTCGCCGTTCTTGCTGGCGCGGCCGACGATGGCCTGGTGCATCGTCGGCACGGCGGTGTACCAGGTCGGCTGGGCCTCGTCCATCCAGCCAAAAAACTTCAGGGCGTTGAAGCCGGGCGTGCAAAACACCTGCGAGCCTGCAGCCAACGGTGCCAGCACCCCGGCGATCAGGCCGTGGATATGGAACAGCGGCATGATGTTGAGGCCGCAGTCACCGGGCGAGAACTGCAGCGTGTGGCCGATGTTGGCGGCCGACGCACACAGGTTGCGCTGCGACAGCGGCACGATCTTGGGCCGCGAGGTGGTGCCTGAGGTGTGCAGCACCATCGAGATGTCGTCGGGCTG
>Ga0209181_10001150_pt1 | contig 47072 bp, 34 predicted proteins | sample MAT05_FD_187208 | JGI IMG/M metagenome (GOLD analysis project Ga0209181, IMG submission 187208) | Freshwater microbial communities from Lake Fryxell liftoff mats and glacier meltwater in Antarctica - MAT-05 (SPAdes) (version 2) | ecosystem: Environmental > Aquatic > Freshwater > Ice > Liftoff... | reverse complement strand
TTCCGGCCGCAGGCGCAGTGGCTTCTGGCGGCAGTGGTGATTGCGCACTGGCAATCACCACCACGGACAACGTGAAACTCAGTGCGATTGACGACAGCGTGCGCACAGGCCGTAGACCTCCACCGTCAAACGTCGTGGCTCAAAGCCCTGCGACTCCGATTGCCGTTTCAATTGATCAACCACGCCATTTGCATCCAACTCCAGCGTCTCATGGCATTCATCGCACACCAGAAACTGGCTGCCGTGCTGGCCGCTTTCGGGGTGCGGGCACGGTACGTAGGCATTCATGGTTTCGAGCTTGTGCACGAAGCCGTTGTCCATCAAAAAGTCTAAGGCTCGATACACGGTCGGCGGTGCAGCCGCCGCGGAGCTGTGATTGTGCAGCTTGCCGAGCAAGTCATAGGCTTTCACTGGCCGCGGGCTTTCTGCGACCAATTCGAACACCCGACGGCGCAGATCGGTGAAGCGCAACCCACGCTCCAGACAGGCGCTCTCTACGCGTTTGATCATGTCTTCGCCGCCGTGGCGGTGATCTGGGTCAGTGCACTGCATCGCTATCTGCGGTTCCGTGTCGAAGCTTAAGCACTGTGGCTGGCGGAAGCATGCATGCCACCGGCACAGGCATTGGCGGATGCGTCTAGTCTATCGTGCATTAGCAATAGCAAGCTTAGCGTACGCCTGTAGCAGGCAGCGTTGTTGTTCAGCGAGTTCGCGCTTTGCCGCGCAGGAAAGCTGCGGCATCATGCGGAATTCCGGGCGGGTGATCTGAATTTAGCGCGATGCCATCATCGGCGCTGCGCAGTTCATGCTGTGCTGATCGCGAGCTTCCGCGCGGATGGGCTCGAAGGCGGACGCAATTCTTTGCAAACACATTCCAATACAACAAAAAGGTTGGCGCATGGCAAACCACGATATTCGCTCGGCGAAACGACCGGACCCCGATCAGGTTCTCGTCGACATTGCCGACTACGTCATCGGTCACGAAATTATCTCCGAAGAGGCGCTAGAAACGGCGCGCAATATGCTCGTCGACAGCCTCGGTTGCGCGATGCTGGCGATGAAATTCCCCGAGTGCGTGAAACTACTCGGCCCCATCGTGCCCGGCGCGACGCTCAGCGATGGCGCGCGCGTGCCTGGAACCTCCTTCGAGCTCGACCCAGTGCAAGCCGCGTTCAATATCGGCACGCAGGTTCGTTGGCTGGACTTCAACGACACTTGGCTGGCCGCGGAATGGGGCCATCCGTCCGACAACTTAGGCGCTATTTTGGCGGTCGCGGACTATGTCTCGCGCTCCAATCGGCGCGTCGGCAAGGCGCCACTGACAGTGCGTGAGGTACTGGTGGCGGCCATTAAGGCGCACGAGATACAGGGCTGCTTTGCACTTAAGAATAGCTTCAACCGCGTGGGCCTCGATCACGTCATTCTGGTGCGATTGGCGAGCACGGCAGTCGCGACCCTGTTGTTTGGGGGCTCGCGCGACGACGTGATCAACGCGGTCTCGAATGCCTTCATAGATGGCGGCGCATTGCGCACTTATCGGCACGCGCCGAATACCGGTTCACGCAAGAGTTGGGCCGCGGGCGATGCGTGTCGGCGCGCAGTGACGCATGCGCTGATGGCGATCAAGGGCGAGATGGGCTATCCGTCTGCGCTGACGGCAAAAACTTGGGGTTTCTACGACGTCTTATTCAAGGGCAAGGCCTTCGAAGCTGAGCGTAGCTACGGCAGCTATGTCATGGAAAACGTGCTGTTCAAGATCAGTTTCCCTGCGGAATTCCACGCACAAACCGCGGTGGAATGCGCGATGACGCTACATCCTCTAGTAGCCACTCGGTTGGACGATATTGAGCGGATTCTGATCGAGACCCAGGAAGCCGGCGTGCGCATCATCGACAAGACCGGACCGCTGGCAAACCCGGCCGATCGCGACCACTGCATCCAATACATGGTGGCGGTGCCGCTGATTCATGGGGCGCTGGATGCCGGACATTACGAAGACTCGGTTGCCGCCGATCCGCGTATCGACGTCTTGCGCGCGAAGATGGAAGTCACCGAGAACGCGCAATTTACGGCGGACTATTTTGATCCCGCCAAGCGCTACATCGGCAATGCGATCACGGTGTTCTTCAAGGACGGCACGCAAACCGAGCGCGTCGCCGTCGACTACCCCATTGGCCATCGTAAGCGTCGCGCCGAAGGAATCCCCGTGTTGCGTCGCAAGTTCGAATCCGCCCTGCGCGGTCATCTGGCGCGGCGCCAAGTGGACAAAATTCTTCACATCACCAACGACACCGATGCCTTGGACGCCATGCCGATTGACACCTTCATGACGTTGTTCATTGTCTAATAACGATTCAGGTTAAATGTTGCATAATGATTCATGTGAATAGATGAGAAGCGCCGGTGGTGGGACGCGGTGTGGCTCGGGGTTTGGTTCGATATCAACTGGAGATTAAGTATGAAAAAGACGTTGTTGTGGACCGCCCTGGCGGTTGCCGTTTCGCTGCCGCTGACGGCAACTGCCGCCCCGCGTGAAGAGGGTCAGTGGTATATCTCGCCGATGATCGGTATCGCGCAAGCAGACGATGATCGCCTGTCTGATGACGGCATGTTCTTGGGCCTCGGCCTTGGCTACGTGTTCAAAGAAAATTGGACCTTGGAAGGCAATGTCGGCTACCACCGTTTCGACGAAGATTTCAATGACGGCGAGCCGTTGGAATGGCGTCAATTGAGCATCGGCGGTTCCGTCCGCTACTTGCTCGACTTTGACAATGCGCACCCCTACTTCGGCTTGGGCTTCGGCACTGGCCGCAATAAGATCGAAGATTCCAACGTCGACGATTGGGGCTATCAGATCGGACCGATCATGGGTTTCGAGTGGGATATGACCGATTCGGGCGCCTTCCGTTTTGAAGTCGGCCATAAGTACACCGATTTTGACAACGGCGGCAACGACAATGGCTTCTGGGATACCACCGTATCCGTTGGTTTCACGCACTACTTCGGTGGCACCGAGCGCATGGAAGTCGCACCGGATCCGGTTCCGATGGCGCCTGAGCCGATGCGTGCGCCAGAGCCGACGCCTGAGGCACCCGCGCCGAACCTGCCGGTGTCGATCGCGCTGAATGGCGTGAACTTCGACTTCGACAAGTGCACGCTGCGTTCGGATGCAATCGCGATTCTCGACGAAGCGGTTCGTGTGCTCAACAACAACGAGATTCAGGTTGAGCTCGCCGGCCACACCGATTGGGTGGGTAGCGATGCGTACAACCAGACCTTGTCTGAGTGCCGCGCGAAAGTGGTCGGTGACTACTTGAACGAGAAGGGCGTTTCCGGCGGCAAGATCGTTTCGGTCAATGGCTATGGCGAGTCCAAGCCGATCGACACGAACGACACGGCCGAAGGCCGCGCGCGTAATCGTCGTACGGAGCTAAACGTCCAGTAATGGGCTTAAGCTTCATCGAGTGAAAAAAAGCCCGGCCTAGTGCCGGGCTTTTTCGTTCTAACTTCTCAAGCGCTGGGTCAAGGCTGCTGTCGGCGCGCTGCTAGTGTGGTGTCCCGTCTAAGTTCAACAATATTTCCGACGGATCGCGTCGTCAGACAAGGCGCGAGCTTAGGCGGCATGCCAAGCGATCAAACGCACACAATTTGTTGCGGGCCGCGACCGAAGCACCTAGCGCATCTACGGCGCCGACCAGCAAGGCAGCTTGGCGGCGAGCGACGCGGGAATAGTTAACGTAAATTGCGGGACACCGCCTTAGAATTCGGGGCTAAAGCCACCTCGGAGCGCGCCCATGAGCCCACTTTTTCGCCCGCATTTGCGCACATCGGTGAGCCCCGAGGAATGGCAAATCCGCGTTGATTTGGCGGCTTGTTATCGTCTGGTCGCACTCTACGGCTGGTCTGATTTGGTGTTTACCCATATCTCGGCAAAGTTGCCGGGGCCGGAAGAGCACTTTCTGATCAATCCCTATGGCGCCTTATTCGAAGAAATTTGCGCGTCCAGCCTGATCAAGATTGATCTGCACGGCAATGTTGTCGGCGATGCGCATTTTCCGGTGAATCCTGCCGGTTTCATGATTCACAGTGCCATCCACGGCGCGCGCCACGATGTGGTCTGCGTACTGCATACGCATACCGTCAACGGTATCGGTGTCTCGGCGCAGGCTGGCGGCTTACTTCCGATTTCGCAGCAATCGATCTTTGTGCTGTCGAGCCTTGGTTACCACGGTTATGAAGGCGTGGCATTGCGCGATGACGAACGTCCGCGGCTGGTGGCTGACCTCGGCGACAAGTCGTTCCTGATGCTGCGCAATCATGGATTGCTGACTGCCGGCGGCAATATCCCAGACACTTTTCTCGCCATGTATCTATTCGAGACCGCCTGCGCGATTCAGTTGCGCGCGCAATCAGGCGGTGGCGAGTTGCTTAGCATCCATCCGCTGATTCTGGCGACCGCGCAGCAGCAGGCAGCGCAGGTCACGCGCCAATTGGGTGGTGCCTTGGCGTGGCCGGCGCTGCTGCGAAAACTCGATCAAATAGACCCAAGTTTCCGTGACTAGGATTGGATGAAAGAAGCTGGCCGCCAGTCGGCAAGCGAAAGGACAGGCAGACCATGGCGGATGCGTGCACGATCGCATTGATCGCTGGGTACGCCATCTTCGAAAGATGCTGACAAGGCTCGGCATGACGAGGGTCGACGATCATAAATCTGGCAGCGAGCAGCCCCACCTGGATTGCCTTCAAAAGCGACGCAGCGTGGCATCAATTGATCGGTACCGCGCATTGCAACCTCACTTGGGCTGATCGATTCGACCAGTGATTCCGGCACGCCTTCGGCGCCAACAGTTTCGAGCCAATGGAAGGTGACGCGATAGCTTAAGCAACAAGCCCCGCAACTAAGACACGGATGGCTCATGCCCGGTGGCGTCTGCGAGGCTGCAGCCGCTGAGGCGCCACTGTCCGAATGGACGAGCGCGCGCGGCGAACTTGAGACATACACTCCACCTCGTTCTGACACCGGGGAGGGGATATGAACACACTCATCAAATTTTGCGCCGGATTTGGCACCGCACTTTTTATAGTCGCCAACGCATCGGCTGCCTGCGTTGATAATGTTGTGCTGGTGCACGGGAATGCCGGTTCACCATCGGATTTCAATAACACCTATAACGAATTACGGGCGCGTGGTTACAGCGCATCGCAGATCTATCGGCCTTCGTGGGGCAGCAAAACCTGCGCCGCCTGCAACGACCACTATGGCAGTGAAGAAACGCCCGTGGCAACGGCGCTGACCCAGGCGCGCACAAGTTCTTGCACCGGCAAGATCGACGTCATCGGTCATTCCATGGGGGTGACGCTGGCGGCGCGCGAGATCGGCGTATTGGGTATTGCCGGATCCGTGCAAACCTTCGTTGGCATAGCAGGCGCCGTTCGCGGTTTGTGGAGTTGTGGCAGCTATCCATTCAATGTGTTCACTAGCACTTGCGGTGCTTGGGGCTTATCGGTGGGAAATCCCTTCGTGAGCAGTCTGCAATCGCAATCGTTCGGAATGCGCAAATATTCGATCAAGTCGTGGTCGGATCAGATCGTCTGCTCCACAGGCGTCTGCACCGTGGGCGGAGTGCACTCATCAATCATTCCGGGCGAAAACGGCACCTACACCTTCGTGCTCGGTCATTTTGGGCTGCAGAGCATGACCGCCATCACTCAGGTGAATCTGATCCAGTAAGTTCGCTCGACTCCAGGCGCGCGCCAGGCGGGAACACCAGAAACCCGTGTGGCGCGGGCCAGTAGAACCATAATTCACGCTGGCGCTCGAAGGCGTCTAGAAAAAGCCGGTTTAGCGCTTCCACCAGCGAACCCAATGACTCGGTATGCGCCAGTTCAATCAGGTGTAAGTGGCGTTGGCCGCTGACCCAATCCATATGCACATCAAAGCAACGCTTGGGGCCGTGAAGTTCCAATGCGAGTTTGAGCACGCCGGATCGCCACCAGCCCTCACGTTCACCCGGAAACACAATCGGCACCAAGCCAGTCCCGGCGCGTGGCGGCGTGTCTGCTGCGACACAGACCAAGCCTCCCGCAGCAATCGTCTCGGCAATTCGTGCACGCGCGCCACCGGTGCCGATGCCCGGATTGCCGCACACCGCGGCCACCATTCGCAGCCTAAATCGCATGTAGAGATAGCGTGTCCAGCCGACGCCGAGAGGTCGTTCGCTCAATGAGCGATAGACCAAATAGGGCTGATGTCCGGCGGCCCGCAACGACGCCAATGCCGCCAAACCCTGATTGAAATTGAAGAAAAAACATAAGCCTGCAGCGGTCTCGATTTCGGTCGCTCGTGTGTGCGGCATGGTTCGCGCCAATCCACGCCAACCTCGACCAAGCGCGCGAAAGGCATCCGCATGCTCCAGCAGAAAACCAAACCGGAAACGCCGGTCAAAGCCGACATCATCCGCAGCCAGTCCGAGCATTTCGCGCCCGCCGCGGCTGCCACCCACTTCTTCGCGCATCAGCCAGTGCGAGCGCGCGCACCAAGCGAAAAAACGCAAACACCAATGCCACGGCAAAAAAACTGCCACGCCTGGCACTAGCCAAAGCGACAACAAATCCCGAAGTTCTCGTTTGATCGTGGTGAACAAGTGCCAAGGCGTGTGATTTCGGTGAACCCCGAGTCTACTGAGGTTCTGCACCTTGACGGCGTTGGCTATGGCAGAGTTGCGCGCAGATGAGGGACAATGTTTCGCGATACGCGCGTTTGAAATTGACGCGGAAACTAAAGCACCGATAGTCTTCGTGTTCTACTCCGTTGTCCCTAAGCTCGAGGATTCCAAACCATGCGCGTTGTGATCGACCTCACTGATGACGATCTGGAACACTTCCGAGCCGCGATGCGTCGCGCGAAAGAGGCCGCACATCATTTGACACCCGCTGATATCACGGCTTCAGCGCAAAAACTGCTCGACGACACACAGGGCGCGCAGGTGCCGGAGTTCGTCAGCTCGCGCATGAAGCGCTTGGCAACATTGATCGGCATGGTTCACGACACCAATTGGGGCCTCAGTGATCATGAGCGCCACGAGATCCTGTCGGCACTGACCTATTTCGCCGATCCCGAAGACGCGATTCCGGACACCATCCCGGTACTCGGCTTCCTAGACGACGCGATCATGATCGAGTTGGTTGTCGAAGAACTGAAGCACGAGATCGACGCCTACGAAGACTTTTGCGCCTTCCGTACACAAGCGGGCGTAGAGCAGGGCACCGAGCATGCAGACGGTCTGGTGCGAAATGACTGGTTGGAGCAGCGTCAGCAGGAGTTGCTTGATCGCATGCGTTCGCGCCGCTCGCGCGATAACGTCTCGTATGGCAGTCGCGGCGGTTTTTCGCTGTTTTCGATCCGCTGACGCATGAAAGGCGCGCCAGATCGGTATCGGTCAGGCGCGCCCATCGAGTTGCCGAGGGCTTGAAAGCTTCGGCGGTTGTTCGCCGGCTTGAAATAGTCTCTCTGCTGGGATGCTTAGCTGATCTCAGTGTCTGCGGTGCCTCTGCCGCAATCAGGCGGATACGCTTTAGTCGCCGCCGCCGCACCCTCCGCAGCCGCCACCGCCGCCACCGCTAGAATCTGAATCGCTCGACGACGAGCCGCCGTCCGATGAGGATGGCTGACGCACATCGTGATAATGCGCATAGGCAGTGCCACTGAGCGCCGCGGTCCCTAGGAATGCGACCGCGAGTCCTAGCTCGCTGTTTTCCGGTGCCCGCACCTTGCGATCATAGGTGCGCTTGGCGCGTGCTAGCACCAGATCGCCAGCGCAGGTGCGCTTGGGACGTTTGATCAGCGCGACCATTATCGCGATCAGCATGAGGCTACACAGCACGAACAGGAACTCGACCGGTCGGTTGCGTTGTATGCCTATCCATAACTTAGTCACGCCGAAACCGAACACCATCAGCAGTGGCAGCGCACTCGTCCAGCGTGCACGAAACACCTGCGAGTCATTCATCCAAAGTGCGCGCTGCTCCAATCCCAGCTTGATAGAACCCAAATGCGAGGACGCCTTCTTAATCACCGCGGCAGGCTTACCATTGCGCTCGATGCTGCGGCTCACGATGTCGAGCGGTGTCGCCAAATCGAGGCGCCGTCGGATGACTTTGAGCTCTCGCGAAGAAGCATTCCAATCAATGACGCCGTCGGCCATCAATTGCGCAACCGCTGCATCAACGCAGCGTGCTGGGCCATCCGCCAGATACGCCCATTCATATGCGGTGCTGGGTTGACCCCGCGCAGGGCCGTGCTCGCGAGCGTGCCGTCGTAGGCCAATCGCCATCGCCACACTGATCATCACCAAGATCAGATAGAGCCCGAGGAATTCGCGGCCGTCCCAGTCGAAGGGATTGGCAGGCAACGCCGAGGCCCGGCCTGCAATCAACATGGTGGCGCTGGCCACTGCAGTGACGGCAACTATGCGGCCGCCGCGCCAACTTGGACGCCGAATGATCCAATGCCGTTTCTTATCAACGCGATGAAGTACCGGTTTAGGCGCGAACTGCACATGTGATGGTGGCCAAAGATCGTGCGGTGCGGGCCCGAAGTAGCTTTCATAAGCGCCCAATGTCCGCGCGTATTGAAGCCGATGCTTGTCGACTTCGGCACTCCCCCCGCGCGTCGGCATGTGGTGCAAGTCGCGCTGTAAAACCTGCGCGCAAAACTGCTGCCAGTAGTCACGTGTGTGAATCAAATGCAGATGCCAGACTTCGTCAACAGCATCGCTCGGCGTCATCGGGGAGCCGCTAACGCAGCTCAAGAAGCAGTAGCGCCGGTACTCCTCGATCACACGATTGGCGGTGCTCTGATCCCAAGATTGTTCATGCGCAATTCGGCGCACCATATCGGTGCCTTGCTCGGGTTCGTCGAATCGATGCGATTGAATGCGTTGCCAAAGCCGCCGGCTGTTGTCATCCCACATATCCGAGTGTTGTTCCGACATAGCGGTTTCCTCGAGGGGGCTATGGGTAGTTTATGGCCAGAATAAGGCGCTTCTGTGACGAGCGTTGACCGCCCGCTCCAACCCTCGCGGCGTTATGCGCTATTCGTGCATTTGCCCACGGCGCGCGTCAGAATGGGCTCGACGATCAGATTGGGGCAGTTATGCGTGCGCTTTCGGTAGCCTTGTGCTTGGGTGTTCTTGGCTCGGCTTCAGTCGCGCAGCCCGCGACTGACAGCACGACTGAGAGCACGATTGACGTCGCCCCGGTGCAGACCATGAGCGATGTATTGGCGCAATCGACCGCGCAGGATTGGCGCACGCCTGAGCCTGACCGATTGCTGTATCTGGACCTTCCAAGCGGGCGCGTGGTGATCGAGCTGGCGCCAGATTTCGCGCCCAAGCACGTCGTCAATTTGCGCATATTGGTGCGCGCAAAATACTTCGACGGTCTGGCGATTTTGCGTTCGCAAGACAACTTCGTTGTGCAGTTTGGCGATCCAGACGCCGAAAATACCGAGAAGCGGCGCGCTGTCGGACGCGCGAAGCGCACGCTCAGCGCCGAGTTCGAGCGCCCGATCGACGAGAAGCTTAGCTTCACGCAACTTCCCGATGGCGACGGCTATGCGCCGCAAGTCGGATTCAGCGATGGCTTTCCAGCCGGGCGCGATCCCAAGCAACGCAAGACGTGGCTCGCGCATTGTTATGGGACGCTCGGTGTTGGCCGCGATAGCTCCGCAGACTCCGGTGGCGGCACCGAGCTTTATGTCGTGACTGGCCATGCGCCGCGTCAATTAGATCGCAATATCACCGTCATCGGTCGCGTGCTGAAGGGGATGGAACTGCTGTCGACGCTGCCGCGTGGCACCGGCGCGTTGGGCTTTTACGAGAAAGCCGAAGAACGTACCACCATCGCTTCGGTGCGCGTCGCCAGCGATGTTCCGGAAGCCGAACGCGAAGCCATCGAAGTCATGCGCACCGATACAGCCCGTTTCACGCAACTGATCGACACGCGCCGCAACCGCCGCGACGACTGGTACAAACGGCCGGCGGGCTTTATTGATCTGTGTAGCGTGCCCATTCCCGTGCGCGCGAAAGTCTCGCCGTCATCCAAGCAAACGCCTTGACGTGTTGTGCGAAGCTGTTGCACTGACTCGTCAGGCGAGTGGGCTGCCCCTCGCCTGACGATGAATTAAAAACGCTCAGGCCACTCCGCTTGCGAGCAGCCTATCAAGCCGCCAACACCGCACTCTTGGCAACGGCATTGGTGGCGCTATCACTGTGTGAGCGGATAAAGTCACGCACTTCGGGATAAACCACATCACGCCAGCGACGACCGCTGAAGATGCCGTAATGGCCCGCGCCTTTCACCGTCATATGTTTCTTGTCTTCCGGCGCCAATCCGCTGCACAACGCGTGCGCGGCTTCAGTCTGGCCGAGGCCGGAAATATCGTCCAGCTCACCCTCGATGGTGAAAATCGCAGTACCTTTGATGTCCTCGGGTGCCACGCGCTGATCGCGCACGACCCAAGTACCGCGTGCCAGGGAGTGTTCCTGGAAGACCACGCGAATGGTGTCCAAATAGTACTCAGAGGGCATATCCAGCACCGCGTTGTATTCGTCGTAAAACTTTCGATGCGATTGCGCGTCTTCCAGGTCGCCACGCAATAGATCCTCATAGAAATCCGAGTGCGAGGACACATGCCGGCTCGGATTCATCGCCAGAAATCCTGCGTGTTGCAAAAACCCGGGATACACAAAGCGCCCATGACCTGGGAAGTTGCCAGGCACTTCGTGGATCACATTGTTCTTAAACCACGACAGCGGCTTGGTGGTCGCTAAATCATTGACCTGCGTCGGACTCTTGCGTGTGTCGATCGGTCCGCCCATTAAGGTCAATGTGCGCGGCAGTGTTTCGCCAGCGCTGGCCATCAGTGACACGGCAGCGAGTACAGGCACCGTTGGCTGACAGACGCTGATGACATGCAGGCGCTCGGCGCCGATGTGCCTGATGAACTCGCGGATGTAGTCGATGTAATCGTCGAGATGAAAGGCGCCCTTGTCAGCCGGCACCATGCGCGCGTCCACCCAGTCGGTGATATAGACCTTGTGATCGCGCAATAGCGTGCGCACCGTATCGCGCAACAACGTCGAATGGTGGCCTGAGAGCGGCGCCACGACCAATACGATTGGATCGTCTTTCAGATCGGCGACGGTGTTCGGGTCGTCGGTGAAACGCTTGAAGCGAATCAGATTGCAGAAGGGTTTCGCGAGCGCGGTGAACTCAACCACTGGCACCTGGTGGCCATGCGATTCGATGCTACGGATTCCGAATTCGGGTTTCTCATAGTCCTTGCCGATGCGATAGAGCAGCTCATAAGTCGCCGCGATACGCGACGCGCCCGGCACGTGGGAGAGCACGCTGGAGGGCTGCGAAAAGATCTTCGATGCGGCCTCCGATAGCGCCACGAGGGGACTCATCAGCGATCGCTGGAACTCATGCAGGTGATAAAGCATTCAGATACCTCGATTGCGGCAGCTCCGCATCACTATGGTGCGGTGCAACAACCAAGTAATCCAGCCCCACGTGCGGATATTTACATTAGTGTAAAGCATGTCAAAAGCGCCAAAGAGTCGCACGATCAACAGATAAGAGCCGTCGCGAAGGCGACGGCTCGGAGTGTGTGCGTGGATCAGTCTTGGGGTTCCAACACCACGAACAGCGATCCGCCGCCACGACGAATCAGCAATAACGTCGGGTCACCGTCTTCTTGATCGTTCAACGCCGAGCGCAAATTCGCGATGGAGACGACCCGCTTGCGGTTGACCTCGACGATCACATCGCCGCGCGTCAGTCCGCCACGCGCTGCAGAACCTTGCTGCACGCCCGTCACCAGCACGCCGCCGTCCACTCCCACTTCTGCCTTCTGCTCGTCGGTCAGTTCAGACAGGGAAAGCCCCAGGCGTGACTCGCGAGACTCAATCGGTGCCGCGCCCGGAGCTTGTACGCTGGCGGTGCGTTCTTCGTCGAGCTTGCCGAGCGTGACTGTGATCGAGCGCGTCTTGCCCTCGCGCAGCAATTCCAGATCGACCTTGCTGCCCACCGTCATGGCGCCCACCATCGGCGGTAACTCACCCGAGCTTTCGATCACGCGGCCGTTAAATTTCAAGATGATATCGCCACGCTGCAAGCCGGCCTTTTCTGACGGGCCATCGGGCTCAACCGTGGCAACCAGCGCACCACGCGGGCGATCCAAGCCAAATTGGCGTGCTAGTCGCTGATCGACGTTCTGGAACTGGATTCCAAGAAAGCCGCGCTCCACGAAGCCTTTTTCGGCCAATTGCTTGGCGATCGCACTCGCGGTGTTGATCGGAATCGCAAAGCTCAGGCCGATGTAGCCACCACTGCCAGACAAAATCTGTGAATTGATGCCAATGACTTCGCCGCGCGAGTTAAACAAGGGCCCACCCGAATTGCCGGGATTCACGGCCGCATCGGTCTGAATAAAGGGAACATATTGCTCGCGTAACTGACGCGCTGTCGCGCTGACAATGCCTTGCGTCGCGGTGTAGCTCATGCCAAAGGGCGCGCCGATCGCAAGCACCCACTCACCCACCTCGATGTTATCGGAATCGCCGAGTCGAACCACCGGAAGATCCTTCGCCTCAATCTGGATGACCGCCACATCCGTCCGCTCATCGAGGCCAAGCACTTTCGCTTTGAACTCGCGGTTATCTGACAGCATCACCTGGACTTCGTCGGCATCTTTGACCACGTGCGCATTGGTCAAAATGCGGCCATCACTGCCGATGATGAAACCCGAGCCCGAGCCGCGTCGCTCGGGCGCTTGGCCACCCCCGGGCATGCCCGGCATACCCGGCTGGCCCGGCTGACCAAATCGGCGAAAAAATTCTTCCAGCGGATTACCACCACCATCGCCGAACTGCTGCTGCATACGCTTGTCGGTGCCGCGCACGGCGATTTGTACCACGGCAGCGCGATTGCCGCGCACGATCTGGCGAAAGTCCGGCAGCGCCATGCCGCCACTGGACAATGCAGCCGATGGAGCCTCTGCGGGCAAACTAGTACTGGCGTCGGGTGCGTCCGGCGGGCTGTTGGTCTGGGCATAGAGACCAACGCCCACGGCCAAGGCCAGTACGGTGACGACCACGCCGACTCGATTGGTGGACATAGATTCAACGCTCCTGGAAATGAAAAGAATGCAAGACCGGGTCTTAGACCGCCGCCTAAGCGCAGGTTCCACACGCCAATCGACCAATCAGCACCGCTTAACGCTTTGCCAACGCAATCTGCGATCTTGCTTCCATAGACCTTGGGATTGATCGAGACGCTTTCAATTCGACCGTGCCATGAGTCTTGGTCGGATCTGAGAACGAATCTGCAGTCAGGGCACGCTTTGGGTTTGGCGCAATCGTGCAAACCCGGGTACCGGCACTGCGCTGAACGGTATTTCGCGCGAATTTGTCGCTCACGTGCCCAGCATCGCCGCTTTGCCGTGCACGGTCGCGCGGATTACTGCTGGAGGTTATGGTTCTGCGCATGGAAAGCGAGCATTTGAAGCGGATACGAGGATTGGAGCTTAGGCCTGCGCGATGGGCGGCGCTGTCGCTGGTTTTGGCGCTTTCGCCAGCTTGCGCATTGTTTGGCGAGCGCGCGAACGAAACGGGCGAGGAATCCTCTGTTGGCCGCACGCGCGATCGCAGCGCGCAGCGCGTGCGCGTTTTTATTCGCGGTCTGCAAGGAGAGATGCGCACCTCGGCATCAAGTGCGATCGAGCTGAAAGGTTTGATGAATCGTCCGGATGCCAGCGACGCGTTAATTCGACGTGTGCACGGGCGTGCGCACGATCAGATAAAGAAAGCCCTGCAGCCTTTTGGCTATTACCATGTCTCTGTCAGCAGCACCCTTGAGTTGCAGGGGACGACTTGGTCCGCGCGTTTTGTGATTGAACTCGGAACGCCAACCACCGTCACTGAAGTCAATTTGTCGGTGACCGAACCGGCCAAAGACGACGATAAGGTCAAAGATGCGCTGGAAGATTTCCAGCCTGAGACGGGCGCGATCATCGACCACCGCGTCTACGAGGCCGGTCGCAACCGAATTGCCGATGCGCTGGCCGCGCAAGGGTTTCTGGACGCCAAGATGCCAGAGCACCGTGTTGCGGTGCGTCTGGCAGATCACAGCGCGCGCATTGCCCTCAAGTTCGAATCTGGCCCGCGCTTTAAGTTCGGCGAAACCCGTTTTGATGGCGCACATTTGCCGACGGATGTGCTCTCAGGCTACCGTCCTTACGATGTTGGCGACGACTATCGGCAAGATCGAATACTGGAATTGCAACAACGCTTGCTGGAAAGCGATTACTTCGCCGAAGTTGAGATCGAGACCGATCGCGAGAATGCCGACGGCATCATTGTCCCGATCATCGTGCGCACAACACCGGCCAAACGAACGGTGTATTCCGGCGGTGTTTCGCTCGGAACCGATAGCGGTTTCGGCGTCCAGGCGGGGTTGACGCGACGTTGGGTCAACGAGCGCGGCCATAAGCTCAATGCAGGCGCCGAGTTTAGTCAGCGGCTGAAAGTGCTGGGCGCTCAGTACCTGATTCCGATTCCAGGCAAAGACAAGCGCGCGTGGATTGCGTCGCTCGGCTATCGCGATGAAGAAACTGATACCTCGACGCAAGAATTGGTCACGGGCTTGCTCGCGCGCCAGCGCGAGAACGAGAACGGTTCGCTGATCTTGGGGCTGGGCGTTCAAAGCGGCGATTTCGTGGTCGGTGAAGAGCCCGGATCAAGCACCCTGGTCTATCCGGAAGTGCGCTGGTCGCGTCGCCGCGTCGACGACTTTCTGAATCCGCGCGAAGGCTGGGCGGTGATGACCGAAGCGCGCGCCGCGCCATCTGGCGTCGGTGATGCCAGTTTCGCGCAAGTGCGCGCTGACGCGCGCTTGCTGCGCCCGCGAGGTGAACTCGATCGCTGGTTCGCGCGTGTGCAATTGGGCGCTCTATGGACCGATGATTTCTCCAAGATTCCGCCGATCCTGCGTTACTTCGCAGGCGGCGATCGCAGCATGCGCGGCTTTGGCTACCAGACTTTGGGTCCAACAAACGCGCGTGGTTTAGTCGTCGGCGGCCACTATCTAGCCGTCGCCACCTTCGAGTACGAACGCCATCTCACCGGCGATTTTGGGCTGGCAGGATTTGTCGATGCCGGCAATGCATTTGATGCCGGCAATTTTGAACTCGCGGTTGGCGCTGGCGTCGGTTTGCGCTGGCGCTCGCCGCTGGGCTTGGTTCGCGTCGATCTTGCGCACCCCTTCAAAGGCGATGACAGCGGTTTACGCCTGCACTTGTTGATTGGGCCGGAACTATGAAGCGTGTTCGGCGTTGGCTGGGCTGGGGCACGCTGGCCGCCACCCTTGCACTTATCGGTCTATTCACCTTCGTGCTCTACACCGAGGCCGGATTGTCGTGGTTGCTGGGCACGGCCCTACGCAGCAGTGGCGGTAATTTCGAGTACAGCGCCTTGCGTGGCAGTCTTGCGCGTGGCTATGAAATCGACGATGCAGTCATTGAACTGCCGGCGCTGACAATTCGCGCCAAGCGCCTCAGTGCTGATGTCAAACCCTATCAGCTCCTGTCAGGCGTGCTTGGCGTGGATGCGCTGGTGCTGGATCAGGCGCAGTGGATCATCAAGCCCGCGCCGGCCTCCGAAGATGAGCGCAAGCCACTTCCGAAGCTCGATCTGCCCTTCGACTTGCGCCTGCGAAACCTGGATTTACGTAATAACTCGATCGCGCTGGCGCCCTCACCGGAACAACGCGCAGGCCCTCTTGCCGCACCCGAGCCTGAGCGTAGCTTTATCTTCTCGGCCGGAGCCAAAGAAATTTCGATCGTTGCCGGCAAGCTGCAAGTGGAGGGGCTGGCTTTCAGTCATGGCGCGTTTGCTGTCAGTGCCAGCGGCGCCGTCGATACCGCGGCGCAATGGTCCGGCGAAGTGATCAGCGAAGGCGAGTGGAAACTGCCGAATTCCGCGCAGCGCGGCGAATTGCGGCTTTCCGGCAGCTCCGAGAAACTCGATGTCGGCTTCATGCTGGGAGAGGGTGCGGTGGTCAATCTGGAGGCGACACTGGATCGCCCATTCGATGCCGCCGGCATTGAGGGCCAACTAACGGTGCAGGGCTTTGATCCGGCAAACTTTGAACTCGATCTGCCGCTAAAGCGCATCGACCTGGACCTGCATTTCGTCTGGACGGATAGCGAACTCAGTATCGAAGGGCCGGTCGCGATCAACCGGCAGCCGCTTCAATTGCGAGCCGCCGGCTTGGCGCTGCGCGGAGATACGCTGGAAATCGGCGAGATCGCGCTGTCCTCGCCGGCGATCGGCGCGCTATCGGGCGCCGGGGAATGGCCGCTCGCTGCGGGCGCAGATCCCGGAAAGCTGGTTTTGTCGACGCAAGATCTCTGGCTCGGCGACTGGCGCCTGCCGCTGCCCGGCGGAGACGTTCCGCGACTGACCGCAGCTCTGGAGCTCAGCGGACACATTGAAAACTGGGCCGCGACAGCCGATGGCAGTTGGCGTGTGGCTGAACGTTCGGGGCCAATCAGCTTGCACGCCTCGGGAACGCCAGAGCGCATCGAGATTGCCCCGTCGCGCATCCAGATGGCGCAGAGCGCGGTAGATTTTAGTGGTGCCTTGCAGCTCACCGAGCCGAGTCAATTCGCCATCGAACTGAACTTGGATGCGGTTGATCCGGGTCTTTTATTGCCCGAATGGCCTGGCAAACTCGACGGCCAGATGCGCATTAACGGGGTACTCGGCGAGCCCGTGACCTGGGAAGTCGACGGCGTCGACGTGTCCGGCGAATTGCGCGCGCAAGCCATTGCCTTGTCAGGAAAGATTACCGGAAGCGATATCGTGCCGGCGCTCAGCGATCTCAATTTGCGCTGGGGCACGGGCGAGCTGCGTCTATCGGTGCCGACAGCGGGAGAGTTGGTGGCCGAGCTCGATGGCTTCGATCTGAAGGCCCTGGGCGATTACGAAGGCCGCGCCACAGGCCGTGTTTCGCTTCGTCCGGGGGAGGACTTGATCGCCAGCAGCCGCGCAAGCTTGCAGATCGACGGCCTCGCGGTAGCCGATGTGCGCGCTGCGCGCGTACGCATCGACAAGGCATTGGGCCTCAATTTCACGGTTGCGGCAGACGATGTTGAGACGGTGGGAATCAAGCTACTAACACTTGCATTGACCGGATCAGGCACGCTTGATTCGCACAAAATCGATCTGCTGGTCGACAACGACCTCGCGCAGTTGGAGTTGGGTCTCGCCGGCGGTATCGTGGAAAGCGAATGGATCGGCAACGTCACCAGTGTCGAACTGACTAAAAACGGCGCGAGCGCTTGGACCCTGCGCGATACCGCCAGCTTGCGCATCAGCGCAGACGAGATCCTACTTTCGCCGCTGTGCTTAACGGCTGCGACAGCGAGTCTGTGTGCGGGTGTGAAGCGCACCGCAGAAGGCAGCCTTATCGATCTCAACACGGTTTCCTTCCCCCTCGCTGAGGCCAATCCCTGGATCGCTGAGAGCGGTGTGGAGCTTAGTGGCCAACTCGATGGTGGCGGCCGTCTAACATTGGACACCGAGGGCACACCGGGCGGTAGTTTGGATTTCCGCATCAGCGAGGCGAGCCTACGTGGGGCGCAAACTTACGAGCAGGCGGTACCTTTTGAGGGCACTGTGCGCTTCGACAGTCGCTCCGGCGCGCTGCTGGCGCGGGTGACGCTACCGGGCTACGGGAGCATTGATCTCGATGCGACGGGGATCGCCAGCGCGCCGGCAGATTGCGTTGCGCCCGCGGTCACGACCGTCATCGCGCCCGTTTCCAGCGACAGCAATGTGATTGCAAACGCGCCGACTCCTGCACCCGCGATATCGCCATGCGGCGCCAGTGGCACGGTGCATGCGCGCATTGATCTCAACGATCTGAGTTTTGTTGATGGAGTGACCGCCGAGGTGCAGAGCGTGCGCGGCAGTCTGCGCGGCGATATCACGGCCTCCCTGTCCGATCCTTCAAGTGCGCGTGGGCAGGTTGAGTCGTCCGGTTTGCAGTTCGAACTCCCCGCGCTCGGACTGAAGGCGACGTCCGGAAAAGTCGTGGCGACACTGGCCGGCGACCGACTGATCAAACTAGACGGTCAATTCGCGATCGCACCGGGTGAACTCACCATCGATGGCATTCTGAGTTTGGATGCGAGCGCGGAAACCAAGATTCATGTGCGCGGCAATAACGCGGGATTGGTTGACTTACCGGCGGTACGATTGGCCGGTGATACCAATTTCGTGCTTTTACGCAAAGACGGTGGCTTCGCGATCGAAGGCGGTGTGCTGCTACGCGGCGGGCGCATTGACCTCGACCGCTTCGCGCCCGCGGTGCCAGCCTCGGAAGACGTGGTGATTGTAGATGCGCCACCTTCGGAACCGGGACCTCCGATCCATGCCGATGTGAGCATCGCCTTCATCCAGGCCGTGGATCTGCGCGGCTATGGGTTGGAAGCAACCCTGGGCGGCGGCGTGCGCATTACCCAGCGTCCCGGAACCATGACACGCGGAGAGGGCGAGTTAACTGCCAGCGGCGTCTACAACGCCTATGGTCAGAAGCTCAATATCGAGCGTGGACGTTTGGTCTTTGGCGGTGGACGCATCGACGATCCACGCTTTGATCTGCTGGCGGTCAAGCGTGTGAATCGCCAGCGAGTCGGCGTGCGCGTACGCGGTACCGCGCAGCGCCCCCTGGCGACTTTGTATTCTGATCCCTCACTCGATCAGTCTGAGATACTGTCCTATTTGGTCCTCGGTCGGCCTTTATCCACCGCCAGCGGCGCCGATGGACAGCGACTGGGCGAGTACGCTGACGCGCTGGAGACCGCCGGTGGCAATTTGGTGGCAGGCAGCATTGGCAAGCGGCTAGGACTATCTGCCGGCGTCGAGAGCCTGGGTTCGGCCATCGGCTCCGCGCTGGTGGTCGGAAAATATCTGTCGCCGCGCTTCTTCGTCGGTTACGGCACTTCCTTGCTGGACGCCACGCAGTTGGTGATTCTGCGTTATCAGATTACTGAGAACATAGATCTTGAAGTGATCAGCGGTCGCGAGCAGAAGGCGTCTGTCAGTTGGCGTACCGAGCGCTAAGGGCCTGATCGGAGAGCGCGCATGGCTGTTTAAAGGACTCTGATGCCGCGATTAAATCGCGGCATATTTTTAGTAGTGTTTGAGGCGCTAGCGTTTGACGAAGCGATAATGCCCAACCAGCCACTGCTCTCCATTTTGGTAGCCGAATAACTCGGCGCACGCTAGATAAAATATTCGCCAGCGTTGCAGCCAGATTTGCGCATCTGCGGCGCCATAAGTCGCTTTAAACAAGGCCAAAATCTCATTACTGTGCGCATCGGTATTCGCAAGCCAGTGTTCGCTGGTCTGTTGATAGTGGCGGCCGTTGACACGCCATTGTTCTTCCAGCCGTAAATCACGCTGAAAATACAGCAAGGTATCGGCCGCGGGCATCAGTCCGCCGGTAAAGAAATAGCGACCCATCCAATTGTCATCGCCATCGGTTTCAAATGGGTACATCACTTCGCGATGGCAGAAAATATGCACGAAAAGCTTTCCACTAGGCTTTAGCCACGAGGCGATCCGGCCCAGCAGAATTTCATAGTTGCGCATGTGTTCGAACATTTCGATCGACACGCAGCGATCAAAACTTGATGGGTCGAGTTTTAGCTCATTGACATCGCAGGTAATCACGCGAACGTTCGCGAAACCCTGTTCACGACAGCGCGCCTCGATATGTTCGCGCTGCGGCGCAGAGTTGGAAACCGCGGTAATGCGCGCATCTGGAAAGTGCTCGGCCATCCACAAGGTTAAAGAGCCCCAGCCGCAGCCTAATTCCAGAATATCCTGTCCGTCACGCAATTCGGCGCGCGCGTTGTAGATGCGCAGCATCGCTTCTTCCGCATCGTCTAGTGATTCCTTACCCGTCTCGTAATAGCAACTCGAATATTTGAGGCGCTTTCCCAAGCAGCGCTGAAAGAACGGTGGCGGCAATTCATAGTGCTGTTCGTTGGCTGCGCGCGTCTCAATCGCAATTGGCGCGGAGCGCAAAGCCTCGACGCGCCCACGAAATCGAGCATACCAGTCGCCAGCATATTCATCGCGCAAGCGTTGCGCCGACAATCGCCGAATCCCGGCGCGGGTCATCACATCCGGCACCCAGCCACGCTCACACAATTCAATCAAACTCATATTTATCGGGACTCCCAGGGGAAATAAGCGGGATACGGAGAAAAGCGTAAGAAAAAGCCAAGAAAAAAATAAGGAAAAGCAAGCTTATGATCGAATCCAATAAGATTTAAATCTTGCGAAGTCAGCGCGATGGCGGTAGCCAATGATATGCCGTCATCATCGCGCTTGCGGGGATTCATCTCTGGCGAAACCCGATGACAATACTGGATTCCTTCAGATGGCCGGACCGACGGGTTGTGATCCCTTCACGCGCTAGCGAGCTATTTTTCTTACGAAACACATCGGCAATGAAATGCGGTGGAGAATTTAAGATAAAGCTAGTAAGACTTTGCTTAACAAATCGTCTGCGTTTCTTTGTGTCCTCTCTGCTTTTCCTCAGGCGTTTTCTTCGCGTCCCGCTTTGGCTTTTTGCATGCACACTCAGCCCTTCCGTGGAAACCAGGGAATGAGCATGCTGGTGGTGCGTTGGTAATTTCTATAGTCGTCACCGCGCGAACGCAGTGACTGCGCTTCGACGAAGGGAATGCCGGAAACGAATAGCAGCGTGAGTAGCATCAGGCCCTGGCCGATCAGCGCGACCCACGCGTAAGGCGCGCCGATGGCGAGCAAGGCATAGGCGAACCAGTGGGTCCATTCGAAGAAATAGTTGGGATGCCGCGAATATCGCCACAATCCCGTGCGACACGTGATGCCGCGATTGCTTGGATTGGCCCGATAGCGCGCGAGTTGCCAGTCGGCGATGGCCTCGCCACTCAGACTTGCGAGCCACACGAGGATTCCGAGCCCCATCCACAGTGTTAACTCGGCTTCTGAATTGCTGCTGACGATGAGAAAAGGCAAGGAAAACAGCGCCACCGAGAGCGCCTGCAACTGAAAGAAGCCAAAAAACTTGGCTTGATTCCCGTTCCAGTGCGTGCGCAGATACGCGTACCGCCCATCTTCCGCTTCGTTGCGCACACGATGAAATAAATGTGCGCTCAGGCGAAATCCCCACAGCGCGGCCAAGACCGCGACCAGGGTGCGCGGCAACACGGCACCAGTACCGACCACGCCGTAATAGATCGCGGAAAAGCCCAGCAGCGCAGCCCAGGCAACATCCACGAAGCCCGCGTTGCTCGTGCGCCACTGCCACCACCAAACCGCTGTCATCACCAGCGCTGCCGCGGCCCAAACGACTAACAATGGGTACAGATAAGCGTCCACCTCAGGCCGCTCGCGGCGCGACGGCGCCGCTCACTGGCACCATGCGCGAAGCAATGGCCATCAAGGCAGGCGTGACCAAACCCCAGGCAATAGCCAATGTCAGATACACGGTGAACGGCTCTGCAGTCAGGTGCGCCGCACCGAATTGCGTAGCCGCCGCGTAATACGCTAACGGCCCGCCTGCCGCGCCAAAAATTGCCGACAGCCACAGTTTGCCTTTCAAAAAGCTCAACGAATGATTCAGAGTCAGCGCAAAGCTTGCCCACATGCCCACAATCCACATGGGTGCTGCTTGTGCCGACGGGAAGGGCGAGGAGTACGTCAATAAGCCGCTCTGGACGTAGGCGGAGTCGATCGCGAAGCCAACAATAGCGGCGATCAACAACAGCGTGAGATCAGCACGCACACATCGCGAGCGGGCAACCACAATGCCGGCGAACACGACCACGCATGCCGGACCGGTCCACCAATAGCCTTGGCCGGCACCGACCACTGCCGCGAACCAGCAAATCTGAAACAGCACGAGATTGATCAGGAAATGCATGAGAATTTTCCGCCTTAAAGGCTGGGCGACAGATCGGGAAGATACTGTGCGCGACGATTGTCGGGTTTCGCCAGCAGCATTTGCACGTCTCCGATTGATCGCTCGAGAAAACCACCCTCGCAATACGCCAAATAAAAGTTCCACATGCGAATAAAGGCCTCGGAATAACCCTGTGAGCGGACCTGCGGCAAGGCGGCAAGGAAACGCTCGCGCCACGCGCGCAAGGTCAGCGCGTAGCTCGGGCCGATGTCTTCCAGGTGCGTCAATTTAAGATTGGTGCCGTTGGCGACAGCGCCTAGCATGGCGCTCACTGACGGGATGAAGCTGCCCGGGAACACATAGCGCTTGATGAAGTCGATGTCGGTCAGCGCGCGTGAGTAGCGGCTGTCTTCAATCGTGATTGCCTGAATCAGCGCCGCACCCTCTGGCTTCAGCAAGCTCGATAGCTTGGCGAAATAGACATCCAAATATTGATGGCCAATCGCCTCAATCATCTCGATGGACACGAGTTTGTCGTAAGTGCCGGTCAGGTCGCGATAGTCGCTGAGCAGTACCTCGATACGATCACTGAGTCCCGCGGCCTCGATTCGCGAAGTTGCCAGCTCATGCTGTCGCTGCGAAATCGTGGTGGTGGTGACGGTGACACCAAAGTGGCGCGCAGCATGAATGGCGAAACTACCCCAGCCGGTACCAATCTCGACGACCCGTTGGCCGGGTTGTAGATCCAACTTCTGGCAAATTCGATTGAGCTTGAGAAATTGTGCCGATTCGAGCGTATCGGTCGGATGCGCATAGACCGCACAGGAGTACATCAGCGACTCGTCCAGGAACAGCCCGAAGAAGTCATTACCCAAGTCATAGTGCGCCGCGATATTTCGACGGCTGCCGTCGCGCGTGTTTCTGCGGCGCTCGTGCCACAGTCGTAAGGCCGCTTTGGCAATACGTGCCATTCCGCCTTCAAGGCCATCTAAAACGTCGCGATTGCGCACGAAAATTCGCACCAGCGCGACCAGATCGTCGCTCTCCCACGCGCCGTCCATTAAGGCCTCTGCGGTACCTACACTGCCGCCCAGCGCCATTTGCCTGTAGGCATCTTCATGCAGGATGCGAACGGTGGCGCGCAGGGGCTCATCCGGATCTGCCGAGCCAAACACGAATTTCTCACTCCCGTGAATCAGAGTCAGCCGCCCGACGTTTAGTCGAGTCATCTGGCGCAGCATTTGACGCCGGAAAAATCCGCCGGTGATATCGCCTAAGGCCGTCAACGCCGGCGCCGTCTGCAGAGAATCACGACTCATCGGGGCTACTACTCCTCAAGTTCTGGACGGACGGCACGGCAGGGTCAGCCTTCTTTGGTGCGAGCGCAGGATGCGAATGGAAGCGAGTGCGTTTGAGCGCGAGAAGCAAGGCATTCAAGTAAATGCGTCCGACGATGCTCAAGGTCATCAAAGGATAGGTCACGAGAAATCTGGCTAACGCAGGCCCTGTGAGTTCGCGGCGCTTAAGCGTCAAGGTGGCGTCGAACAGTGCGCCTTCGTCGTCGACCACGTTCATATGAACGCGTAAATCTCGATCCGGTTCCGCAAAGCGCCAGTCGTAACGCAGCATCATTGGCAGAAAGGGTGAGACGTGAAAGTCCTTATCGAACTCCCACTGGTGCACCTGCCCGTGCGCGCCCGTTTTGTGCGAGCGCGCCGTCGGCAGCACGTAGCGATGGCGCTCGTTCCACGGCGTGTTGGTGATCTCGGCGACGATCGCCAACAGCGTCGTGCCGTCGCTCGCGAAACAGTAGTAAAAGCTCACCGGATTGATCACGTAGCCGAAGTAACGAAGATTCGTCAGCAATCGGATCGGGCCATCGGGCCGCAGCCCGGTGGCCGCTTGCACGCAATCTTGCACAGCCGTTTTCAAGTCAGTCAGCCCCTCGCCGAGATAGTCTGAGCGCCGAAATTGCGCCACATTCAGGCGGTTGGTCGACCACAGCCAGCGCTTCGCGAAGAGTTGTGGCACCTCATCGAGGTCAAGATAAAACTGCGCGATTCGATAGCGGAAGCCATGCGCATGCGGGCGCGATCGCCGATGGCGGATATGGCCAACATAGAGCGCGCTAGCCGTCATGATTGTCGCCGCGCACAGATTGCGAGAACCCGCCAGCGAGATGCTTTCGCCGACTGCAGCACCCATTGCCCACAAGCGGGCTCCCACAAGAGCGAAGTGGCGGCAAGCCGCGCGGGCGTTCGATAGATCAGTCCCACGACGCACCCAATGCCTCTGCTACGCGTACGCCGCTGCGCAATCCATCCTCATGAAAACCCCAGCCCCACCAAGCGCCGCAATACCAACTGCGATTAACGCCGTTAATCTCGTGCCAGCGCTGCTGCGCGGCGACCGCGACATGGGTGTACACCGGATGCGCATAGTCCATGCGCGCAATGATTTGCTTCGGATCGATGCGCGCTGTCGCATTCAAGCTCACGATAAAGGGCTTCTCGCTGCTTAACGCCTGTAGCAAATTCATGCAATAGCTGACCGTACAAGCGGGATCTGTCGCGGCTCTTGAGTCCTCGCGCATGCGCAAAACATTCCACGCGGCCCACGCTTTGGGGTTACGCGGCAGCAAGCTTGCATCGGTGTGCAGAACCGTGTCGTTGCGCTGAAAACTGATCGCGCCGAGTAAATCGCGCTCGGCGTCGCTGCTGTCGCCGATCATGCCCAGGGCCTGATCGCTATGACATGCGAATATCACCTGGTCAAAATATTCCTCACCCGTGGCGGTTTGTAGTCGCACCCGGTCGGGCTCGCGCAGTACCTGCGTGACGCGCGAATCTAGATGGATTTGGGCCCGAATCGCAGGGATCAGCTTGTCCAGATAGCGGCTAGATCCGCCCTTGACCACACGCCACTCAGGTCGATTGCTGGCATCTAGCATCTGGTGATTGGCCATGAACTGCACCAGATACTTCGCCGGAAATTCGCTCACCTGCTCAGGCGGCGAGGACCACAGCGCCGAGGCCATTGGGATCAAGTGATCGGAGATAAACAGCGGACCGTAGCGATGCGCTTGTAAATATTGGCCAATCGTCGGTCCCGGATCAGGGGAGTTCAGCAGCGCCGGTGCTTCGCGATAGAAACGCAGGATTTCGCGCACCATGCCCAGAAAGGCCGGGCGAAACAGGTTACGCCGCTGGCAAAACATCGCGTTGAGATTGGTCGCGTTGTATTCCAGGCCGGTTAACTCGTTCTTGACCGAGAAGCTCATAGTCGTCGGTTGGCTTTCCACGCCCAGCTCCGCAAACAACCGCGTGAGCAAGGGATAATTGCCGGGGTTGAAGACGATGAATCCGCTATCGACCTCGTAAGCTTTGCCATTCTGCACCACACTGTGCGTGTGTGTGTGCCCGCCCACGCGCGCTTGCGCCTCGAAGATCGTGATCTGGTGGCGGCGCTGCAGCAAATAGGCCGCACCTAAGCCTGCGATTCCCGCTCCAATGATGGCAATGCGCACGGCTTTACGGCGCGCGCGTGCGGCTGCGGGCGTCGCGAATGCTCGGCGGCACAGGCTTCAAATCCCAGATCAGCCCAAACATTGACATCAATTTCAGCAGGTAAAAAGTCAGGTCCACCTGCCACCAATGAAAGCCCTGACGCACTGAGGCCGGATAGTGATGATGGTTGTTGTGCCAGCCCTCGCCAAAGGTGAGTAGCGCCAGCCAGAAATTATTGCGGCTGGTATCGCGCGTGTCATAGCGGCGATAGCCCCACACATGCGCCAGGGAGTTGATGGTCACGGTGGCATGGAATAGGACAATGGTCGATACAAAGAATCCCCAGATCACCAGTTGCGGCCCGCTTGTTCCTAAAGACGGCGCATACGCCTCAAGCACCGAACCCAAGCCGTACAAAATCACTGCAAGTGCAATCGGAACCAACATATCGAAGCGATCAAGGAACTTCAGTTCGGGAAATTTTTCTAGATCTGGGATGACTTTCCAGTCGATCGAAAACGCGCGCGGCGTCATGAACCAGCCCATATGACTCTTGATAAAGCCATGTTGCGAGGGCGAGTGCAGATCGGACGGTTGGTCAGAATGACGATGATGCTGCCGATGGTGCGCTGCCCACCACAGCGGACCACGCTGCACTGAACTTGCACCGATCAAGCCGAACAGGAATTGCACCGGCCGCGAGGTTTTGAAGGATCGGTGTGAGAAGAAGCGGTGGTAAAAACCGGTGATGGCGAACATACGCACGGCGTACAGCGCCACGGCAACGCCTACGGCGAACCAGCTAAAGCCGACCCACAACACCCCCAAACAGGCCAGATGGAGGCCGATAAAGGGAATGACCCGTACCCAATCGACGCGATCAGACTGGCTCTCATCGCCAGCTACCGCAGCACTGGTATCAAACCAGCGAACGACCGCCACTGCCGACCGTCGCCACCAACCGCGCGTGCGCGTGACCGTTCCTTCAAACGCATCTTCAACCCGATCGGCGGCACCGCTGACGCGTAAGCGCGCCGATTCCATAGCCTCGCCGACACCGCGTTCGACCTGCTGTGCGGCGTTCCCGACTTTGCGGCGCGCTACGTTCAATCCCTCTACAACGGCAGCATCGATCTCGGTGGCGGTGAGTGCCGATTTGCTTACGACGTATTCGTTCATTTCTCAATTGGCTTGCAAGAAAATGGTCCCGAGCGCGAGATAGCGCGCGAGATCGCCACATGATGGCTCGGGCCGGGCTTGCAAGTACCGGCGCCGTGTTCGCCTGTTCAAGTTTTAGGCGGTTACTACGTTAAGTTCGCGACCGACGGCGATGAAGGCATCGACGGCACGATCAAGATGCTCTTTAGTATGTACGGCACACAGTTGCACCCGGATGCGCGCCTGTCCCTTTGGCACCACCGGAAAGAAGAAGCCGGTCACATAAATCCCATGTTCGAGCAACTTGGCCGCAAATTCCTGCGCGATTTTTGCGTCATATAGCATGACCGGTGTGATTGGGTGTACACCTGGCCGCACATCGAAACCTGCCGACGTCATGCGCGCCCGGAAGTATCGGGTGTTTTCGATAAGTGCATCACGCAGTTGATCGGCGCCATCGATCAAGTCCAGAACCGCAATGCTGGCCGCAACAATAGCGGGTGGCAGCGAGTTGGAGAATAGATAGGGACGCGATCGTTGGCGCAGGATATCGATGATTTCCTTACGCCCAGTGGTGAAACCGCCGAGCCCACCACCTAGCGCCTTCCCGAGAGTTGACGTGTAGATATCGATCTTATCCATCACGCCATGAAATTCGGCCGTGCCCCGTCCACGTGCACCCAGAAAGCCCGTTGCATGGCATTCATCAATATGAATGAGTGCATCGTACTTGTCGGCGAGTTCGGCAATCTCGCGCAGCGGTGCAATGGCGCCGTCCATGCTGAACACGCCATCGGTGGTGATCAAGCGCGTGCGCGCCGATGCGCTGGCTTTGAGCTGCGCTTCCAAATCGGCCATATCGCCATTGGCATAACGGTACCGCTGCGCCTTGCACAAACGCACACCGTCAATGATCGACGCGTGGTTCAGGGCGTCAGAAATGACCGCGTCTTCCGGCCCGAGTAACGGCTCAAACAAGCCACCGTTCGCGTCAAAACAGGCTGCGTAGAGGATGCAATCATCGGTACCGAAGAAGGCGGCAATCTTCGCTTCCAATTGTTTATGCAGATCTTGCGTGCCGCAGATGAAGCGCACGGACGCAAGGCCGTATCCGTGTGAGTCAAGGGCTGCTTTCGCCGCCACGATCACATCCGGGTGGTCGGCTAGTCCGAGATAGTTATTGGCGCAGAAATTAAGGACTTGGCGTCCGTCCTCCAGCGTGATCGACGCGGACTGCGGCGAGGTGATCACGCGCTCGCGCTTGTACAAACCTTGCGCCTTTATCTGCGCGAGTTCCTCGGCAAGTCGAGACTGGGCGGGATAGCTCATGGCAGAAACCTATGGAGACGAAACTGGAGGGCTATTCTGCCTTCTGCATGTGCATGTAGGCAGTGCTTACGACGTTCCCGGTTTGCACTCCTGTCGGTGAAGGCTCCGACTCTTCAAACTGGCGGTTTAGCCTTCAGCATCGCAGCCATGCGCTCATGAACCACGGTGATGGCTTTGAGCGGTCGGACCATCACTTTGAATTCAGTGATTTTGCCCTCGGCATTCCAGTGAATCAGGTCGACACCATTGACGACTACGCCGTCGATCTCGGTCTCGAATTCGAGCATGGCGTCGGAGCGGCCGATGATCTCACGCACATAACGAAAGTTCGGGTTGAAGAACACCGAAAACGCGGCGCTCAAATACATCGCGGCCAAATGGCGTCCGCGCTGCGCGCTATGCACGACGGGCGAATAGAAAACTGCATCCGCATCCAGCAGATCATTCAAGGCTGCGCTATCGAGCGATTGCACGATTTGATGCCAGCGTTCAATCGGGTGCGTGGTCATCGGGATTTCCGGATCGTAGGCGAGGGCACGGTAGCCAGTGCGCAGCTAAGATACTGTCACGCACGCCGAAATTTCTTTGACTGTCCGCCCACGATTTTCAGCGCCAGTGCGTTCGGCAGTAGCTTGGTGAGCGCATGAACTGCGCGATTCAAACGTCCATTGATGTGGCACAGATCGCCACGTTCGACCGCCGCGAAGGCCTCGCGTGCGACTGTGGTTGCGTCCATCCATAAGACGGACGGCATCTTGGAGACGCTACTGCGCATGCCGTTGACGTCATGGAATTCGCTATAGGTGAAGCCCGGACAGAGTGCGGTGACATGCACGCCGTGATGTTTGACTTCCTGGCCAAGTGATTGCGAGAACTTAATCAGATAGCTCTTGGTGCCGCCGTAAAGCGTGTGGCCGGCGGTGCTGGGCACGAGTCCCGCGAGCGATGCCACATTGACGATGCGGCCAAACTTTCGCTCTTGCATGCTGGGTAATAGGCGATAGGTGAGTTCTGTCGGAGCGACCAGCAGGACTTGCAGAAATTCGGCGTGCGTCTTCCACGGCTCTGAAAGAAAACTCCCCGGCACGCCATAACCTGCGTTATTGATCACGCCGTCGACGACGATCTGACGCGTCGTCAATTCCTCCACGATGCGTGCGGGCGCCGCGGGATCACTTAAGTCGGCAGTCAAGATCGCGACATCGGCACCAAATCGCGAGGTTAAATCCGCAGCGACGGTTTGTAGCCGATCGGCGCGGCGGGCCGTCAGCACCAGATCCCAACCTTGTCTCGCCCATTCTTCCGCGCAGGCCTGACCAATGCCCGCGGAGGCGCCCGTAATCAGCATGCGTCTTTTCATGGTGCTACTCCCGGCACATCGGCGATTGATTTGAACGGAGGTTCGCTCGGCCCCGAGGTGAGCGGCGAAACTCAATCTCATTCACTCGAATTCTCGCATGGCGCCTTGAGAGCGGGATTGCCGCGACGCGTTCGAAATATTCGACGGAAGCTTAAGTCGGCGTGCGATTCAGCACTCGAAAGGGCTTGGCATGTAGTCCATCGTCGCAGCGTGCGATGCCGAGCAGCGCGCCGCGCTGGTCGTAAATCGCAAGCGTAGATGTCGCTTCGCGTGCCGCAATCGCGATCGGATGGCCGAGTTTGAAACGCGGGATTTCCGCATCGGCGATCTGTGCACTGGGCAATTCGCGGGTCGCCGCTTCCATCGCCAGCAATTTGACATCGAGGAGATCGGTATCCCAAGCGAGTGATTCTAGATCCGACAAAGAGAGCATGTGCGGCTCACGGAACGGCGCGGCCCAGGTGCGGCGCAGTGCGTGCACATGCGCGCCGCAGCCAAGCGCCTGGCCCAAGTCATCGACCAGGGTGCGGATATAAGTTCCGCTGGAACAATCGACATCCAGCGTGAGCAAAGGCGAATCCCACGTGATCAAATTTAACTTGCTGATGACGACTTGACGCGGTTCGCGGTCGATCTCAATGCCTTCTCGTGCAAGTTCGTAAAGCGCCTTACCGCCGCTTTTGAGTGCAGAAAACATCGGAGGAATCTGCGTGATCTCGCCACGGAATGGTGGCAACGCCGCTTCTATCGAATCGTTATCCAATGCAGGCACAGGCTTTTCTTCAAGCAGCTTCCCGTCCGCATCTAGCGTGTCGGTGCGTTGGCCGAGGCGCGCGACCACTCGATAGCCCTTGTCACCATCCAGTAGATGCGTGCTGAGTTTGGTGGCCTCGCCAAAGCAGATCGGTAGCAGGCCGCTCGCCAGTGGATCAAGGCTGCCGGTGTGACCAGCCTTTTCTGCGCGGAATAGCGTGCGAACACGTTGCAAAGCGTCGTTTGAGCTTGGCCCAGACGGCTTATCAAAAAGCAAAACGCCATCAATCGCCCGTTTAAACGCGCGACGTTGCTGGATCTTTGCGCGACGCTTGCCGATGGCCATGGCGTTGCCGTGGCCTTCTATTCGCCCGTCGTGGGCTCGGGCTCGGTCGGGTTTTGGCGCAGGAGTTCGTCGATACGATCGCCACGATCCACCGAGTCATCATAGTGAAAGCGCAATTCCGGCACCGAACGCATGCTCAAGTTCTTCGACAGCACCTGTCGATAGCGCTTTGCTTCCTCTTTGAGCAAGACCAATGCGGCCTTGCTTTGAGAGGGTTCTAAAGCGGTGACATAGACCTTAGCCACCGCCAGATCGCGAGTGACTTCCACGTCCGAGACACTCACCTCAGGCAAGAGATGCGCGCGCACATCCTCGTGTACCAGTACCGCGACCTCGCGGCGCAAAAGCGCCGCGACCCGGTCAGTGCGTTCAAATCCGCCGCGTGCCATGCGCAGATCAGCCGCCCAAGGTGCGCTGAACTTCGATGCGATCGAAGCACTCAATTTGGTCGCCCGGTTTCACATCGTTATAGGCGCGAACGGCGATACCACACTCCATGCCATTGCGCACTTCGTCAACGATTTCCTTGAAGCGGCGCAGCGATTCTAATTCGCCCTGGAAAACGACCACGTTGTCACGCAGCACGCGGATCGGCTTGTTGCGCTTGACCACGCCCTCGACCACCATACAACCCGCGACCGCGCCGAACTTACTCGAGCGGAAGACATCGCGCACCTCGGCGAGACCAATAATCTGCTCGCGGATTTCGGTGCCAAGAAGGCCGGTGAGCGCCTTGCGCACATGGTCGATGGCTTCATAAATGATGCTGTAGTAATTGACCTCGACGCTGGCTTCCTGGAACAGCTTACGCGCCTGCGCGTCGGCGCGAACGTTGAAGCCGATGACCACCGCTTTCGCAGCCACGGCGAGCGTAGCATCGGATTCGGTGATGCCACCAACGCCCGAGGCGATGATATTGACCTTGATCTGATCGGTCGCGAGCCCAGACAGCGCTTCGCGCAGCGCTTCGGCGCTACCCTGCACATCGGCCTTGACCAACAAGTTCAGGGTTTGCACATCCCCCTGATTCATCGCGGCAAAGATGTCGTCGAGCTTGGCACTTTGCTGGCGAGCCAAGCGTACATCACGGCTCTTCAGCTCGCGCGTCGCAGAAGCTTCGCGTGCCGCCCGTTCGTCGGCAACCACGAGGAAGTCGTCACCGGCGAAAGGCGTGCCTTGCAAACCGACAACCACGGCCGGGATCGACGGGCCAGCTTCGGCAATCTGCCGTCCGGCCTCATCGAACATCGCGCGAACGCGCCCCCATTGCGTGCCAGAAAGCACGATATCGCCCTTTCTCAGCGTACCGCTTTGGACCAAGATCGTGGCAACCGGACCCCGACCCTTATCCAGCGTCGATTCGACCACGGTGCCGCGCGCCCGGCCTTTTTCTGGCGCGCGCAATTCCAGCACCTCAGACTGCACCAAGATGGCTTCGAGGAGATTGTCGATACCGAGACCGGTTTTGGCCGAGACCGGCACCAACTGCACATCACCGCCGTATTCTTCGGTCACTACTTCGTGTTGCAGCAATCCCTGTTTGACACGCTCGGGATTGGCATCGCTCTTATCCATCTTGTTGACCGCGACGATGATCGGCACTTTGGCCGCTCGCGCATGCTTGATCGCTTCGATGGTCTGCGGCATCACACCGTCGTCGGCGGCGACGACCAGGATCACGATATCCGTGACCTTGGCGCCTCGTGCGCGCATCTGAGTGAAAGCAGAATGGCCTGGTGTGTCCAGGAAGGTAATGACACCCTTCTTGGTGTTCACGTGATAGGCGCCGATGTGCTGCGTAATGCCTCCCGCTTCACCGGCCGCGACTCGCGTGCGCCGGATGTGGTCGAGCAGCGAGGTCTTGCCATGATCGACGTGACCCATGATCGTGACCACCGGCGGACGCGCCAGCATCTCACCTGCATGTGGATCGCTCGCGACCAATTCGGCTTCGACATCGCGCTGGCCGGCTTTCTTGACCGCGTGACCCAGTTCTTCGGCCACCAACACGGCGGTGTCGTGATCGACCGTTTGATTAATCGTGGCCATTACACCCATTTTCATGAGTGCCTTAATGACTTCGGGCGCCTTGACCGCCAAACGTTGCGCCAGTTCAGCGACAACGATGTTCTCGCCGACTTCAACCTCGCGCACCTGCGGCGCGGTCGGGCGGAAAAAGGCGTGATCACGACCCCCGCGCTGCGGCTCCGGCGCCTGTGGCCGACCGCGTGGCTTTTTCTTCGCGCGGCGGGCACTGTCGCTAAGATGTAGTTGGCCACGATCGAACGCCGGTTCGGCTTCGTCGACCACCACAGCGTCTTCGGCTAGGCGTGCCGGCGCTGCGCGTCGTGGCGGCTGCTTCGACGGATTGTGGCCGCGCGGCTTCTCGTCTTCCTCGCGTGCTTTCTTGACCGGCTTGGCAGCGTCGCCCTTGGGGCGCTCTTCTTCCGATGCCTTGCGCTTGACTTCTTCCTGTGCAAGCCGCTCGGATTCTTCAGCAGCGGCGCGTTTCTCGGCGTCTTCGCGTTCGCGTCGGCGCTGGTCTTCGACTTCACGCTGGCGATCTTCTTCAGCCTGACGTCGAGCTTCAGAATCCCGACGCACGATGTCGTCTGCTTCGCGGCGCAGGTGCGACTCGCTTAGCAGCGTCTTCGCGGCCGCGCGTTCCGGATCATTCTCGGCTTGCTCGGCGACAGTGCTGCGCTTGACGTAAACCTTCTTCTGGCGCACTTCCACATTGACAGTCTTCGCGCCGCGGCCGGGGCCGCCCGTGGGCACGGTCAACTCACTGACTGTCTTGCGCTTAAGCGTAATCTGCGTCGGGGCCTGAATGTCCGACTTGGTCTTGCCATGCTGCGCGCGCAGGTGTTCCAGCAGCGCGACCTTCTCGGTTGCGCTGATTTCCTGATTCGTGTTGCTGAATGACAGACCCGCCTCGAACAATTGTTCGAGCAAGCGCTCCGGGCTCATATTCAAAACACTCGCCAATTTCTCGACGGTCACACCTGCCATGCGCCTCTCCAATTTCGACTCAAACCGCCGCTGCCACATGGCTGCTCGCGGGTGATACGTCAAACCATGCGGCTGACTGCAGCGCGCCTTGGCTTGCCAACCGTCAGCTCGGTGCTATTTCTCTTGGGCTTCGAACATCGGTGCGCGCGCGGCCATGATCAAACTCGCCGCGAGTTCCTCGGTCATGCCTTCAACGTCAAGAATTTCATCGACAGCCAGATCCGCTAGATCTTCGCGCGTACGCACGCCGCGCGCCGACAAGGCATAGGCGGTCGCATCATTCATTCCTTCCACCACCAGCAGACTTTGGTCTGGACGATGCTCGTCCAGGGCCTCTTCCTTGGCAATCAATTCTGTCAACAAAGCGTCGCGGGCACGCGCACGCAATTCCTCGACCAAGTCTTCATCGAACTCGTCGACTGACAGCAGCTCGCCCGTGGGTACATAGGCGACTTCTTCGACGGTGCTGAAGCCTTCACGGACCAGAATCGCTGCGATTTCCTCATCGACCTGCAAGCGATCAACAAACATGGCGACCGATACTTGCGATTCAGCTTCGCCTTTCGCCTGCGCCTGGGCCTGCGTCATCACATTAAGTTGCCAGCCGGTGAGTTTGCTCGCGAGCCGCACATTCTGGCCGCCGCGGCCGATGGCTTGGCTCAGCTTGTCCTCAACCACCGCCAGATCCATCGAGTGCTTTTCTTCGTCGACGATGATTGACTGAACTTCCGCCGGCGCCATCGCGTTGATCACAAATTGTGCGGGATTGTCGTTCCACAGGACGATGTCAATGCGTTCGCCGTTCAATTCGTTCGAGACCGCCTTTACGCGTGATCCCTGCATGCCAATACACGCGCCGACCGGGTCGGTGCGGTTGTCGTTGGCACGTACTGCAATCTTGGCGCGATCACCCGGATCTCGTGCCGCAGCCATGACTGTCACCACGCCCTGACCAACTTCCGGCACTTCGAGTTTGAACAGCTCCATCATAAATTCAGGCGCAGTGCGCGAAATGAAGAGCTGCGGTCCGCGTGCTTCGCCGCGAACTTCATATAAATAGCCGCGCACGCGGTCGCCGGTACGGAAATTCTCACGCGGAACCACGCGTTCGCGCAAAATGATGGCCTCCGCATTTGCGCCCAGATCCAGATACATATGTCCGCGCTCAACGCGCTTGACGATGCCGGAAACCAATGAGCCGACGCGATCTTTATATTGATCAACCACTTGTGCGCGTTCGGCTTCGCGAACACGCTGGACGATCACTTGTTTCGCGGCTTGTGCGGCAATGCGCCCGAACTCGGCGTTATCGATCGGTTCCTCAATGAGTCCGCCGATCTCGACATTCGGATCCGTTTCCATCGCAACCGTCTGCGCGACCTGGCGCTCCGGGAACTCCAGTTGCGCGTCGTCGGCGATCACTTCCCAGCGGCGGAAGCTTTCATAGTTGCCGGTAACGCGATTGATATTGACGCGAGCGAGAATGTCGCCGCCGTGCTTGCGCTTGGCCGCAGAGGCCAGCGCCGCTTCCAGTGCATCGAAAATCACGCTGCGCGGAACGCCTTTTTCGTTGGCGACCGCGTCTGCAACCAGAAGCATTTCCTTACTCATCTTTGTTTCCTCCACGAGCTGTGCGCGCGCTTGGGTTGGGCTCGAACTGCGGCACCAGACGGGCTTTGTCGATTTCGGCGAAATTCAGCGTTATCGCCCCCGAGTCCACGTCGAGGATCAAGCTGCTACCTTCGATAGCCACGATTCGTCCTTGAAACCTACGTCGTCCGGCAATCGGCGCTTGCATGACTAAGCGCACGATATGCCCAACGAAGCGCTGATATTGCGCCGGCTCGTAAAGCGGCCGGTCCAAACCGGGCGATGAAACTTCCAGCGTGTAATTACCGGCGATCGGATCATGAACATCCAGCAATGCCGACGATTCACGACTGACAGACTCGCAATCAGTCAGCGTGATCGGACGTTCCTGATGATCGATGTAGACCCTTAGCAATCCGCGAGAGTTGCTCAGCGCCAGTTCGACGCCCCACAAATCCAAGCCAAGCGCGTTAACCGCGGGGGCCAGCAGGGCTTCGATCTGGGACTTTTTCGATGACGCCATAGGATCCGACTTGGGCAAGCTTCAGGCAACAAAAAAGCCTCCGAAGAGGCTTTCTGTCGAAAACCAGTGGTAGCGGGGGCAGGATTTGAACCTGCGACCTTCGGGTTATGAGCCCGACGAGCTGCCTGACTGCTCCACCCCGCACCGGAAGCTCACCATAGTAGCGTTAAGCCGGTAACTTTCGCAAGGTCCGATTCGACCGTTGGCGTCGAAATTTTTGCCAGGGCGTGTATCTGTCGCCATGACCGTCACGGCCAAGCGAGAGCTTGGTTCGCCGACGGCGAGACCAAAGGGAACCCTACGGCCGTCACTTGGCTAGTATCTACGTTTCCCTAAGTGCTTCGAGGAGATAGCTATGGCCTTGCGTGTAGGTATCAATGGCTACGGCCGTATTGGTAGGAACATCTTGCGTGCTCTGTATGAATCCAAGCGCACCAATGAGATCGAGATTGTGGCAATCAACGATTTGGGCGATGCCGCCACCAATGCGCATCTCACGCAATATGACACCACGCACGGCCGTTTCCCTTACGAGGTGAGTGTTGATGGCGATAGCTTCGTGGTCGCCGGGAACCGAATTCGTACGTTTGCGGAGCGTGACCCGTCAAAGCTGCCATGGGGTGAATTGGGCGTCGACCTAGTCATGGAATGCACCGGCTTGTTCACCTCGAAGCTAAAGGCAGGCCAGCATCTGATCGGTGGCGCTAAAAAGGTGCTGATTTCCGCGCCGGGCGGTAACGATGTTGACGCGACCATTGTCTTTGGCGTGAATCAGCAGACGCTCAAGGCCGCACACACGGTGGTGTCAAATGCGTCCTGTACGACTAATTGCTTAGCGCCGCTCGCGAAAGTACTGCACGACGAGATCGGCATCGTGCACGGCGTGATGACGACTATCCATGCCTACACCAATGATCAGGTGTTAACAGACGTCTATCACAGCGATCTGCGCCGCGCACGCTCGGCCACCATGTCGCAGATTCCAACCAAGACCGGCGCCGCGGCAGCCGTGGGTCTGGTCTTGCCAGAATTGAACGGCAAGCTCGACGGATTCTCTATTCGCGTGCCCACGATCAACGTGTCGTGTGTCGACTTCACCTTTGTCGCCGCGCGTGCGACGACCAAGGAAGAGATCGACGCCGCGGTCAGCGCGGCGGCAGAGGGCGCGATGAAGGGCATTCTCGGTGTAAACAATAAGCCGCTGGTCTCGGTTGATTTCAATCATGACCCGCGATCGTCAGTGTATGACGCCACATTGACTAAGGTAATGGGCGGGACGCTGGTGAAAGTGTGTGCTTGGTACGACAACGAATGGGGCTTTTCGAACCGAATGCTGGACACGGCGATAGCCCTTAGTGAGGCGCGATAGCGCTATCAAGCGGCACTGTGCGCCGCGTCAGCGGTCGCTTTTAACGACGGTGCGTGATCCGCGCCGTCGCTGCTTTTAGTGGCGCCGCACTCGTGTGCTGCGATGCAGCATAAGTGCTTGATCGAAAAGTTAGTTTTGTGTTGCGTTCGGTTGATGGCTCTACTTATCATCAAGTCGGACCTACCCTAGACACTACCGTCACTTTAGAAGGAATCGGCGCATGCAACTCCAGCGGCTCGTTCCACTCGCAATAGCCGGCATTCTGCTGGGCGCTTGCAGCTCCAGCAGCAATAGCCCAAGGGCAACGCCCGTCAGCGGCGCCACCAATTCCAATGGAACTCTCGTGACCGGAATCATTACGGCGCGATTCGATCCGACGGCGGGTGTCATTCCTTTCCCCAACAATTTGTTGCTCCAAGGATCGCGCGACCTCACAGTCAACGCGCCAGCAGCGAATCCGGCAAACTTTGGTGACCCGGCAGTTGCGCTAAACGCGCTGGACGGGTTCAGCACCGTGGCGCCCTGGTCGGTACAGTTCTCGGCAGCCATCGGCGCCAGCTCGATCCGCCCGGGCGTGAACGTGCGCGTATTCGAAGTGCAGATCTTTACATCCGGCCCCGCCAGCGGTGCGGTGCAGCGCGTTGTGCGCGAACTGGCTTCTCCGGCTGAGTACGTCGTCGCCATCGCGCCGACCGATGCGACAAACCGCACTTTGGCGATCGTTCCGACGCGTCCGCTGGAAGAGCTCAAGTCGTATATGGCGGTCATCACCAAGACAGTCACCGATACGGCTGGCAACGATGTCACGCCTGATCAGACTTACTTCTTGGCACGACGGCAGACTCCGCTTGCGAGCGGATCAGGAACAGCCTGCGTGTCGCTGGAGCCATTGCTGCCGGCTACAAGCGCTTGCTCACTTGAGCCGCTGCGTCAGTTGACCAATTCATTTGAAGCGGCAGCCGCCGCGGCGGGCGTTGTGCGTGCGGACATCGTCGTGTCCTTTGTGCTGAATACCCAAGGCGTGACCCCGACACTGCGCTTGCTACGCGCGCAAGCAGCGCCGGCCGCAACGCGTTTCGCGCGCACCGGTCTGACCACCGCAGCCGCAGGTCTGCCACCGATAGGTGATATCTACATCGGCACAATCGACTTGCCGTATTACCACACGGCGCCGGGTACTGGCGCGCCGGCTGCGCCGCCGTCGGTGGTGCTAAGTTCTTTCTGGACGGCAGCGCCTGGTGCCTACGTCGCTCCGTTTAGCGCGCTAGGTCTGGATCCCACGTCGACCAATCTGACCGTCGCCAATCCCATTCCGGTGCGTCGTTCAGTAGTCAAGGTGCCGGTTCTTGCCACGTTGCCGAATGCGGCTTCGGGTCGCACCCGTCCCGCGGCGGGTTGGCCGGTTGTAATGTTCCAGCACGGCATTACGCGCAGCCGTTGCGATATGTTGGCAATCTCCGCGACCATGGCGCAGGCCGGATTCGCCGTTATCGCGATTGATCAGCCGCTGCACGGCGCGACGCCGGACAACCCGGCCGACACCTGCCGCCCGTTCCACATCGGCGCTACGCCGTTCGCCCAACTCGGCGCACGCGAGCGTACCTTTGACGTCGATCTGGTAGACAACACCACCGGCGCGGCGGGTGCCGACGGCAAAGTCGACGCGAGCGGTACGCACTCGATCAACTTGGCCAGCTTGCTGACCTCACGCGACAACTTACGCCAAGCCGAAACAGATCTCGGTGTCGTCGCGGTGTCGATCCCGTCGATGGACTTGGACGGCAATACCGTCCCGGATCTCGACGGCTCGCGCATCGGCTTCGTGGGTCAGTCACTGGGTGCCATCGTCGGCATTCCCTTCCTGGCGCTTGAGCCGACCGTCACCACGGCTGTCTTGAACGTGCCGGGTGGTGGTATTGCCAACATGTTGAATGGCTCTGCGACCTTTGGTCCGCGCATCCGTGCGGGAATCTCGGCCGCTTCGGGTATTCCGCAGACTGACGCACGATTCCCGGGCACCTTGGGCCAGTTTCTGCTGATCGCACAGACCGTGGTGGATTCGGCTGATCCGATCAACTATGCACGCCTGACGACCGGCAAGCGCCTTTTGGTGCAAGAAGTGGTGGGTGGCGGCACCGTGTTGCCAGACCAGGTTATTCCGAACACCGTGCCGGGCGCACCGCTTTCGGGTACCGAACCACTCATCGCGGCCCTGGGTCTGACCACCATTACGCAATCGGTATCTAACCCGAGCGGAATTCGCGGCGTCGTTCGCTTCATCCAGGGCGATCACGGCTCACTGCTGTCTCCGGCCGCTTCCGCACGAGCGACCACTGAGATGCAGACGCAGATGGCCAGCATGATCGCGACTAACGGTACGCAAGTCCTCGTGACTGACCCGTCTGTGATCCGCACGCAATAACGCCTTTGATGCGATTCGGACTTCCCATGGAGACCCAGATGAAGATCACCCGATCCACCCGCGCGCCAAAGCATCGAATGCTTTCGGTCGCAGTTTCGTTGGCCCTCACGGCCGTTGCGGCACCTGCTTTAGCGTTTGAATACACCAACGGCGATTTCTCGCTGAATGGATCGAATACGGTTAGCTACGGTGTTCAGGTGCGCGTGCAAGAGATCGACAACGACCTGATCGGCAAGGCGAATTTATTCACGCCGGTTGCCCCATCGGCGGCAATTCCAACGGGCATCCCGTTCCCAGCCGCGTTGCCAAACGCCCAGCAGCGCTTGCTGCCGGGTCGTTTCTCAGTGAACAGCGACGATGGCAATCGCAAATGGGAAGAGGGTGATGTCTTTGCCAATGCCATCAAGTGGACGGGTGAGCTGAGCTTCGCCTACGGCGAGAGTTTCGGCGGCTTTATGCGTGCCACTTCCTTCTACGATTTCGAGAATCAACGTCGAGACGATATATCCGATCTCGCCAAAGAGAAGGTTGGTAAAGACACGCAGTTGCTGGACATGTTTGTGTACAGCAACTTCAGCCTGGGATCGACTAACGCCTCGGTTCGTTTGGGCAGGCAGGTGGTGAGTTGGGGTGAAAGCACTTTCATCCAGCAGGGCATCAACGTCATCAATCCGATTGACGTTTCCAAATTGCGCGTGGCTGGCTCAGAGTTGAAGGAAGCCTTCCTGCCAATCGATATGCTGTGGACGAGCTTCAGCTTCAACGAGAATTTCTCGATGGAAGCTTTGTATATGCTGGAGTTCGAGAACACTGAGCCCGAGCCCTCCGGCACTTACTTCAGCTCCAACGACTTCGCCGCACTGGGCGGTGAATATGTGATGCTGAACTTTGGTCTGGTCCCACAGCCGGCTGATTTTTCACTTTGCCCGCAATACAACATCGGGCGCAATCCCGCGGGACTCGATCCCTTCAATCGCGCGATCCAGGCGTCGGCTTGCTCCGCCGCTGTGCCGCGCGCGCCGGATCGTTATGCCAGCGAGAACGGCCAGTACGGCGTTGCCTTCCGCTATTTTGCACCGAACATCAACAACACTGAATTTGGTCTCTTCTTCCTGAACTACCACAGCCGTGTACCGCTGTTGTCTGGCATCAGTGTGACCAGTTCGGCGGCCAACTCGGCGCGCTACTTCGCCGAATATCCGGAAGATATTGAACTCTACGGCTTCAGTTTCAACACCACGCTGGAAGCGACCGGTCTGGCACTACAGGGGGAGCTCAGTCATCGGCCGAACACGCCGCTGCAGGTCGACGATGTCGAATTGCTGTTCACGGCATTGAGTCCGCTGAACGCGGTGATTCCGCAGCCGGTCAATCGATTCGTCAGCCAGCTCGGCGCCGTTGGCCCCGGTCAATATGTCCGTGGCTGGGAGCGACACGAAGTTTCGCAGTTGCAGGTCACCGCGACCAAAGTGTTTGGTCCCGGCAATCTCATCGCCGCAGACCAGATTTCAGCAGTACTCGAAACCGGCTTCACCAAGGTGTGGGATCTGCCTGACCAGGCTGAGCTTCGTTACCAGGGTGATGGCACAGACACTGGCGGCGGTCCGGACTTTTTGACTGGCGCATTCCGTAATCCCCGGACGCTTGACGAGGGTTTCCCGACGCAGTTCTCGTGGGGCTACCGTTTGGCCGCTCGCGCGGACTACAACAACGCCTTCGGATCGCCGTTCACGCTGTCGCCGCGACTGGCCTTCAACCACGACGTCAACGGCATTACGCCGGGGCCGGGCGGTAACTTTCTGGAAGATCGCCGCTCGCTGACCTTGGGTGTTGAGGCCAATTACATCAACGAGTGGTCGGTGGATTTGAGCTACACGCGATTCTCCGGAGCCGGCATTTTTAACCTCCTGAATGACCGCGATTTTGTTGCCTTCACCGCGCGCTATTCGTTCTGAACCATTCGCCAGACTTGGAGAACATCATGACATTCCGCAAGGTGCGCCTACTCGGCGCAATCATCGGCTTGTCGATCACTGCGGGCAGTTTTGCGGGAGTGCCGCAAGCGCAAGCCGATCGACTGGGCAAAGATCTGACGCCGGTGGGTGGCGAGACGGCCGGAAACAAAGAAGGGACCATCCCCGCGTGGGAGGGTGGCATCACGCGCCCGCCGTCCAACTACAAACTGGGTGATTTTCATCCCGATCCATTCGCCGCAGACAAAGCGACCCTGGTTCTAAATCAGGCCAACTACAAAGATTCAGCGGCGAAGCTCAGTGTTGGCCAGCAGGCGATGTTCGCGAAATATCCAAGCTTCCGCATGGATGTCTACCCGACTCGCCGAAGTGCAGCGTTCCCGGAACGCATCTATCGCACCACCAAGGCAAATGCGGTGTCCGCGAAGATGATCGGCGACGGCGCAGGCGTCGATAATGTGGCCGAAGGATTTCCGTACCCGATTCCGCAGAACGGTTTCGAGGTGATCTGGAACCACAAGCTCAAGTTCAAGGGTGTGGCCGTGAAGCGCTGGGGTAACCAGGCCGCGCCCACCGCCTCTGGTGCATTCACGCCCATTCGAATTCGTGAAGAACTGTTGGGTTTGTATTGGAAAGAAGGCAACAAAATTGCCGACATCAACAACGTGCTGACCTACTTCTATCAAGAAGTGTTGGCCCCGGCGCGTCTGGCCGGTAACGTGCTGCTGGTTCACGAGACCTTGAATCAAGAGGCGCAGCAGCGTCAGGCATGGGTGTACAACCCGGGCCAGCGTCGTGTGCGCAAAGCGCCAAACGTTGCGTACGACAATCCGGGTACGGCCTCGGACGGTCTGCGCACCAACGACATGACCGATATGTTCAACGGTGCGATGGACCGTTTCGATTGGAAATTGGTCGGCAAGAAAGAAATGTACATCCCGTACAACTCGTACAAGGTTCACGCAAAGGGTCTGAGTTACGCCGATATCTTGCGACCCGGTCACATTAATCCGGATTTGTTGCGTTACGAGTTGCATCGCGTGTGGGTGGTTGAAGCCACATTGAAGCAGGGCTTCCGCCACATCAACAAGCGTCGCACTTTCTATCTCGATGAGGATAGCTGGCAGATCGTGATGATCGATCACTACGACAGTCAGGGTGCGTTGTGGCGCTACAGCGAAGCGGCCGTGGTCAATTTCTATGATCAGCCGGTATTGTGGACCACCCTTGAAACGCATCACGATTTGAAGTCGGGACGCTACATCACCTCCGGCATCGATAATCAGGAAACCGTCGTGGACTTCTCGTTCCAAACGTCTCCTGAAAACTATTCGCCCCAGGCTCTGCGTAGCCGCGGCGTGCGTTAAGCATTGAGACCCACGCAGCGCCAGTCGGGAGACCGGCTGGCGTTTGCGTTTATGGACGACCAACGCGCGTTGCAAGGCTGCAACACAAGCCATCTCGCGTGTCTTTGAGCCGCTTCGAGGGGAAGGCGAATGAGGCGAACGCAATCAGTTCGCACAGCTCTGGCACTAGCCATTGCGTGTGTGGCACTGCAACTATCCAACAGTGTGAGCGCCCAGGCGCCAGCAGACTCCAGCCCTGCGCAAGACGCGAGCCTGTCTGCTGCGGCGTCCGCACCTGAGACTGCAGCGAGCTCAGTTAGCAGCGCGCCGAACGCGGCTCCGGGCGACAAAAAAACCGCATGGCTTGATCCGGCGACCGCGCCGGCAGAAATACTCACTCTCAACCACGTCGAGAAATCTTTGCTGCTCGACGGCACCAACGCTCGAGACCGCGCCGTCGTTGTGGGTGATCGCGGCCATATTTTGGTGTCGGAATCTCGCCGGGAATGGCGCCAAGTACCGGTGCCCACGCGCACCATGCTGACCGCCGTTTACGCTGTCGACAACGATGTGTGGGCCGTAGGTCATGATCAAGTCATCATCCACAGCGCTGACGGTGGACTGACTTGGACGCTGCAAAACTCAAATATTCAGTCGGAAGGACCGTTGCTTGACGTGCTCTTCCTTGATCCACAACGCGGATTCGCAGTTGGTGCATACGGACAATTCCTGAGCACGAGTGACGGGGGCGCAAGCTGGAACGCCGAAGTCATCAGTGACCGCATGAGTGACGCGCCCGCCGCAAAGCCCGCTGATGTTGCCGCTCCGTCAGCCGACGATGAGTCAGAGATAGAAGATGACTCAGGGCTTGCGAGCACTGATGTGGGCGAGGATGAAGGCGACCCGCACCTCAACGGTTTGGTGCGCAATGACATGGGCTTGCTGATCGTCGGCGAGGCAGGTTCGGCCTATCGATCAAACGACGAAGGTGCCAGTTGGGAGCGTGCGGACCTGCCGTACGAAGGTTCCATGTTTGGCGCTGTCGCCCTCGACAACGGGCAGATCATTGCTTATGGGCTGCGCGGAAACGCTTTCTCCACGGCAGATCTTGGGCGCAGTTGGCAGACGCTGACCAGTGGCACTGAAGCCACCATTCTCGGCGGCGCTGCCGTTCCAGGTGGGCGAGCCGTGCTTGTCGGGGCAAGCGGAACCATTCTGCTTGCGCCAGCCGGCAGCACCCAATTGCGCGTACTCAATTTCGCGGACGGCGGTGTGATGAGCAGTGTCTTGCCATTGGGCGAAGCCGAATTTCTCGTGATGGGCGAGAACGGTATCGCGACCTATCAGCCGAACTAAGGGGACACGACCATGGCAGGTTTTGGATCTGGTGCCGATCATCCCGGCTACCCTTTACTGGAGAAGCTGGTCTTCGGAAATCGCGCGTTGGTGCTCGCGATCTTCGGGCTGGTCACGCTCGGCTTATTGGCCGCTGCTAGCCAATTGCGCATCGATGCGGGCTTCCGCAAACAGTTGCCGCTGCAACACGAATTCATGCAGACCTTTGTCGACTACGAAGTTGAGTTCGGCGGGGCGAATCGCGTATTCGTGGCGCTCTTGGACAAGAGCGGCAATATGTTCAACAAAGAATTCTTCGCCGCTCTCGAAGGCGCGACAGAGGCTGTCAAGGCTATTCCGGAAATCGACAACGCTCGCGTTCGATCGGTTTTCACGCCGAATACGCGTTTCGTCGAAGTGGTCGAAGGAGGATTCGCTGGTGGAAACGTTATTCCGTCAGACTTCTCCACGACCACACCCGACTACAACCCCACCGCTGAAGACTTTGAGACGATTCGCACCAATATTGTCAAGGCAAATATAGTTGGTCGACTGGTCGCTAAAGATTTTTCCGGCGCAATGGTTCAGGCGGAACTGATCCCGGAAACAGCAGCGCCGGGCGGTAAGCTCGACTATCAGGCTATTGGAAATAAACTCGAAGATATCCGCACGCATTTTGAGAAGGACGGCATTACCGTCCACATCATTGGTTTTGCCAAGGTCGTTGATGATATTGCCGACGGCGCGCGCTCGGTGATTTATTTCTTCTTGGTGACGGTGGCGTTTACCTGGCTCCTACTATTTATCTATTCGACCTCGTTTAAACTGGCGAGCTTGACTGTAGCTGCCGCATTAGTAGCAGTCATTTGGATGTTGGGCGCATTGCGATTGATGGGTTTCGGCATTGATCCAATGAATATGTTGACGCCATTCTTGATATTTGCGATCGCGGTAAGTCATGGCGAGCAAATGATCAATCGCTTTCGAGGAGAAATTTTCTTTGGCGGCTTAGAAGAAGGCACCCCGGAGGAACTCGAAAAACGGCACGGTGTGGATGCGCGCGAAGCGGCCCAACGCGCGTTCCGGCGACTGCTAATTCCGGGGTCAGTTGCGCTGCTGGCTGGTTGTATAGGTTTTGGCACAATTTTGCTCATTCCTGTGAAGATGATTTTTGAACTCGCCGTGACCGCCACAGTCGGCGTATTCCTGACGATGTTCACTAATCTCATTCTCTTGCCGATCCTGCTCTCGTACACCAAGCTCGCCAATCTGGAACGCAAGCGTGCTTATCGGTTGCGTCAGATTACGGCTTTCGATCATATTTGGTCTTTTTTGACACGTTCCAGCCGACATGGCCCGGCCGCAGTTATCTTGATTTTAGGTCTTGTGACATGGTGGTTTGCACATCAGCACGCAGAAAAAATGATGGTCGGCGATGCGCAGAACGGCGTTGCAGAATTGCGGCCAGATGCGCGTCTGAATAAGGACGCGGAGCTGATTACGCAACGCTTCTCACTGTCGACCGATATCATCAACGTGATCGCTGAAATTGGTCCATTTGCGTGTACCGAAAACTACGCTGCAATGGAAACCATCGATCGATTCGCTTGGCATATGCAGAATGTGCAGGGTGTACAGCAGGTCGTTTCGCTGGCCAACGTCGCGCGTATTGTCAATGCTGGATATAACGAGGGAAGTATCCGTTGGCGCAATCTTCCGAGAAACGCAGAGGTGATGCGCCAGAGTTTGGCCAGCGTGGAAACGGATTCTGGCCTGATTGATGCGCCCGAGTGCCGTGCTGTTCCGATCATTATCTTCACCGAGGATCATCGGGCGGAAACGATTATTAGGCTGGTCGACGCGGTAAAGCAGTTCCGTACGGAAAACAATGCTTATGACGTCAATTTCCGCGTCGATAGGAAAAAGGCGGAAGACGATGCGATCGCGAAAGGTGAGGAGTTCCGTACCGATCAGGTGAATCTACGACTTGCCACAGGCAGTGTCGGTGTGGCGGCGGCAATCAATGAGACAGTCAGTCGACTTGAGAAGCCAATGCTCTACTTGTTATATACGGCAGTGTTCTTCATGTGTGTGCTGAGTTTCAGGAACCCCTTGGCTGCATTGTGCATCGTGCTGCCGCTAGTGCTGGTGACAGCACTGGGCGAGGCCCTGATGGTCGAATTGGGTATTGGGCTCAAAGTCAACACACTGACAGTTGTCGCATTGGGCGTCGGCATTGGCGTTGACTACGCCATTTACATCTTTGCGCGGATGCGCGAGTTGATGCAGCAAGGCAAGGGCCTCAGTCAGTCGTACTTCGAAGCATTGAAGACGACGGGCATCGCGATCTTCTACACGGCGCTCACGCTGGCGGTGGGTGTCGCCACGTGGATCTTCTCGGAACTCAAATTCCAAGCGGATATGGGGCTGATGCTGACCTTCATGTTTGTGGTCAATATGATTGCGGCGATCGTCTTCCTGCCGGCACTGTGTCGATGGTTCCTGCGTCCCTCGGAACGCGACAATTGGCAACCGCCGGCGACGTGATCGGTGTCTTCGTGGATCCGCTGCGACGGTGGCGCAGCGGATCCACAACCGATTCTGACTCTCGCAAACCGCCTTGTGCGGTTTTGCGTTTTTGGTAGGGCCCGGCTGGGCTACGGTAAACGCCCGATGCAATATGACTGGGATTTTCGCCATGTCTGGCCCCCACTGACGGCGAGCTATCGCGTCATCGCGATCAACATGCCTCGGTTTCGGCGGCGGCCCATCGCGACAGAATTGCCGAGCAAGCCGACTTGCGAGCCGCGGCGCCCACGTGCTTCGGCATCGAGTCGGTCAATATCATCCTAGAAACTTCAGTTGGACTGGGCAGAGTGTGCGGTTATGGGGGTGCAGGCCAAGACGCAATGAGGGTGAAAGCCGGCAGCTTGCGCGGCATGCCGCGCGCCGGCTTGAACGCCTGCAAGCCTGAAGCTTGCAGGCCGGATTAAAAGCCGGCAGCTTGCGCGGCATAGATCG